>OIXA01005992.1_pt1 | contig 10494 bp, 6 predicted proteins | sample 1587721 | NCBI WGS metagenome assembly OIXA01 (sample SAMEA3888900, study PRJEB22519) | human gut metagenome | biome: human gut; feature: human-associated habitat; material: faeces | place: Denmark | collected 2013 | reverse complement strand
CAGAGATTATTATTTAAATAAAGTTTGATAAAAATCATTGACATTGAGATAAAGAAATGATAATATATTTTAGGTCGAACAATTGAATCTGCCGATGTGTCGGAACTGGCAGACGAGACAGACTCAAAATCTGTTGTTCTTATGGACGTGTGGGTTCGAGTCCCACCATCGGCATTTGATGAGAATCTCTGAGAAGGGGTTCTTTTTTTATTGCATAGGAAATTTCAACGAAATCCCCTATGCAATAAATAAGATGCTGCTCAAAAACATCGAACAACATCTCTTTATAATTACAAACTCTGTATTAATTCTTCAATTTCATCCAAGCAAGCTCCGCAAGCTGTTCCTGCTCCCGTTACCTCTTTGATTGCTTCGACACTCTTCGCTCCTTCTTTGTATGCATCCATAATCTGCCCTGCTGTGATATCAAGGCATGGACAGATGATCTGATCTCGATTCATAACAAATACCTCCATTTTTATTTTATAGAAGTATTATGTGCATTTTCATTAAGGTATATCCACATTCTTTTTCTTTATCTGTTTGTTCACAATCTCAGAAAACAGCTGATATAAGACAGAACAAAACGGAATACTAAAAATCATTCCTACGATCCCAGCGATATTTCCACCGATCGTTACAGCTACTAACACCCATATTGCCGGAAGTCCTACAGAGTTTCCTACAACATGTGGGTAGATAACATTTCCTTCAAATTGTTGTACAACAACGAACATGATGATAAAAATGATAGCCTGTTTCCAATCTACCATAAAGATCAATAAGACCCCGACCCAGCATCCAATAAAGCCGCCAATGATCGGAATTAATGACATCACACCGATAAAAACTGCGATCAGTACCGCATACGGAAGTCCTAATAGTTTCATTGATGCAAAAATCAGACAGCCTAAGATCACAGCTTCTAAGCACTGCCCTGATAAAAAGCTTGAAAATGCATTATTTGATAGTCTTCCAACTCGTACAATATACTTCGCAACCCGTTCCGGTAAAAAAGCGACCAATACCTTTTTCACCTGCATTGATAATTTTTCTTTCTGAAGCAATGCATTGAGTGCAAATACAAATCCCAATGCAAAACTTACAATAAATTGCACAACATCCGTAATCGCACTTACCGTTGAATTTAGCATACTTGTTGCGCCGTCTTGTAAAAATGTGATCAACTCTCCACTGATCTTATCCCAGTCAAACGTGATCTGATTCACATATTTATGTACCATTGGTTTATTCATTGATGTTTTCTCTAATAGGGCTTGTATCTCTTTTACATATTCAGGAATATTGTTTGATAACTTAAATATTGTATCTACCAATTCTGGAATGATCAATCGTGATACTAACAAGATCACACCCACAATACTAACGATTGCCATAATAAGGCTCAATGAACGCTTTCCTTTTTTTAACTTATAAAACAATTTCCTTTCAAAGAAACTCATTGGAACATTAATGATAAAGGCAACACAACTTCCTAAAATAAACGGAAATGCCACTGAGCTTACATAAGATATTCCTGAAAATACAACTGGAAGATTACTTAACACAAGATATAAGATAATCCCAAACGCCACTAAGATAAATGGCGTTTTATCATTCTCTTTAAAAAATTTCAAAACTTTAACTCCTTTATAGGTTTGTTATGTTAAAAGGGACTGTTAAAACTAACAGTCCCTCTTGTTATCTTTTGCATATCATATACCCAGAATGCCGGTCTCGCGATTTTGACGCCTAGCAGAGCTAGGTGGGTTTTCTCGATCAACGTTCTGCCGTCCCCCGGTATCAGGGCTTGACATCCGGTCGATTATACGAAGTCCCATGATAAATAAATGTAGGTTCAAAATAGCAAGTTATCGTACACCCCAGGCTTCTTATCTGATTTACATTACATATTATACTGTAAGTATGGTAATATTTCAAGTCACAGATACATGAAATTCTATCCAATCTTAATATTTTTTTTACATTGTTGAAATGGTGAGATCTTATCATATCCACTCATGTCATTCTTCAAGTCATTCTTCAAGTAGGCAAACGTATATTTTTCACCTTTTTCTGCATACATTCTAAGCAAGTTTAACAGATAATCTCTCGATGCTTCACACATGATCGATGCTCCAATTCCGTGTTCAAAATATTCCAACGGGCTCTTCTGATCGAACTCATCTCCATTATAGATCTTTCCTGCACTGACACGATCAACAAACATCTCTGCCATATATTTCTTTGGAATCTTCATCCCAACCAATCCTGGATGGTCTTTATCAATGCTGTAATCAATCCAATATTCAAAATGATGTTTGTTCCGTCCTTTATGATGCAGCCATGACATTGAAATCCCTTCCTCCATACGTTCTGCATTATTCGGACTTGCTGTTCCCTGATAATATTTCACTCCTACCAGAAATTCCGTTGGGGAATATTTGGACATATCGTGCATAATTCCCTGATAATAAAGACCCAGTTTAAAACAGCCTTTTGCCACCAGGATCTTATGTCTTGTAATCGTTTTAAAGTGACCAATAAAATGCATAATCCAATCTGCTCCCTCATACTTCTCTCTTTTATTAAGAATTTTTCTCCACGGATTATCATAGCAAAAACAATCTCTTTTGAAAAGACTTTCTCGAAAACTTATCAAAAATAGTTTTGTTTTTTACAAACGAAAAATGATGTCAGATGATATTTGTATTTCTGACATCATTTTTTATTTTTATAACTTAAAGATTTGTATATCCCATTAATTGTTTGTCAACTTCACGAGCTGCATCTCTTCCTTCACGGATCGCCCATACAACAAGTGACTGTCCTCTATGCATATCTCCAGCAGTAAAGACATTTTCTACATTCGTCGCAAAACTATCTGGTTTTGTTTCTACATTTGTTCTCTGGTTAACTTTAACCCCAAAAGCTTCTGTGACATAAGCTTCACTTCCTAAGAATCCTGCTGCGATCAGTACAAGATCTGCTGGAATCTCTTTTTCAGATCCTTCCACTGGAACCATCATCATTCTTCCTGTCTTTTCATCTTTTTTGCTTTCAAGATTTACTAAAACAGCTTTTGTGACTTCGCCTTTTTTATTCATTTTGAATTCTTTGACTGTTGTCTGGTAGATACGTGGATCATGTCCAAAAACCGCGATCGCTTCTTCCTGTCCATAATCTGTTTTACAGATTCTTGGCCATTCTGGCCATGGATTGTTCTCTGCACGTTCATCCGGAAGTTTTGGCATCATCTCTAGCTGAGTAACACTCTTCGCTCCATGACGAATGGATGTACCAACGCAGTCATTTCCTGTATCTCCACCACCGATAACAATAACATTCTTTCCTTTGGCAGAGATATATTTCTTATCTTTTAATCCAGAATCTAACAGACTCTTTGTTGTGGATTTTAAGAAATCAACCGCAAAATAAATTCCTTTTGCTTCACGTCCAGGAACTTCGATATTTCTTGGATTTGATGATCCACAAGCTAAAACTACTGCATCGTAATCTTTCTTTAACTGTTCTGGTTTGATATCTTTTCCAACGTTTACATTAGTCACAAAGTGAATTCCTTCTTCTTTCATGATTGTGATCTTACGTTCTACGATATGTTTTTCCAATTTCATATTTGGAATTCCATACATTAACAATCCACCAAGACGGTCAGAACGTTCGTACACTGTAACTTCATGTCCACGTTTGTTTAAAGAGTTGGCTGCAGATAATCCAGAAGGTCCAGAACCGATCACTGCAACTTTCTTTCCTGTACGGAATTTTGGTGGTCTGGCTTTAGCTAATCCATGTTTGTATCCATACTCAATGATACTTAATTCATTTTGTTTGGAACATACAGGATTCCCATTTAATCCACATGTACAGGCATTCTCACAGAGTGCCGGACATACACGTCCGGTAAACTCTGGAAATGGATTTGTTTTCTTAAGTCTTAAGTATGCCTGTTCCCAGTTTCCTGTATAGATCAAGTCATTCCACTCTGGCACCAAGTTGTTAAGTGGGCAACCAGATGCCATTCCATTCAATAATACTTTTCCTGACTGACAGAATGGTACTCCGCAGTCCATACATCTTGCACCCTGTTTCTGCTGTTCTTCTCTTGAAAGAGGAATATGAAATTCATTAAAATGTTTGATTCGTTCTTTCGGAGATTCTGCACGGGCGTCTTCTCTTTCATAATCTAAAAATCCAGTTGGTTTTCCCATAATTTCCTCCTATTTTCCTGCATTTGCCTTGATATTAAATGCTTCCATTTTTGCCTGTTCACTGCTTAATCCACGTTCTTCCATCTGAACGATCAGATTTAACATTGCTTTGTAATCATTTGGCATGATCTTCTTAAATTTAGGCAGATACTGTTCAAAGTCTTTTAGAATTTCTTTTCCTTTTTCGGAATTTGTATATGCAACATGTTCTTTTAACATATCTTTTAATTCAATAACGTCATATTTGGATGTTACAGTTTCTACTGAAACCATTTCTTTATTTAAGTTCTTATATAACTTACTGTCTTCATCTAATACATAAGCAACTCCACCACTCATACCAGCTGCGAAGTTCTTTCCTGTTGGTCCAAGAACAAGAACACGACCACCTGTCATATATTCACATCCGTGATCTCCAACACCCTCAACGACCGCTGTAGCTCCTGAGTTTCTGACACAGAAACGTTCTCCAGCAACACCATTGATAAATGCTTTACCACTTGTAGCTCCATATAATGCAACGTTACCTACGATGATGTTATCTTCTGCTTTGAATTTGATTCCTGTTGGAGGACAAAGGATTAATTTACCGCCAGAAAGTCCTTTTCCGAAGTAGTCATTGCTGTCTCCGACTAACTGTAATGTCAGACCTTTTGGAATGAAGGCTCCGAAACTCTGTCCACCAGCTCCGTTACATTTTACAACATATGTGTCATCTTCTAATGCCTGTTCACCCCAGTGCTTTGTGATCTCTGATCCAAAGATCGTTCCGAAAGTACGGTCAATATTTGTAACATCAAGCTGAATACTCTTCTTCTGTTTCTTTTCGAGTGCTGGCATTAATTCTTTCATCAGCACTTTCATATCTGCTGTCTGCTCCAGTTTGAAATCATATACATTCTTGTGGTTGTAATCCATCTTCTGTGCTGGATCATATTTATATCCAAGAATCCTTGAAAGATCTACATGTTTTTCAGCCGCTTTTGCATTTGGTTTTAATAAGTCTGTACGTCCGACTAATTCATCAACTGTAGCTACTCCTAATTTCGCCATGTATTCTCTTAATTCCTGAGCAATAAACTTCATGAAGTTTATAACATATTCAGGTTTTCCTGCGAATTTTTTACGAAGTTCTGGATTCTGTGTTGCAACTCCGACTGGGCATGTATCTAAGTTACATACTCTCATCATAACACATCCAAGTGTTACAAGTGGTGCTGTTGCAAAGCCAAATTCTTCCGCTCCAAGCATTGCTGCAATCGCCACATCACGTCCACTCATTAACTTACCATCTGTCTCAACGATAACTTTATTACGAAGATCATTCATGATCAGATTCTGATGTGCTTCTGCAAGTCCAAGCTCCCAAGGAAGTCCTGCATTGTAGATAGAGTTTTTAGGAGCAGCTCCTGTACCACCATCATAACCAGAAATCAAAATAACCTGTGCTCCGGCTTTCGCTACACCAGATGCAACTGTTCCGACTCCTGCTTCAGATACAAGTTTTACAGAAATTCTTGCATCTCTGTTTGCATTCTTACAATCATAAATTAACTGTGCCAAGTCCTCGATAGAGTAAATATCATGATGAGGTGGTGGGGAAATTAAGCTTACACCGGCTGTTGAATGACGAGTTTTCGCAATCCATGGATAAACTTTCTTACCTGGAAGATGTCCACCTTCTCCTGGTTTTGCTCCCTGTGCCATCTTGATCTGAATCTCTTTTGCACTTACTAAATATTCACTTGTTACTCCGAATCGTCCAGATGCAACCTGTTTGATCGCTGAACAACGGTTTAATCCATCTCTTCCGACTTTTAATCTCTCAGGTCTTTCTCCACCTTCACCACTGTTTGATTTACCACCTAATTTATTCATGGCAATTGCCAGTGTCTCATGTGCTTCTCCAGAAATAGATCCGTAAGACATCGCTCCTGTCTTGAAACGTTTAACGATAGAGTCAACGCTTTCTACTTCCTCAATTGGAATACCCTTTTCTGGATAATCAAATTCCATTAAACCTCTTAAGTTTCCTGGTTCTAATTCCTTATCGATCATATCGGTATATTGTTTAAACAGATCATAACTTCCTGTTCTTGTTGCAACCTGAAGTGTATGGATCGTCTGTGGATTGTATAGATGCTGTTCTTTTCCACTTCTATATTTGTGACTTCCTGCACTTTCCAGTGTCAGATCATTTTCTAATCCCAATGGATCGAACGCTGCTCCATGTCTTGCATCTACATCTGCTTCTAAGTCTTTTAAGGAAATACCTTCAACTCTGCTGACTGTATTTGTAAAATATTTTTCGATCACATCAGAATTGATACCAATTGCTTCAAAGATCTGTGATCCCTGATAAGACTGTAATGTTGAAATACCCATCTTAGATGCGATCTTAACGATTCCATGAAGGATTGCATTTGTATAATCTTCAACAGCTGCGTAATAATCTTTCTGAAGCATATTTTCATCGATCAGTTTCTTAATTCCCTGTAATGCAAGATATGGGTTCACTGCACATGCACCATATCCTAACAGTGTTGCAAAATGATGAACTTCTCTTGGTTCCCCGCTCTCTAAGATCAGTGCAACAGATGTACGTCTCTTTGTCTTGATCAGATACTGATGCATTGCTGATACTGCTAATAAAGAAGGGATTGCCACATGGTTTTCATCGACTCCTCTATCAGATAGGATAATGATATTCGCTCCATCTCTGTATGCTCTGTCTGTCTCTACAAACAAGCGATCTAAGGCTTTCTCAAGAGATGTATTCTTGTAGTATGTAATAGGAAGTTCTACAACCTCAAATCCTTTTTTATTCATAGATTTGATCTTTAACAGATCTGTATCTGTAAGAATTGGATTGTGTACTTTTAATACGCGACAGTTCTCTGGTTTCTCATCTAAAATATTACCTTCTTTTCCAACATAAACTGTTGTTGATGTTACAAGTTCCTCACGGATCGCATCAATTGGAGGGTTTGTTACCTGTGCAAATAACTGTTTGAAATAATTAAATAATGGCTGATGACGATTGGATAATACTGCAAGTGGTGTATCATTTCCCATGGCTGCGATTGCTTCAGATCCATTTAACGCCATTGGAAGGATTGCTGTACGGATATCTTCATAAGTATATCCGAATGCTTTCATCAATTTTTCGCGTTCTTCTGCTCCATATGTTGGAACTGGTTCATTTGGAATCTTTAAATCTTTTAATTCTAACAGATTACTGTCTAGCCATTCACCATATGGCTCTTTCTCTGCGTATTTTTCTTTCACTACATCATCTGCGATCACTTTTCCTTTGATCGTATCAACTAACAACATCTTTCCTGGATGAAGTCTTTCTTTCACTACGATCTTTGTTGGGTCTATGTCAAGAACTCCGATCTCAGAAGACAAGATCAGCTGATCATCATCTGTGATGTAATATCTGGAAGGTCTGAGTCCATTTCGGTCAAGTACGGCTCCTAAAATATCTCCATCTGAGAACAGGATGGATGCCGGTCCGTCCCATGGCTCCATCATCGTTGCGTAATACTGATAGAAATCCTTGATTTTCTGTGACATCGTTGCATTCTGTGCCCATGGCTCCGGGATGGTGATCATAACTGCCAACGGAAGCGGCATGCCACTCATCACCATGAATTCCAGCGTGTTATCCAGCATGGCAGAATCGGAACCTGCGGTATTGATTGCCGGAAGGACTTTATAAAGCTCTCCTTCCAGATGCTCGGATTCCATGTTTTCCTCTCTGGCCCGCATCTTATCTGCATTGCCGCGAATGGTATTGATCTCTCCGTTATGTACGATGAAACGGTTCGGATGTGCTCTTTCCCAGCTTGGATTAGTGTTTGTACTGAATCTGGAATGTACAACTGCAATTGCAGATTCATAATCCGGGTTCTGCAGATCTTCAAAGAACATCCGGAGCTGTTTTACAAGGAACATTCCTTTGTACACGATGGTTCTGCTTGACAGGGATGCTACATAGGTATCATCACTGCTCTGTTCAAAGACTCTTCTTACCACATAAAGTCTGCGGTCAAAATCCAGTCCTTGTTTTACTTTTTTCGGTCGTTCGATAAATCCCTGCATAATGCACGGCATGCATTCGAGTGCTTTCTTTCCAAGGATCTCTTTACGGATCGGCACTTCCCTCCATCCAAGGAATTTCAGTCCTTCTTTTTCGACAATAACTTCGAAAATATTTTTTGCCTGATTCCTTTTCAGTTCGTCCTGTGGGAAGAAAAACATTCCCACACCGTAATCTCTCTCAGAACCTAAAAAGATGCCGAGGGGACGACAGACATTTGTAAAGAACTTGTGCGAAATCTGTAACAGTATTCCTACACCGTCTCCTGTCTTCCCTTCGGCATCCTTGCCAGCTCTATGTTCAAGATTTTCTACGATTTTCAGCGCATTTGCGACTGTATCATGACTCTTTTGCCCTTTGATGTTCACAACAGCTCCGATACCGCAGTTGTCATGCTCAAAATCAGGGCTGTATAAGCCTTGTTCTGTATTTTGTTGTATTACACTCATATAACCTGCCCTTTCTGTAAAACGGTTTTGTTGTTGCTTTTATGATTTAACACTATACAGCATTTGTCTGCAAAAGTAAACCCCTAATTTTACAGAAATTGTCAGATATTATTTATTTTGTAAACTTTTTCAGTATTTTTCAGTTAATTATCGTATTTCTTGTCTTATATTTTTTATTTTTACATAAATTATAACAGTAATCAACGTAGCCAGTACAGTAATTCCAACTGCTTTTCCCTCTGTTCCCAGAATCCATTCAAAGCCCCCATACCACGAAAGCAATAATGACGTAATATTCACAACAATATGGAACAGAATCGGAGCTGCAATATTCCGGAATTTCTCATAAATGCAAGCAAGCAGAAGTCCGAGTACCATTGCATAAAGTCCCTGTGGCAGATTTCCATGACCGACACCGAACAAAATGGATACAAACACACCTGCCTGCACAGCGGTAAGGCTCTCGCGCATCCGCCGGTAGATCATCCCGCGGTAAACAAGCTCTTCTGCGACCGGAGCCAGAATCCCGGCTCCCGCCAGCTGAAGCCAACGCGGTGCACTGTAAATGATCTGCTCTGTGCTCTGATAAATCTGGCTGATCCTCTGCATATTCATCAGCATGACGATATCATTCATCGCCACACACGCAGTCACTGCACCGACGAGCATAACAAGCCACATTCCATATCGGGAAGCCGCTTTATATTTCCACCAGGATTCCTGCTGCTTTTCATAGCGTCCCTGATCTTTCCGGTAGATCCACGCAATCATTGGGATCGTGATGATCGAAGAGACTGCCCCTACTGCGATCTCCACACCCCATTTGATCAGAACCGCACTGAACAAATACCAGATAATTCTCCCTGTTTTCCTGTCTCGCATTCTTCATCTCCGCCTTCTCTTACTCAAAAACTTTTCGAATTGCCTCTTCACTTCCATTTACAGAACCCTGTACCATGACCGGTTTTCCACCGCCTCTTCCGTCAAACTGTTCTTTGAGGATCTTGCTGTACGGGCGCACATCCTCTGTCTCACTGCCGATCACATAACGATATCCACTCTCTTCGTTTCCTGCAAATACCGCACATACTTCTGTTCCTTTTTTCAGTACAAGGTTCATAAGCTCACGTGGTTCATTCCCACTTAATTTGCTATCAAAAATACAGACCTTTTTCTGTCCCTCCGGAATTTTTTCTGCCTGTGCTTCAAGAATCTGATATCTTGTCTCTGCAAGTTCACTCTTCAGCTGTGTACATTCCTCTTTTACACGTTCAACTGCTTCAGCAATCAATTCTTCCTTCGCTGAAAGGCTTCCCATAATCGCCTTCACGCTTTCTTCTTTCTGCTGATAATCCTTCAGTGCCCTTCTTCCGCACAGCATAGTGATCCGGATACCGCCTTTATAATTCTGACTCTGCACCAGTTTGATAAGACCGATCTCTCCGGTAAAATACACATGCGGTGCACAACAGGCACACACGTCATATCCCGGTATCGTCACGATACGCACCTGTCCGTCAATCTCTATCTTACTGCGGTAATCCAACGTCTTCAATTTTTCTTTGGACGGATAACTTATCTGAACCGGTACATTTGCAAATACCGCTTCATTTGCCGCATTTTCCACCTCGCGAAGCTCCTCCTTCGTGAGCGGACCACTTAAGTCCAGAGTGCACAGCTCATCATTCAAATGGAATCCCACATTATCATA
>OIXA01005991.1_pt1 | contig 10495 bp, 9 predicted proteins | sample 1587721 | NCBI WGS metagenome assembly OIXA01 (sample SAMEA3888900, study PRJEB22519) | human gut metagenome | biome: human gut; feature: human-associated habitat; material: faeces | place: Denmark | collected 2013 | reverse complement strand
TTTATTTTCGAATCTCACTTCATCTTTAATCGAAATGAATTCCTCTTCCTCTTCTTCTGTATTTTCGTTTCCTGAAGAGATGTTGCCAGCGTTGTCTATCGTGACAGTCTCTTTTTTCTTTCTGGTATTTTTCAGATCAACCAGAGAGGACTCTTTTTTTACCTGGCTGTCAGATGAAAATTCTTTTGCAACCAAAGCATAATCTTCATCCGTTAACTTTGCATTCGGATCTGAGGATATTTTGATCCCCTTACTGTGCAGGAACTCTACGATAGTAGATAAACCTACGTTAAATTCTCGGGCTATTTTACTTAATCTTACTGCCATATTGAGATTACAAATTTACAAGCGTTAATACAGAATTATTCAAACTCTGCTTTTAAAATATTGAGAACCTCACGTATGGTCTCAATTTCAAGGTCTGTCCGGCTTTCCAGTTCTGACTCGCTGAGTTCTAATACACTCTTGGCAGTGTCACAGCCGACACGTTTCAGTTCGTCGATCACCCAACCTTCGATTTCATCGGCGAATTCATCCAGATTGACATCTTCTTCCTGGGCTTGATCGAGTTCGCGATATACGTCGATATCGTAACCGGTCAGCTGACTGGCCAATTTGATGTTCAATCCACCTTTACCGATAGCCAGTGATACTTCTTCCGGATCGAGGTAGACATTTGCTTTTTTATGGGCTTCGTCGATTTCGATATTTTTGATCTTAGCCGGATTTAAAGCACGAGTGATGTAGAGTTGTAAATTATTGGTATAATTGATCACATCGATATTTTCATTTCTCAACTCTCTGACAATACCATGTATTCTCGAACCTTTCATACCCACACAAGCACCCACCGGATCGATACGGTCGTCGTAGGATTCTACGGCAACTTTGGCTCTCTCTCCCGGTACCCGGACTACGTTCTTGATCGTGATCAGACCGTCGAAAATTTCAGGTACTTCGTTTTCAAATAATCTTTCCAGGAATACCGGAGAAGTTCTCGATAAGATAATGTAAGGATTGGAATTCCGCATTTCTACCCGAATGACCACGGCTTTGATGGAATCTCCTTTTTTGAAAAAGTCTGTCGGGATTTGTTCCTGTTTGGGTAAAATCAATTCATTGCCTTCGTCATCCAGGACCAGCATTTCTTTTTTCCATACCTGATAGACTTCACCCAAAATGATTTGTCCGACTTTATCCTTATATTTATTGTAAACATTGTCTTTCTCCAATTCCAGAATACGGGCGGAGAGATTCTGCCGTAAAGCTAATACAGAACGGCGGCCGAAGTCTTTGAATTTTACTTCATCCGTAACTTCTTCTCCGAGTTCATAATCTTCATCGATTTTTTTCGCTTCGGTTAAAGTAATCTCGCTATTGGGATTTTCCAGTTTGTCATCTTCTACAACAGTACGATTCCGCCAGATTTCGAGGTCACCTTTGTCGATGTTGATGATGATGTCAAAATTTTCATCCGTACCATATCTTTTCAACAGCATATTTCTGAAAATATCTTCCAATACTCTCATCAATGTGGCCCGGTCTATGTTTTTGAATTCTTTAAATTCAGCGAATGAATCTATCAGATTAATATTTTCCATTTCGACTTTTTAGCCTTTATTTTTATTGATTATTTACTTTATCTGTTTTTCCGGTTCAAAATTTCACGACATCTTTGATTTCTTTGATGTCCTTGCGGACAATTGTCCGCTCTGTTTTTACCAATTGTTTTCGTTTGCTCCCTTCGATGATTTTTTTCTCTTCCTGTTCGATGACAATTTCTTCCGGGGTGAAACGAAGTAATATACCATTTAGTTTGGTATGGTCGTTCAGCTTTATTTCGACACTTTTACCCAGATTTTTTTGATATTGTTGCTCTACTTTGAAAGGATAACCTATTCCGGCACTGGATACGGTCAATTCGAAATCCTCTTCATCCCGGTTGAGTGAAGATTCGATCTCCCGGCTGACGGCGATACAAGTCTGTATGTTGACTCCTTCCAGGGCATCGACAAAGACTTCGATAACATTGTCTTTAGAAATCTTCAATTCGACCAGAAATAAATGGTGTTCTGTCAGAATCGGTTCTATGAGGTGTTTGATTTCTTCCGTTTTCATCTCTTTGTTTTGCGATTGATACAAAAGAGAGGGGACATCCGTCCCCTCTCTTTGGCTTTAAACCTCTGCAAATATACGACTTAATTATTAAAATACAAAATAATCGCGGGATAAATAGGGCAAAAGTTTATAAATCTGTTTCAAACTACCGTTTTTAGTTACAACGGTTAAACTTGACTGCTGAAACCTTTGTAACCGTTGAAACTCCTGTAACTATTTCAATCGTAGTTTTAAATAGATCGGTGTCGCTTCGTTTCTGTCATATCCTCCGAATAGCTGATCTTTATAGTTTGAAGAGGAGATAAGTGGTTGTTAATTATGAGGTTGATTCAATGAGGAATATGTTTCATTTTTCTTAAAATTGAAACATATTCGTAATATTTTTATGAGTTACAAATAAAATTTGTAAGTTTGCCGAAATTTTTGAAATATGGAATTCAAGGCGAAAGATATTGCTGCATTATTAAAAGGTGTAGTTGAAGGGGATGGGGAAGTGATGGTTAATAATGTATCTAAAATTGAAGAAGGAAAGCCCAATACATTGGCCTTTCTGGCAAATCCCAAATATGAACACTATATTTATACGACAGCTGCTTCTGTCGTTTTGGTGAATCATGACTTTTCTCCTGTACAGCAGGTACCCTGTACCTTAATCCGGGTGCCTTCGGCTTATGAAGCGATCGCTTCTTTGTTGCAGATGTACGATAGTATGCGTTCCCGGCCGACAGGTATCGAACAACCTTCTTATATCGGTGAAGGGGCGGTTATCGGTGAAGCTCCTTATGTGGGAGCTTTTGCTTATATCGGTAAAGGGGCGAAAATCGGTAATGATGTAAAAATCTATCCTCAGGTTTATATCGGTGAGGGTGTTGTGATCGGTGATCATACGACGATCTATGCCGGAGCAAAAATCTATTATGGTTGTGTGATCGGTAGTGGATGTACGATCCATGCCGGAACGGTGATCGGCGCAGATGGTTTTGGTTTTGCTCCCAATGGGGATAATTATAATAAAGTGCCACAGATTGGTAATGTCGTTATTGAAGATAATGTCGAGATTGGTGCCAATGCTTGTATTGACCGGGCCACTATGGGGTCTACCCGTATAAAAAAAGGCGTAAAACTGGATAATCTGGTTCAGATCGCTCACAATGTGGTGGTGGGAGAAAATACGGTGATGGCGGCTCAGTGTGGCATTGCCGGAACAACTAAGGTGGGAGCGCATTGTATGTTCGGCGGACAGGTCGGTATTGCCGGACATCTCAGGATTGAAGACAAGACGATGCTTGCCGCTCAGTCCGGGGTTACGAACGATATCCCCGAAGGATCCGTATTTATGGGAGCACCTGCCTTCGATGTTTCGAAATATCGGAAATGTTATGTGCTGTTCAGAAAATTACCTGAATTATACGGGCAGCTCCGGGATTTGGAAAAAGAAATACAAACATTAAAGTCAAAACAATAATGTCAGTGAAACAAAACACATTAAAAGGAGAATTTTCATTAAAAGGCAAAGGTTTGCATACGGGTAAAGAAGTATGTGCTACCTTTAAGCCGGCAGCGGAAAATACCGGATATAAAATTGTCAGAGTCGATCTCGACGAGAAAACCGAGATTCCGGCACTGGCGAAATATATTGAATTGGTAGATCGCGCCAGTTGTCTGCAAAAAGACGGAGCCAAAGTATATACTTTAGAGCATGCTATGGCTGCTTTATACGGTTGCGGTATAGATAACTGTGTGATCGAACTGTCGGGAGAAGAATTTCCGATTTTGGATGGGAGTGCCCGTTATTATGTGGAAGAGATTCAAAAAGTTGGGATTGAAGAGCAACAAGCAGAACGCCGTTATTTTTCAGTAAAGAAAAAAATGGAATTTTATTGCGAAGCTTCGGATACCCGCATTACATTATTGCCGGATGATACGTATTCTATCAATACCATGGTAGCTTACGATTCTCCTTATCTGGCGATGCAGTTCGCTTCTTATTCGGAAGCTTCTACTGATTTTGCGAAAGAGATCGCCCCTTGCCGTACTTTTGTATTTCTGCGGGAAGTGGAAATGTTGCTGGCCAATAATCTGATTAAAGGAGGAGATTTGAGTAATGCGATCGTCATCGTCGATCGTAAGATGGATCAGCCCGAAATCGATCGTTTGGCTAAATTGTTCGGTTACGGGAATATTCAGATTAAAGAAGGTGTTCTCAATAATCTGGAACTTTATTTCGATAATGAGCCTGCCCGTCATATATTATTGGACGTTATCGGTGATCTGGCTTTATGTGGCCGTTTTATCAAAGGCCGGGTGATTGCTGAGAGACCCGGACATAAAGCAAATACTTCTATGGCCAAGATGATCTATAAAGAAATTCTGGCTGAAGAGAAAGACGATGCTTATCCTATAGATCTGGATTTAGATGCCACTCCGCTGATGGACATCAATAAGATCCGTACTTTGCTGCCTCACCGCCCACCGTTTTTATTGGTCGATAAGATTTATAAAGTAACTGAGAACATGGTGATTGGTTGCAAGAATGTGACCATGAACGAGCCTCATTTTGTCGGACATTTTCCTGATGAGCCGGTGATGCCGGGCGTGTTGATTGTGGAAGCGATGTCGCAATGTGGTGGTATATTGGTGCTGAGTGGAGTGCCTGATCCCGAAAACTATTCGACTTATTTTATGAAGATCGACGGGGTGAAATTCCGGAATAAAGTAGTGCCCGGTGACACACTGGTCTTCAAATTAATCACTACTGCACCTATAAAAAGAGGTATCGTGCAGATGAAGGGATATGCTTATGTTGGAAAAAAACTGGTTTGTGAAGGAGAATTTATGGCTCAGGTCGCAAAAACCAAAAACTTATAATTATATTTGCAGGCTGAAATTTTTTATTCAGGTAATATAGTATTCATTAAATAATAAACGAATGAAACAACCGTTAGCATATGTTCATCCGGAAGCTCAGGTTGCTGATAATGTGGTGATAGAACCCTTTGTGACGATTGATAAAAATGTGGTGATAGAAGAAGGTACGCGGATCGGATCGAATGTAACTATTCTGGAAGGTGCCCATATCGGTAAGAATTGTAAAATTTTTCCGGGAGCAGTGATCGCTGCTGTACCCCAGGATTTGAAATTCAGAGGTGAAAAGACCATTGTAAAAATCGGAGATAATACGACTATCCGCGAATGTGTGACTGTTAATCGGGGCACTGCTGCTAAGGGAGTTACTGAAATCGGGGATAATTGTTTGATTATGGCTTATGCCCATATCGCTCATGACTGTAAGATCGGTAATAATTGTATCATCACCAATGCCTGTCAGTTGGCGGGTGAAGTGGTCGTAGACGATTTTGCGATTCTGGGAGGAATGACCGCAGTCCATCAGTTTGTGCATATCGGCAAACATGTGATGATCCAGGGAGGCTCTTTGATTGGAAAAGATGTACCTCCTTATGTAAAAGCCGGCCGTTTACCGCTTTCATATGTCGGAGTAAATTCTATCGGTTTGCGCCGTCGGGAGTTTTCAAACGAGAAAATTAATGAAATCCAGGATATTTACCGCATTCTTTATCAATCGGGTCTTAACAACTCCGATGCTATCGAAAGAATAGAAGCTGAAATGCCTGCTTCCAGAGAAAGGGATGAAATTATCATGTTTGTCCGCAACAGTAAGCGGGGAATCATGAAGGGATATATGGGATAATAGGAAAAAGAGGGGGAAGTCACCCTCTTTTTTCATAATAGAATTTCTTTTAGGACACATTGGAGTGAATTGTTCGAGCCGAACAATGCTTCTAAAGTGTATTTGTTGTCTGAAGTCTTCTGGAGGCATTCGGATAATATGTATTTTTACCCTATTATTTTTTATTATCGGGAATTATTGTGAGTTTCTGCTTTATTTCAAATTACATGCTTTTTCGATAGGTTTTGGGAAGCTATAAAAAAAACTCCCGTTTCCGGGAGTCTTGTAATTTAAAGTTTCGGTCCTGCAGCAACCAGAGCTTTACCGGCAGCATTACCCTCAAATTTCTTGAAGTTTTTGATGAACCGTTCTGAAAGATCTTTTGCTTTGGTTTCCCATTCGCTTGCGTTAGCATAAGTATCGCGGGGATCGAGGATTTTCGGATCTACGCCCGGCAGAGCGGTCGGAACAACGAAATCAAAGAACGGGATCGTTTTGGTCGGAGCTTTATCGATAGAACCGTCCAGGATGGCATCGATGATACCACGGGTATCTTTAATAGAAATACGTTTGCCGGTACCGTTCCATCCGGTGTTTACTAAATAAGCTTTAGCACCTGATTTTTCCATTTTCTTTACCAGCTCTTCTGCATATTTGGTGGGATGCAGTGATAAGAAAGCAGCTCCGAAACAAGCAGAGAAAGTCGGTGTCGGCTCGGTAATTCCACGCTCTGTTCCTGCCAATTTTGCGGTAAATCCAGACAGGAAATAATATTTTGTCTGTTCTGCGTTCAGGATGGATACCGGAGGCAATACTCCGAATGCGTCGGCTGACAAGAAGATAACCTGTTTGGCTGCCGGGCCTTTAGATACCGGTTTGACGATATTCTTGATGTGATAGATCGGATAAGAAACACGGGTGTTTTCAGTTACCGATTTGTCGTTGAAATCGATCTTGCCGTTTGCATCTACAGTTACGTTCTCCAACAGGGCGTCACGTTTGATGGCGTTGTAGATATCCGGTTCGCTGTCTTTGTCCAGATTGATTACTTTTGCATAGCAACCGCCTTCGTAGTTGAACACTCCTTCGTCATCCCAACCGTGTTCGTCATCCCCGATCAACAAACGTTTCGGGTCGGTCGATAAAGTGGTTTTACCGGTTCCGGACAGACCGAAGAAAATAGCTGTGTTTTTACCTTCCAGATCGGTGTTTGCCGAGCAGTGCATAGAAGCGATACCACGTAACGGATTCAGGTAATTCATGATAGAGAAAATACCTTTTTTCATTTCTCCGCCGTACCAGGTATTCAGTATCACCTGCTCATTGGTTCTTAGGTTGAATACAGTTGCTGTTTCTGAATTCAGACCCAGTTCTTTGTAGTTGTCTACTTTAGCTTTAGCAGCATTGAAAGAAACGAAATCCGGTTCGCCGTAGTTGGCCAATTCTTCCTCGGTAGGACGGATAAACATATTCTTTACGAAATGAGCCTGCCACGCAACTTCCATGATGAAACGAACTTTCAAACGAGTACCTGCGTTTGCTCCGCAGAAAGTATCGACAACGTATAATTTTTTACCTGATAATTCTTTAACAGCTTTTGCTTTCAGATCGGCCCAAGCTTCTTCGCTACAAGGTTTGTTGTCGTTTTTGTATTCTTCTGAAGTCCACCAAACGTTTTTTTCACTGGCTTCATTTTTTACAAAGAATTTATCTTTAGGAGAACGACCGGTATAAATACCTGTCATTACGTTTACAGCACCTAATTCGGTTACCTGGCCTTTTTCATACCCGGTTAAAGAGGGATCGGTTTCGGCTTTGAATAATTCCTCGTAAGAAGGATTGTGAAGGATTTCTTTCACATCGGTAATGCCATACTTGCTTAAATCTAATTTTGACATAGTAGTAAATTTATATTAAACGATTTATTAATACTTTTTTTCCGTAATAACTTCACAAAAGTAAGAAAGTTTTCTTATTAAAAATCTCTTACTGCTCATTAAATGCTAGCTTTAACATTTATTAAATGTTAAAACGATAGCGTTCGGCTGCTAACTGAACATACTTGTCTTTATAATTCCGGTTGACAACAGTACGAAAGTAATCTTTAGATATTTTGTCACTCTCTTTATTTAAAATGAGGTATCTGGCAAGGGCTGTCATGATTGCCAGCTGCATGAGCGGGTTTTCTGAATTGAGCCATTCTTCCGATAATTCAAGTAAATCCGAGCGTTTATATAAATAAAGCGAACCTAAATAGCCGGCAATTTCAAAATGGAGACAGTGAGGTGCTAATTGCGTAATTTTTTCTTTATTTAAATCTTGAGGGAAAAGCAGGCAAGCCACGATTTGCTCTTCTCTTTGTCCTTGATTCCATAACAAAAGGGCCAATTTTTCATCGGGCGGATAAGTTGCTGCCAATTCTTTCAGGGAAACGTAACTGGCACCGATCTGATGGTCGGTATTAGCGCCGATGTCTTGCAGGCTATCGATCGTCCCTCCGCTTTGAAGACGACGGATGCGTGAAAGTATTTGCTGAAAAACTGCGTTCGTATGTGGGTCTATAATACTGAAATCCATGTTTTACTGTCTTTTTTCACTTATTGGTCATCAAATATCCCAGCCCGGCAAAAAGTATGCCTAAAATGAGGCTCAGTCCGATATTTAATGAAAATAAACCATATGCCTTATTGCTTAGTAATTGCAGATTTTCGAATGAGAAGGTGGAAAAGGTAGTAAAACTACCACAGAATCCTACGGTAAAAAAGAGACGATAGACCGGAGCAGGATGGGAAGTGAAAAAGCCACTTAACAAACCGAGTAAGAAACAACCGGCGATATTTACAATAAAAGTTCCCCAAGGGAAGCTTGAGGGAAATAGGTGCCGGCTCCACTCAGAGATAAAATAACGTGAAACCCCTCCGACGATAGAACCCAGGCCTACAAAAATTATGTTTTGCCACATGATTTCTTTTTTTACAAAGTAAAAAAAATTAAAGAAGATTCTGAAATAAAACCGGATAAAATAAAAAATGTTTATATTTACGAGAAAGGAGTTGAGTTAAAAAATGGCAAAAGATAAGACCAATGATATGACTGTGGGAAATCCGGTGAGCCTGATCATCCGCTTTATGATTCCCATGTGTCTCGGAAATATTTTTCAGCAGTTTTATAACATTGCGGATTCCATTGTTGCGGGGCAGTTCCTGGGAGTAGATGCGCTGGCTGCAATCGGAAGCACCGGTTCACTGATGTTTTTTGTTACCGGATGGCTTAACGGACTGAGCAGTGGCTTTGCCATTCTGGTATCCCAGTGGTTCGGGGCGAAGCAATATGATAAGATGCGTCATTACGTAGCTATGTCCATTTATCTGGCAGCAGCCTTTGCCATTGTGATGACCATTGGCTTTGAGGCTTTGAATGAACCGATTCTGCGGCTGATGAATTCACCGGAGGATCTGATGGGATCTGTGAAGGGATATATGGGAATTATTTATGCAGGCCTGATCGTAACAGCGGCATATAATTCACTGGCAGCGTTTCTCCGTGCACTTGGAGATTCAAAATCTCCGCTGTATTTTCTGATCATTTCGGCAGTGATCAATGTGTTCCTGGATATTTTGTTTATTGTAAAAATCGGGATGGGAGTGGAAGGCTGTGCCTATGCTACAGTTATCGCGCAGGCAATTTCCGCAGTCTGCTGCCTGATCTATATTATCAAAAAGTTCCCGATCCTGCATCTGAAGAAAGAAAACTTTGAAGTTTCTTTTACCAGCTTCCGTTATCTGCTGGCCCTTGGTATTCCCATGGGACTTCAGTTTTCCATCACAGCGATCGGAACCATTATTGTGCAGGGTGCGGTAAATATTTACGGTTCTGTATATATGGCAGGATTTTCCGCTGCGGGAAAAATACAGAATATCATTGCAACGGTATTTGTAGCTTTTGGTGCGACGATGGCAACCTATGTAGGACAGAACCGGGGCGCCGGAAAGATGGACCGTGTAAAAGCAGGAATGAAATATACCCAGATCATGATCCTGATCTGGAGTGTGATCACTATGATCATTATGTTCTTTTTCGGAAAGTACATGACCTGGTTATTTATTGACAAATCCCAGACGGATGTTATTAATGTTTCTGTTACTTATTTTCATACGGTATTCTGGGCATATCCGTTCCTTGGAAGTATCTTCCTCTACAGAAACGGACTTCAGGGACTGGGATATGGCTTGGTTCCCATGCTGGGCGGTGTGTTTGAACTGGCGGCAAGAAGTGCGATCGTTATGTTTGTTGCAGGAAAAACAAGTTTTGCAGGTGTATGTCTGGCAGATCCTGCCGCATGGATCGCAGCGCTGATCCCTCTGATCCCGTATTATATTTATGTGATGAAAAAGTGGAGCAGGGGAAAAAAGGAAACTGCTGCCTGAGTGGGTATAATACAGAAAATGAAAAGAATAAATTTAGGCTTGCAATTATGGAAGATACAGTTATAATGATATTATAACTGCGGAAAAAACCAGGAAACCAGGAAACCGGGATTCCGGGTAAGATTACAGATCCAGAAGGGAGAATATAGATCATGGAAATCACAAAAGAAACAACAATGGGTGAAATGCTTGCATACGATGAGAAGATCGCATACATCCTTATGCAGGAAGGAATGCACTGCATCGGCTGTCCGTCTTCTAT
>OIXA01005990.1_pt1 | contig 10497 bp, 10 predicted proteins | sample 1587721 | NCBI WGS metagenome assembly OIXA01 (sample SAMEA3888900, study PRJEB22519) | human gut metagenome | biome: human gut; feature: human-associated habitat; material: faeces | place: Denmark | collected 2013 | reverse complement strand
CTCACATACGGAGTCAGAGTCCGCTGTGCTACCATTACACAATCCCGCTATGTTCGCTTGACGAACATTTGTTATTATACCAGCGGTTTTGCATTTGTCAAGAACTAATTGCCAATTTTCCGGATTTTTTTCATTTTGGTGCCGCGGGCTGTTTTGACCTGCGTTTCAGCGGCAAAGCCGCTCGGACGGCGCGGGCGGGAAGGGGCTTGCGCGAGGAGCGGCGGGAGATCGGAGCGCAGCTTGGCTGTTTCGGCGGAAGGAAAATCGGCAAATTTTACGGATTTGGTGAAAATGCCGATTCCCTTTTGCGCTTTAAGCTGTTATACTGCATACATCAAGGCTTCCGAGAGGAGCACAGACTATGACCGTAATGAACCGCAGTGCTGAATACCGCTACTTTAGCTTTACCTATTTTATGGGTAAGGCTTATTCTGGTTTGGCTGAAAGCAAGCGCGTGTAAGAACGGATCCTTTGTCGGAATGACCGTAAATGCATGACGAACCGCAGCCGGACCGGCTGCGGTTTTTTTCATCGCTTAAGGAGGAATTTTACCATGATCGTCGTACTCAAGCACAATCCGAATCCCGAGCAGCTGCAGAGCCTGATCACATGGCTGCAGGAAAAGGGCATCATCATTCACACCAGCATCGGCGAGGGCAATATGCTCCTCGGCCTGGTGGGCGACACCTCGAAGATAGACGCCGATCTCATTTCCGCGCTGGACATCGTCGAGGATGTCAAGCGTGTGCAGGAGCCGTATAAGAACGCCAACCGCAAGTTCCATCCCGAGGATACCGTCGTCAAGGTCGGCAATACGCAGATCGGCGGCGGCAACCTCACGCTCATGGCCGGCCCTTGCTCGGTGGAGTCCGAGGAGCAGGTGGTCGCCATCGCGAAGGCGGTCAAGGCCAGCGGCGCGACGATGCTGCGCGGCGGCGCGTTCAAGCCCCGCACCTCGCCCTATTCCTTCCAGGGCCTCGGCGAGGTCGGCCTGCGCTACCTCGAGATCGCCAAGGAGGAGACGGGGCTGCCCATCGTCACCGAGCTGATGGACCTCAGCCAGCTTCCGCTCTTCAAGAATGTGGACGTCATTCAGATCGGCGCGCGCAATATGCAGAACTTCGACCTTTTGAAGGCTGTGGGCCGTCAGGAAAAGCCCGTGATGATCAAGCGCGGTATGTCCGCGACCTACGAGGAATGGCTGATGAGCGCGGAGTACGTCATGGCCGGCGGCAACGAGAACGTCATTCTCTGCGAGCGCGGCGTGCGCACCTTTGAGACCTACACCCGCAATACGCTCGATCTTGCGGCGATCCCCGTGCTGCGCAAGCTGACGCACCTGCCCATCATCGTCGACCCCAGCCACGCCACCGGCAAGAGCTGGCTGGTCGACCCGCTGGCGATGGGCGCGGTGGCGACCGGCTGCGACGGCCTGCTCATCGAGGTCCACAACGACCCTGCGCACGCGCTGTGCGACGGCCCGCAGTCGCTGAAGCCCGAGCAGTTCGACGCGCTGGCAAAGAAGCTGCTTCGACTGAAGGAATTTGTCAAGACGATAGAGGAGTAAGACTATGACAGTCGGCATTGTCGGCCTCGGCCTCATCGGAGGCTCGATGGCCAAGAGCATCAAGGCGCGCACCGCGCACACCGTGTTCGGCTGCGACCTTGATCAGGAGACCATGATGATGGCGCGTATGTGCGGCGCCATCGACGCGCCGCTGACGGCGGAAAATTTGAAGGATTGCGACCTTGTGCTGGTCGCCATCCGCCCCGCTGCGGCGGTAAAATGGGTGAAGGAGCACGCGGAGGGAATCCGCCGGGGCGCGATCCTTGTGGACCTGTGCGGCGTGAAGCGCGCGGTGGTGCGCGAACTCGCGCCTGTCGCCGAGCAGTACGGCTTTGCCTACATCGGCGGACACCCGATGGCGGGCCGCGAGCGCGGCGGCTTTACCGCCGCGACGGACAGCCTGTATGTGGGCGCGTCCATGATCCTTACGCCGGACAAGCGCACGGATATGCAGCTGCTTGAAACGCTCAAGGCGTTTTTCCTCGATATCGGCTTTGCGAGCCTGACCTTCTCCGATCCCGAGGAGCATGACCGCATCATCGCCTTTACCTCGCAGCTCGCGCACATCGTCTCGAGCGCCTACGTCAAGTCGCCCGAGGCGCAGAAGCGCCGCGGCTTCTCCGCCGGCAGCTTTCAGGATATGACGCGCGTGGCGCGGCTCGACGAGGATATGTGGACGGAGCTGTTTCTGGACGACGCGGACTATCTGACGGACGAGCTGGATATCCTCATCGGACATTTGCAGGAGTATGCCGACGCGCTGAAAAGCAAGGACGCCGAGCACCTGCGCGCGCTGCTGCGCGATGGCCGCGAGAAGAAGGCCACTGCGGGCGGCAACTGAAAATCAACGAAGATCGACGGGGAGGGAAGACCTATGTCCTCTGTTCAGACCATTGAAGTCCATACCGCGCCGGCCTACGAGGTCACCATCGGCGCGGGACTGCGGCGGGACTGCGGCGCGCGGCTGAAAGCCGTGCTGGGCGGCTGCCGCATCGCGGTCGCCGCCGACAGCAATGTGGCTCCGCTTTATCTTGAAACGGTTTGCGCGAGCCTGCGCGACGCCGGCTTTGCCGTCTGCTCTTATGTGTTCCCGGCGGGGGAGGCGCATAAGAATTTCACGACGCTCTCCGCCATTTTGGAGTTTCTGGCCGAGTCTCAGCTCACGCGCACGGACTGCGTGGCGGCGCTCGGCGGCGGCGTGACCGGCGACATGGCGGGCTTCGCCGCGGCCTCGTACCTGCGCGGCATCCGCTATGTCCAGCTGCCGACCACGCTGCTCTCCGCTGTGGATTCCTCCGTCGGCGGCAAGACGGCTATTGACCTCGCGGCGGGAAAGAACCTCGCGGGCGCGTTTTTGCAGCCCGCTGCCGTGCTGTGCGACACGGACTGTCTGAGATCCCTGCCCGCCGCCGTCTTTGCCGACGGCGCGGCGGAGGCCATCAAGACCGGTGTGCTGAGCGGCGAGACGCTGTTCTCTCTCTTTGAGGACGGCACGCTTACCGACGCGCCCGCCGAGGTCATTGCCCGCTGCATCCGCTACAAGGCGGGCGTGGTCGAGCGCGACGAGAAGGAGCGGGGCGAGCGGCGCAAGCTGAACCTCGGCCACACCGTCGGCCATGCCATCGAAAAGTGCAGCGGCTATGCCATTCCGCACGGCCACGCGGTCGCGGCGGGTCTTGCTGTCATGGCACGCGCCTCCGAGCGGCTCGGCTGGGCCGAGCCGGGGGTGTCCGCGCGCATCGCGGCGTGTCTGGAGAAGAACGGCCTGCCGACCGGCACGGACTATCCCGCCGAGGCGCTGGCGAAAGCCGCGCTGGCGGACAAGAAGCGCAGCGGGGACAGCATCACCATCGTTGTGCCGAAGGCCATCGGCGATTGCGAGCTGAAAAGGATCCCGGTGACGGAGCTTCTGCCCATCATCGCCGCCGGACGGGGGGAATGAGGATGGATGTTCGTATCCGACCGCACGCCCTCGCGGGCGCGGTCACGCCGCCGCCGAGCAAGTCGATGGCGCACCGCCTGCTGCTGGCCGCCGCGCTCGCGGACGGTGTGAGCACGGTCCAGAATGTCGCGCTCTCGCAGGACATCGAGGCGACGCTGCGCTGCATGGCGGCGCTCGGCGCAAGCTGGGAGCGGACAGATAAAAGTACCCTCCGCGTGACCGGCATTGGAGGCAAGAGAAAACCCTTTCCGGAGCTTCCACGCTTTGACTGCGGCGAGTCCGGCTCGACGCTGCGCTTCCTCATTCCCATCGCGCTGGCGGTCGCGGGCGGGGGCGTGTTCACCGGCCGCGGGCGGCTGATGGAGCGCCCGCAGAAGCCGTATTTTGACCTCTTTGACGAAAAAGGCATTTCCTATGAACAGACCGCCGGTGTGCTCACCGTGCGCGGTGCGCTGACGCCGGGGGAGTACCGGCTGGCGGGCAACGTCTCAAGTCAGTTTTTCACGGGGCTGCTTTTCGCGCTGCCGCTGCTCAGCGGCGGCTCGACGCTGGTATCGACCACGCGGCTCGAGAGCCGCGACTATGTCGCCATGACGCGCGACGCGCTCGCGCGGGCCGGCGTGAGGGTAGACGGAGAAGCGGAACGCTTTGCCGTGCCGCCGTCGGTCTACCGCTCCTTTGACGCGGCGGCGGAGGCCGACTGGTCGCAGGCGGGCTTCTGGTACGCGGCGCGCTTCCTCGGAAATGGCGTGGAGGTGTGTGGGCTGAACGAAAACTCCGCACAGGGCGACCGCGTAGTTGCCGCGCTCTATGAGCGATTCAAGCCGGCGGGGGAGCAGAGCGTGGACGTGTCCGACTGCCCCGACCTGCTGCCGCCGCTGGCGGTGATGGCCGCGCGGCGGGACGGCACGACGCACTTTGTCAACGCGGCCCGGCTCCGCATGAAGGAGAGCGACCGCCTGACGACGACCGCCGCGCTGCTGCGTGCGCTCGGCGTTCCGGCGGAGACAACGGCGGACAGCCTGACCGTCCGCGGCGTGCCGTCCTTTTCCGGCGGCACGGTGGACGGCGCGAACGACCATCGCATCGTGATGGCGGCGGCGGCCGCCGCGACCGCCGCGGCGGCTCCGGTCACCGTTACAGGCGCGGAGGCGGTGCGGAAATCCTATCCCTCCTTCTGGGAGGAATACAAACGACTGGGAGGTAGCTTCGATGTCCTCTGAATTCGGAAGAACGCTGCGCGTCGGCGTGTTTGGACAGTCCCACGGAGCCGCGATCGGCGTGACCGTCGACGGCCTGCCTGCGGGCGAGCGCATTGATCTTGCGGAGCTGCAAGCCTTTCTGGATCGGCGCAGGCCGGGAAAAAGTCCGCTTTCGACCGCGCGGAAGGAAGCCGACGCGCCGGAATTCCTCTCCGGTCTGCGCGACGGCGTGACCTGCGGCTCGCCGCTGTGCGCGGTCATTTACAACAGCGACCAGCACTCCTCGGACTACGCGGAGCTGGCCGACAAGCCGCGCCCCTCGCACGCGGATTATACCGCGTGGGTGAAATGGGGCGGGCAGGCGGATATGCGCGGCGGGGGGCATTTTTCCGGCCGCCTGACGGCTCCGCTGTGCATCGCCGGCGGCATCGCCAAGCAGATCCTTGCGCGGCGCGGCGTATTTGTCGGCGCGCACCTTGCCGCCGTGGGAGCGGAGGACGACGAAGCCTTCCCGCTCTACCCGACCGACGAGCTGTTCCGCGCCGTGGCGGCGAAGCCGTTCCCGACCATTTCCGACGCGGCGGGCGAGCGGATGCAGCGTCTTATTTTGTCGGCGCGTGAGGCGCAGGATTCCGTCGGCGGCATCGTGGAATGTGCCGCCATCGGGCTGCCTGCCGGTCTCGGCGATCCGATGTTCGACGGCATCGAAAACCGCCTTGCCTCGGCGCTGTTCGGCATCCCCGCCGTCAAGGGCGTGGAGTTCGGCGCGGGCTTCGGCGCTTCGCGCCTGCGCGGAAGCGAAAACAACGACGCCTTCCGCGTGGAGGGCGGCCGCATCGTCACGGAGACGAATCGCGCCGGCGGCATCCTCGGCGGCATCACCACCGGTATGCCGCTCACGCTGCGCGTCGGCATCAAGCCGACGCCGTCCATCGGCAGACCGCAGAAAACGGTCTCGCTCGCGCGGATGGAAAACACTGAGCTGACCATCCGGGGCCGTCACGACCCCTGCATCGCGCACCGCGCCGTGCCCGTCGTCGAGGCGGTGACGGCCTGCGTGCTCTTAGACTTACTGTTGGAGGAACATCATGGAACTTTCTGAGATCCGCACCCGCATCGACGCCGTGGACGATCAGCTCTTGAAGCTCTTTCTTGAGCGTATGGAGCTGGCCGAGGAGGTCGCGGCCTACAAGAACGAGCACCATCTGCCCATTCTGAACAAGCAGCGCGAGCGCGAAATTCTTGCCAAGGTAACAGCCAGGGCCGGTGACAAGGAGCGCTACGCCTATCACCTCTACTCCACGCTCTTTGAGCTGGCGCGCTCGCGGCAGGCGGAGCTGGTGGACCTGCCGACCAGAGTGGCCGAGCGGGTGGAAAAGTCCCTCGCCGCGGGCGGCCCGGTCTTCCCGCAGACGGGCCTTGTCGCCTGTCAGGGCGTGGAGGGCGCGAACTCGCAGGTCGCCTGCGACCGCCTGCTGCCGCGCGGCAGCATCCTGTATGTCAAGACCTTTGACGCGGTGGTGTCTGCGGTGGAGTCGGGCCTGTGCAAATTCGGCGTGCTGCCCATTGAAAACAGCTCCAATGGCTCGGTGCGCGCGGTCTACTCGCTGCTTCAGCAGCATCAGCTCTCCGTGGTGCGCTCCACGAGACTCTGCATCCGTCATGAGCTTTTGGCCATGCCGGGTGTAAAGTTAGAGGACATTACAGAGATCTACTCCCATCAGCAGGCTATCGGTCAGTGCAGCAGGTTCCTCAGCAGCCTTTCCGGCGTGCGGGTGATCCCCTGCGGCAACACGGCGGAGGCGGCGAAGCTGGTCGCCGAGAGCGGCAGCCGTCACGCGGCCGCCATCTCCTCGCATCCCTGCGCCGCGCTTTACGGCCTTGAATGTGTGAGCGACAAAATTCAGGACAGCGAGAATAATTACACCCGCTTTTTCTGCGTGGCGAAGGACCCCGTCATCTACGCCGGCGCGAACCGCATCAGCCTTATCCTCTCGTTCGAGAATAAGCCCGGCGCGCTCTATGAGATCCTCTCCAAGCTCGCGGCGCTGGACATCAACATGACTAAGCTCGAATCCTGCCCCGTGGCGGGGAGCGATTTTGAGTTTGTGTTCTTCCTTGAGCTGGAGGCAAGCGTGCAGGACCCGAGCGTGCTTGCCATGCTCGAGGAAATGGAGCGCAGCTGCGCGGAGTTTGTGTTCCTCGGAAATTACGCCGAGGTGTGAACGATGGGGGAGAAGGTTTACGGACTTCTGGGACGAAAGCTCGGTCACAGCTGGTCGGCGCCCATTCACGCCGCGCTCGGCTGTGCGGACTATCGCCTCATCGAGCTGGAGCCGGAGGAGCTGGGCGCGTTCCTCGCGCGGGAGGACATCGGCGGGCTGAACGTCACCATTCCCTACAAGCGCGACGTGATGGCGTACTGCGATGTGCTCGACCCGATGGCGGAGGCCATCGGCAGCGTCAACACGCTCGTGCGCCGCGCGGACGGAAAGCTCTATGGCTATAACACCGACGCCGCGGGCTTCTGCTTCATGGCGCAGTGCGCGGGCATCGGCTTTGCGGGGAAGAAGACGCTTGTGCTCGGCAGCGGCGGCGCGTCGCGCACGGCGGCCTCGTGCGCGAAGAAGCTCGGCGCGCGCGAGGTGGTCGTCATCTCCCGCTCGGGAGAGAACAACTATACGAACCTCGGCCGCCACGCGGACGCGGAGCGGATCGTCAACACCACACCGGTCGGGATGTATCCGAACAACGGTGCGGCGGCGGTCGATCTGACCGCCTTTCCCGCCTGCGCGGGCGTGCTCGATCTGATCTACAATCCTCGCCGCACGGCGCTGCTGCTGCAGGCGGAGGAGTTGGGCATCCCGTGCTCGGACGGCCTTCCGATGCTGGTGGCGCAGGCCAAGGCGGCGGAGGAACATTTCTTTGACAGGCTCATCGCCGACTGCGAGAACGAACGCATCCTCGCGCAGCTGCGGCGGGAAATGACGAATCTCGTGCTCATCGGGATGCCGGGCAGCGGCAAGTCCACGGTCGGCGCGGCGCTCGCCGCGCTGACGGGCCGCGAGGCCATCGACATCGACGCGCGCATCGCGGAGAAGGCAGGCTGCTCCATTCCCGAGATCTTCGCCAAGGGAGGAGAAGCCGCCTTCCGCGCGCTCGAGCGTGAGGCGACGGCGGCGTGCGGCGCGCTGAGCGGGAAGCTTTTGCTCACGGGCGGCGGCGTGGTGAAAACACCGGAGAATTACGCCGCGCTCCACCAGAACGGCCGCATCTATCAGCTTCTGCGTCCGCTGGAGCTGCTGCCGACCGACGGCCGTCCGCTCTCGCAGGGGGCGGACCTTGCGGCGATGTGGGCGGAGCGCGCGCCGCTCTACGAGCGGTTCCGCGACGCCGCGATCGACAACAGCGGCACGGTCGAGCAGACCGCGCAGGCGATCTGGAGGGATTTTTGTGAAAATTCTGGTCATTAACGGCCCCAACATGAATATGCTCGGCATCCGTCAGCCGGAAATTTACGGCCATGCGACCTACGAGGACCTGAAGAGCATGATCGCGGGCGAGGCGGAACGGCTGGGCGCGGAGGTCTCCTTCTTCCAATCCAACCACGAGGGCGCGCTGGTGGACGCCATCCAGCAGGCGTACTTTGACCGGGTGGACGGCATGATTATCAACCCCGCCGCCTATACGCACACGAGCGTCGCGCTGCTTGACGCGGTGAAGGCGGTCGGCATCCCGACGGTGGAGGTCCACGTTTCCGACCCGGACAGCCGCGAGGATTTCCGCCATGTGTCCTACATCCGCGCGGCCTGCATCGCGACCATCCGCGGGCACGGGCTGCCGGGCTATCTGGAGGCGCTGCGGCTACTGTGCGAGCGCGGGGAGGGCAGAGGATGACGCGGACGGAGTATGACGTTGTTGCGCTCGGTGAGCTGCTCATTGACTTTACGGCGCAGGGAGCGGGAGCGGACGGCTATCCGCTCATGGCGGCGCATCCCGGCGGCGCGCCCGCCAATTTCCTCGCGGCCATCGCGCGGCTCGGCGGCAGGACGGCGCTTTTGAGCAAGGTGGGCGCGGACGCCTTCGGCACGATGCTCACCGGGACGCTGCGCGAGGTCGGCGTGGATACGCGCGGCGTTGTCGTGGCGGAGGATGCTTTCACGACGCTGGCATTCGTGACGCTCGACGCGCGCGGCGAGCGCTCCTTTTCCTTTGCCCGCAAGCCGGGCGCGGACACGCAGCTCCGCTTCGAGGAATTGGACCTCTCGCTCATCGAAAAAACAAAAGCGTTCCATTTCGGAACGCTTTCTCTGACCGACGAACCTGCGCGCGGCGCGACGCAGCGCGCCGTCACCTTTGCAAAGGAACGCGGGAAGCTCATCACCTTCGACCCCAATCTGCGCCCGCCGCTCTGGAGAAGCCCTGACGACGCGCGGGAGCAGATGCTCTGGGGACTTGGGCAGGCCGACGTCGTGAAGCTCAGCGACAACGAGGTGGGATTCCTCTTCGGCCTTTCACCACGCGAGGGCGCGGCGTACATTCGGGAGCGGTTCGGCACGCAGCTCGTCTTTGTGACCTGCGGCGCGGACGGCTGCGAGTTTGCGAACCCGAGAGCGCAGGGACATGTGGACGGGCTCAAGGGCCTGACAGTCACGGACACCACGGGCGCGGGCGATATTTTCGGCGGCTGCGCGGTGTGGAGGCTGCTCCAAAGCGGCAAGGCTCCCGCGGCGCTGGATGAGGCGGAGCTGCGCGGCATCACGGAATTTGCCTGCCGCGTCGCCGGACGCTCCACCGAAAAAAGCGGCGGCATCTCCGCGATCACGGAGATGCCGGACGAGGTCTTTATGGGGTGATGGGCGCGGCTCAGTCGCCGACGCCGGCGTGAATCACCTTGCCGATGTTCCACAGATGCGCGACCTGCTTGGCCGCCGCGAGGCGCTCCTCGGGCGTTTCGTAGGCGGCGTGGACGGTGTGCGAGCCGCAGTCAAGGCAGTCTACATAGACGCACCAGCCCTGTTCGTCCTGTATGGCGCCGACGCCGCCGCAATGGGGACAGACGCTCGGCACCGGCCGGGAATAGCCGCAGTAGTGGCACATGAGCCGCTCGTTGGCGCTGTGATAGGTGAGCCGTGCGCTGCACCGGGGACATTCCGGGGATTCCCGGCAGTCCACGCAGACCAGCGCCCGGCTGTTGCCCCGGCGGTTCAGGAACAGGATGCTCTGCGCCCCACGTTCCAGGTTGCAGGCCAGCTCCCGGCGCAGCTCCGCACTGATGGCGGTGCAGTTCCCCGCCCGCAGCTCCCGCTTCATATCCACAATGCGGACCTGCGGCATGGCCTGTTGGTTGAAGCGTTGGCTCAGGGTAAACAGACGGTAGCGCCCCTCCCTGGCCTGGTACATGGACTCCACCGCCGGGGTGGCTGAGCCCAGAAGGAGCACCGCTCTATGCTGGACACAGCGGTATTTTGCCACGTCCCTGGCATGGTAGCGGGGGGCGTTCTCTGATTTATAGCTGCTCTCCTGCTCCTCGTCCAGCACGATCAGCCCGATGTGGTCCAGAGGGGCAAAAACAGCGGAACGGGTGCCCAGCACCACCCGGGCCGCGCCGGAACGGACCCGCTTCCACTCGTCGTACCGCTCTCCGCTGCGCAGGGAGCTGTGGAGCACCGCCACCAGCTCCCCAAAGTGGGAGGCGAACACCCGCAGCAACTGGGGCGTCAGGGAGATCTCCGGGACCAGTACCATGGCGGTCTGCCCCCTGGCCAGCACCTCCTGGATCAGGC
>OIXA01005978.1_pt1 | contig 10513 bp, 9 predicted proteins | sample 1587721 | NCBI WGS metagenome assembly OIXA01 (sample SAMEA3888900, study PRJEB22519) | human gut metagenome | biome: human gut; feature: human-associated habitat; material: faeces | place: Denmark | collected 2013 | reverse complement strand
CCGTAAAACTGGACGGAAAAGGATTCGAGTGCTTCGTTGAGAACGGACAGACGGTGAAGAAGGGTGATCCGATGCTGAAGCTGGATCTGGAATACCTGAAGGCAAATGCACCTTCTGTCACTTCCCCGGTTCTTTGTACAGAACTGGAGGACAATCAGCGAATCCATCTGCTGCATGAGGGTCAGATCAAAGCCGGAGAGCCTTTGTTTGAGATAGAGGTCCTTCAGTAAAAAAGACCCTGGATGGGGATGAAATGGATGATATACAGGATAGCAAAATTATTAAATCATAATTCTTTTATTGGAATCGAATCAGGCGCAAAGCAGGAATGCCTGATCATGGGAAAGGGAATTGCTTTTGGCAAAAAAATAGGGCAGACGATAGAGGTTCCGCAGGATGCCAGGATTTATTCACTCAAAGAACTGACAGACCGTGGAGATGCCAGAGAAATTATCAACTCAGTTTCACCGGTATGTCTGGAACTTGCCAATGAAATCCTCAGGGAGGCTGAGGCAGAATTTGGCGATATCGATCGTTCGATCCTTTTTCCAATAGCGGATCATCTTGATTTTGCTATCCGCCGTCTTCAGAGGGGAGAGCAGATCAGCAATCCACTGACGGAGGACATCCGTATCCTGTTTTATAAAGAATACAAAGTGGCCGGCTGCATAGCACCTATGCTGAAAGAAAAATTTCAGATAGAGCTTGATGAACATGAAACAGGATATATCGCCCTCCACGTTCATTCGGCCATTGTAGATGAGAAGGTTTCACAGGCCATGGAGATCGCCCGAACCGTCAGAGAATGCATTTCTCTTGTAGAGAAAGAAACCGGAAATTCTATCGACGTCATGTCACTCGGATACAATCGTCTGATGAATCATGTGCGCTATATGGTAGCACGTGCAATCCATGGTGAGAAATTAAAAATGAATCTGAATGAATATATGTCCGTAAAGTTCCCGGAAGCATTTATGGCAGCAGAGCGAATCTGCCGTCAGATGGAAAAGAGCCTGAAGCTTCCGATTCCGGACATTGAAATCGGATATCTTGCCATGCATCTGGAAAGAATGTTAGATACGGATATCAATGAGTAAGATATAAAGTTAAATGTCACTGTCGAAGGTAACTGTAGGATAAATATAAATACAAAAACATAATATAAAAGGAGAACAAAACTATGAAAACATTTGAGTATACAATTAAAGACGAACTTGGAATCCATGCAAGACCGGCAGGACTTCTTGTAAAAGAAGCAAAAAAATTCGAATCTGAATGCACCATCACAAAAGACGGCAAAACAAAAAAACTCACACAGCTTATGATGCTTATGTCTCTTGGTGTAAAACAGGGTGACACTGTTACTGTAACAGCAGAAGGCGCTGATGAAGAAGCTGCAGCTGCTGCATTAAAAGAATTTTTTGAGAACAATTTATAATTCGCTGGAACGACCAGAATCAGTTTACATTTGAATTCAGGGAGGAAAAGGAATGCAGTGTTTTCAGGGAAAATCTGTATATAAAGGAATCGCGATGGGACCGATCGTGGTTCTTAAGAAAAATGATTATCAGGTAAAACGTACCCGTATCGAAGATACAGAAGCAGAAGTAAAACGTGTGGATGAGGCATTAAAAGCATCTCAGGAACAGCTGCAGAAACTGTATGACAAGGCTGTCAGAGAAGTTGGCGAGGCCAGTGCTGCAATCTTCGAAGTACATCAGATGATGCTGGAGGATGAGGATTATCTGGAGGCAATCCAGAATATGATCCGTACAGAACAGGTCAATGCCGAGTATGCGGTTGCGGTTACCGGCGATAATTTTGCAGAGATGTTTGCTTCCATGGACGATGATTATATGAAAGCACGTTCCGCCGATATCAAAGATATCTCCGAACGTCTTGTACGTAATTTAAGCGGCCAGGGAGATGTGGATTTAAGCTCTATCGAGCCATCTGTAATTGTAGCGGATGATCTCAGTCCAAGCGAGACAGTCCAGATGGACAAAGATAAGATCCTTGCATTTGTAACAGTTCACGGATCTACCAATTCTCATACAGCGATTCTTGCACGTATGATGAATATTCCGGCACTGATCGGAGTAAAAATGGATCTGGAAGCTTTTCAGAGTGGAATGACAGCGGTTGTAGACGGTTTCCAGGGAATCGTTACTTTTGATCCGGATGAAGAGACAAAAGTTCAGACAGAAACCAAAATGCAGGAAGAAGCTGAGAAATTGAAACTTCTTCAGGAACTCAAAGGCAAAGAAAACGTTACTCTGGACGGACGTAAGATCAATATTTATGCAAACATTGGAAGCGTTGGCGATATTGGCTATGTGATGGAAAATGATGCCGGCGGAATCGGACTTTTCAGAAGTGAATTCCTGTATCTTGGAAGAAACGATTTCCCTACTGAGGAGGAACAGTTCCAGGCTTACAAGCAGGCAGTACAGATGATGGCAGGTAAGAAGGTTATTATCCGTACATTGGATATCGGAGCTGATAAACAGGTAGATTATTTCAATCTTGGTAATGAAGATAACCCGGCTATGGGATACCGTGCAATCCGTATTTGTCTGAGACAGCCGGAAATCTTCAAAACTCAGCTTCGTGCACTTCTCCGCGCAGCCGTTTATGGAAATCTTTCTATCATGTATCCGATGATTACTTCTACAGAAGAAGTAAAGAAAATTTATGAGATCGTAGCAGAAGTAGAAGAAGAGTTAAAAGCACAGGAGATTCAGTATAAGATTCCGGAACAGGGAATCATGATTGAGACTCCGGCAGCAGCGATCATCAGTGATAAACTGGCAGAGATGGTTGATTTCTTCAGTATTGGAACGAATGATCTGACCCAGTATACACTGGCAATTGACCGCCAGAATGAAAAACTGGATGAGTTCTATAATCCACATCATGAAGCAATCCTGCGTATGATCCAGATGGTTGTGGACAATGCGCATAAATGTGGCAAATGGGCAGGTATCTGCGGAGAACTGGGAGCAGATGCAACTCTTACCGAGCAGTTTGTACGTATGGGACTGGATGAACTCTCTGTAGCACCATCCATGGTTCTGAAGCTTCGTAAAATCGTTCGCGAGATGAAAGTAGAAGAATAACTAAATAAGAAAAAATATCAAAAATGAAAACCGTTTTCATATTGACACTCTATCAGAATGTGCTATAATATGAAAACGGTTTTCATTTTGGGTAAAAAGAAGGAAGAAATTATGGGAACGAAAGCACCTTATCAGACAAAACAAATGAAACAGATACTGGCTTATCTTCAGACGATAGAGGGTACACATGTGACGGCCGCAGATGTCTGCTCCTATTTCAAAGAGCAGGGAATCAATGTCGGAACGACAACAGTTTACCGTAATCTTGAAAAGATGGTAGAGCAGGGACTGGTTGCAAAATACAATGTAGACGGGACGAGCAGTGCCTGTTTTGAATATCTCGGAGCAGAAGAACATTGTCATAAGATCTCCTGTTTCCACTGCAAATGTGAAAAATGTGGAAAACTGATTCATCTTCACTGTGAGGATGTGGTTAAACTGGAGCAGCACCTGATGGACAGTCACGGATTTCGCATGGATCCGTGCAGAACGGTTTTTTATGGAATCTGTGAAGAATGCAGAGGACTGGAAGATGACAAAAAAGAAACAGAGACTGTACATATCAGGGCAAAATAAGCGGAATATAAGGTAACGGAGTAGAATGCTGAGACAGAAGAAAGCAGGTATAAGGATGAAAAAATGGATCACTGGTGTGCTGGCAATTCTGCTGGGTGTGATGAGCATTGCGGTTCCTTTTTCAGGAATGCACATAGCAGAAGCTAAAACAACGGAGGAAACAGACAGGAAACTGAATATTGTGACAACCATTTTTCCGGAATATGACTGGACAAGAAATATTCTGGGGAACAGGGAAGCGGATGTGAATCTTACGATGCTCCTGGATAATGGGACAGACCTTCATAGTTTTCAGCCGGCAGTGAAAGATATTATGAAAGTATCCAGCTGTGATCTCCTGATTTATGTGGGTGGAGAATCCGACCAGTGGATTGAGGATGCACTGGAATCGGCTCAGAATAAAGATATGAAGACGATTAATCTGATGGAAGTCCTTGGCGATACGATTAAGGAAGAAGAAACAGTTGAGGGTATGCAGGACAGTGAACACGAACATGGTCATGAGGACGAGCATGCCCATGAGGGTGAGGATGAGAAGGAATATGACGAGCATGTCTGGACTTCCATGCGAAATGCTTCTGTGATCTGTGACGCGATTGCAGAAACGCTTGAGGAGATGGATCCTGAGAATAAAGAAATCTATCAGACAAATGCTGAGAACTACAAAGCAAAACTTTCTACACTGGATCAGAAATATCAGGAAACGGTAGATACAGACAGACAGAATACGCTGATCTTTGCCGATCGTTTTGCATTTCGTTATCTGGTCGATGATTATGGACTGAACTATTATGCGGCTTTTTCCGGATGCTCTGCAGAATCGGAAGCAAGCTTCAAGACTGTGACTTTTCTTGCGGGTAAACTGGATGAACTGGGAATAAAAACGGTATTGACGATTGAGAAGTCCGATGACAGGATAGCACAGACCGTGATTGAAAATACAAAAAAGAAAGATCAGAAGATCCTCGAGCTTAATTCCATGCAGTCGATCACTTCGGATGAGATTAAAAACGGAGTGACATATCTTTCTGTGATGGAAGATAATCTGAAGGTTCTGAAAGAAGCACTTAAGTAGGAAAAGAGGAACAACAATGGCACAGCTTACATGTAAAAATCTTACATTGGGATATGATAACCGGGCAATTCAGGAAGACCTGAATTTCTCTATTGATGCAGGTGATTACCTTTGCATCGTAGGTGAAAATGGTTCCGGTAAATCTACATTGATGAAGACACTTCTTCATCTGCAGGCACCGATCAGCGGCAGTATTGAACTGGGAGATGGCCTGAAAAAAAACGAAATTGGTTATCTGCCGCAGCAGACGCTGGTGCAGAGAGATTTTCCGGCATCCGTGAGGGAAATTGTGTTATCTGGATGCCAGAGTCGTTGTGGATGGAGACCTTTTTATAACAAAGAGGAAAAAATGGTTGCCCAGAGAGCCATGGAAAAAATGATGATCCAGGATCTGGCAGATCAGTGCTATCGCGAACTTTCCGGAGGGCAGCAGCAGCGGGTTCTTCTTGCAAGAGCTCTTTGTGCAGCACAGAAGATCCTGCTTCTGGATGAGCCGGTTTCGGGACTTGATCCGAGAGTGACAGCAGAGATGTACCAGCTGATCAGGAATCTGAATAAAAAAGATGGAATTACGATCATTATGATCTCACATGATATTGCGGCGGCAGTAAAATATGCAACACATATCCTGCATATCGGGGAGCATTGCTTCTTCGGAACAAAGAAACAGTATCTGGAAAGCAGTTTGGGAAAGGCGTTTACTGGACAGGAAGGAGAGGACGAATAAGATGTTTGAGACACTTCGTATGTATTTTCAATACCCGTTTGTGCGTTATGCATTGATCGTTGGGGTACTGATCGCATTATGTTCTTCACTTCTGGGCGTGACTCTGGTATTGAAACGTTTTTCCTTTATCGGTGACGGACTTTCTCATGTGGCATTTGGTGCAATGGCGATAGCATCTGTCCTGAATATTACCAACAATATGCTGTTTATCCTGCCGGTAACAGTAATCTGTGCGATCCTTCTTCTTCGTGCTGGTCAGAACACAAGAATCAAGGGCGATGCGGCGATTGCCATGATCTCTGTCGGAGCCCTGGCAATCGGATATCTTTTGATGAATCTTTTTTCCACTAGCCCAAATATCTCCGGAGATGTATGCAGTACATTGTTCGGCTCCACATCGATCCTGACACTGACAAAAGGCGAGGTATGGCTGTGTGGAATCCTTTCTGTTGTGGTTGTTGCTATTTTTATTCTTTTTTATAATAAAATTTTTGCAGTAACATTTGATGAGAATTTTGCCAGAGCGACCGGAACGAGAGCGAATGCCTATAATCTGCTGATTGCAGTTGTGATTGCAGTGATCATTGTACTTGCAATGAATCTGGTAGGTTCACTTCTGATTTCAGCACTTGTAATTTTTCCGGCGTTGTCAGCAATGCGGTTGTTTAAATCTTTCCGCTCGGTAACGATCAGTGCGGCAGTGTTGTCCGTTTTAAGTGCTACTGCCGGCATTCTGATCTCCATTCTGGCAGGTACTCCGGTTGGCTCCACGATCGTGGCAGTGGATATTGCTGTATTTCTGATTTCTTATGGCATTGGAAGGATTACGGGAAGATAAAAATATCTCAGCCGGAGCTGGATCCCCGACTGAGACAGTATTTTAAAAATGTTGGTTTATAACAGGAATTCTTGTAGAACTCAGATTTCTACGAGGATTCCTTTTTCTTTGTCATAATGGCAGTATTTGCCATTTGCGGAGATGAACGGCTGATATGTATCGGTACGGGTGTCTTTGACATAGACAACACCGGTTGCGATCATCTCAACAAGAGAGAAACGTTTGCTCAGGCTGGAAATCCACGCATAGGTCTTCTCGCTGTCAGAGTCAGCTGCAAGCAGACTGTAACCGCCGTCACAGGCTTTGAGAGAGAAATAGATTTTTTCAGGTTTTACAATTTCCCTGAAAACCTGACTGGTAATGTAAGAAGAGAAATTCTCCTTTACAAATTTCTGGAAGGTTTTCGTGGTATAAACTTCTCCGGATACTTCATCAGTGATTCTGTCTCCACGCTCCAGACGGTTCTTGATCAGAGTCAGAACTTCGATCGTCCAGTTGATAAAGGAGATACTGCTGTAGGTCATGCTTTCCTGAAGCTGGTCGATCAGCTTTTTTGTCAGGACATTTGATTTGGCCGCTTCGTTAAAAAGTTCTTCGTTCATAATGTTCCCTCCATAATAAATGTATGTGGTAATTGATAATTTTTATTATAAAGTGCAGTTGTGCAAAAAGCAATGAAAAACAGATGAAACATCATAAAAATTGTATAAAATACACATACTTAGCACTTGCTGTTGCTTGAACCACATATTTTGAATATGTTGCAGAAAAATAGGGAATCAGTTACAATAGAATCAGGTGTGAAATCAGAATTCAAAATAAAGAAGAGAATAAGATCTGCCGGCAGTTCGGGGCAATTGATGGGATGGAAACAGAATGAAGAAGGATAAAGATAAGAAACTGACTTATTTTTTGAGAGCCGCGATGATGGTTCTGACAACGATACTGATCGTATTGTTTCTGGTGATCATGTCTATGGTGGGCAAAATACAGGGAACAGCCAGGGTAGTGAATTATGCGGGATTTGTCCGGGGCGGTACACAGAGGATGGTTAAGCTGGAAATCTCCGGTGCACCGCAGGATAAGATGTATGAGACGATTTCTTCTTACATAGAGGGGCTCCGAAATGGCAGTGAGAAACTGAATTTTGTACGTCTGGATGATGAAGATTTCCAGACTAAGATGGATGAACTGGAAAAATATTTTGATGAATTGAGAAGTGAAATCCTCCTTGTTCGCGAGAAGGGTTATGAGAATACAGAAATTATAGAAAAGAGCGAAAAATTTTTCCAGATCTGTGATGAGGCAGTAGGTTTTGCAGAAGTATATTCACAGAAAAAAGCGACCGGACTGGATCATCTGGAAAAAATCGTATTGGTTGATATTCTGGGACTGGTATTGATCATTGCTACGGAACTGATAAAAGCGGTACGTTTTGCTGCACAGAATAAGATTTTGCAGAAAAAGGTCTATCTGGATGAGGCGACAGGCCTTCCAAACAAAAATAAGTGTGAGGAGATCCTGAATGAGACGGAGCCGATACCGGTGAATGAGCTGGTGGCAATGTGTGTGTTTGATCTGAACAATCTGCGAACGATCAACAACAATCTGGGACATGACAAAGGGGATGAGTATATTCGCTCTTTTGCAATCCAGCTCCGTGAGGCGGTACCGGAAGAATTTTTTGCAGGTCGTGATGGTGGTGATGAATTTATTGCGGTTCTGAAGGGACTGGACCATGAGGGCGTTCGGAAATGTCTGCAGAACATCCGCAACCAGGCTGCAGAATATTCCAGACAGCATCCGGAAATGCCAATCAGCTATGCAGCCGGTTATGCACTGTCAAGTGACTTTGAAGGCAGTACGATGAGAGAACTCTTCCGTTTGGCTGACAAAAACATGTATATTGATAAAAACCGTGCAAAGATGGAGGAAGCAGCAGAGAAACAGAGGATGAATATTCGTCTTCTGGAAGAAATTACAGAAAAGGGGTTTCAGTTTACGGACTGCATTTATTGCGATGCGCTTTTGGATCAGTATTATGTACTGCGCGCAAGTTCACGATTTTTTCTGGCCGAGGATGGAAGCTATTCCGGAGCTGTTGAGCAGATCGTGCAGGAACTGGGAACGGATGAGAACCGCAAGAGTATGAGAAAGAAATTGCAGATTTCTTATCTTGCAGAACAGATCAAGGACAAAGGCGAGAAGCTGGAGCTTCCATATCAGTACAGGAAAGAGGACAGTATTTGTCGAGGACGAATGACAGCACTGTTTGTAAATAATACCGAAGATGGCAGGCTTCATCATTTCATTCTGGGATTTGAACCATTCCAGAATAAAAATGAAAACACGTCGGATGAAAAAACTCGATTAAATCGGTATTATGAACAGCTGAAACAGTCCATTGTTGAAAACGAGAATTATGCGGAGGCACTCCTTCAGACTGCAAATGCAGTCTATACTGTGGATCTGACGAATGATAAGCTGGAGAATGTTTATTATCATGAGGCAGCATTTAAGGTTGAAAATGATATACAGACACCATGTTCTTATAGCGATTATTGCAATAAACGGAGTCGGTATGTGACCGAAGATACTTTGGAGAACTACAGAATCGTTGATTCTTCTTTCAAACTACTGAAGCGATTTGCTACAGGTGCGAAGCAGGTTACAGTAGAATACTGCGAAATGATGGGAAAAGAAAATAAGCCGGTATGGCTGCAGAAAACAGTTCTGATGTCCAGAGATATGGTGTATGATGCGAATACAGATAAAGAGAGTTCCGTAGTCCATGGAATTGTTCTGTTTAAGAATACTTCAGATTTCCATGAAAAGGAACAGCAGGAAAAAGCGCGTTTGCAGATGGCTTATGAAGAAGCGGATTCTGAAAACAGAGCCAAGACGGAATTTATGAATCGCATGAGTCATGATATTCGTACGCCGATCAATGGAATCATGGGAATGGTAGATATCATCCGTAAAAACAGAGATGACCGGGAAAAAGTTGATGACAGTCTGGATAAGATTCAGCTGTCTACCCGACATTTGCTGGAGCTGGTCAGTGATGTCCTCGATATGAGCAAACTGGAAGCTGGTATGTTTGAGATTCATGAAGATGTATTTGATATGAATGAGCTTATGGATGAAGTTGCTGCACTTGTGGATGCTCAGCTGGTTGAATCCGGTATTACACATTGCAAGCACAGAAGTAATATTCAGCATACTGCCTTGAAGGGAAGCTCCCTGCAGCTGCGGCGTATCATGGTCAATCTTCTGAGCAATGCAATCAAATATAATAAATCAAATGGAACAATTGATACATATGCGGAAGAACTTTCCTGTGACGGTACAACCGTGTGGTATGAATTTAAAATAGTTGATACTGGAATTGGCATGAGCGAAGAATTTATAAAAGAACAGCTGTTTAAACCATTTACACAGGAGAAGAATGACGCCAGAACATTGTACAGAGGAACCGGTCTGGGAATGTCGATCGTCAAGGCGCTTCTGGATAAAATGGGAGGTTCTATAGAAGTAGAGAGTCAACTTGGAGAGGGAAGTACTTTTACTTTTCGCCTTCCGTTTAAAGTTGATGAAAATGCCATCGAAATCCAAAAAGAAGAGCAGAGCTCAGGCGAACAGAAGCTGGAAGGAAAGCAGATTCTTCTGGTTGAGGATAATGAGATCAACATGGAGATTGCAGAGTTCTATCTGAAGGAACTGGGAATTGTGGTTGATAAGGCATGGAATGGCAAGGAAGCGATTGACAAGTTTGAAGAGTCAGCACCGGGAACTTATGATCTGATTCTGATGGATATTATGATGCCGGTTATGGGCGGCAGAGAAGCAGCCCGTCGTATACGGACACTGGAGCGACCGGATGCAGAAACGGTGCGTATATATGCCATGACGGCGCAGGTTTCTTCCGAAAGTGTACATAAATGTCTGGCTTCCGGAATGAATGGACACATTGCGAAGCCGATTGATGAAAGCAAACTCAGAGAAATCCTGACCAGATGTGAAAGCGTGAAAAAGCAGAAGGATTAAGATAAAATAGAGATACGATAAAGCAAGATCAAAAGTTCCAGTGAATTTTTGTTATCGCTAATCAATTATGTGCTGGAGACAGCCCGAATTGAGAGTGGAAATTCACTGAAATATACTCCGGCAGGTGGTAA
>OIXA01005973.1_pt1 | contig 10521 bp, 7 predicted proteins | sample 1587721 | NCBI WGS metagenome assembly OIXA01 (sample SAMEA3888900, study PRJEB22519) | human gut metagenome | biome: human gut; feature: human-associated habitat; material: faeces | place: Denmark | collected 2013 | reverse complement strand
GGGGTCATTTTCACCGGTTCGTCGTCCACTGTCACCTGCTTGGTGTCATCGTTTAATATAAGTCCTCCCACCTGATAGATTGCCTTATTCTCCCCGGTGAGGCTTCCCAGTGAAGTATATCTGCGCAGATTGGACTTCACTCTTGCCACCAGCTCCAGAGGATTGAAGGGTTTGCAGATATAATCATCTGCACCGATATTCAATCCCAGGATCTTGTCCGTGTCCTCTGATTTGGCGGATAAAATAATGATGGGGATACTGCTGTATTCCCGAATCTTTAATGTTGCCCGGATTCCGTCTAACTTCGGCATCATAATATCCATGATCAGCAGGTGGATATCCTCCTTGTCCAGAATCTGAAGCGCCTGCTCCCCATCATAGGCTTTGTAGATCTTATAACCGTCCTGACTCAAATAAATTTCTATCGCATCTACGATCTCTCTGTCATCGTCACACACTAAAATGTTTGCCATACTTCCCTCGTTTCTGCGTCTGCACGCTTGCTCCCACCTAACGTTATCAACTGTTGTTTTTCAGCATTAAAAATGCTGCAAGATTCCCTCTTTGTCCGTGGCTGGCACGGTGTGAAAATAAATATTCCGGATTATGACAGGTGCAGACATCCGTCACTGTCAGATGCTCTGGCAGTATCCCTGCCTTTAGCAGAATACTTTCATTTGCCTTCCACAGATCCAGCTGATATTTTCCATCCGCCTTCCCCGGCTGTAAGACCTCCTCCGGAAAGCCCTCTCTGAATTGTTCCGCCACTTCCTCACTCACTTCATAGCAGTCTACACAGATCGATGGACCAACCGCTACAAGCAGATCTCCGGGATTACTTCCAAACTGACGTTTCATCTCTTCAATCATCCTTGCTCCCATACGGTTCACGGTACCACGCCAGCCGGAATGGGCAAGTCCGATTGCCTGCTTCTTTGGATCTACGAAATAAAGCGGTACACAGTCTGCAAAAGAGGTACACAGAATCAGTCCCGGCTCATTGGTAATCAGTCCGTCTATTTCCTCATAATCCGGTTCTTTCGTTACTCCCTTTCCGGCATCTACCTTCGTCACTCTGCGGATATTCGTGGTATGGGTCTGCTTCGCACAGACAATTTTATCCGGTGTACTGTCAAAAAGCGCTGCGATCCGCCGGAAATTTTCAAGGACATTTTCCGCATCGTCCCCACGGTGAAAGCTGAGATTCATGCTTTCATAAATTCCTCTGCTCACGCCACCTTTTCTGGTAGAAAATAAATGTCTGACATTCTCTGCTCCATCCAGAACAGGAAATGTCAGATATGTAAGACCATCTTTTCCTTCATGTGATATCATATGATACCGGTTTTCTTTTCGTTTCCATTCTGTCACCGATTCCATCTCCTTCCTGAAGCTTCCTCATTCATCCGGAATATCCGGGCTGCACCTATCCTCAAAACGTCAGATCAGAATGCATCTTTAATATGCCGGATATCATCTCCGCAGATTCCAACCACATCAAAACGAACCTCACAATCTGTCTGCTTTCTGGTAAGCAGATAGACCTCCGCCACCTTGCGGATCGTCTGCTGCTTCCGCACGTTCACAGCTTCTAACGGAGAACCGTAACGATCTGTCGTACGGTATTTGACCTCCACAAAAACAAGACAGGTTCCATCACGTGCAATCAGATCAATTTCACCTGTCCTGCACCTGAAATTTCTCTCAAGGATTTTCATTCCCTGCTTTTCCAGATAATGCATGGCAAGCAGCTCCTTCTGCGTTCCTAATTCCCTCTTATTCAACGATTTCCCCTTTTCGTATTTCTTATCTTTCCGTATTTCTTATCTTTCCGTATTTCTTAACTCTTCTTTTACTTCTTATGCGCATCCATTTTGGCCTTGATCTTATCCATCGCATCAACAAACACCAGAATCTCCGCCACCACCTCATAAAGCTCCGGTGGAATCATATCTCCAATTTCCAGTCTGGATAAGGTATCTGCAAGCTTATCATCCCGGTGCACGGCGACATTTGTTTCCTTCGCCCTTTCAATGATTCGTTCTGCCAGTGCTCCCCGTCCGCTTGCAATGACCTTGGGGGCATCTTCTTCCGGATCATAGGAAAGTGCAACCGCCTGTTTTACCTTTTCCGTCAATTCCGGCGGAACCAGTGCCGTTACAGCCGGTTCCTGATACAGGCTGGCCGTTGCATCCTGGAAGGACTGTAAATCTGGATCCTTGCATACCTTTACGCCGTTCGCTTCAATCGACGCAAGCATCTCTTCTTCCATGTCCGTTACTTCCTGACGCTGTGTATCTTTTGCGTATTCAGCCGCCTCATCGATCCAAGCGCGCTCTTCATCGGTCAGTTTATTATAAAAGTCAAGGTTCATGATCATGCTTTCCGGCGCATATGTGTGACCATCCAGAACCATATATTTCTGCACTTCATCAAACGCAGAACTGGAAATAGACGCGATCGGGTTTTCCTGACCATCTACGGTTCCCTGCTGAAGAGCGGTGTATGTCTCGGACCAGTTCATATTGGTGGCATCTGCGCCCCAAAGCTCATAGCACTTCATCAGAAGGTTAGAACCTGCTACTCGCAGCTTCAAATTCTTCATATCTTCTACAGAATGTACCGGACGGACACTGTTGGTCAGCTGGCGGAAGCCATTTTCTGCCATTCCCATACAATGCAGGTCATAGCTTTCCAGGATCCTTACCAGTTCTTCTCCTGCAGGTCCGTCTAAAACAGCATCCGCTGCTTCTACAGAGTCAAACAGATATGGCAGTGAAACTACATTGAAACGTGGATCAAATGCTGAGTAGATCAGGTTGCTGTGCATGGAGATCTGTACCGGATCGCCGTTCATCAGTGCCTGGATACCTTCGGACTGGTTGCCGCCGGTCAGCTGGTCTGCTGCATATACTTCTACTTTGATCTTGCCGCCAGTTGCCTGTTCCATTAATTCACCAAACTTACGTCCGGCCTGTGCCCAGGTACTGGTCTCTGTGGTGGAGCAGGTAAAGTTCCATGTCATTTCCGGCCAATCCAGATCACTGTAATCTTCAATGGTATTAAAATCGTCATTATCAGTTGCTGTGGTACCGCTGTCACCGCCTGTGGTCGTTCCATTTTCAACCGCTGCCGCACTTCCTAATGCTGCTGGAAGGAAAGTGGAAATTCCCGGGATATAGGTGATCAGTAAAAGCACTGCGATACTTGCCACTACCATAGATACAACTGCACGGGAGATCTGCTGTAAAGTTACCTGTAAACCATTTTTCAGCTTTACGCCGATAGCAACAAACAGATTGACGCCAACTGGCGGTGTTACCTGACCGATTGCCAGGTTGACGGTTGCCATAATACCAAAGGCGATCACATTGTAGCCCAACTGCTTGCATACAGGAAGCATGATCGGGATGAAAATGTACATGGCTGAGTTTGCGTCAATAAAGCAGCCTGCGATCAGGAAGATCACATTGCAGATCAGCAAGAAAGTGAACTGATTGCCTGCTACTTTTGCCAGCAGCTGGGAAGCTGCAGCAGAGATACCAAAACGGGTACATACAAAGGAGAACAGGGACGCACATGCTACAATAAGCATGATGCCGCCGGTAGTCTTTGCAGAGTCAATAAGGATATCCCAAAGGTCTTTTAATTTTACTTCTTTATAAATTACCATACCTACAAAAAGGCCATATACAACAGAAACGGCTGCTGCCTCAGTAGGTGTGAAAATACCGCCGTAAATACCGCCAAGGATGATAACTGGCATTAAAAATCCCCAGAATGCGTCTTTAAATGCGTCCAGACGTTCTTTTGCAGATGCCTTCTGTACATTAGATGGAACTACATGGTTTTTGTGTACTTCTAACATTACCACTACGATCAGTGCAAGTCCCATGAGAATTCCAGGAACAATACCAGCCATGAACATGTCACCAATGGAAACGCCGGTAATGGAAGCATACACAACGAAGGCGATACTTGGCGGGATGACAATGGCAATGGAGCTGGCAGTTGCCATTAATGCAGTAGAGAATGGAGCGGAGAAGCCGCCTCTTTCTACCATAGCCGGGATCAGAACTGCGCCTAAAGCTGCTACCGTTGCAGGACCGGAACCGGAGATCGCGCCGAAGAAGCAGGCAACGATGATACATACATTTGCAATGCCGCCTTTGCGGTGTCCAACACAGGTGTCAACGAAACGGATCAGTCTGGTGGAAATACCGGCCTTTGCCATAATGTTTCCGGATAATACGAAAAACGGGATAGCAAGAAGCAGGAATTTGCTGATACCGGAGTAAATGTTAGTTGCTACAATGGTTAAAGAAGTTCCTGAATACAGAATCGCTGCTGCGGATGAAAGTCCCAGGCAGATAGAGATCGGAACATTTAAAACCAGTAAAACGAAAAAGGTGATAAAAAGAACTGCACTTACCATTTATTTATCCTCCTTTTTCATATCATTCTTTTCTGCTGCGTTTGTTTTTGCACATTCATCCACACAATACTCAATAAAGTGCAGGACCATACACACGGAACCAATGGGGACGAAGGACCAGAAGATCCATTCCGGCCAGTTTAATACGAAGGTTCGTTTCTGGTTGGCAAGCTGTGCCAATACCTTGTCCATACCGTAATAGAATAAAATTCCCATAAAAGCCACGGAAAAAAGTGTGATGAGAATGATCACTGGCTTTTTACATGACTTTGGCAGGCGCTCTGTTACCAAGTTTAAACCTACCAGACCTCCCTCTCTTGCAGACAATGCTGCGCCTAAAAGGGTGATCAGAACAAAAATTGCAACCACCAGTTCCTCTGTAAAAGACCATGACTGGTGGATCACTTTACGTGAAAACACGTTTCCTACTGTCAGTACAAGGATCATGATCATGGTAGCTGCCAGAACTGCTTTTTCAACCAGCGCTACAAAGTCCATAAGCTTTTTGTACCCTTTCATACTGCTCTCCTCCTAAATATGTAATGCTTTTACCTGTGTAAGATCCTGTGTTATTTCCGCTTTTTCTATATCATTCTTTTGCATGATGCATCAGTGAATATAAAAAATCCGCCCCTTAAGATCTAAGGGACGGATGATTAACTGATCCTGTCAGAAGTTTTCACTTTTCACGGAAAGTAAAACACCTGTAGTATCGTATAAACATACGCTGCTGCCGCTTATGCGGATCTTATGAAAATACAGGTCCTGTGGCTCTTGCTCTCAGTCAATCGAAGCCTGCCTTTATTTTCATAACAGGTTATTAATAATGTACGTATTATTGTACACGTATTCTCAAAAAACGTCAACCGCTTTTTATTTTTTAAAGATGGTCTGTAAGATCTTCCTGTATTGACAATGCAAACATTTAGATGTACCATCAACTATATAGATGTATATACATCTTCTTTTTAGAAAGGATCGTTAAATCTATGGATGATACACAGCGTAAAATAACAAAAATAGCCAGAGAAGCTGCCAAATTTACAGTCCAGACCATGAAAGCCGAGGGCATCGGCACAGCTGAATTTGACTTTATCCATCTGGTCCGCCACAAACCGGGAATCACCCAGGCAGAAATCCGTGAAACCTTAAAGATCGACAAAGGAGCCGCTGCCCGCCGGGCTGCAAGCCTGGAAGCAAAGGGCTATCTGGTACGAAAACCAAATCCTGAAGATAAACGCAGCCAGCTTCTTTTTGCCACAGAAAAAGCGGAAGAGCTGAAAAACTCCAAGGCAAACATTGAAGACGCTTTTTATGACTGGCTCATTGCTGATCTCTCAGAAGCAGACCGCAGGGAATTCTGCCGCATCCTGGATATCCTTTACTGGAAATCCAAAGAAGAACGGAGAGCAGACTTTACCCATGTATCGGCATGGACCAATGAAAAACTTTCCCGGATCCCCAGCGAAGAAATGACCGATCAAAAAATACCAGATAAAGAAATACTAAATAAAGAACTGCCCCCAAAAAAGGCTCCGGAAAAAGAACCACAGGAAGGAGAACTCTCACATGAGTAAACAATCTGCACCCCCCATATGCAAACATCCAGACCATGTCACCAGTTATTTTTCCATGCAAAAGGGAATTTTAGCTGTTATCACAGTGTCCGGTCTTATTTACAATCTTGGACTTATGGCCCGTCCCTGGTTTGAAGGCCAGATGATACAGTGCCTGTTTTTTATCCAGAAAGGCCAAAGTCATTTTTCAGATATGCTGAAACTGGCATCTGCTTATTTTATTGCCATTTTTACGGTTCAGATCTCCCGTTTCATCAAACGTCTGTATGTGCGCCGCTTCGCCAACAATATCAACCGCAGTATGAAACAGACGTATTATAACAACCTGGTCCATACGGATACCTGCGATCTGAAAAATGTCAATACCGGAAATGCCATGACAAAAGCTTTATCCGACGTAGACGCATGTTCCGAAGGGATCCGTAAATTTACAACTGAGATCTTCGATACAGGTGTAGCACTGTTTTCCTATGTTTTCATGCTTTTCGCCTACGACTGGAAACTGGCTCTTTTGTGCCTTATCTTCCCTCCTGTTTCCTATGTGATCGCAGAAAGGATGAAAGTCGTTGTCCTGAAAACAGGTGCTGCCTGCAAAGAAAGCGCCGGACGTTTAAATGCCGCAACCTTAGACCGCATCCAAAACGCCATAACCTACCGTATTTACGGCTGTGAGACCCAGAGAAATAAAGATTATGAAACCCACCTGGCTGATTACGAAAAAGCCTCTGTACGTGCAGACCTGCCGGTAACGGCCCTGCCTCCTATTTATAAACTTATTTCCATGACCGGCGTCCTTCTCATCTTTTATTTTGGAAGTAAAAATGTAATGGGAACCGGCTGGACTTCCTGGGATATTGCCGCTTTTACCGCTTTTCTTTCCTGCTTTACAAAGCTGGCGGTGAAATCTTCTCATGCAGCCAAGCTTTTTAATGCTATCCAGAAAGCCCAGGTTTCCTGGAAGCGTATCCTTCCTTTTATGAAAGCAGGAAAAGAAGACAAACCTCTGCCAGCTTCCAGCCTTGGACAGGTAAACGCAAGATCCCTTGGATTTTCCTATGAAAACAGTGCTCCTCTTTTCAAAGATCTGACATTCCAGGCTTCTCCTGGTGAGATCATTGGTATTACCGGCCCGGTTGCCTGCGGAAAATCCACATTAGGACGGATCTTCCTCTGCGAGCATCCTTACACCGGCTCCCTCACCTTTAACGGTAAGGAATTTTCTTCCCTTTCACCAGATGTGCGCAATTCTCTGGTGGGATACTTAGGACATGAACCGGATCTGTTAAGTGATACCATTAAAAACAATGTTTTACTTGGGGATCAAAAGGATCTGTGGAAATACTTAGAAGCTGTATGCCTGGAAGATGAGGTACGTCATATGCCTCAGGGTGAAGATACAGTAACCGGTGAAACGGGCCTCCGTCTTTCCGGCGGACAGCAGAAGCGGCTGGCTCTGGCCCGTACACTGGCCCATCCCCGCCCGATCCTGATCTTAGATGATCCATTTTCCGCCTTAGACAAGACAACAGAAGTAGAAGTGTTTGAACACCTGCGTCAAATGGTGCCGGACAGCGTTATCTTTCTCATCTCCCATCGCCTGTATCTGTTCTCGGAAACAGACGGCGTGATCTGGATGGATAATGGAACAGCAGAATTTTCTTCCCATAAAAAACTGTTGAAAGATAATAGTGCTTACAGAGAATTATATCAGCTTCAAACCGACTATTCCGTTGCAAAACCAACGGAAAGTGCGATTGAAAGGGGGATCTGCTGACTATGAAAACAGAACATTCTGTCCTTAAGGTTATTTTACGCACTGTAAAACAGAATAAGGGAATGTGCGTAACTTTATTTGCTGCTGTGTTGGGATCTGCTGTCTTTGCCCTTCTCCCGCCGCTGGTACTGGCAAAAGCCATTGACTATCTTACAGCCGGCCAGACCTTTCCTTTTGCTCTGGCTCTGTCCTATTTTGGACTGCTTTTATTAACAAATGCTACCACCTCTTTGCGTGAAAGCCTTTTGACGATCTTCGGGCAGCGCATTACGCATGGACTGCGCACTGTTTTATGCCAGAAGATCAGCCTTCTGCCTGCAGACTCTTTTGTTTCCCATGACTCAGGAGCCATTGCTTCCCGTTTTGTAGGTGATGTGGATACAGTAGAGGAACTTTTTACTTCCGGTATCATCAGCATGTTTGCAGACGCCTGCCAGCTTTGCGGTATTTTCTTTGTGATCTTTACGAAAAACCGCGGTCTGGCTATTCTGCTGCTTTTTGTGCTCCCCGCTGTATTTTTCTACACCCGTCATGTACAAAAACGCATGCTTGCATCCCAGTTAAGTAACCGTGCTGCCATTGCAAAAGCCTCTGGTCATGTACCGGAGACACTGCGCTGTATCCGCACCATTCACAATCTTCACAAAGAAATGTATATGGAAGAAAAATACAGTAAATTTCTGGAAGACAGCTATAAGGCAATTGATAAAACAAATTTTTATGATGCTATTTATTCACCGGTCATCCTTATTTCCAATTCAATTACCATCGCCATTGTTATGATCTTATCTGCTTTTGGAAATGGGGAAGTCCAGCTGTTTTTCGGAATGTCTGCCGGTACTGCTGCCGCTGTTATTTCCTATATTACCCAGGTATTTACACCTCTTGAAAGTATTGGTATGGAAATACAGACCATTCAGTCTGCTGCTGCCGGAGTACACAGGATCAATGAATTTTTGCAGCTTCCGGAACGTACCAAAGCTAGGGAAACAAACACTTCCAGACCGGATCCGGCTGCATGCCCGGTAGAACTTCAGAATGTAACCTTCCGTTATGAGGAAAGTGACCCGGATATTCTACAGTCCCTCAGTTTTTCTGTAAAAGAAGGGGAACAGGTTACTTTGACCGGACGTACCGGTGCCGGAAAAAGTACTATTTTTAAACTGCTTTTAGGACTTTATACACCTCAGAAAGGAAACGTTCTTATTAACGGACAGCCTGCCGATGCACTCTCTGAAAACCAGAGACGAAAGATCATCAGCTGTGTAGAACAGAATTTTTCCATGGTTCCCGGAACGATCCTGGACCAGATCACCTTGTTTGACCCGGATATCACATTGGAACAGGCCCAGACTGCCGCAGGTCTTACAGGACTGGATGAAGTTATACGCAGTTTCCCGGAAGACTACAACACTCCCTGCAAACCAGGTCTTTTCTCCCAGGGACAATGGCAGCTGCTTTCCATTGCCAGGGCTGTTGCAACCAACCCCCGCATCCTTTTATTAGATGAGATCACGGCAAATCTTGACGCAGACACAGAACAGACCGTTCTTTCTGCTTTAAACCGAGCCGGAAACGGACGTACCGTGCTTTCCATCAGTCACCGGTTATATGAAAAAAATGGCGGACGGCAGATTGCGATCTGACGCCCGCTGGGATTTCATTTTTCAGCTGTAGAATGATCCAGGTCACTCTGGCAAATCCTACAGCTTTTTTCTTATATTTCTCCAAAATACCGCTGAAAGGACCACCGCGATATAGTCTGTAATTGCCTGACCGTATATCACGCCTTCTAATCCTGCGATCAGCTGCAGGATGTAAAGCAGCGGGATCAGGAGGACGCCCTGACGCATAACGGAAAGGATGGTTGCAGGCAATGCGTAATTTACAGACTGCATACAGTTCATATTTACAAAAAGCATGCCGATCACAGGACCGGAAAGCATGTATGCAATCAGCATCTTTACCCCATAATAAACCACCTCATCATCACTGATGAACATGCGGATAATAGGCTCTTTTCCCACAAAATACAGCAGTGTGGCCGCAACTCCGGCTATCAGGCAGCAGATCTTCGTAAAGCGTTCTACTTCCCGGAAGCGGCTGATATTTCCAGCTCCATAGCTGTAACCCAACAATGGCTGTACTCCGTTTGCCAGTCCCATTTGCAGGAAAGTAATGAACATATTGGCTTTAAAAACAATACCGATGGCTGCCACCGGTGCATTTCCATATTTTACCAAAATCTGGTTGACTACAATGGTGGAAACGCTCATGAGAACAGAAAAGATAGCAGTTGGGAAGCCGGTAGTGCAGACTCTCTGCGGGATATTTTCTCCTAAAGTAAAGTCTTTTGGAAGAATGGACAGCTGACCGGATCTCTTTAAGAAATACCATACAAAGTACAGACTTGCCAGGATATTTCCGATGGTAGTTGCAATAGCCGCACCGGCAGCTCCCATATGCAGACCAGAGATAAACAGGGGGTCTAATACAATATTTGCAATGGTTCCCACCATGCTTCCGATCATAGCTTCTTTACTGGCACCTTCTGCCCGGACTACAAAGCTGGCTGCCGCAGACCAGATGATAAAGGGAGCGCCCCAGGCAATGTAATGGATGTAACCTTTAGCGTATTCATAGGTTTCTGTATTTGCGCCAAAAATATGTAAGATGGGGGACATAAATGCAAATAAAATAACTAACCAAAGGATCATTCCACCCATTCCTGCTGC
>OIXA01005970.1_pt1 | contig 10526 bp, 8 predicted proteins | sample 1587721 | NCBI WGS metagenome assembly OIXA01 (sample SAMEA3888900, study PRJEB22519) | human gut metagenome | biome: human gut; feature: human-associated habitat; material: faeces | place: Denmark | collected 2013 | reverse complement strand
GCTACTATTGATGGATTCATGCCAAAAGCACAGGAGAGCATTATGGGGCAACAAACGCAGCGTAACCGATGTTGGGTTCTGTCCTCGCGTCCGCATGGCGCGCCGGTTCCTTACGTCTGGTTTCGGTAAATGCGCTCTTTGTCGCACCAGCGCAAGCATTTACAGTTCCGGAAGTGGGAAAACGTCAATTAAATGAAATCAATCGGATCCGCTACGAACTGGAGTTAATGGCAGTTGCTCTGGCTGTCGAAAACCTCACTATGCAAAAAAACGTTGCTATGTTGTGCCAGCAATACAGCCGATAAATAAAATACGCCCGGCAAATACCGGGCTTAAAGATAATTACTCAAATCGCCACGCAATATTTATGCCGACACCATAATTTCGTCCGGGCGCAGGTTCGTAATATCGCCCGTTTGACTCATTGACAATGACAGAACCAACGTATTCTTTATCGAATAAATTATCGACACGACCAAATAAATCCACGGTTAAATTGTGGTAATTGTATTTATACCCGGTGAATAAGCCGACGAGTGTATAAGAAGGCGCTTTGGCCGTATTTTCATCATCTGCCATAATATCGCCCATATAACGCGCTTCCGTACCTGCATACCAGCCATCCTCCGGTACATAACCTATCGACGCAAAGCCCATATTACGGGCGATCCCTGGCATCCGATTACCGTTACAATCCTGTTCATTGCAGACATTGCTGCGATAGGTCGCATCAAGCCAGGTCCAGGACGCTTTTACGCGAAAATCTCCCGCGAAACGTTGATCCCATGCCAGTTCAGCGCCTTGACGACGGGTCTTTCCGGCATTTTTGTAAGTCGTACGCCCACCGCTACTGCTATCGACAACAATTTCATCATCGGTGTCGGTCTGGAACAATGCGAGACTAAGCAGTCCATCACCAATACGCGTTTTACTGCCGATCTCAATTGTATCGTTGGTGGAGGGTTTTAAACCAAAGTTCATACCGCTTTGTCCATCAGCGCGATAAGACAGTTCATTAATCGTCGGCGTTTCAAAACCTCGCCCGGCTGCCAGATAGATATTCCAGGCATCGGTCATTGCATATTTTAACGATCCGGCAGGTAGCCATTTGTGATAACTGGCATCACCGCTGTCATCGCCGTTACCCGGAGTAACGTAATGATCGTTGGAATCAAACCACACGGAGCTGTAGCGCACGCCAGCATCCAGCGAAAGTTTGTCGGTCAGTTGCCACTGGGTTTGTAAATAGGGATCGACGTTCCACATCAAATTGCGTTCGTCGCGGCGCAACTCACCTTTTTGCCCGTATTCCGGCACGCCGCGATTCAGGCGGAAGTTATTGTAACCCTTGCGGTTTTCACTCATGTTTTCGTAGTTCAGGCCGGTTGTGAACGTGACTGGAACGCCCAGTTCACCACGGTGTGTCCAGCGGCTGTCTATCCCCTGGTAATGGCGTTGCAGGGTAATCACGCCGCCCGCATGTGACGGGTTAAGTTGCGGGGCCATGGGGATTGACTGGTACTGGGTCGTTTCTCGCTCTCCGGCATACATCATCACACTCATATCATCTTGTGCGCTCAGGCTACGCTCATAGCGCAACCCAGCCTGAGTTTGCTTGATGGTTTTTCGCATGTCGTACTGTTCTGCACGAGGCGCTTGTTGTGGATTCGCCTTCCATTCTGCTTCGGTTAGCCCACCTGGGTCATCTGCTTTGATATCCACACTATTGAAAATCAGGCTTAATTTGCTGGCGTCATCAATGCGTACGCCCAGTTTGGCATTGGCTAAATTTTTCTGTGCGCCACTATGGTCACGATAGCCGTGGGTCGTAAAACGTGTGGTTGCGACGGTGTAATCGACATCGCCGGGTTGTGTGCCGTCGCCCGTTGCGCCCGTTGCTTTCAGCCCATAGCGCCAGCTGCCAAAACTGCCGTAGTAACTACTGGCTTCAATGGTTGGTGGCTGTTGTCCGGTCTGGGTGATGACATTCATTACACCGCCAGACGCGTTGCCATACAGAGCAGAGAAGGGGCCGCGCAGCACTTCCACATTTTGTACACTGCTTAAATCGATGTTAGATGTCTGCCCTTGTCCGTCGGGCATGGTAGCGGGAATACCGTCCACATACAGGCGAATACCGCGAATTCCGTAAGTGGAGCGGGAGCCAAATCCGCGAATCGACAGCTGTAAATCTTGCGCATAGTTCTGTCGGTTTTGTACCTGTAAACCAGGCACTCCGGTCAGTGATTCAGACAAGTTAATGCGCGGTGTTGCCAGGCGCATCTCCTCGCCATCCACCACGCTCACGGCTGCTGGGGTATCCAGTTCTGAAACCACCTGCGGTGCGGCACTGACAATCATGGTCTGTTCATCAGCGGCAAAAACAACGGGGGAAAGGACAAGCAGTGCGGGCAAAACGGTCTGTCGGACGGAAAAAATCTTCATGAAAAAAGCCAGGTTAAGAATGGGAAAACACCGTCATGGTAATAAAATTGTAAATTTATGGAAAACAAAACGGCACAATACGTTAAGTAATTGAGAAAATTGTAGTCATAACGGTAAGAAATGCTCCACATTTGAGAAAATAATGATTACCATTCCCATTTATAACAAGGGCGTAACGATGATTACGCTTAGCGAAGCATTGTGAAGCAGCAAAAATATCGGTTCATCAAAGGGAGTCGTCATGCATTTACGTCATCTGTTTTCATCGCGCCTGCGTGGTTCATTACTGTTAGGTTCATTGCTCGTTGCTTCATCATTCAGTACGCAGGCCGCAGAAGAAATGCTGCGTAAAGCGGTAGGTAAAGGTGCCTACGAAATGGCTTATAGCCAGCAAGAAAACGCGCTGTGGATTGCCACTTCGCAAAGCCGCAAACTGGATAAAGGCGGCGTGGTTTATCGTCTTGATCCGGTTACTCTGGAAGTGACGCAGGCGATCCATAACGATCTCAAGCCGTTTGGTGCCACCATCAATAACACGACTCAGACGTTGTGGTTTGGTAACACCGTAAATAGTGCGGTCACGGCGATAGATGCCAAAACGGGCGAAGTGAAAGGACGTCTGGTGCTGGATGATCGTAAGCGCACGGAAGAGGTACGCCCGTTGCAACCACGTGAGCTGGTAGCTGACGATACCACGAACACCGTTTACATCAGTGGTATTGGTAAAGAGAGCGTGATTTGGGTCGTTGATGGCGAGAATATCAAACTGAAAACCGCCATCCAGAACACCGGTAAAATGAGTACCGGTCTGGCGCTGGATAGCAAAGGCAAACGTCTTTACACCACTAACGCTGACGGCGAATTGATTACCATCGACACCACCGACAATAAAATCCTCAGCCGTAAAAAGCTGCTGGATGACGGCAAAGAGCACTTCTTTATCAACATCAGCCTTGATACCACCAATCAGCGTGCATTTATCACCGATTCTAAAGCGGCAGAAGTGTTAGTGGTCGATACCCGTAATGGCAATATTCTGGCGAAGGTTGCGGCACCGGAATCACTGGCTGTGCTGTTTAACCCAGCGCGTAATGAAGCCTACGTGACGCATCGTCAGGCAGGTAAAGTCAGTGTGATTGACGCGAAAAGCTATAAAGTGGTGAAAACGTTCGATACGCCGACTCATCCGAACAGTCTGGCGCTGTCTGCCGATGGCAAAACGCTGTATGTCAGTGTGAAACAAAAATCCACTAAACAGCAGGAAGCTACCCAGCCGGACGATGTGATTCGTATTGCGCTGTAATAGATATGGCGAGGGTGAAAACGGAAAGAATTGCCTGACTTTTATCACGCCGCATCCGGCACCTTCGTCAGTAGTCTGAATTTGCCCGGCACGTAGCCGGGCAATTTTGCAATTAACTCGCCGTTTCAGGCTTAAACACAATGTCCTGTTTTTCTTCATCTTCCTCGACGACTGGCGCAGTGCTGTGAATTTCAGCAACGCGTTTGCGCACACCAAACCAGCCTATAACCAGCAGAATACCGATAATCGGCAGCGCCGCGATGGTATAAGTCCCGTTCGGGTAATCGAACGCCATCAGCACCAGGACACTCAGTAAAAACAGTAATGTCAGCCAGGAAGTGAAGGGCGCGCCAGGCAGTTTAAAACTGACATCCGCGGCTTTGCCTTCTTTAATCGCTTTACGCAGGCGCATCTGGCAAACGATGATAAACGCCCATGAAGCGATGATTCCCAGCGACGCGAAGTTCAACACAATCTCAAATACGCGCGACGGCACCAGATAGTTGAGGAATACGCCGACGACATACACAACCAGTGTCGCCAGAATCCCGGCATACGGCACATGCTGACGACTCATTTTCGCCATAAAACTCGGTGCGGAACCGCCCATCGCCATCGAGCGCAGAATACGCCCGGTGCAGTACAGACCTGAATTCAGGCTGGAGAGGGCAGCGGTCAGCACCACAATGTTCATAATGCTGCCTATATATGGCACACCCAGTTTAGAGAAAAACGTCACGAACGGACTTTGCCCCGCCTGATATGCGCTCCACGGCAATAACATAACCAGCAACACCACGGAGCCGACGTAAAACAGGCCAATACGCCAAATCACACTGTTAATGGCTTTAGGCACCATGGTCTGCGGATCTTTACATTCTCCGGCAGCTGTACCCACCATTTCAATGGAGGCAAAAGCAAACACTACGCCCTGAATCAACACCAGCGCAGGCAGCAAACCGTGGGGGAAGAAGCCGCCGTTATCGGTAATTAAATGAAAACCAGTGGTGTTGCCATCCAGCGGCTGACCGCTACCGAGGAACACTGTACCCACGACCAAAAAGGTTACAATGGCGAGCACTTTAATAAGCGCAAACCAGAACTCCATCTCCGCAAACCATTTCACACCGATCATATTCATGGTGCCAACGATGGTCAGTGCAGCGAGCGCAAAGACCCACTGCGGCACGCCGCCAAACGCGCCCCAGTAATGCATATACAGAGCGACGGCGGTAATATCAACAATCCCCGTCATCGCCCAGTTGATGAAGTACATCCAGCCAGCAACATAAGCGGCCTTCTCACCCAAAAACTCACGGGCATAAGAGACAAAACTGCCACTGGAAGGGCGGTGTAACACCAGCTCACCCAATGCACGCAAAATAAAAAACGAAAACAGGCCGCAGATCAAATAGACCAGTGCCAGTGCGGGCCCCGCCATTTGCAGTCGCGCCCCCGCGCCTAAAAACAAACCCGTACCAATCGCGCCGCCAATGGCGATCATCTGTACCTGGCGATTGCCCATCGCTTTGTGATACCCCTCTTCGTGGGCATTAAGCCAGCGGCGTTTCGCGGCGTGTTGATCTGAAGTGTCGGTGTTGTGTTTACTCATTGCTCTCCCTGATTGCTTTAATGAAAAAGTCATATAAGTTGCCATGAACAATGTTTATTCATCCTGGCGATGACAAGATTCACCATTATTCTTTATGGGTATAACTGTCGGCGCAGAATCCTACCTTTTATCATGTAACGATGCAAAATAATCCCGCTATAAATATGTGGGGATAAAGTCGGCTGGCGACAAAATAGCAACCTGATGAAATTATGACGGAAACAACCACTATTGGTTTGATGATACCTGACTGCAGTCCTACTCTTGCGCCACTCGTTCGTCGCTCTGAACGCCAGTGGTTGCAGTGGACACTGGCGTGGTTGGCTCAATGAATAGTGAGGGGCTAGCACATGATGGGTTTCAGGGGTAATACGCCAAATACCAATACAATTGCTGATTAAATGAGCCAATTGCCGACATTACAGAAAAGGCTAAAAAATGTAAGAGGCATGTAGGGTGATAAACGCGCTATTGCCCAACAGGAGTTTCTGGAATTAGTCCTGTTCCATGGGCATTACAACTCTTAAAACATTACTTCAATATAATTAATGTGTATATCATTCTCAATATTAATTTATGAAGTGAATTTAATATATTCCGAATTCTTAATTTACATTACTAATGTATGGGGCATAACGTTAAGATGGCTATGTGCAGATTAAGATATCAGGGAAAGATCACGTAACGCTGCTTTTTTGTACTAAATAATTCGCATTTTATGTTTAAAAATTGAGATATTCCTCATTACCTGAAGCTGTTTTTTATTGCTTATACATGATCAAATACTCCTTACATAATTAAGGAGAACAAAATGGAACTTAAAAAATTGATGGAACATATTTCTATTATCCCCGATTACAGACAAGCCTGGAAAGTGGAACATAAATTATCGGATATTCTACTGTTGACTATTTGTGCCGTTATTTCGGGTGCAGAAGGTTGGGAAGATATAGAGGATTTTGGGGAAACACATCTCGATTTTTTGAAGCAATATGGTGATTTTGATAATGGTATTCCTGTTCACGATACCATTGCCAGAGTTGTATCCTGTATCAGTCCTGCAAAATTTCACGAGTGCTTTATTAACTGGATGCGTGACTGCCATTCTTCAGATGATAAAGACGTCATTGCAATTGATGGAAAAACGCTCCGGCACTCTTATGACAAGAGTCGCCGCAGGGGAGCGATTCATGTCATTAGTGCGTTCTCAACAATGCACAGTCTGGTCATCGGACAGATCAGGACGGATGAGAAATCCAATGAAATTACACCTATCCCTGAACTTCTTAACATGCTGGATATTAAAGGAAAAATCATCACAACTGATGCGATGGGTTGCCAGAAAGATATTGCAGAGAAGATACAAAAACAGGGAGGTGATTATTTATTCGCTGTAAAAGGAAACCAGGGGCGGCTAAATAAAGCCTTCGAGGAAAAATTTCCGCTGAAAGAATTAAATAATCCAGAGCATGACAGTTACGCAATGAGTGAAAAGAGTCACGGCAGAGAAGAAATCCGTCTTCATATTGTTTGCGATGTCCCTGATGAACTTATTGATTTCACGTTTGAATGGAAAGGTCTGAAGAAATTATGCGTGGCAGTCTCCTTTCGGTCAATAATAGCAGAACAAAAGAAAGAGCCAGAAATGACGGTCAGATATTATATCAGTTCTGCTGATTTAACCGCAGAGAAGTTCGCCACAGCAATCCGAAACCACTGGCACGTGGAGAATAAGCTGCACTGGCGTCTGGACGTGGTAATGAATGAAGACGACTGCAAAATAAGAAGAGGAAACGCAGCAGAATTATTTTCAGGGATACGGCACATCGCTATTAATATTTTGACGAATGATAAGGTATTCAAGGCAGGGTTAAGACGTAAGATGCGAAAAGCAGCCATGGACAGAAACTATCTCGCGTCAGTCCTTGCGGGGAGCGGGCTTTCGTAATCTTGCCCTGGCCGAAATCGCGCCCCAAATGGAGGCTTTGATAAAGAAACCCGGTTACAGCATGTAATGCTTAACCTGCCGTAACTCGCTTACCACTGGTAACAAACATGCCAGCACCTAAATGATGCAACGTATTGAGTTTGTCATCATCAAACTGCCAGCGGCCTTCGACAAATACTCGTGCGTCTGCCGCTGCAGATACCACTTCGCCAAATAGCGTATCGTATTTTTCTTGCGCGGAAGTCGCAGGTAGCAGGCGACACTCCATCCACGCCAGACATTTTTCCTCGACCAGCGGCAAACCAAGCACCGGGCCTCTCACTACCGGAATGCCGTAGCAATTAAACTTATCTTCTTCACGACCCGACACACTTCCCACCGCCCACGTCCAGTTAGTTGCTGCAACACCCGGGATAACGATGCCAAACTTACCATTACGTTCAATCAACTCCCTGGTCCATGTCGATTTATCTACCACAATCGCCACGCGTGGCGGTTCAAACTCTACGGGCATCGACCAGGCTGCTGCCATAATGTTACGCCGCTGGGATTGCTCATCGAAACTGGTGATCAAGACAGTTGGGCCATGATTTAACAGACGGCTGGCATGGTGTAATTCGACAGGGATGAATCGGCTCACGGTATCGCCTCGCTATGAAGGGTGTTTTAAAAGCGTAGCTCGTAACGCAATAAGTAACGAAATTAACGGGATTGGCGATTTGCGAACGTGATGCATGTCCGCGATCGCACAAAATAGCCAGTGCGGCGTCTATTCCAGGTTATAAGTTGAGAAAACCACTAAGGGAAACGCCTGATGACGCCCATTCTGAATCATTATTTTGCCCGTATTAACTGGTTGGGAGCTGCTGCGGCCAATATTGATACGCTGCGTGCATTGCACCTGAAACACAATTGCACCATTCCGTTTGAAAACCTCGACGTTTTGCTGCCGAGGGAAATACAGCTTGATGATCAATCGCTGGAAGAGAAACTGGTGATAGCCCGTCGTGGCGGTTACTGTTTTGAGCAGAATGGCGTGTTTGAGCGGGTGTTACGCGAGCTGGGGTTTAACGTTCGCAGCTTGTTAGGTCGCGTAGTGTTATCAAATCCGCCAGCATTACCGCCGCGCACCCATCGTTTGCTGTTGGTGGAACTGGAAGGGGAAAAATGGATTGCTGATGTCGGTTTCGGTGGGCAGACGCTAACCGCGCCGATTCGTTTAATGCCGGATATCATGCAAACCACGCCACACGGAGAGTATCGGTTGTTGCAAGAGGGTGATGATTGGGTATTGCAGTTTAATCATCATCAGCACTGGCAGTCGATGTACCGTTTTGATCTCTGCGAGCAGCAACAAAGCGATTATGTGATAGGCAATTTCTGGTCGGCGCACTGGCCGCAGTCGCATTTTCGCCATCATTTGCTGATGTGTCGCCATTTGCCGGACGGTGGCAAGCTAACGCTGACCAATTTTCATTTTACCCATTATGAAAATGGGCACGCAGTTGAGCAGCGAAATCTACCAGATGTGGCGTCGTTATATGCCGTGATGCAGGAACAGTTTGGTCTGGGCGTAGATGATGCGAAACATGGCTTTACTGTGGATGAGTTAGCGCTGGTGATGGCTGCGTTTGATACGCACCCGGAGGCGGGAAAATAATTTATGTCAGGTTGCCGGATGTGGCGTAAATGCCTTATCCGGCCTACATTAGTCCGGTTGTAGGCCTGATAAGCGAAGCGCATCAGGCAACGGCATCAAAAATCAATGGCCCATTCAGCATGGAATAGAATCACCGCCGTGCCGGAAATGGTAACTTTCTCCGGTTGGTTATCGCGAATTGTCACCGTCACATCAATTACACCATCACGCCCCAATGCGCGCCCCTGATGGCCTTTAACACGCAACACGTTGCCATCGTGGGGCAATACGTTGTGATGTACTAACCATGCGCCCATCGGACCATTGGCATTCCCGGTCACCGGATCTTCCACAATACCAATCGCAGGCGAGAACATGCGACCGTCGGTTTCGCTTTTGCCTGGGCGGATCTGGAACGGGAAGAAACCATTGCAGCCAATCTGTTTGCTGATAGCGGTCAGCGCATTAAGGTCAGGCGAAAGGGCGTCGATATCCACTTCCGGTTTCAGTGGGATCATCACTTTTGAGTGTCCTGTGGTTGCCACCTGAATTGGCAAGCCTGGCAGAATATCGTCCTCAGTGAGATGAAGCGCGTTGATAATCGCTGCACGTGTTTCACCTGTCAGTGGTGGCTCAAAGCCTGGCGTACCTTGTTCCAGCGAAATACGATAATCATCATTTTGCTTTTCGATAGTCACACGATGTTTTCCTGCCAGCGACGTTTGCCAGACCGTGCAATTTCCCAAACCTAATACCTTTGAACGTACATAGTGCGCAGCCACCGTCGCGTGACCGCAAATTGGCACTTCAACCGTTGGCGTAAAGTAGCGGATGCGCACATCGCTGTCGTCGCTGTGCAGCAGAAAAGCAGTTTCCGAATGACCTAACTCGCGGGCGATAAGCTGCATTTGCGCTTCACTGAGATTATCGGCGGGGAAAACAACACCGGCAGAATTGCCGCGAAACGGTTGAGAGGTAAAAGCATCGACGTGGTACACTTGCGGTTTCATTAACGTTCTCCTGTGGCTGGAGAACTATCATAGCCTGCAAGTGGCCGGAGAGCGAAGGGCTATCCGGCCCGCGTGAGAATTAACGCCGCGAACGCACAATCTGATACCGACGAGTAAAGTACTCAAACGGCGCGCTCCAGACATGCACCAGTCGGGTGAACGGGAAGAGCAGGAAGATGGTCATTCCAAGCACCAGATGAACGCGGAATATAAAGGCGACACCATCAAGATGCGTAGATGCACCGCCCTGGAAAGTGACAATGCTTTGCGCCCAGCCCACCAGCTTCATCATTTCACTGCCGTCCGGATGTTGTGCTGAAAAAGGAATGGTGGTTAACCCGAGAATGCACTGAATTAACAAAATGGCGAGGATCAGGATATCCGCACCAGAAGACGTCGCCCTGATACGCGGATTTGTTAAACGACGCACCAGTAGCCCCGCACCGCCAATCAGCGTCAATACCCCGCATATTCCGCCGAGGATCATCGCCATCTGCTGTTTTACCGCCACCGGCAGAAACCACGCGTACATCCAGTGTGGCGTTAACATGCCGAACAGGTGCCCGAAG
>OIXA01005962.1_pt1 | contig 10539 bp, 8 predicted proteins | sample 1587721 | NCBI WGS metagenome assembly OIXA01 (sample SAMEA3888900, study PRJEB22519) | human gut metagenome | biome: human gut; feature: human-associated habitat; material: faeces | place: Denmark | collected 2013 | reverse complement strand
GTGTGACGCAACGGCTCATCGACTCCTTGCAGAAGCGAGGGGCTGATGGTGACTACCAGAACAAAGAAATGGATATGTTGCTGAATAAGAAGCCGAGTATCGAAAGGCTCTATCGGAGTTTGGAAGAATATGGTAAAGATAGAAAGGGCATCGTGTATGCTATCAATATCAGTCATGCTAATGCTATTGCCGAGTTCTACAGAGAACACGGCATAGCGGCTGTTGCTATTGATAGTAAAACGCCAAGTTCTTTACGAAAAGAACTTATTGAAAGGTTCAAAGCTTCTAATCTTTCTTTTTCGAATCACCCCGTTCCTCTTTCCAAAGAAGGGATTTTTTCGAATCACCCCGTCCCTCTTTCCAAAGAGGGCTCCACCTCTCACCCCGACCCTCTCACCCTCAGGGGAGAGGGAGGAAACCGCCCTACTCGGTGCTCGGAACCGCTACGCTCTAAGGATGGCGGACCATCAAAGGTCTCGCCAGATTGTGCGGGATGGGACCGCCTGGGTGCTACTTGCTTGCGACCTGCTGATAATGTTGGCGATAGACTGGGTGCTACTTGCTTGCGGGCTGCTGATGGAGTTGGCGATAGACTGGGGGCTACTTGCTTGCGGGCTGCTGATGAACTTGCTCCTATACAGGTGTTGGTGAATGTGGACATCTTCTCGGAGGGATTTGACTGCCCGGATGTGGAGTTTGTACAGTTGGCTCGACCAACGCTGTCACTTGCCAAGTACCTGCAGATGGTGGGACGTGGATTGCGAGTGGCCAAGGGAAAGAAGAACTGCGTGATTATAGATAATGTGGGACTATATCGGGTGTTCGGGTTGCCTTCGCAAGTATGGAACTGGAATGCTATGTTCGAGGGAAAGCTGAAAGTTGGCAAGAGAAAGGAGACTCCGAAGGATAGAGAGTTTTTCCTGATGAACGAGAAGCAAGACGATATTCAGATTCATCCAGACTCAGAAATGATGATGGTGATGAGCCATGAAGAATTGCTCCAAACGATACAGTATCGTGAGTTTGTGGACAGTAGAGGGGAGTTTGCCATCATCAAGCTTCCTGATGGGAAGATGACGGTAGTGAACCGACAAGGAGAACAAGTCTTGGAGCCAGGCGATTACTATGACATGAAACTGTTGGATGGAAACATCCTGTTCTACCGACATTGCAGAAAGGAGGTCTGCTATTATGACCTGTTGTCTGGAGCTATTATTGACGATGGTCCCAATGTTTACGATGTTCCAAAGGTGGTTACGCTAGAAGGTTGGGAGTTCATCAAATATGGAGATGTTTATATGTCTCGCACCTACGAACATTTCTCTTGGCCATATTGCCCTTCCAAATATGATCTGTTCAATTTTGGGGATTACCTGATATATCGTTATAATTATTTAGTAGATAGTGGTTGCCAGGAATGGTACTATTATGAAGGAGGCAATGGCTTGATGATGAAGGCTACTATAGATAGTAATCGAGTATGTTTCTTGCGTGGTGATTATGAACATGTGTATTGGAAGTGTGCCACTCTTCATTGTGGTTGTATCGTGGTTATGGACAGCAAGCAGGACTACTACCTGGTGGATTCATATTTGAAGAAGACCTATATTGGATGCAATAACCCAAAGAATGAAAATGAAGATCTTCATATTGTAATGCCTCGCCTTGGCAAGAAATACTATGATGAGATGATGTTACAGGAGAAGAAAAAGGAAGCAAACGAGATGCTTCTTTTGCATGAGAAGTCAGAAGCAGGACATGTGGAATTATATCAGGCTGGAAAGAAATGGGGCATAAAAGTGGATGGCAGAGTTGTCGTGCCACCCCTTTATCGCAGCATAGCGCAACCTGTTGGTGCCTATTGTGCCTTTGAAGAGATTCCAAGATATTGGGGTATTATGACCTTAAAAGGCAAGGTGATAGTTGATGCCAAATATGAGAAGGTCGAGATTCATGATGGGGGGATCGCCGTGGTAACTGATATCACGGGGAAAACACAGACCATCTATCTGAAATGATCTATTATAGGGGCGTCAGTCTGAGAATATTAACAAAAAAGAGTGTGTCATGAATTTATGATACACTCTTTTTTTTATTCTGTTTAATTACATCTTCTTTATCCGTTTGCGATATTTCCGAAGAAATCGAATGAGGCATCCCAATCCTTCCAGACTGGCTCTCTGCCCAATTCCTTCAATCTCGCATTGATTACCTTGGCGGTACGCTCATCGCTTACGGTAAACTGCTCCAATGCCTGAGGATAGGTATGATAACCACCAGGATTTACCTTTGATTCTGCCGACATGGTGGTGACACCCAGTGTTGCCATGTTGTCACGGATGTAGGCTGGCTCACGGGTAGAGTAGGAGATATCTACATCGTGGTCAAAGATACGCATGGCGAAAGTTGCCTGTGCCAACTGCTTATCGGTCATGAAGCAGTTTGGCTGGAAACCTTCGTTCTGTGCAGGGCGCATACGAGGGAAGTTCACGCTGTACTTGGTCTTCCAGTAATGCTTCTGCAGGTAGCGCAGGTGATGAGCCATCATCACAACATCCGTGCGCCATTCCTTCTCCAAGCCGATGAGCACACCCATACCGATGGAATGGACGCCTGCCATACCCATGCGGTCGAAACCATCGCAGCGCCACTCAAACTTGCTCTTCATGCCACGTGGGTGGTAGAGCTTGTAGTGCTCGTGGTTGTAGGTCTCCTGGAAACAGATGACGCCGTTCATGCCGTGGTCGGCGAGGGTCTTGTAATCCTCAGTAGAGAGCGGCATTACCTCTATCTTCACGTTAGAGAAATACTTCTTGGCGATGTCGATGGCCTTGGCAAGATATGGGGTGCCAGCCTTGGCTGGGTTCTCGCCCGTAACGAGAAGGATGTTCTCGAATGGAGCCAACTGCTTGATGGCTTTATACTCGTTCTCAATCTGCTCTGGGGTGAGGATGGTACGAGCCATCGGATTCTCACGATGGAAACCGCAATACACGCAGGAGTTAGAGCATGAATTGGTGATGTAGAGAGGAATGAACATCGACATGGTCTTGCCGAAGCGCTCCTCGGTATATTTGCGGGAAAGACGCGCCATTACCTCCAAGTATGGCTCGGCTGCAGGTGAAATCAACGCCATGAAGTCGTTCACATCGCAATGGTCCTTGGCAAGGGCACGACGCACATCAATATCGGTCATTCGAGCTATTCGCTCCGTGGTCTCCTCCCAACTGATATTCTTTAATTCGTCTGAAAACATTTTCTTACTTTTTAAACTTTCTCAAATCGTGTGTCAACTTGGCTGCACAGAAGTTTGGACCACACATGGTGCAGTACTCACCATCTGTATGACCTGCCTCCTCGAAATACTTCAAGGCGAGCTCTGGGTCGAGAGAGAGGTGGAACTGGTCTCTCCAGCGGAACTCGAAGCGTGCCTTGGAGAGGGCGTTGTCGCGGATGGTTGCACCTGGATGACCCTTTGCCAAATCGGCTGCATGAGCGGCAATCTTATAGGTTACCACACCTGTGCGCACATCTTCCTTGTTAGGCAAGGCGAGGTGCTCCTTAGGTGTTACATAGCAGAGCATGGCGGTGCCGAGCCATGCTATCTGGGCGCCACCGATGGCTGATGTGATGTGGTCGTAACCTGGAGCGATATCGGTAACCAATGGGCCGAGGGTGTAGAATGGTGCCTCGTGACAGTGGTCGAGCTGGCGCTCCATGTTCTCCTTGATCTTCTGCAATGGCACGTGACCAGGACCCTCGATGAATGCCTGCACGTTCTTGTCCCAGGCACGGGTAACAAGCTCGCCCATGGTATCCAACTCGGCAAACTGGGCTGCATCGTTGGCATCGGCAATACAGCCTGGGCGCAGACCATCGCCCAATGAGAGGGCTACGTCGTACTGTGCCACGATGTCGCAGATGTCGTCGAAGTGCTCATAGAGGAAGCTCTCCTGGTCGTGATAGAGACACCACTTGCTCATGATACTACCGCCACGGCTCACGATACCGCAGAGACGGCTATCGGCGAGATGCACGTTGTGGCGACGGATGCCGGCATGGATGGTGAAGTAGTCAACACCCTGCTCGCACTGCTCGATGAGGGTATCACGGAATACCTCCCAGTTCAGATCCTCTACCTTGCCGTTTACCTTCTCCAAAGCCTGGTAGATAGGCACGGTTCCTACTGGCACAGGGCAGTTGCGTACAATCCATTCACGGGTTTCGTGGATGTTGTCACCGGTAGAGAGGTCCATCAAGGTATCGCCTCCCCACTTGCAAGACCATACAGCCTTATCCACCTCTTCCTCGATGCTGGAGGTAGTGGCAGAATTACCGATGTTGGTATTGATCTTCACGAGGAAGTTGCGGCCGATGATCATCGGTTCGCTCTCCGGGTGGTTGATGTTGGCAGGAAGAACGGCACGTCCGCGTGCAATCTCATCACGTACATACTCAGGAGTGATATGGGTATCGATGCCCAACTCCTGGCAGTTCATGTTCTCGCGGATAGCCACGTACTCCATCTCTGGAGTGATGATGCCAGCCTTGGCGTAAGCCATCTGGGTGATGTGCTTGCCAGCCTGTGCACGGCGAGGCAACTGGATGTGCTCGAAGCGGAGGTGGTCGAGGCTATGGTCAGCAAGGCGCTGCTTGCCATACTCGCTGGTAACCTCCTTGAGCTGCTCGGTATCGTTGCGGTCGAGAATCCACTGCTCGCGCATTCTTGGCAAGCCTTTCTTCAAATCTACCTGATAGTTAGGGTCGCTGTAAGGACCGCTGGTATCGTAGATGTAAACCGGAGCGTTTGGCTCTGTATGAGGAATGCCGCGCTCATCCTTCACAACAGTAGGAGTGAGGTTAACCTTGGTCATTCCAACCTTGATCTGTGGGAAGAGTTTTCCCTGCATATACGCCTTTTCTCTCTGGGCGTAAGCTTTCTTATCGTTTGGCATAATTTTTTAAAGGTAAAAAGGTAAAAGGGTAAAAAGGTAAAAAGAACATTCTGCTTCTTTGCCTTCATCCTTCATGCCTTTGTATTATCTATATTATAATTAGTCGTTGAGGAATGCGGTGAGAGGAGAACTTGCCTCAGCACAATCGCTGATGGCTCCGAGACCTGCCTCGTAAGCACGGCGACCGCATACTACTGCTTCCTTGAATGCCTTAGCCATTTCTACAGGATCACCGGCAACGGCGATAGCTGTGTTAACCAGGCAAGCGCTGGCACCCATCTCCATAGCTTCGGCAGCGTGGCTAGGTGCACCGATACCTGCATCTACTACAACTGGAACAGTAGCCTGCTCGATGATGATCTGCAGGAAGTCCTTCATTCTCAATCCCTTGTTGGTACCGATAGGTGCAGCAAGTGGCATCACGGTAGCAGCACCAGCCTCTTCGAGGTGCTTGCAGAGGGTAGGGTCTGCCTGGCAATATGGCAATACCACGAAACCGAGTTTTACCAGTTTCTCGGTAGCCTTCAGTGTCTCGACAGAGTCTGGAAGAAGATAGCGAGGGTCTGGGTGGATTTCGAGCTTGAGCCAGTTGGTTCCGAAAGCCTCTCGAGCCATCTGTGCTGCGAAGACAGCCTCCTCGGCGTTGCGCACGCCACTGGTGTTAGGAAGGAGCTGGATATTTGGGTTCTGCACTATATGAGAGAGCAGGTCGTCCTGCTTGTCTTCGAGTTCGATACGTTTCATTGCAACAGTAACCATTTCTGTTTCTGATGCTTTGATGGCTTCAGCCATGAGGGCATTGTTGTTAAACTTTCCTGTGCCCAAGAAGAGGCGTGAGTTAAACTCTCTGCCTGCGATTACTAATTTTTCCATTGTTTTATTATAGAGTTGTTATTTTTGTTTTCATTTCTGTAGGAAAAGTACTTTTGGGTGATTCTTTTCCGCAGTATTCTGGGACCGTTATCCTCCGCAGAACGCTTTTACGATAACGATGTCTGCTCCTTCTGCGATGATTGTGTTTTCCCATTCATCACGAGGCACCATTTCGTTACTGATAGCTACTGCAACTCCTGTAGCTGGCAAATCGAGTTCCTGGGCTAACTCCCTGATGGTTTTAGCCTGTGTCTCGGTCTCTTTGTTGTTGATAGTTACTTTCATATTCTGTTCGTTTTATATGATGAATAATCCGTTTGTTTACGCTTTTCTATCGCCCGAAAGCGATGATAAGCAAATATGTAATCAAACACGGTGAACTTCCAGATGAAAGCCTTAAGAGAAAGAATAAAGCGCTATCAAATATCCCTGCGACAGCATTACCTGCATCAGGTTCTATGGGTATCATCTCAGCCGAATCTTTCAGCACCCCGTGATAATCGCTTGCAAAAGTAATGATAATATCGGAAAAGCAATAGAATTTCAAAAATATTTATGCTAAATTAACGCAGAATGCACCTTTCGCTTTACTGGTGTTTCTTTCTGCAATCCGGGCATTCGCCTTTGATGACAAAGGAAATAGAGTGGGGATAAAAGCCTTCGGGCAGCTCGAAACTTGGAATATGGATATCCTCCATACAGAAGGAACGCTGGCAAGATTCGCAGTAGAAATGAATATGCCCGTCGTGATGATCGCAAGCCCCTTTTTCTTCGCAGAGTTCGTAGCAGAGTACGCCTCGCCCATCTTCGAAGGCATGTACCACATCATGTTCCAGAAAGAGGGTAAGGGTACGGAAGATGCTCGACTTATCCATCGAAACCATCTTTCGTTCCAGATTGCTCAGACTCTGCGGGTTCTGTTCGCCCATCAGGGTCTTCATTACGAGTATGCGGTTGGCGGTTGGCCGAATGCCTTTCGATTCCAGCCTGCTGATCATATCTTGTGAGTTCATCGTTTCTTCTTTTTAAAATCTTTACTAACCGGTTGCAAAGATACAAAAAAAGCGTGTAAGTATGGTAACTTACACGCTTTTTCTTTATTTAAACGTAATTACTTTTTGCTTTCAATCTAGTTTATGCCGCAGCATGAAGGGATTGGAACCCTTATACGCAAGCACAACCACGGCTTCTGTTCAAAGCCTCACCATACATTTCCATTGCGGTCATGTAATTTGCAAGAATAGCCTTCAAGGCCTTCTTGATGTTTGCATACATTGTTTTCATAATCGTTATCCTTTTTTAAAAAATTAATACTTGGCATTTCTGCCATTTTCTTTTTCCTTTTGTTCATGAACGGTGGTCAATTTTACTTGCCCATCTCCATGTTGTTGTTTACATTTACAGCCTTGGCAATCATAGCTGCCACAACTGTAAGAATCATTACTGTCGTCATCATAATTTGTTTCCTTTCTTTCTTTGTGGAGCCTCCATGTGAGGTCTCCTGTTTTACATTATCCTTATTACAATCTCACTGTTTTCTGGTGCAAAGGTAATGCCTTTTTCTTGAATATCTGTCACAAAGACATGACAAAATGATGAAAAAGGGGCTTTTTTTGATACACGTCAACTAAACAGCAATGGCGGCTTGATATACGTCAAGCCGCCATGCTGTCATATTGAGAAATGTGTCATATTTCTTATGTTTCTTCGGATTTCTGATGCTAGATCAGTTCCAGAATCTTGTCGAGAATCTTTTCTACGGTTGAAGAATCGGTTGCTTCATCGAGTTTTTGGTTGATTTTCTCTTCCAGTTTCTTGCTTACCTTGTCGGCAGCCTGATCCATGGCCTGGTTTGCCTTGTCTTCCAGTTTTTTCTGAACAGAAGCGCCCAGTCCGTCTTCTTCTGAACCATCGCTGTTATTATCGCTTACCGAAGGGGATTCATCGGTTGATGAGCTGGTGGTTTCTTCTATCTGCAGATTGTCGGCACCTTCCAGCGCCTTCACCATATCATCAGCATTCATCGTGTAAACGCTGCCAAGGATTCCGAAGCTTACGGTGTGCTGCTTGCCATTAAACTCAACGGTTCCCTTAGAGCATACGATATAGTTGTGGTATTCGAAGAGCTGGTTCATCACTTCATCAATAGCGCTTCCTGCCATCATTTTGGCAATGGAACGGATGCTTTGGGTGAAGAAGTTGTTATCACTGGTTTCTGTAGCCTTGTCGATAGCCTTGGCTGCCTCAGTCTTTACCTTTTCTTTATGGGCATCAAGTCCTGGATTGGTTATTGCGAAAACCAGGAAGAGAAGTACGATAAGACCTAAGATGATTTTCCAGAGGGTCTTGCTCGATTTTTTCTTTTCCGGTTCCTGTCTGTAGCCCTGGTTCATTGCTGCGCCGTGCTGAAAGCCTTGCTGGTAAGCTTCCTGCTGTGCCTGCTGGAAACCCTGCTGGTTTGCAGCCTGAAAGTTTGCTGCTTCTGTCCCGTTGTTGCCGGCTGCATCTGCTGATGTTCCTTCTGCATTTTCTTTGTTAGCATTAGCCTTGATAGCTTCTACAGTTTCAAGAACAGTCTTCAGTTCTGCTATTTTCCAAGCTGGAGTCCAGTCTTTCATGCCTTGTGCCCAAACAAGGGTCTCGGGTGTGATAGCCTTCTGGGCGAGTTGCTCCAGGCTGAATGGACCCGCTTGCTGTCCGTTATTCTCAATGATAAAATATTCCATCATGTATTCTTTTATATAATATTTTTCTTAAAAGCCAATAAGGAGTTTCTTACACTCTCAATTGCTTATTAGTGTGTAGCTTTCCACCATGCTGTTTTCTCTCTGCCCTTGATAGCTACGCTGTGCTGGCTAGGGTCGGAGATAGAAAGACCGCAATAATTTTTCACTTTAAAGGTTGTACCTCTATAACTCATTAACCCTGTATAAGCCTGTTCGGTATGAGCAGCAGCTTTGATAGTGAGTTTCATCTGTGAAGTATATTTGTCTTTCAGATAGCCGCTCGGAACAAGACTGTCTATGTATACACTCATATCGTAGAAGAGGTTGGGAGAGAAACCATCCAAAGGCTGTATGGAATCGAGCGGAACGGATGATGAGAGGGTATATTTGCTGTTGATTTCCTTCATCACTTGGGCTAGATTGTCCATCTGTCTGCAGTCGATGGCCGCCATGTTGCAGAATGGATCGCTACTATTCTTGTAGAAATTGACAACTCCGTTGACAAATCCTGAGTAGTTGGGTGCAGAACTGTTGAGGTAACTCCATATGGTTTTGTATGGAACGCCGGCTCCCATTACTTCGCTACTTGAACTGATCATGAAATTAGTGACGTCTTTCAGTTCGTATGCAGTCTCTACATTGCCCATATAGCATGCATCGAAGAGAATGTATTGCATCTTTGTGCCGCTGAGTTTGATTCCTTCGGCAAGGGTAGGAACGTCGAGAGCGTTTTCTTCTAAACTTACGCTTCCGAAGAAACGGGTGATAGGTTTGTTGGGATCGGGACCATACTGTATTCCGCTGAAATTGCCGGTAGCGGTAGGGTAGCTGGTGCTTCCTTTCTGAGCAAAACCGGCATTAGGTCTTGCCATATAAGGATAGTTTACCCAATCGCTTTTGTAGGTCCATCCGCAGCCATGAGCTCCGATGATGAGCGAATAATTCAGGGCTTCAGCACGGCGTTTCACCTCATTCAGAATCTCTGCAAATCCTTCTGCTGTAGTATATGTAGCTTCATCGTATGTTTTCAAAGTGTCGCGAATTACGGTTTTCGTATTGCCGTCATATTGAAGATCTATAAGATAGCTCTTCCTGTAATTCTGGCTCATGAAGACCATTACACGCGAATTATTCAAGCCTTTCTTGGCAACAATACCTTCGCAGATACTGTCAACGTTGTTTTCCAAAAAACTTGTGAGACCGGAAGTGTTGGTTCCACCCGTCCAAGGATAGAAGACGAAGATAGTCTGCTTATTGACGCTTTCTACATCAATAGCTTCATCGCCACAACTGGTGAAAGTTGCTGCTAGAGATAGCGTACATATAAATAAGGTGAAAAGCTTCTTGATCATGTTTCTCTTGAAAATATGAAATGTTAAGTGTGAAATGCTAAGTTCTTACACTTAACATTCCGCACTTAACATGATAAATATTAAACTATTATTTCTTCTTGAGTTCCTCGATGGTTGCCTTGAGGGCAGCAATCTTCTCAACAGAGTCGCTTTCCTTCTTGCGCTCCAGGGCTACTACCTTCTCAGGTGCGTGAGCTACGAAGTTCTCGTTGCTGAGCTTCTTGCGTACGCCCATCAGGAAGCCTTCCAAGTGCTTGAGCTGAGCCTCTGCCTTCTCAATCTCGGCAGCTACGTCGATCAGGTCGCCCAATGGTACGGCAAACTCGTCGGTACCTACCATGAAGCTTGACGCATCGGCACTCTTCTCTGCGATGACCTCAATCTTATCAAGGTTCGCCATCTTCAGCGTTACGTCGTTGTAAGCCTCGAAATCGTTCTTGCCTACTACCTGGAGAGACAACTGTTCCTTCTGGGCAATGTTCTTCTGGTTGCGAACGGTACGAACACCGGCGATAATCTGCTTCACAGCCTCAATGTCGGCTGCCAACTTCTGCTCCTCGGTTGTAGGTGCAGGAATATCCAGCTTCTCGCGCATGATGCTCTCGCCATCCTTGCGGTCGTAGATGTGCTGCC
>OIXA01005961.1_pt1 | contig 10540 bp, 8 predicted proteins | sample 1587721 | NCBI WGS metagenome assembly OIXA01 (sample SAMEA3888900, study PRJEB22519) | human gut metagenome | biome: human gut; feature: human-associated habitat; material: faeces | place: Denmark | collected 2013 | reverse complement strand
TGTCGGCACCATTGTTGCAGACCTCGAGGATAGAAGCCATAGAGAGACCAGGACCTGAGTGGCCGTGATACTGGATGATGATCTCAGGATACTTGTCCTTAATCATCTTGGTGAGTTTGCCGAGGAATGCTGGCTGGCCGATACCTGCCATATCCTTCAAACAGATTTCCTCTGCACCGGCAGCGATGAGCTGGTCGGCGATGTTCATGTAATATTCCAGGGTATGAACAGGAGAGTTGGTGATACAGAGTGCACACTGTGGAGTCATGCCACCCTCCTTAGCCCACTTGATAGAAGGAATGATGTTGCGCACATCGTTCAGTCCGTCGAAGATACGTGTGATGTTGGTACCCTGCTTAGCCTTTACCTTATACATAAGGGCGCGCACGTCGTCAGGCACAGGATACATACGAAGAGCGTTCAATCCGCGGTCGAGCATGTGAGTCTTGATACCCACCTCGTTGAAAGGTTTGCAGAATGCGCGTACGGCATCGTTAGGGTTTTCACCTGCAAGGAGGTTAACCTGTTCGAAGGCACCGCCGTTAGTCTCTACACGGCTAAAGCATCCCATTTCGATGATAACTGGGGCTATTTTAGCCAACTGATCCTTGCGTGGCTGGAACTTACCAGAGCTCTGCCACATGTCTCGATAAACGAGACTGAACTGAATTTTCTTCTTCATTATTCTTGTTCTTTTTCTTTATATTCGATATATGAATTAAATTCCAAGGTGCAAAATTAGACAAAAAAATTGAGAAATCGTCCTATTCGCTTTTTTTTTTATATTTATTATGTAATTTACTTCAATATTTCCTTCTTCATCTTGCTGTTCAGCTTCTCGGCTGCAGCATGGGCCTTGGCGTTGGCCTTCATCGCATTGAGCGAGCGGTGGAACCCCTGGATACGACCCTCACGATCAGAGAGGGCCAGACTGTCGCCCTTCATATATACAAAGGTGAAGGTATCGCGCTTCGTCTTTTCGTTGATCACCACGTCCTCCAACTCGCGGCGGCCCTGCACCAGAATCAGTTTGCCGTTATAGGCATGCCATTCCGTATACTGAGGCACAGCAGGATATTCTACCGGGCTATCGTCGTCCACATCTTTGTTTATCATCACCCTGCCCACGGCCACCGCCTCGCTCATGCGCTTCAGGGTGAAGCCATACTGTCGCGGCACCATATAAGTTTCTACGATGCTGTCGGGCATATTGGCAAGGATTCTCGCCTGCTGGCGCTTGCTCAGATGCGATACTTCGCGCAGCTTCGGCATCACCGGATAGGTCCAGGTGGCCTTCAGCTGGTCCAGGTCTATCACCATGTCGGCACGGTTCTTCTCATCCTTCTCCTCGCATGGCATCACGCAAACCCAGTCGCCCACCTCTATATCTCCAAACACCTGATGGTTGCGAGTGGCATCCAGAATATTGTATCTTACGGGGTCGCCGCCTCCGTTGGGCAGCAGCACCAGCGCGGTATCCGAGCAGCCCAGGCAGGCAAGTCCGTAGATAGCCCTGTCGCCCTTTGCCGGTTTCGAGAGGCTGATGGCGAGTTTCGAATTGTCCATACGTGGTGGTTTCTTTCCCCTGTGACATGCTGCGAGGGTTGTGGCGGCTAGCGCCAGTGTGAGTATTGTCTTGACTTTCATCTTTCTATTCATTATTTCAGATGCAAAACTACAACTATTTTTTGGAAGCACCAAATATTGAATCGTAAAATAATTAAAAAATAGGTGATATATTTTGTAGTGTCTCGATTTTGCATTACCTTTGCAACCGTTTTTGGGGATCAACATCCCCCTCGTCCTGCCACACACGCCGGATGATGAAAAGAAATAGGACAAACTCAAGAATTATATGCAACAAGAGAATATGACAGACAAGACAAATACACACGCTCTCCCGGCATGGACCGAGGTAGAGTATACCGCATTATGCAAAAACCCGTACCTGTTAACCCCATTCTTCATCCCTAAGGAGGCGAAGTGCTTCACGTGCCGCGAAGATGGCACGAGGGAAGAAGAAAGAATGGTTTTCCTCGTTTTCAAATCTACTGCAGCCCCTGCTGATGCCGAATGGGAAGATGATCCTGTTCCGGGCGAGATGTGGATGCGAGCATTGGGCGATGACGATGAGGAGATTGAGCCTGCCAAGGTGATTTACCTGGGTCAGGACATCGAGGATTTCATCCGTGTAGCCGCTGAGGACGACCAGACCATCACCTTCGATTTCTGGTGGCGCTACGGCGAGGTGAAGGTGGAGAAGGCCGAGAAAACCAGCGACGGATTCGTATGCCGCAAGGATGATTTCGGCGATGACGGACTGGCTGTTACCCTGATTCCTGAGGACGGCAACAATCCGGTTGTCCTCCGCCTTCAGATTCCTTACATCGGTTTCTCGCTCTACGATGCCGAGGGCAACAAGGTGCATGGCGAGCTGAGCATTCCGCAGGATAAGGTGGATGACTACACCTACGAATTTGTGGGCGATGACAGCAACGACCGTTTCACCCTTCAGCTCGACAGCAACAGGCTGGTTTACATGTGTGTATTGCGCCATGAGGATCATCAGCTGGTGGTTCGCAACCAACGCGACCGTCTTTCGGTAGTAGATCAGATTCCTACCGAGGGCAAGCTTTCTGAGTTGCTCATGAACACGAATTCTGCGCTCATCAAGAATAGGAATCACCGTTGGCGCATTCAGATTGAGGGCACCACGCTGTCTCACGAGGTTGAGTTGAATGTAGATGCGGCATCTCTGGTAGCATTTGCTGAGGAGCAGATGCAGAAGGGCATGGAGATTGACGAGCTGGGGCAGCATCTGATGGCACTGGAGCAGAAGTATCATTTCCAGTGGTTCTGGCTGAGTGAGGACGACTGGAGTCATGACAATCCAGTGTTCGACATGTTCATGAAGCAACTTTGTGCCTTTTCGTATGTCAGTCAGAATCCTGTTCAGGCAGATGCGTTGATGGCAAGGAACTACAAGCGTAAGATTCGCCGTTACAGCAGTATGCTGAAGGCTCACAAGCGTGGCGAGTTGAATCTTTTTGAGGAGAGTGATGAGGTGCGAGCCGAGTATCTCCGCATCTTCCAGGGTTTCCACCAGCCTTTCGTAGAGGCTTTTGAGAAGGAGGAAGAGGAATAATCTTTTAAGTTTTATCCCTCACATCCCTCATTTTTTCTCTTTTCAAAATATTAATCACCTGATAATAAGAGAATTATCTATTTAGGAAAGCGTGATGGATGGACAAAATGTTTACAATATCCATCACGCTATCCATCACAAATAGCCTTCATCTATCACGTTTTTCAGCTTATCTTCTTGCAAAAAGCAAGAAGATCTTTGCAGAATATGGTTATGGGACCTGGCGAAAACGGACCACACGTTGTGCTGCGCTGGCTCACGGATATTACTGCATCGGGTTACAGATATTACTGCGTCGGGTTACAGATATTACTGCGTCGGGATACAGATATTACTGCGTCGGGATACAGATATTACTGCGTCGGGGTACGGATATTACTGCGTCGGCTAGCGCAGACGTATCCGTAGGCTTATTGAGACGGCTGAATCAGCTAACTGAGACGGCTGAATTCGCTGACAGAACTACTTGAATCAGCTAACTGAACTACTTGAATAGCCCGACCGGGATAAAAACAAAGCGGGCGGACCTCTTTTCACGAAGAAGCCCGCCCTGTTTCCTAATTAAACTTTGTTTTGCATTAAAGAAATGCAATGCTTGAGCAAAAATATTTTTATTTCTCTATCAGTCCCTCTACATACTTGCAGAGGATACCGATGCCCTTGAGGTTTTCGCCACCCTGAGGAATGATGATGTCAGCATAGCGCTTGGTCGGTTCGATAAACTGCTCGTGCATCGGCTTCAGGACCTTGAGGTATCGGTCTACCACCATCGATACGGTGCGACCCCTGTCGATGGTATCACGCTGAATGTTGCGTATCAGGCGCTCATCAGCATCGGTATCCACGAACACCTTCAGGTCCATCAGGTCTCTCAACTTCTTGTCCACCAGCGTCATGATGCCTTCGATAATCACAACCGGCTTGGGGTCAACGTGAATCGTTTCCGGTTCACGGTTGCATTTGATATAACTATAGGTGGGTTGCTCTATCGCCTTGCCAGCACGCAGATCAGCGAGCTGCTGGTGCAAAAGCTTCCAATCGAATGCCGACGGGTGGTCGAAGTTGATCCGATGACGTTCTTCCTCGGTCATCTGCGAGGTATCGTTATAATATGAGTCGAGGGGCACCACAGCCACATAATGAGGCGGCAGCACTTCTACGAGTTTCTTCACCACAGTAGTCTTGCCGGAGCCTGTGCCTCCCGCAATGCCAATAACGGTCACTTTATCTTTCATATTCTTTCTATAAGATTTCATCAAACATCTTGCGGTAAAATTCAGCCTTCTTCTCCACTGTCATAGGATAGGCACGGGAACTGGAGGGCATGCGGTACAGACGGAGTCTGCGGCCCTCGAACTGGAATTCTGCATAGCCTCCCATCTCAGGCTTTTCCTTGATGCCGAAGTGTTCTGAAAATACCTTCGTGGCAAGCTGGCCGGCTGTAAGCACCGCCCTGCAATGGGGCAGCTGGCGGAGCATGCCGTCGAGATCGGCGGGCTGCACGATCTGCAGGTCCTTGTCGGATGCCGTATTCTTGGTGCGTATCACCTGCTGTGCGGTATCATAGATGGCGACGCCCTTCTCCCTGAGAAATTCCTTAATAGCATAGAGGCGGTAGGTCTTCTTCTCTACATCCACGAAATGGAACTTATCCTGGAAGTAGATAATCCCGAATATCCTCCACATATCATTCTGGAAGTTGGGATAATACCAGGGCATGCACCACCGCTTCGCTGCAGGCGGAAACGTGCCGAGCATCAGCAGCCGCGCATTCTCGGGCAGCCACGGCTCAAAAGGATGATTCTCTACCATTTTCTACTTTTTTTCCTTCACCAGATACATCACTACCGGCAGGTGATCGCTGTAGCCGTTAAGCCATCTGCCGCCTGCCTTGGTACGCAAAGGAGCACCCTTGTACTGACCTTCCTGCTGGATGAGGTAATCGCGGCGGAAGATGTGGTTCTTCCAGAACTTCAGAGAACTGTAGTCCTTGTTCTTACTATCCCTGTTCAGGAGATTAGGCGTGATGACAATCTGGTCGAAGAGATTCCATGAACCACTGTAGAACAGGGTTCCCTTGCCCTCCTTGGCCAGGATGTTATACCATGGGTTATACATATCATCGGCACCCACCTCGCTGATTTCAGCCTTTGCCTTCAGCACCTTATGCATGCTGGCGTTGGTAGGATCATCGTTCATATCACCCATCACGAACACCTTCATCTCAGGGTTCAGACGGAGCAAACTGTCTTTTACCACCTTAGCCTGGCGCGCTCCGCTCTCGCGATAGAACGAACCGGAGAAACGGCTTGGCCAGTGGCATACGATAACCGCCACATCCTCGCCCGCCAACTCACCACGTACGGTGAGGAAACCACGGGTCTTGTAGGCAGAATCCTTGGCAAGTTCCTGTACGTAAGGCACCAATCGGGTATTCTTCACCGTGAAGAGTGCCGGATTATAGAGCAGCGCACAATCGATGCCTCGCTTATCGGGACCCTCGATATGGCAGAACTGCATGTTTCTTGCCTTGAGAGGCGGCTGCGCGGTGAGATCTTTCAGCACGTTGGCATTCTCAACCTCAGCCAGACCAATGAAGGCACAACCCACGTTAGGCAGCACATCGGTACCCATGTCGGCAAGTGCACGCGACATATTCTTGAGTTTATTGGTATATTTCATACCATTCCATCCCTTAGCAGGGAGATACTCATAATCATTCTTACCGGCATCATGGCAGGTATCGAAGAGGTTCTCCTGGTTATAGAAACCCACAGCATACACCTGATACTGCTTGTTACCGGAAGTCTGCGACTTCTTTTTCTGTGCCGTAGCGCCCAACCCAATCATGAGGAGGGCAGCCAGCAAGAGCAAATGTTTTCTCATACTAATATTAAATATTAATGTATACCTATTATATATGTTCACCTTAACGCGGTGAGGTAACAGGCAGCAAAGATACCTAAAAAACCGGAAATATCTCCATAAAAACGAATATTTTTTCAGTTTTCATACATTTTTAACATAAATAAATTCATTTTTCAAAAAATTTTTTGTTACTTTGCAGCATTAAACACATTGAATCGGAACAGAAGACACAAGACCAGGGACACGGTAAGTCCCCTTATCGCCCAAACAAGACCTAGCGGGACATATATCATCACTGCTCAAAGAGACTACTGTTGCCGGTTTATTAATACTTAATACATATAAACTATGCAGAAGAAAGTAAACTTAGCAATGTTAACACTCTTCTCATGTTCATTGGCTATGGCTCAGAACGAAAAGACTGACCAGAACATAGCACAGGGACTTGACGAGAATGCTTTCACCTTCTCCGAGGCACAGTTGGGCGAGGACGATGACATGTCATCCAATGTCACCATCCTCAATTCTACCAGCAACGTATACGCGAGCCAGGCAGGTTACCTGTTCTCGCCAGCACGTTTCCGCTATCGTGCCTTCAACCAGAAGTACAACGATGTCTATATCAACGGTGCTTCCATGAACGATATGGAGACCGGACAGTTCCGTTTCTCCAACATCGGCGGTTTGAACCGATTCTCCAGAAACGTAGACTTTGCCCTGCCTTTCGAAGCCAACGGCTATTCGATGACCGGCATGGCAGGCTCCAACAACTATGATTTCCGTGCCGGAAGCATGCAGGAAGGACAGTATGCCAGCGTAGGTGTTGCCAACCGCAACTATACCCTGCGCGGACTCTACTCCTACTCCAGCGGCTTCAACGAGAAGGGATGGGCAATAACAGCCGGTCTCACCTACCGTTGGGCTAACCGGGGATACGTAGAGGGAACCTTCTACAACGCCCTCTCCTATTTCTTCGGTGTACAGAAGAAGTGGATGAACGGCCACTCGCTGAGCTTCTCCACATGGGGTAACCCGACAGAAAGAAGTACCCAGGGAGCATCTACCGACGAGGCTTACTGGCTGGCAAACGACTACCAGTATAACCCATACTGGGGATACCAGAACGGACACAAGAGAAACTCACGCGTAGTGAACGACTTTGCCCCTTCGGCTATCGCTACATGGGACTGGGAAATCAACGACCAGATGAAGCTCACCACATCGGTGTTCGGAAAATACTCTATGTACAAGAGCACCAAGCTCAACTACAACAACGCAGAGAATCCACAGCCAGACTACTGGAAGAACATGCCATCAGCCAACTACTATGTATGGGGCGACTACAAGAACGGCAACAACATGTATACCTGGGAAAACTGGAACAACGCCGTAAACTACTGGCAGGCAAGCAAGCAGAACCGACAGATTAACTGGAACCGCCTGTACTATGCCAACCAGCAGGCAGCCAAGAACGGACAGGATCTGCTATACTATGTTCAGGCTAAGCACAACGACAACCTGACCCTGAGCCTGTCATCCGTTCTGAACACCAAGCTGACCAAGAAATCGAACCTGGCTACGGGTATCATGCTCGGAAAGAGTACCAATCAGCACTATCAGACACTGGAAGACATGCTGGGCGGTGCCATCTTCCACAACATCAACACATATGCCCTGGGAGATTATCCTAAGACCGACCCACGTGTGCAGTACGATCTGAACACAGCCGGTCCTAACAACACAGGCAAGCTGGTTTACGAGGGCGACAAGTTCGGTTACGACTATCGCATCGACGTGAACAAAGCAAACGCATGGAGCACCTATACAGCCGAATTCTACAACATGAAGGCGATGCTGAGCGGACGTATCGGATATACCGGAATGAACCGCCGAGGCTACATGCGCAACGGTATGGCACCGAACAACAGCCAGGGCAAGAGCGGCACAGCCAACTTCCTGGACGGTGGCGTAAAGGGAAGTCTGAACGTGGATATGGGCAGAGGTCATGCCTTCAGCATAGGAGCCGGATACGAGCTGCGTGCACCGATGGCAAACACAGCCTTCATCTCGCCTGAAATCAGCAACGATTTCGTGACTAACCTCAAGAACGAGCGCATCTTCAGCTCTGAATTCAGTTACCTGTATCGCAACGCATGGCTGAGTGCCAACGTGAGCGGATACTACAGCCGACTGGAGAACGTTACGGAATGGCAGAACTTCTACAACGATGATGAGAACTCATTCACCTACGTGAGCATGACCGGACTGAAGAAGGAATACTATGGTGTAGAGGTGGGCGCTAAGATCAAGCTCACATCATGGCTCGACCTGAAGACCCTGGGCGCTATGAGCGAGGCGAAGAACATCAACAATGTAAACGCCGTATACATGCTCTCAAAGAGTGCTGAGGTTTACCAGGACAAGGCTTACGTGATGAATATGCGCGAGAGTGGCACACCGCTCACAGTGGGAAGCATCGGTCTCGATGCCCATGTAAACGGATGGTTCGTCAACCTCAATGCCAACTATTACGACCGCATCTACCTCTCTTATTCTCCAAGCTACAGATATGAGAAGGTGCTGACCAACCGCCAGGCTGCCCACAAGGCATTCCCTGAAATCTTTGCTCCTACTACACTCGACGGTATGAGCTGGACTGAGGATGCTGTAGCCCAGGAGAAGGGTCACGGAGGATGGATGGTTGACCTGAGCATAGGCAAGAGCGTGAGACTGAAGAAGGGTTCCCTCAACTTCAACCTCATGATTACCAACCTGCTGAACAACCAGACCATCGTAACAGGCGGATATGAGCAGAACTCACGTTCAAGCTATACAGTGGATGCTAATGGCAACGTGAAGAATCCACGCCTCTACCAGTTCTCCAAGAATCCTAAGAAGTATTACACCTGGGGTACCAACGGCATGTTCCAGGTATCTTACAGATTCTAAAGAGCAGTTTCTCTTTAACATAAAGAACAGGGAGCAATCCCGTTTCTCTATAACAATAAAAAGAAAGAACAATGAAAAAGATAAAATTCATAGCATTGGCATTCCTGGCACTGACTCTGGGGTCGTGTATGGGCGACGGTTATGCTGACCCAGACCTGACCGAGAAGGTGCCTGCATCTCCATGGGGCAACAACAGCCTGAGGGAGAAGAATGTGATCAGCATAGCAGATTTGAAGACCCAGTTTGCTACGATTATCAACAGCGACAATGGCTACAAGCTGATTGAGAAGGACATGATGATCAAGGCGGTAGTGACGGGCAATGATGTCAGTGGCAATATCTACAACCAGGTGAGCGTACAGGATGCATCCGGCGCAATCATCATTGCCATCAACGGAAGTGGCCTCTCAGGTTATCTTCCTGTTGGTCAGGAGATTCTCGTAAACCTGAAGGGTCTCTATATCGGAAGTTACAAGAAGTTGCCTCAGATTGGCGGTGTGAATACCAAGCTCTCAGATGGAAGTCTGGGTATAGGAAAGATAGAGCGTGCCATCTGGAACGAGCACTTCAAGATTCTGAACCCTGGCGAGGCGGATGCAAGCACGGTAGTGCCAGAGGAGTTTGACCTGACAAAGCTTACTGATGCAGCCTATATGGAGGCTAACGTGGGCAAGCTGATGACCCTGAAGAAGGTGAAGTTTGCTTCAGCCAACGGTACAAACGTATGGGCGCCAGATGATACCAATACGAGTCTGGAACTGATTGATGCCGAAACGGGCAAGAGAATCAACAAAAACAACCTGGTAGTGCGCAACTCGGGTTATTCTAAGTTTGCCAACGAGGTGGTTCCACAGGGCGTATTCGATATCACCGGTATCTTCACCCGATTCGGCAACACCTGGCAGATTGTACTTCGCAACACGGATGATCTGAAGGCATCAGAAACAGGCGGTACATTGGAGAAGCCTTATACCGTGGCTCAGGCACTGGAGAAGATCAATGCCGGTACAGCAGGCGATGCTAAGGTTTATGCTACCGGTATCATCGTAAAGGTGAAAGATGTAGATACTGGCACGTATGGTAACGCTACATTCGTTATCTCTGACGACGGTAAGGATACAGAAGGCAAGACTCTCGATGTATTCCGTTGCTTCAACATCGATGGTGCAAAGTGGACAGAGGAAACCAAGGGTATCCTTGTACCAGGCAAGAAGGTGGTTGTATCAGGCACCCTGCTTGATTATAACGGCACCAAAGAGATTAAGGGTGGCAATCTCATCTCTATCAAGTAATTACTGATTATCAATATAGTAACAATATTTAAAAAGACAACAATATGAAAAAGTATATATTTTCAGTTTTGATGGCGGCTATGGCAGCCTTCACATTCAGCAGCTGTGAGGACGTACCAGAGCCTTATACACTGCCTACTAAGCCTGAGACTCCAGGAAACACAGATCCTAACCAAAAGGGTTCTGAAAGCAATCCATATACTGTAACAGAAGCCATCGCCCTCATCAAGACAGGTACAGCACCTTCTACAGCTGTATGCGTAAAGGGTAAGATTACAGCCGTAAC
>OIXA01005944.1_pt1 | contig 10559 bp, 7 predicted proteins | sample 1587721 | NCBI WGS metagenome assembly OIXA01 (sample SAMEA3888900, study PRJEB22519) | human gut metagenome | biome: human gut; feature: human-associated habitat; material: faeces | place: Denmark | collected 2013 | reverse complement strand
TCAGTCTACCAGCTTTGGATCGTGGCTTTCACTGCGTGGCAGTCCATAACGATCAAGAGCATCCAGGAACGGATCCGGATCAAATTCTTCCACGGTATATACACCTGGTCTGATCCATTTTCCTGTCAGCATCATAAGCGCTCCGCACATTGCCGGAACACCTGTTGTATAGCTGATCGCCTGGCTTCCTACTTCGTGATAGCATTCCTGATGGTCACATACATTGTAAATATAGTATGTTTTTTCTTTTCCGTCTTTTACACCAGTAAAGATACATCCAATATTTGTTTTTCCTTTTGTACGTGGTCCAAGGCTTGCAGGGTCCGGAAGCAGTGCTTTCAAAAACTGGATCGGAACAATCTCCTGTCCATTGTACTGGATCGGTGTTGTAGAAAGCATTCCTACATCTTCAAGACAACGCATGTGATCCAGATAGCTCTGTCCAAAAGTCATGAAGAAACGAATACGTTTTACACCCGGGATTGTTTTTGCAAGAGACTCAATCTCTTCATGGTGGAGCAGATACATATCCTTGTCTCCAACCTGGTCAAAGTTATATTCTCTCTTGATATCCATCGGCGGGATTTCCACCCAGTGTCCGTTTTCCCAGTAGCTTCCCGGTGCACTTACTTCACGAAGATTGATTTCCGGGTTAAAGTTTGTCGCAAATGCATATCCATGATCACCGCCGTTGCAGTCCAGGATATCGATGGTATCAATCTGATCAAATTCATGCTTTAATGCATAGGCACAGTAAGCCTGTGTAACACCCGGGTCAAATCCACATCCAAGAAGTGCTGTAAGTCCTGCATCTTCGAATTTTTTACGGTATGCCCACTGCCAGGAATAATCAAAGTATGCAGAAAATCCTTCTTCTTTGCAGCGTTTTTCATAAATTGCACGCCACTCCGGATCGTCAGTATCTTCCGGCTCATAGTTTGCTGTATCCATATAGTTTACACCACATGCCAGACATGCATCCATGATCGTCAGGTCCTGATAAGGAAGTGCGATGTTCATTACCAGATCTGGTTTGTAGCTGTTGATCAGTTCGATCAGCTGATCCACATCATCTGCATCCACCTTAGCTGTAGTAAGAACGGTTTTTGTCTTTCCTTTCAGTTTTTCTACAAGTGCATCACATTTTTCCTTTGTACGGCTTGCAATACACATTTCTGTGAATACCTCATCAACCTGGCAGCATTTCTGAATTGCCACACTGGCTACTCCTCCGCAGCCGATCACTAATACTCTACTCATAATTTTTCTCCTTTTTTATGTTGATATATTACTGTTTTCTATTAATATTATTTTGCAATCGCCAGAAGCAGTTCACGAAGGACCTTGCAGGCTGTTGCAGTTGAAACACCGCTCGCATCCAGCATAGGAGCCAGTTCATTGACATCTGCCCCTACCAGATTTGCCTGAGAAACGGTACGGATTGCTTTAAGAAGCTCTAAAAAGCTCACGCCACCCGCCTCCGGAGTTCCTGTCCCCGGAAATACCGATGGATCCATACAGTCCAGATCAATTGTAAAATATACCGGAACCTGTTTCTCTTTCAGCTCTCTGACTGTTTCTTCCAGTCCTTCAAAAGTAAACGGATGAAAATCTGTGTGTCTGGAAGCAAACTGAAATTCTTCTCTCTCTCCACTTCGGATACAGAACTGATGGATATGGCCGTCTCCCACAATTTCATGGCATCTTCGAAGAACACAGGCGTGACTTAATTTTGCTCCGAGATAATCATCTCTCAGATCTGCATGAGCATCAAAATGAATAATATGAAGATCCGGATATTTTGCAGCTGCGGCACGCACTGCTCCCAATGTTACCAGATGTTCTCCTCCCAGAAGCAGTGGGAATTTTCCTGCTTTCAAAATTTCTTCTGCTCTCTTTTGAATGTCTGAAAGTGCTATTTCACTGCTTCCAAAGCAAAGCTCCAGATCTCCGCTGTCAAATACGCTGATGTCTATAAGGTCTTTATCCTGATATGGACTGTAGGTCTCCAGGCCAAAGCTCTCATGTCGCATTGCTGACGGACCAAACCGGGCACCCGGACGAAAACTTGTTGTAGAATCAAACGGCGCACCATAAAGAACAATAGATGCTTCCTCAAAACGGCTTTCGCAGCCGATAAAAGTTTCTATATTAGGTAAAATCATAAATTAATCCTCCACTTCTTTCAGCATGTCTTCCAGAAAAGCCGGAAGATAAAATGCCCCTTTATGGAGTCTGGTCGTATAGTAACGTGTACGGAGATTTAATGCATTCCATGCCTCTGCATCCAAGTCATCCACCGGATGATATTTTTTACTTGCAAATCCGAACAGCCAGTAACCTGCAGCAAAGGTTGGGATATGTGCCTGGTAAACACGGCTGATCTGGAAGGTGCTGGCAATCCTTTTATGACTGCGCTGCATTGCATGTGCATCTTCTGCGTAGAACGGGCTTCCCTGCTGGTTTACCATAATCCCGTCATCCTTCAGCGCATTGTAACAATTTCCGTAAAATTCACGGGTAAACAATCCTTCAGACGGACCAAACGGATCAGAGGAATCCACGATGATAAGATCATATCTTGCTTCACATCTTCGGATAAATCTCAGCGCATTTTCATAATGAAGATGTACTCTTCTGTCATCCAGTCTGCAGGCATTTCCCGGAAGATAGGCACGACAGGCCTCAACAACCATCGGATCCATTTCTACCAGATCAATGTGACGCACTCTGTCATATCTGGTCAGTTCACGGACAACGCCGCCATCTCCGGCACCGATCACCAGAATATCTTTTGCTTCTTTATGGACCGACATCGGCACATGCGTGATCATCTCATCATAAATAAATTCGTCACGCTCTGTCAGCATTACATTTCCGTCCAGAGTCAGCACTCGACCGAATTCCGGTGTCTCAAAAATATCAATTCTCTGATACTCACTCTGTCTGGAATAAAGCTGGCGGTTTACACGGATGCTGTGTTTCACATCTGGTGTATGAAATTCTGAAAACCACATTTCCATTGTCATTCCCTCCCTGTCAGAACATTCAGTCTCAAAATATCCGGATCTTCCGGTCCTGTCATATTACAGCCCTTTGCTTTGGCATACTCAATATAATCCAGGATCTCTGCTGTGATACGTTCTCCCGGTGCAAGAATCGGAATTCCAGGCGGGTAGCACATTACAAATTCACTGCAGACTTTACCCTCGGTTTCACGAAGCGGCAGGCTGCATTTATCCGCATAAAAAGCATCCTGCGGGCTGGTTACTACCTGTGGATCAATATATTCCTGGCTCAGAAGTCCTGAACCATCTGTCTGAAAACGTCTGCGGATCTCTGCGAGCGCGCTCACAAGCCGCTCTACTTCCTGCGCACGGTCTCCAATGGAAAGATACGCAAGAATATTACCGATATCTCCAAACTCTATCTGAATATCATATTCGTCACGCAGAATATCGTACACTTCGATTCCAGCAAGTCCGATATCCAGCGTATGTACACTCAGTTTCGTTATATCAAAATCAAAAACGGAATCTCCGTTTACCAGTTCTTTGCCAAACGCATAATAACCGCCGATCGCATTGATTTCTTCTCTGGCGTATTCTGCCATATCGGCTACCTGGTGAAAAATCTGACGACCGCGCTGTGCAAGGTTTCTTCTTGAAATATCAAGGCTTGACATAAGAAGATAGCTTCCTGATGTCGTCTGTGTCAGGTTGATGATCTGGCGCACATATCCTGCGTGTACGTCCGGACCAGTAAGAAGAAGGCTTGACTGTGTAAGACTTCCTCCACTCTTATGCATGGACACAGCTGCCATATCTGCACCTGCTGCCATGGCAGAAACCGGAAGACCTCCTCCAAAATAAAAATGCGTTCCATGTGCCTCATCTGCCAGGCAAAGCATTCCTGCATCATGGGCCATCTTGACGATCGCACGCAGGTCACTGCATATTCCATAATAAGTCGGATTGTTTACCAGTACTGCAACTGCCTTTGGATGTTCTTTTATTGCTTTCTCCACTTGTTCCCTTTTCATTCCAAGGGAAATTCCGAGCCGCTGATCCACCTCCGGGTTTACATAAACAGGAATCGCACCGCATAAAACAAGTGCATTCAAAACACTCCTGTGGACATTACGAGGCAGTATGATCTCATCTCCACGTTTGCAGGCAGTCAGGACCATCGTCTGTACGGAACTTGTCGTGCCTCCTACCATCAAGAATGCATGTGCTGCTCCAAAAGCATCTGCTGCCAGTTCTTCTGCCTCCCGTATTACTGATACCGGATGGCAGAGATTATCCAGTGGCTTCATACTGTTAACATCGACACCTACACATTTTTGTCCCAGAAATTCTGTCAGTTCCGGATTGCCTCTTCCTCGTTTATGGCCAGGTACATCAAATGGTACAACCCTCATACGACGGAAAGTCTCCAGAGCTTCATGTATTGGTGCATGATTCTGGTTTAATTTAAAACGACTTCCTTTCATCATTCCTCCAATTCCAGTTTCCTTTGTATCAACCCTTAATCTACATTCCACAGACTGAATAAAAAAAGCAGGTCAGGGCACTAAGCCACAAACCTGCGTTTGATCTATATCCGCATGCGTATCAGAGTCTATATAGCAATCATACTTTTACTACTCTTATTGATCGTTTCACAAGTCTGCGCTTTGGGCGCATCTCGGTTATCAAAGGAACCTACTTATAAAATTTGAGCTTCTAACTCAATCAATAAGGTAACCAAAGTTACCATAATCGGCAGTGGACCCGGCTGTCCGTATGGCCTTAACCCTGATGGGTGGTCCAAAACAATTGCTTTGAAAAGACTCTGTCTGTTACTCTGCATCTTCGTCTCTCAAAATCGAATTCATCATAACACGTAAAAAAAACACTGTCAATGATTTCTTAATTTAACGCTTCGCTGCGTTTTACATATATACAATTAAATGCTATACTCAGTTAATAATAACGTTTAAAGGACATGAATAAAATGAAGAGAATTGACTTCGAAAACGGGACTGTGACCGGAAACATTCTGGGTGCAACTCTGCCCATGCTAGTCGCTCAGATCTTAAATTTATTGTATAACATCGTTGACCGTGTCTATATCGCACGAATCCCCAAAGTAGGAACTACTGCACTTGGCGCAGTAGGACTTTGTTTCCCCATCATCGTGATCATCACGGCATTCTCCAATCTATTTGGAACCGGTGGTGCACCGCTGTTTTCAATCTATCGAGGAAAAAAACAGGAAAACACTGCCGTCCAGATCATGGATACTTCTTTTTCCATGCTCTGCATCTGCGGTGTTTTCCTGATGCTCATCGGCTTTCTGTTTGCCCGTCCGATCCTGGTCGTATTCGGTGCTTCTTCGAATGCCCTTACTTATGCTTATCCTTATATAATGATCTACCTGATCGGAACGATTCCTTCCATGATTTCCATCGGGATGAATCCTTTTATCAACGCCCAGGGATATTCAACTATCGGCATGCTTTCTGTTGCCATCGGAGCTGTTGCAAACCTTCTGCTCGATCCTTTGTTTATCTTTGTCCTTGGTTTTGGAGTACAGGGAGCTGCGATTGCCACCATACTCTCTCAGACTTTGTCCGCGGCTTTTGTTTTATTTTTCCTTACCAGAAAATCAGAATTAAAAGTCCGCTTTCTCAGGAAAAATGAAATTTCACAATGTACTGCTTATGCCAAAGATATTGTAAGTCTTGGCTCTGCCGGCTTTATCATGCAGCTGACAAACAGTCTGGTAACTATCTGCTGCAACAATGTTCTGGGGGTCACCGGAGGGGATGTTTACATATCTGTTATGACTATCGTATCCAGTGTCCGTCAGATGGTAGAGACGCCGATTTATGCTATAAATGAAGGAACATCACCTATTCTGAGCTATAATTATGGGGCAAAAAGACCGAAGCTTGTCCGCAAGGCAATGGTCACTCTGGCAGTAATGGTTCTGGTTTATACAGCAGTAATGTGGAGCGTGATTATCTTTGTCCCGGATTATCTGATTGCCATTTTCAGCTCCGATAAGCTCTTGATAAAGGATGCAGTTCCGGCACTGAAAACCTACTTTGCAGCCTTTATTTTTATGGATCTGCAGTACATTGGACAGACTGTTTTCAAGTCTTTAAATAAGAAAAAACAGGCCATTTTCTTCTCGCTTTTGAGAAAAGTTTTTATTGTAGTTCCGTTGACATACCTGCTTCCCTACGTGTTTAAAATGGGAACTCACGGAGTATTCCTGGCAGAGCCGGTATCTAATGTAATTGGCGGAAGCCTTTGTTTTGTTACAATGCTGCTGACTATATTGCCGGAGTTAAAGAGGATGGAGAAGAAAAACGGAGAGGCGGACCGTCCCATGGAGTACTTTAAAACGAGGTAAAAATATATGGAAAATACAATTATAATCGCGATTGTAAGTCTTCTCTGTATCCTGGCTCATGTCCCCACTCTGATCCTGCGAATTGTTCCGTTTCACGAAAAAATCTCAGATAAAGACAGGATCAGACTGACTGTAATCTATGCAATTGGTCTGGCTGTGGACTTCGGAATCTGCATGTGGGTGGGAAATTACCGGAAAATTGACGTGCCGTTTTATAAGATAAATCTTATTGCTTTCTGTATTGTAATGGCTGCTGTAAATATCTGGCTTGTCCCTGGATACACCAAGGTGCATTTGTTTGTATTTGGAATTGTGGCAGATATTGTCATGATTGCACTGTCAATCGGAGCTTATGTCAGTTCACTTTTGGGAATGCAGGGAAATGCGATTGGAATTGCAGAAACCAGCGCAATTGCAATTGTAGTGTATGCGCTTCTATATCCGCTGCTTAGCAGCCTGCTCCGTTATACCGTAACACCATTCCTTGAAATTGAATGCCAAAATTATTGGGAGACCTTATGGTTCATTCCTATTGCCATGTTTTTTTCCAGTATTTTTTCAGAAGGAGTGGATGTCTACACTACCACTTTTCCACAAATGTTGAGTAAATGTCTGATCGGCGTCGCCACATTGCTGATTTGCTTTGCGGTGTCTTATGATCAGCAGCATTTTCTGAATGAAAAAGAACTGAACCGGCAGATCGATCAGCAGAAAGGTTACTATCATGCGCTCACGGAGCAGGTTCTGGCAGAACGTGAAGCACGCCATAATTTTCGTCATCAGGTAGCAGCTATTAAAGGTTTTCTTGATAAAAATGATATGGAGGGCTTGCGGGGATATTGTGATGATCTGGAACTGGAAGAGATGGGAAAAGTAACAATTCCATATACAGGAAACGCCGCGGCAGACGGCGTCCTTTATCATTACGGCTGTATTGCCAGGGCGAAAAATATCGAGTTTTCCGTATGCTGCTATCTGAAAGATATTGCTATTCCGGACACTGATTTTTGTACGATTCTGGGCAATGCCCTGGATAATGCGGTGACTGCCGCCGGTCAGTATGAGGGAAAACGCTTTATTGAAGTTGCTACGGAGAAGAAACACGACATGCTTCTGATTACGGTAGACAATTCTTTTGATGGAATATTATTCCAGGAAAATGGGAAAATTTACTCAAAAAAACGGCAAAACAAACAGGAAGGAATCGGCATTCTTTCCATGAAAAAACTTTGCGAAAAACATGGCGGAGCCAGTCGCTTCGAAGCGGTCGGCAACAGGTTCCAGGCCAGCTTTATATTGAAAAGTGAGGTTGAAGATTAAAAAATGGTTAAAGTTGATTTAATTACAGGCTTTCTTGGCTCAGGAAAAACGACTTTCATAAAGAAATATGCTGCATGGCTGATGAGCCAGGGGCAGAATATTGGAATTCTGGAGAATGATTTTGGTGCAGTGAATGTGGACATGATGCTGCTTCATGACCTGGAAGGGGAGAACTGCGAGCTGGAAATGGTTTCAGGTGGATGTGATGCGGACTGCCACAGAAGACGTTTCAAGACCAAGCTGATCGCAATGGGAATGTGTGGATATGACAGAGTTCTCATTGAGCCTTCCGGGATTTTTGATGTGGATGAGTTTTTCGATGCCCTTTATGAAGAGCCGTTGGATAAGTGGTATCAGATTGGAAATGTGATCACCATTCTGGATGCCAGACTGGAGGAGAAGCTGCAGCCACAGGCAGAGTATATTCTGGCTTCAGAGGCAGCTGATGCAGGTTGTATTGTTCTGAGCAAGAGCCAGGAGGCATCTGAGGAAGAGATTAGTGGAACTGTGAAACATCTGAATCGCGCACTGGAAAGTGTGAAATGTAAACGACGTTTTACGGAAAATGAGATACTGAATAAGGATTGGGAAACGTTTACAGATGAGGATTTTCAGCGGATTTTCAACAGCGGGTATGTGATGGAAGATTTTGAGAAACAGTGTTTTGATGAGAAAGAAGGGTTCCAGTCATTGTATTTTATGGAGCTGAAGATTTCCGAGACACAGTTGGAGAAAGCGGCGCATCAGATCCTGGATGATCCGGAATGTGGGGATGTTTTCCGAATTAAGGGCTTTGTGAAATTAGAAGAAAATGCTGCCGCGGTAACCGAAAACGAAAAAATGAATTCGGACTCCGTTCAGAAAGCATCCACTAACAATATTTGGCTGGAACTAAACGCCACCCGCAAAGAATTTTCCCTGAAGCCTATTTCCGCAGGACAGGAAGTAGTGATCGTGATCGGGGAGAATATGAATGAGGCGCGGATACGGGAGTATCTGGGGACAGAATAATTTACGCGAGCAACGAGCAAAAGGAAAAACCTCTGGTCGAAGATTGATTTCCTGACCAGAGGTTTTTTAGCTTTTTAAATTACTTTCCGTCCCTGTACATATTTCCCAACCAAATTGCGGTCGTCGGACAGATAAACAAGCCTTTCCAGTCTGTCACGGGTGGAGATTTCCTGGGGATGACGGATGTTGCTGTCGTCCAGGATCATGGCGTCAAATTCATAGCCTTTTTCGAAGCTGCCGACTTTTCCGAAGAAGGAGCCACCACCGATCGTGGCCATGTAAAAAGCTTCTTCCAGAGTAACCGGGGCCTGGGTCTGGTCCATCAGGCGCCAGCGGAGCTTGGAAACCTGGATGGCATCTGCCATAGCACGGAACATGGAGAGAGAAAAACCTCCGGCAACATCGGTGCCAAGTCCTACATGAAGTCCCATATCAAGATAGCGGCGGACAGGTGCGATTCCGGAAGCAATGTCTGTGTTGGACTCCGGACAGTGGGCGACGTAAACGCCCTGGTCTTTGATCATCTGGATTTCCTCATCTGTGGAATGAACACAGTGGGCCATGATAGTAGGGCATGTATTGCTGCTTGCAGAAGCAGGATTGGAGACTTCTTCATTTGCTGCAGGTTTCGTTCCAAACAATCCAAACATATCATACGCATCCCCATAAAATCTGCTTGTGGGACAAAGCTCCTTTACCCATGCAATTTCCCCGAAATTTTCAGACAGATGAGACTGAATTGGAATGTGGTATTCCCGCTGGATTTTTCCCAGCTCGGTCATCAGCTCATCCGTACAGGATGGGGTAAAACGTGGGGTTAGGATTGGGTAGGTGTGGTCGTAACGTCCCTTGATCTCTTCCAGCCACTGGCGTGTATCCTGTGCAGAAGCCTGTGCGCTTTTCTCCTGAAGCTCCGGTGCTCCGTTGCGATCCATATTTACTTTTCCAACCATAGTTGCCAGACCGCTTTCCTCCAGCATGTCCATGAGAAGCTCCGTTGCCGGACGGTGCAAGGTGGCGAAAATGCAGGCTCTGGTGGTGAAGCTGTGCTTTAAGTCATCCACGAAAATGGAGTAAGCCTTTTTCGCATAGGACAGGTCAGCGTACTTGGCTTCCTGCGGGAAAGTGATGGTGTTCAGCCAGTCCAGCAGCTCTAGATCCATGCCGGTTCCGCGGTAAGCGTACTGGGGAGCATGCAGATGAAGGTCGGTGAATCCTGGGATGATCAGTCGATCACCCATGTCTTTTACAGGAATATCTTTATATTCCTCTGGAAGCTGGGAAAAAACACCGGCACAGAGCCCGTTTTCACAGACTGCATAAGAGTTTTCTGCAAAAACAAGTTCTTTCTGATTCTTGCTGTAACAAATTGTACCTTTCAAAGCAAACAAATCTTTTTTCATATCAGACCATCCTTTCTGCCAGAGGCGAGGTAAAGTAAAGTTCCGGGATAGTTTGCGGCTGAGAACGTACTGCCGGAAACATGCAAAATGTGATTTCGGGCTGATTCAGCAATAAAAAAACCACCCGGAAAATGCCATACCTGCATACCTCTTCGCATGCAGCTTATAGACAACTATTAGGGTAGTTGGTAGAAACGTCCAACCAGATTATGGACATATATAAGCGTTTGCTGTTTTTATTTTTATATCTTTATTGTACATGGTAGAGGGTGCAGAATCAAGGGGATTTTCACAAAAAAATCTACATTTTCATATCTTTATTGATGGATTTGTTATATAATGAAGTAAAATTCGCGGACAAGAAATTAGAGCGTGTTTGAAAAAGGCTTTCTGCAAGATGTGCGTCACAATTTGTGGGAG
>OIXA01005928.1_pt1 | contig 10590 bp, 9 predicted proteins | sample 1587721 | NCBI WGS metagenome assembly OIXA01 (sample SAMEA3888900, study PRJEB22519) | human gut metagenome | biome: human gut; feature: human-associated habitat; material: faeces | place: Denmark | collected 2013 | reverse complement strand
GTCCCTCCGGCACTGAGCCGAAGATCAAGACCTACTTCACCACTCTGGGCAAGGATCTGGCTGAAGCACAGGCACAGAAGGATGCTCTGGCTGCTGCCATTGAGCCGATCCTGAAGTAAACTCCATCAAGAACAAGTTTGTGCCCCTCTGCCCTGTGCAGAGGGGCATTTTTGCTGCAGATTATCGGTTGCAGTTTGAGAAGTTATACGCTATAATAAAATATGGCTTATTATAGGGATCGGGCAGGTGAAGAGATTGGAAAAGAAAGTATCGGCGGTATTGGTGGCGGCAGGCTCCTCTACGCGCATGGGTTTTGATAAGCTCAGCTTTGATCTGGGCGGGGAGACGGTGTTGCACCGCAGCATCCGCGCATTTGCACAGTGTCCGCTGGTGGACGAGATCATTCTGGTGGCAGGCAGTAACCGTGCCTTTGCCCAGCAGCAGGCCGCAGACTGCGCAAAGCCTGTATGCGTTGTGGCGGGCGGTGCCACCCGCGCAGAGAGCGCGAAAAACGGTGTGCTGGCAGCTTCCGGTGCGCTTGTGGCTGTGCACGACGCGGCCCGGCCTTTCGTCAGCCAGCAGGTCATCACCGCTGCGGTGCTCCTCACCCTGCTGCTGGGGGCTGTGAGCAGCCTGCTGGTGTCCCGCGGTCTGGCCCGCCCCGCCGAGCAGCTCTACTGCGAGGTGCTGGCAGCCAACGGCAAACAGACCTTCCCCAAGTTTTCGCACACCGGCATCCGGGAGCTGGACCGCTTTGCGGAGGCCATCACCCAGCTGAACAGCAGCCTTGTGACCAACTCCACCAAGTTTTTGCGCATCATGGACATGGCCAGTGTGGAGCTGGGCGGCTACGAGCTGCGGTATGACACCGGCAGTGTGTATGTGACCAAAAACTTCTTTGCCCTGCTGGGTGCCCCGGAGGTGGACGGCAGCAGCCTGACCGTGCGCACCTTTGGAGAACTGCTGGAGCACATCCAGCTGGCCCGCCCCTGCACCGTCGTCAACGCGGAGGGGGACAAGGTGCTGACCGTGGTGCAGGGCGGCCGCACCCGCTATATCATGCTGCGGGTCACCACCGAGGACCGGGTGCAGGTGGGGCTGGCCGAGGATGTGACCGCCGCTACCCAGGAGCGCCTGCGCATCGAGCGGGAGCGCGACTACGACGTCCTCACCGGCCTGTACAACCGGCAGGCATTCCACCGCGTGAGTCATGAACTGTTCCAGAATCCGGAGCGGCTGGGCGTGGCAGCCTTGCTGATGATGGACCTGGACGACCTCAAGCACATCAACGACACTTACGGCCACGACTGGGGCGACCACTACATCCAGAACACCGGCCGCTGCATTGCGGAGCACAGCCCACCGGGCACCGTGTGCGCCCGCCTGTCCGGCGACGAGTTCCTGCTGCTGTTCTACGGCTATCCCGGCCGGGAGCAGCTGCGCGAAAAGCTGGAAGCACTGACCCGCGCCATGCAGCAGGCCGTGGTGGTACTGCCCAGCGGCAGCGACCTGCACATCAGTATTTCCGGCGGCGTGGCCTGGTACCCGGAGGATGGCCGGGACATCGAGACCCTGAAAAAATATGCAGACTTTGCCATGTATCAGGTCAAGCACTCCACCAAGGGGCAGATGAAGGACTTTGACATCGGCGTGTACAATCAGGAGGCCTACATCGCCCGCACCCGGCGGGAGTTCCACCAGCTCATCAGCGAAGAGCGGATGTACTACTACTTCCAGCCCATCTTCTCGGCACAGACCGGCAGGGTGCACGCCTACGAAGCACTGATGCGGTCGGACCTGCCCACCCTGCGTTCTCCGGCCACCATCATGAAGCTGGCCCGGGAGCAGGGCGCGCTGTATGAGATCGAGCGGCTGACCTTCCGCAAGGCGCTGGAAGAATTCGACAACCTGCGCAGCAAAAATCTCGTGGACCGGCAGGCCCTGATCTTCATCAACTCCATTGCCAGCGTCTGCCTGCGCCGGGAGGACAGCGAGTATATGGACCAGCGCTGGCACGAGCTGCGCCGCCAGATGGTCATTGAGATCACCGAGGAAGAGGAGATGAACCGGGAGGCACTGGAGAGCAAGCGCCATGCACCGGGCTTCTCCGGCATGTTTGCGCTGGATGACTACGGCAGCGGCTACTCCAACGAGGGCAGCCTGCTGGAGCTGGCGCCCCGGTTCATCAAGGTGGATATCAGCATCATCCGCGGCATTGATTCGGACCCCGACAAGCAGCAGATCCTGCGCAACGTGGTGCGCTACGCCCAGCCGCGCAGCATGCAGATCATTGCCGAGGGTGTGGAAACGGCCGCCGAGATGCGCACCGTCATCGACCTGGGGGCCGACCTGCTGCAGGGCTACTTCCTGGCGCGGCCGGCCGCTGTGCCCGACCCCATTGCCCCGGAGGCAGCGGAGATCATCCGAGCTATCTAGGACAGCAACCGCCGGAAGCGCTTCTGAACCGCCCAAAAGAGCAGGAAATTCCATATAGAACTGGAATATCCTGCTCTTTTTATACGGTGAGGAACACAATTTGGCACCCGGCCAATTTACCTCTGGTGTTTGGCCGGGCGCTGCGGTATACTGGGGTGGAACGAAAAACGGCACGGGAGGTGCTTTGAAAAAAATGGTACAGGTGGATCTGATCACCGGGTTTCTGGGGGCCGGCAAAACGACCTTTCTGCGCCGGTACGTCCGGTATCTGGTGGAGCAGGGGCACAACGTCTGCATTCTGGAAAACGACTTCGGCGCGGTGAACGTGGATGCCATGTTGGTGCAGGACCTGCTGGGCGACCGGTGCGATCTGGAGACCATCAGCGGCGGGTGTGACTGCGACACCCACCAGCGGCGCATGCGCACCAAGCTCATCGCCATGGCCATGCGCGGCTTTGACCGGGTGGTGGTGGAACCCAGCGGCATCTTTGATGTGGACGAATTCTTTGACGTGCTGCGGGACGACCCGCTGGACCGCTGGTACCGCATCGGCAATGTGATCGCCATTGTGGACGCCATGCTGCCGGAAGCATTGTCGCCGCAGGCGGAATATCTGCTGGCCTCCGAGACGGCCAATGCAGGCCGGGTGCTGCTGAGCCGTGCGCCGCAGGCCGGGCCGGAACAGTGCCGGGCAGCCATTGCCCACCTGGACCGCGCGCTGGAAGCCTGCAAGTGCTCCCGCCGCTTTGCCCCGGACGAGATCCTCACCAGGGACTGGGCCGCCCTCACCGACGCAGACCTTGCACAGATCGCCGCCTGCGGCATGCGGCAGGCCAGCTGCGAAAAGCTGCACTTTGATGAGCGCAAGGCCTTCGGCTCCCTGTGCTTTCTGGAACAGCACCTCACGGTGGAGCAGCTGCAGCAGGCAGCTGCCCGGCTGTTCGGGGACCCGGCCTGCGGGCAGGTGCTGCGGGTCAAGGGCTTTGCCCCTACGCAGGGCGGCTGGCTGGAGCTGAACGCCACCGCCGCCGGGCAGACACTGGCCCCCATCCCGCAGGGACAGGATGTGCTCATCGTCATCGGCGAGGGGCTGGACAGGGCAAGGATCGAAACGCAGCTTCACCGCTGAGCTTTCAACGAACGTTGTAAAACTGGTGCAAAAAAAGGAGAACAGGATCATGAAAAAGAACCCGCAGATGCCCTCGGCGCGGCGCATCCTCGGCATGGTGGTCGGGATTGTGATCATCGGGCTGGGCATTGCACTGTTCAAGCAGTCTCACCTTGGCAACGACTCCATCAGCGCACTGAATATGCGTCTGGCCGAGATGCTGGGCATCTCGCTGGGCGTGCAGAACCTGTGCACGAACATCCTGTTCTTTGCACTGCAGTTCTGGTTCGGGCGCAAGTACATCGGCCTTGGCACCTTTGTCAACGGCATCGGCGTCGGGTTCATTGTCACGGCCTTCTACGACCCCATTGCGGCCCACTTTGGCCCGGCCGAGGCGCTGGGCCTGCCGGTGCAGCTGCTGTGGGTGGCGCTGGCGGTGCCAGTCACGGCGCTGGGGGCTTCGCTGTACCAGACGGCAGATCTGGGCATCGCCCCGTACGATTACCTCTCGCTGGGCCTGCGGGACTACACCCCGGTGCCGTACTTCGGCTGCCGCGTGTTCACCGATGCGCTGTGTGCGCTGCTGTGCTGGCTGCTGGGCGGCCTTGTGGGCATTGGTACGCTGATCTGTGCCTTCTGCCTGGGGCCCTTCATCCAGTTCTTCAACGGACTGGTGTCGGAGCGGGTGCTGCACTACAAGCCGGGCGGCCAGTAAGATCGGGAAATCAAAAAGGCGTGCACCTCCTTTGTGGAAGTGCACGCCTTTTGCTGTGCAGAAATCAGAACTTGAACAGCGGGGTGCCGGCCAGGATGTCGCCCTCTGCCAGCATCTTCAGCTCGCCCAGATCGTCGCCGTTGGTCACGATGATGGCGGTAGCGGTGGGATGGCCTGCGGCGCGGATGGCGTCCAGATCCACCTTCAGCAGCGGGGTGCCGGCCTTGACCTTGTCACCCTCCTTGACCAGAGCCTTGAAGCCCTTGCCGTTCATCTCCACGGTGTCCATGCCGACGTGCACCAAGATCTCGATGCCGTCCTCGCTGGTCAGACCGACGGCGTGCAGGGTGGAAGCCACCTGGTTCACAGTGCCGTCAAAGGGGGCGTACACGGTCTTGCCGGTGGGCTCGATGCCGCAGCCGGGGCCCAGGATGCCCTGTGCGAACGTCTCGTCGGGGATGTCGGCCTGTGCCAGGACCTTGCCGCGGATGGGAGCCAGAACGGTCTTGCTCTGGCCAAAGAACTTGGCGGTTTCTTCTTCTTCGGCCTTGTTGCCGAACAGCTTGTCAAAAAAGCCCATGATAATAATCCTTCCTTCTGATCCTATTCAGGGGCGCGGCCGCCGCGCGGGCCTGCTGCGCCCAAATCCATATGGTATATTCAAAAGATACCATACTGCGCCCCAAAATGCAACTGCAATCCTGCACAAACTCCGGCGGGGTTTGCTGTTACATCAGCGCAATCAGCTGCTCGATCTCTTCCATGCGGGTGGCCCAGCTGGTGGCGATGCGCACCACGGTGTGGGTGTCGTCGAATTTCTCCCAGAAGCCGAACTTCGCCCGGCCTTCCAGTGCGGCCAGCTGGGCGTTATCCAGAATCACGAACACCTGATTGGTGGGCGAATCCATAAAAAAGCGATAGCCCTTGGCGGCCAGACCCTTCTTGAGGGCGTTGGCGGTATCGATGGCGTTTTTGCTGATCTTCGTGTACAGATCATTGGTGAACAGCACATCGAACTGGATGCCCAGCAGACGGCCCTTGGCCAGCAGGGCACCCTGCTGCTTGACCATGGTCATGAAGTGGGCCGGGGCACCGTGGGGGAACACCACGGCCTCGCCGCACAGGGCACCCACCTTGGTGCCGCCGATGTAGAACACATCGGTGAGCCGGGCGATGTCGGCCAGGGTCACGTCGGTGCCCTCGGCCATCAGGCCGTAGCCCAGCCGGGCACCGTCCAGAAACAGCGGCATCCGGTATTCCTGACAGACGGTGTGCAGATCTTCCAGCTCCTGTTTTGTGTACAGGGTGCCGTACTCGGAGGGGTGGGAGATGTACACCATGCCAGGGAACACCATATGGTCGTGGTTGGCGTCGGCATAGAAGGTGGCGCACCAGTCCCGTACATCGGCGGCGGACACCTTGCCCTCGTGGGCCGGCAGGCTGATCACCTTGTGGCCGGTGTACTCGATGGCACCGGCTTCGTGGGCGGCCACATGGCCGGTGGCCGCGGCCAGCACGCCCTGCCAGCGCTGCAGCATGGAGGCAATGACGATGGCGTTGGTCTGGGTGCCGCCGGAGATGAAGGTTACGTCGGCGTCCGGGCAGGCGCAGGCGGCGCGGATCTTCTCCCGTGCGCTGGCGCAGTAGGGGTCGGTACCGTAGCCGGGCACTTTTTCAAAGTTGGTCTCGGTCAGCTTCTGCAGGATGGCGGGATGGGCACCCTCGCAGTAGTCATTTTCAAAGTACAGCATAAAAACGCTCCTATATTTCAGATGCATCCATTGTAACCCCCGGCCGCAGGCTTGTCAAATAGGAAAAAAGCGCAGAGGGCGGACAGCCAAAATGCTGTCGGAATTGCGCCCCGAAGTAGTTGCTGCTGCCAAGGTCTCCTTCCGGGCGGTATGGGATGCTGGTTCCAGGATAGCCCGGAACCGGCACACCGTCAATGTGGCGGCGTTTTTGCTGATTCTTTAGCAGGGGTGTGGTATAATCTTATATTAGGACAGAATAAAATCAGGAGGGGTGAACCGTTTATGAAAAAAAGTACCTGGTACCGCGACCTTCTGGTCATGCTTGCCGCACTGTGCGTCGCCGGGGTGGCGGTGGTATGGGTACAGCGCATCACCGGCCGCATTGACGGCGTGGCCATGCTGATCTTCATGCTGGCTGTGTTTGTCACCTCCATGTACACCGATGGTTATCTCTGGGGCGTGCTGGCCTCGCTGGCAAGTGTGCTGGCGGTCAACTTTGCCTTTTTCACCCCCTATTTTGCCTTCAATTTTACCCTGCCGGAAAATCTGTTCTCCGGCCTTGTGATGCTGGCCGTATCCATCATGACCAGTACCCTGACCACCCGGGTCAAAAAACAGGAGCAGCTGCGCATGGAAACCGAGCGGGAAAAAATGCGCGCCAACCTTCTGCGGGCGGTCTCCCACGACCTGCGCACGCCCCTCACCTCCATTTACGGGGCCTGCTCCACCGTGACTGAAAACTACGATTCGCTGGGCAAGGAACAGGCCCTCAAGCTGCTGCGGGAGGCCTGCGAGGATGCCCAGTGGCTCAACCGTATGGTGGAGAATCTGCTTTCCGTGACCCGCTTCGACGGGGAACAGGTGGCCGTCAAAAAGACCCCCACCGTGCTGGAAGAGCTGCTGGACACGGTGCTGGTCAAATTCAAAAAGCGCTGCCCGGACGTTCCGATACAGCTGGAGCTGCCGGAGGACTTTGTTATGATCCCCATGGACTCCATGCTGATCCAACAGGTGCTGATGAACCTGTTGGAGAACGCGGTGCTCCACGCCGAGGGCATGACCACCCTGACGCTGCGGGTGTTCACGCTGGGCAGCCGGGCTGTGTTTGAGGTGAAGGACGACGGCTGCGGCATCCCGAAAGAGCGTCTGCGCACCCTGTTCTCCGGCACCGGCGGCCCGGACCCCAACGCCCCGGCCGACAGCGGCAAGCACGGCATGGGCATCGGCCTGTCGGTGTGCGCCGCCATCATCAAGGCCCACGGCGGCGAGATCGACGCAGAGAGCCGCCCCGGCGAGGGCACGACCATCCGTTTCTGGCTGGAGACGGAGAAAATCGAACTGGAGGACGCAGAGGATGAGCAATAATAAATATAAGGTGCTGATCGTGGAGGACGAGGCGAACATCTGCAGCTTCATTGAAACGCTGCTGACCACGAACGACTATCAGGCGCTGGTGGCGCACACCTGCACCATGGGCCTGACCCTGTTCGCCTCCCACAACCCGGATCTGGTGATCCTGGATCTGGGCCTGCCGGACCGGGACGGGCTGGAGCTGATCCGTACCGTGCGGCAGAAGTACATGACCCCCATCATCGTGTTGTCGGCCCGTACCGACGAGATGGATAAGATCGAAGCGCTGGATCTGGGTGCCAACGATTACATCACCAAGCCCTTCGGCACCGGGGAACTGCTGGCCCGGGTGCGGGTGGCCCTGCGCCTGAACCGCTACAGCCGCACCGGCGACGCAGCATCCGGCGGAGAGTTCCAGGCTCAGGGACTGCGCATCAACTACGACCGCCGCAAGGTGTTCGTGGAAGGGCAGGAGGTGCGCCTGACCCAGACGGAATACAACATCGTGGCCTTTTTGTCCCAGCATGCCGGCCGGGTGATGACCTACGCCGCCATCGTGCGGGCCATCTGGGGCGATACCGATGTGGGCAGCACCAAAAAGCTGCAGGTGAACATGGCCAACATCCGCAAAAAGCTGGGCAGCCGCCCCGGCAGCAATCCCTACATCCTCAACGAGCTGGGGGTGGGCTACCGCATGATCGACGAGGACCCGGAGAGCCGTCAGGCTGCGGAGGTGGGCGAATGATCCCTGCACTGGTAATTTTTGCTGTCACCTATCTGCTCATGCTGGCACTGCCCAAAGAGCGCCCGTGGGTGGCGCTGTGCAGTGCGGCGGTGTTCATGGCACTGGGACAGCTGGGCGTGTATGATTTTTCGCTCTCGGCGGCGCTGGGGGCGGTGGATTACAATGTGCTGCTGATGATGTCTGGCACCATGGGGATCGTGTCGCTGTTCATCCGGAGCCGGATGCCGGCCCGCCTGGCCGAGCAGCTGATCGTCCGGGTGCCCAATGCCCAGTGGGCTGTGTGCGTGCTGGCACTTTTTGCCGGGGTCATCAGTGCATTTGTGGACAATGTGGCCACAGTGCTCATGGTGGCACCGGTGGGCCTGGCCATTGCCCGCAAGCTGAAGATCTCGCCGGTTCCGGTGATCATTGCCATTGCGGTGTCCTCCAACCTGCAGGGCGCAGCCACGCTGGTGGGGGATACCACCAGCATCCTGCTGGGCGGCTTTGCAGAGATGAACTTCTTTGACTTTTTCTGGATGCAGGGCCGCCCGGGCATCTTCTGGGGTGTGGAGCTGGGCGCGCTGACCTCCCTGCTGGTGCTGCTGTGGCTGTTCCGGAAGGAAAAACAGTCCATCGCCGCCAGCGTGGAAACACAGGTGGAGGACGATGTGCCCACCGCCCTCATGCTGCTGACGGTGGGGCTGCTGATCGTGGCATCTTTCCTGCCGCAGCCGGACAGCGGCCTGCTGGCAACACTGTACGATCTGCGCAGCGGGCTCATCTGCATGACCCTGTGCGTGGTGGGCGTGGTCCGTGCCTGCCTGCGGGACCGCTCGGCAAAGCCGCTGGTGCAGGTGGTGCAGGAGTTGGACCGGGACACTTTGCTGCTGCTCTTCGGGCTGTTCATCGTGATCGCGGGCATCCGCACGGCGGGTGTCATCGACGCTGCCGCGCAGCTGTTCCATACCGTGGCCGGGGAGGATCCTTTCCGGCTGTATGTGCTGCTGGTGGTGGTATCGGTGGTGCTGTCGGCTTTCATTGACAACATCCCTTATGTGGCCACCATGCTGCCGGTGGTGCAGGGCATTGCCGCGCTGATGAACAATGGTGCAGGCATGGCACCGGAGGTGTTTTACTTCGGGCTGCTCACCGGCGCAACGCTGGGCGGCAACCTGACCCCCATCGGGGCATCGGCCAACATTGCGGCCATCGGCATCCTGCGCAAGAATGGTGAGAACGTGCGCACAGCCGACTTTTTGCGCATCGGGGTGCCCTTTACACTGGCGGCAGTGCTGACCGGCTCGGTGTACCTGTGGCTGGTGTGGGGCCGCGCGTTGTAAGCAACAGAAAATGTCTGCCGCCAGCGCCCGGCGGCCACGCTCAAACGACCAAATAAACCGCCCGTCCTGTGCCGGAAAACCGGCCTGCGACGGGCTTTTTTACGGAAGTATGACGTTTTACAAAAAGAGAAGATTTTTTTGCAGAAAACGCTTGACAATTCCGGTATATCTGGTATAATAACTATCGTTCCGAGCAACACGGCTCACGAACAAAACAGAATATGCGGATATGGCGGAATTGGCAGACGCGTTAGATTCAGGTTCTAATCGGGGCAACTCGGTGGAGGTTCAAGTCCTCTTATCCGCACCAAGAAAAGACATACGTTCGTATGTCTTTTCTTTTTTTGCGCGGATAAGAGGACTTGAACAGCACGGCCCTGCGGGTCCCAACGGCTAGGAATGTCTACCGTGGATGCTGGGGGAATATTGCAATAGTCCTCCGGTTTGTTTTTCTTGTGGTGGAGAATTAGGGACTCGAACAAGGCGGCTCTGATGACGCCAGTGGACAGAATGTAGAAAAATATGCTATACTTGGCACACAAAACCGGAAGCAAAAGGAGGCGTTCTCATGAACAAAAAGACCGTGCTGGCGGTGGGGCTTTGTGTGGTGCTGCTTGTGTGCAGCGTGATCTATTTTCGACCGCTGCCCTTATCGGGCTGCATCCCTGAAAATGGCTCCTTGCTCTTGCACAGCAACACCTTTGGTGTCCAGAACGGGAAGCCCTATATCCACTCTGAAGCCTACGACCACATTACAGAGGACCAGAAAGAAAAGATCATGGAACTGGCACAGGCGTATACCTATAACCGGACCCTGAAAACCTACCTTTCCGATGGTGCTATGGAAAACAGCGGCAGCAAGATCCTGTCCATTTACATGATCGATAAGGACGCTGTGGTGGGGTCCATTTATGTGTCGGAGGCAGGGCGGATCTCCATAAATGACCGACCCTATAAGATGAAAAACGCAAAGCAATTCCAAGAGCAGCTGGAAGCCATCCTGAAGGAGTGACCCGGGCGGCACGCCATGGGATATACTCTACCCTGAAACAAAAAATCCGAACCCTTCTCCTATCGAGAAAAGGTTCGGATTTTCTATTTTAGCGGCAGTCCTCTTGTTAGACATTCCTAGGGGTTGGAAACCGCGGGCTAAGCAACAGCCC
>OIXA01005923.1_pt1 | contig 10603 bp, 9 predicted proteins | sample 1587721 | NCBI WGS metagenome assembly OIXA01 (sample SAMEA3888900, study PRJEB22519) | human gut metagenome | biome: human gut; feature: human-associated habitat; material: faeces | place: Denmark | collected 2013 | reverse complement strand
TATATGTTCGAGACCCAGTCTGCTCCTGAGTACAGACCGGGTTCCTCGACAGACTTACACAAACAAGTGACTTATGTCACTTGTTTGTGTAAGTCACGTGCAGTAGCTCATGGCACCGCTCTTCCCCGTATTCCGCCATCATCTGGGCGACCACGGGGTTTCGCTCCGCACGCTTGAACATTGCCGCGTTGTCGGAAAGGTGCAGGCCGTCGCCGCGCTTTTCCTTGCTCTTCTTGAGGCCGTAGGGCTGGCCCGCACCGCCGACGCAGCCGCCCTGGCAGGTCATCACCTCGATAAGGTGATAGAACTTCTTGCCCTCGTCGATTTCCTTTAAGAGCTTTTTTGCGTTGGCAAGGCCGTTGACGACCGCGAGCTTGAGCTCGGTGTCGCCGATCGTCACGCTCGCCTCCTTGATCGGCGCGTCGCCGCGCAGGCCGAGGATGCTGATCTCGCGCAGGGCGTTTTTGCTCTTATCCGGCAGGCAGTGGCGCACGACCGCTTCGGCAACGCCGCCGCTCGTACCGTAAATGATCGCGGCGCCGGAGCCGAGGCCAAAGGGCATATCGGGGGACTCCAGCTCCAGCTCGGAGAGCTGAATGCCGGTCTCCTGCATCATATCGATCACCTCGTGCGTGGTGAGCACAAGGTCGACGTCGGGCCGTCCGTCGTGGACGAACTCAGGGCGCGCTGCTTCCATCTTTTTTGCCGTGCAGGGCATGATGGCAATATGGTAGGTCGTGCGGCCGTCGGCTGCGTCCTTCGCGGCATACTTGTCGCGGAAGATCGCGCCGACCATCTCCATCGGCGACTTGCAGGTCGAAATGTTCTTCAAATACTTGGGGTTCTCGTTTTCGAGATACTTCACCCACGCCGGGCAGCAGGAGGTGAACATCGGGAACGGACCGCCGTTTTTCAGGCGCCCGAGGAATTCTTCGGATTCGGCGATCGTCGTAAAGTCCGCGCCGAACGTCGTGTCATACACCTCGTCCACGCCCATGAGCTTGAGCGCCGTGACGAGCTTGTCGAGCACGTTTTCGCCCGCAGGAAAGCCGAACGCCTCGCCCACAGCCACGCGCACGGCGGGTGCGATCTGAATGACGACGCGCTTGTTGGGGTCGTGGATGGCACGCCACGCCTCGCCGATCTGGTTTTTCACCGTGATGGCGCCGGTGGTGCACACCGCCGCGCACTGGCCGCAGCTCACGCACTTCGTCTCGGCGAGCTTGCGGTCGAACGCGGGCATGACCTGTAAATTGCTGCCGCGGTAGGCAAAGTTCAAAATGCCCATGCCCTGCATCTCCTCGCACACGCGCACACAGTCGCCGCAGAGGATGCACTTGTTCGGGTCGCGCAGCACCGCAGGCGACGAGCTGTCGATCTCGTAGTGCTCGCGCGTATCGGGAAAACGGATTTTGCGCACGCCGAACTGCTGGGCAAGCTCCTGCAAGCGGCAGTGGCCGCTCTTTTCGCAGGTGGTGCAGTTGCAGTTGTGCGAGGCGAGCAGCAGCTCCAGAATAACGCGCCGGTGCTTGAGCAGTCTCGCGCTGTTCGTGCTGATGCGCATGCCGTCGCGCGGCTCCATCGAGCAGCTCGCGTCGATCTTGCCGGTCTTTTCATCCTCCACCACGCACATGCGGCACGCGCCGTAAACGGAGAGGTCGGAGTAATAGCAGAACGTCGGCATTTCAATACCGGCCTTACGGATGACGGAGAGCACGTTCTTTTCCCCATCGAAGTTGACGCGCTGACCGTCAACGATCATCATACCTTTTGCCATGTCTCAGCCCTCCTCTTCAATGGCGTCGATCGCGCCGAACGGACACGCGCCCCAGCATGCGCCGCAGTGGATGCACTTGTCGTTGTCGATCGTATGCGGCATGCGGATCTCACCGGAGATGGCCTCCATCGGGCAGTTGCGCTTGCACTTGCCGCAGCCCTTGCACAGCTCGGGCTTGATGACAAGGCGGCGCTTGCGGCCGTTGCAGATCGGGCAGTGGTGGTCGACCACATGGCGCAGATAGTCCTGGCGGAAGTGGCGCAGCGTGCTCTGTACGGGCTTGCACGCGCTCTGGCCGAGGCCGCACAGCGCCGTTTCCGAAATGGTCCTGGAGAGCTCCTGCAAAAGGTCAAGGTCCTCAAGGCTTCCTTCGTTTGCGATGATGCGGTCCAAAATCTCCAGCATGCGCTTTGTACCCTCACGGCAGGGAACGCATTTGCCGCAGCTTTCGTTCTGCGTAAAGCGCATGAAAAAGCGCGCGGTCTCGACCATGCAGGTGTCCTCATCCATGACGACGAGGCCGCCCGAGCCGATCATGGCACCGATGCTCTTGAGCGAGTCGAAGTCGAGCGGCAGGTCAAGATGCTCGTCGCTCGCCGTGGTCGCGCCGCCGGAAGGGCCGCCGATCTGCACGGCCTTGAACTTCTTGCCGTCGGGAATGCCGCCGCCGATGTCGAAAACGACTTCACGGATGGTCGTGCCCATCGGCACCTCGATGAGGCCCGTGTTGACCACATTGCCCGTCAGGGCGAAGGCCTTCGTGCCGGGGCTCTTCTCCGTGCCGATGCTATGGTACCACTCCACGCCGTTTTTGATGATGAGCGGGACGTTGGCAAACGTCTCCACGTTGTTGAGCACCGTGGGCTCTGCCCACAGGCCATGCTCGATGGTGCGCGGAGGTTTGACGCGCGGCATGCCGCGATTGCCCTCGATCGACGCGGTCAGGGCGCTGCCCTCACCGCAGACGAACGCGCCCGCGCCCTTGTTGACGTGGATACGGAAATTGAAATCGCTGCCAAGGATGTTCGTTCCGAGAAGGCCCATCTCCTCGGCGCGCGCGATGGCCGTTTTCAGGCGGTTCACTGCCAGCGGATACTCCGCGCGCACGTAGATATAGCCCTCGTCGCTGCCGACGGCGAGACCCGCGATCATCATGCCCTCGAGCACGCTGTGGGGGTTGCCCTCCATCACGCTGCGGTCCATGAACGCGCCGGGGTCGCCCTCGTCGCCGTTGCAGACGATGTATTTTTTCGCGCTCTTCTGTTTGCGCGCGCCATCCCACTTGCGTCCGGCGGGGAATCCGCCGCCGCCGCGGCCGCGCAGGCCGGAATCGAGAATATTGCGGCAGATCTGCTCGTCCGTCATCTCGAACAGCGCCTTTTCAAACGCGCTGTAGCCGCCCTTGGCGATGTACTCCTCGATGTCCTCGGCGTCCGACGTGCCGCAGTTTTCCAGCACCACACGGTGCTGCTTTTTATAGAACGGGATATCCTCCTGCTTCGGGTACGCCGTGCCGTCGAGATGGTAGACCAGACGGTCGATGACCTCGCCGCCGAGTACGGTCTTCTCTAAGATCTCGTGGCAGTCCTCGGGCTTGACGTGAATGTACATCACACCCATCGGCTCGATGTGCACGAGCGGGCCCATCTCGCAAAAGCCGTGGCAGCCGCTCATTTTGACGTGCAGGCTCTTTTCCTCGTCCGTGTCATGCTTCAAGCCGACGTAGACCTTCAGCCCGCGCGCCTCGCACTCGGATTTGAGGTTGTCGTAAATCTTCATCGCGCCGCCGGCGATGCAACCCGTGCCCGCGCAGATGAGGATGGACGGCACCTCGCGGCTCTGCGCGAGGTCGTGCTCCGCTCTTGTGCGCAGGGCGCGGAATTCTTCTCTTGTCAGCTTGCTCACGCTCGCACCTCCTCTTTGCGGATGGTCTCGAGCAGCTCAATGGCACGCTCGGGGTCCATCTTGGCATGCACCTCGCCATCCACGGTCATGACCGGCGCCAAACCGCAAGCGCCGAGACATGCGACCGTTTCGAGCGTGAAGAGGCCGTCGTCCGAGGTCTTTTTCTTTCCATGCAGACCCAGATACTCATAGATCGCATCGTAAACCGGCCCGGACTTCCGCACGTGGCACGCCGTACCCGCGCAGACCTTGACAATGTGCTTCCCCTTGGCTTCGAGCGAAAAATTCTCATAGAACGTCGCCACGCTGTACACCTTCGACACGCTTAATCCTAGCGTATCGGCGATGAGCGTCAGGTTTGCTTCGCTTAAATAGTTGTACTCCGCCTGAACATACTGCAAAATTGCGATGAGATTCGATGGGTCATTCTCATGCGAGGCAAGAATGCTCAGGACCTTTTCTGTGTCAGGTTTCATGGTTGCCCTCCTATCTAATCCTGACGGCGATTATACCGTATCTTTTAAGGCATTTTCAACAAATTGCTTCAAAATCATCGATTGATTATCTATATAAGCTTCATAATTTTATGCCCATCAATAAATCCGGAACAACCCGTATCTCTGTGCGGTTTATAAAACATGACTTCCGTTCAGGTTTTCCCTGAACGGAAGTCATTTTTCTCACTTTATTGCGTACTTTTACTGCGCGCCGTGCGGCATGCGCTCCTTGACTGCCTTGCCAGTCGGCGTAGCAGCAAGACCACCGAGCGCCGTCTCGCGGAACTCGACCGGCATGCGCCGTCCGACCTCGCCCATCGCGTCGATGACCTCGTCGACGGGGATGCGGCTCTCGATGCCCGCGAGCGCCATATCCGCCGCGGAGATCGCGTTCACCGCGCCGATGACGTTGCGCTTGACGCACGGGACCTCGACAAGGCCCGCGACGGGGTCGCACACAAGGCCCATCAGATTTTTGAGCGCCATCGCCACGGCGTGGCCGATCTGCTCATTCGTGCCGCCGCGCAGCGACACGAGCGCGCCCGCCGCCATGGCCGACGCCGTGCCGATCTCGGCCTGGCAGCCGCCCGCCGCACCGGAGATGCTCGCGCGGTACGCGATCACCGCGCCGATGCCCGAGGCGACATACAACGCCTCAAGCAGCTCATGCTGCGTGTAATGCTCGCGCTCGCACAGCGGCAGCAGCACCGCCGGCACCACACCGCACGAGCCCGCCGTCGGTGCTGCCACAATGCGGCGCATGCAGGCGTTCGACTCCGCCATGGAGATAGCCTGCACGATGACCTCGTCCATGAATTCACCGCCGATGCTCTCTCCGCGGCGCGCGTACAGGCGCATCTTGAGCCCGTCACCGCCGACCAGACCACTCACGCTGCGCTGCGTGCCGGTATAGGAGTCCGCCGCATCCTGAATGGCCTGCCAGGTCAACAGCATCTTCGCCATCGAGGCCTGACGGCTCACCTGGCGCTCCTCCATATCATACTGCAAAACGATCTCCCAGAACGGGATATTCTCCCGCGCCGAGCGCTCAAAGATTTCCTTCATCGAATCCAGCGCCATCTTCATCGTCCTCCTTATCGTAATAGGTCACGCTCAGGATGCCCGGCAGCTCCGAGAGAAATTCCACCTGCCGGGGCTTGATGTGCTGATCCGTTTCAATGACCATCAGCGCGTCACCGCCGCGGCGGTGACGGTTCACGCTCATGTTCGCCACGTTGATGTGCACCTGACTTAAAATCGACGTGATCGCCGCGACCGAGCCGGACTCGTCCTGATTGCGTACGATCAGCGTGTTGAAGTCGCCCGTAAAGTTTACGTCGATGCCGTCGATCTTGTTGACGACAATCGCGCCGCCGCCGATGGACGACGCCTGAAGCGTCAGCTGCTTGCCGCTTTTGCCCGTCAGCTCCAAAAGCGCGGTGTTCGGGTGCGCGTCGCGCAGCTCCACCGTGCGGAACGAATACGCCATGCCCGCGCGGTTCGCCTCCTCATAGGCGTTCGGAATGCGCAGGTCGTCCGGCTTCATGCCGAGAAGTCCCGCCAAAAGCGCGCGGTCCGTGCCGTGGCCGAAGCCCGTTTCAGCAAACGAGCCGTGCAGGCCGATGTCCGCGCGCGCCACCTCTTCGCCGAGCAGCGTTCTTCCCATATTGCCGATGCGCGCCGCGCCCGCCGTGTGAGACGAGGACGGACCGACCATCACCGGCCCCATCATATCGAAAATATTGATCATGGAAACCTTGTCCTTTCTGACCATCATTTGGGAAAAGCATATCATATCCGCCGCCAAAAAGCGAGTAAAATTCCGCTCCGCGGATTGCGACTATTGAATAATATCCTTTACCTTGATTCATTTTCGATATTCATTGAAGCAGCGCTCACGTTCATTTTTCTTCATAATCTGAGGCAAAGGAAGCCGTCCACAGGCGGCCCTTTTCTTTCTTTCGATGCAGAGCGTCAGGCCAGCATCAGCCCGATGAAAAAGCAGATCTGCGCAAGGCTGTTGACGGTCTGCTCCATCCAGTTCACCTTCGGGTCGCGCGAATCCATCCGGAACACGAAAACGAGCATCAAAATCATCCCAAGCGCGCCCGCAAGGAAGAAAAGGCATGCCGGAAAACCGCTCAGCTTTGCAAGCATCGCTTCCCCGTTCAGCCCTGCGCGGTCTACGATCAGCGCCGCGAACATCGTCAAAAAGCCGACCGGCATCAGGACGCGCATCCGCACAAACATCGGCCAGATGTTCCTTTGGGAGACGGCCGCGATGAGCTTCCATCCCACCTTCACAACACCCGAGAGCAGGCAGACTACCGCACCCGCTACAAACAGTCCGCTGTGGAACAGGTTCCCCGCCTTCACCGCGGAGAGGCCGAAAAATACGACAGGGAGCAAATCGACGAACGCCATCGGGGCGCTGAAGCCCTCGGGGATGGTCTCTCTTGTCATGCGGTTTCTCGCTTTTCTGCTCATGGCGTCCTCCGTGATGCTGCTTCGCTGCTTCTTATTCTGCCCCAAAGAGGCAAACAGGCGCGGCGGATGATCCGCCGCGCCTGCGTTTTCTAAAAATTTCCTTTTACACGCGCTTCCACTTTGCGCCGCCGGGCATGTCGGTCACTTCGACACCCTGCGCCTTGAGCTCGTCGCGGATGCGGTCGGCCTCGGCAAAATTCTTCGCCTTCTTGGCCTCCGCGCGCTGGCGGATCAGGTTCTCGATGCCCTCGTCCGCCGTGCCGTCCTCAGAGACGACCGTGAAACCGCCCGCGCTCTGCTGAGACGCAGCCTTCTCCTTCTTCTCGCGCTCGGCTTCGGCCTTTTTGAGAAGGTCGAGGCTCAGCACCGTGTCATAGTCGCCGATGATGGCGAGCTTCGTCGCGCCCGTAGTCTTGGCCTTGAGCACGTCGTAGAGCGCGGTCACGCCCATGGCGGTGTTGAGGTCATTGTCCATCTCCTTCATGAACTTCGCGCGGTACTCGGCGCGAACGGCCTCGTCCACGCCGCCCTCGTCCTTGATATTTGCGATCTTCGCGATGAGCTTGTTGTACGCGGCGACCGCATTGTCAAGGTTTTCCCACGTGAAGACAAGACTCTTGCGGTAGTGGCTCTGCAGGCAGAAGAAGCGGTACGCCAGCGGGTCGTAGCCCTTTTCCTCAAGCAGCGAGACCGTCAAAAATTCGCCCTTGGATTTAGACATCTTGCCGTGCGAAGTATTGAGGTGCGCCACGTGGCACCACTGGAGGCACCAGGGATGACCGAGGTAGCTCTCACTCTGCGCGATCTCGTTCGTGTGGTGCGGGAAGGCATTGTCCACGCCGCCGCAGTGCAGGTCGAGGTATTCGCCGTTGTACTTCATGGAGATGCCGGAGCACTCGATGTGCCAGCCGGGATAGCCGACGCCCCAGGGCGAATCCCATTTGAGCGCCTGATCCTCGAACTTGGACTTGGTGAACCAGAGGACGAAGTCGTTCTTATTCTTCTTGTTCGTGTCCTCCTCCACGCCCTCGCGGACGCCCACGGCGAGGTCCTCCTCGTTGTGGTCGTTGAAGATATAGTAGCGGTCCAGCTTGCTCGTGTCGAAGTAGACGTTGCCGCCGGCGAGGTAGGCGTAGCCGGTGTCAAGCAGCCTGGTGATGATCTTGATATAGTCGTCGATGAGGCCGGTGGCGGGCTGCACGACGTCGGGACGCTTGATGTGGAGCTTTTGGCAGTCGGCAAAGAAGGCGTCGGTATAGAACTGCGCGATCTCCATGACGGACTTGTGCTCGCGCTTGGCGCCCTTGAGCATCTTGTCCTCGCCCTCGTCGGCGTCGCTCGTAAGGTGGCCGACGTCGGTGATGTTCATGACGCGGTTGACGCTGTAGCCTGCGAAGCGGAGGTACTTCTCCAGCACATCCTCCATGATGTAGCTGCGCAGATTGCCGATGTGGGCAAAGTGATAGACGGTCGGGCCGCAGGTGTACATCTCGACGTGGTTCGGGGTATGGGTCTTGAGCTCTTCCTTTTTGTGGGTGGCGGAATTATAGAGGTACATACAGAAACTCCTTTTCAGAGCAAAATTAACTTGGCTTCAGTCCGGCTCGCGGAACACGTCGGCATTTTTGATGAAATACTCAATGCCGGAATAGGCGGTGGTCAGCACGATGACGGCATTGCACAGGGGATCGAACCACGCGTACGCGCCGAAAACGTTGAGCAGCATCGCGCAGAGGCAGACCATGGTCGAGGCCGTTTTGACCTTGCCGGACCACGCTGCGGCGATCACGCGGCCCTGCTCGACGGCAACGAGCCGCATTCCGGAGACCGCGAACTCGCGCAGCAGCACGATGGCCAGACACCAACCGGGCATCTGCCCGATCTCGACGAGGTAGCACATGGCCGCCATGACGAGCACCTTGTCCGCCAGCGGGTCCATGAATTTGCCGAAATTCGTGACCTGGTTGTAGTGGCGGGCGATGTAGCCGTCCACGAAATCCGTGAGGCACGCGACCACGAACACGCCGAAGGCGGCGCAGCGCGCATAGGGGAAATCCAGATACAGGATCACAAGAAATACGGGGATGAGCGCCACCCGCGCAAGGGTGAGCTTATTGGCAGTCGTCATCTGTGAACAGTCCTTTCAAGGCGCTCGCGCGCCGGTTTGCTATTTTGCCGCGTCCGCGCGGCGTCTTATTCCTCGGCCAGCTCGCCGGTCAGCTCGCCGTCCATCGCGCCGGTGATGCGCACGGGCACGAACTCGCCCGCCGCGACGTCGCGCGGGGCGGAGAAGTAGATGCGCCCGTCGATGTCCGGCGACTCTGCATAGCTGCGGCCGACAAAGAGCATGGATTGCCCGTCGAAGCCCTCGCAGAGGACCTCCATCACGTCGCCCTGGCGTTCGTCGTTCCACGCGTCGATGATCTCGCTCTGAATGTCCACGATCCGCTCGGCACGGCGGGCCGCCTCGTCGGAGTCGACGCGCTCCATCTTCGCCGCGCGCGTCCCCTCCTCGGGGGAATAGGGGAACACGCCCGCGCGCAGCAGCTTCTGCTCGCGCAGGAAATCGCACAGCTCGTCGAACTCCTCCTCGCCCTCGCCGGGCAGGCCCGCGATGATGGACGTGCGCAGCACGAGGCCTGGGATGCGCTCGCGGAGCTTATCGAGCAGGGCGCAGAGGTATTTCTTGTCGCCGCGGCGGTTCATCTTCTTGAGGATCTTATCGTTGCAGTGCTGGAGCGGAATGTCGAGGTATTTCAGAATTTTGTCCTCGCGGGCGATCACGTCAATCAGGCGGTCGTCGATCCACTCGGGATAGAGGTAGTGCAGGCGGATCCAATGGAAATCGAGCTTGCAAAGCTCCTCTAAAAGGTCGGCCAGATGGGGCTTGCCGTCCCAGTCCATGCCGTAGCGCGTGATGTCCTGCGCGATGACGATGAGCTCCTTGACGCCGGAATCGGCGAGCTGCCTTGCCTCGGCGAGAACATGCTCCATCGTGCGGGAGCGGTATTTGCCGCGCAGCTTGGGGATGATGCAGAAGGCGCACCAGTTGTCGCAGCCCTCCGCGATGCGCAGGAAGGCGTAGTGACCCGGCGTGGTGAGCACGCGGCCGAACTCGTCGACCGGCGCGTTGATGTCGTCGAAGCGGCTGACGGTGCCGCCCGCCATGACGGTCTCGACCGCGTCCACAATGTCCTTGTAGCTGCCGGTGCCGAGAATGCCGTCCACCTCGGGAAGTTCCTTTGCCACCTCACCCTGATAGCGCTGCGTCATGCAGCCGGTGACCAAAATTTTCTTGAGCTTGCCGGCCTTTTTCAGCTCCGCCATGGCGAGAATGTTCTCGATGGCCTCCTCATTCGCGCTCGAGAGGAAGCCGCAGGTGTTGACCACCGCAGCGTCGCAGCCCTCGGGCGACGGGCAAAGCTCCATGCCGGCATCGCGGCACAGGGCCATCATCTGCTCGCAGTTGACCATATTTTTCGCGCAGCCGAGCGAAATAAAGTGAAGTTTGTATGCCATAGTCCTCTTCCCGTCCGCCGCGCACCGGCGGCAAAAATCGTTTTCGGTCACAGCCCGTCGTCCGCGTCCGTCAACGCCGCGCCCGCCGTCCGCAGGGCAGTCTTGACCTCGCCCCACGAAAAGCCGCGGCGCAGCAGAGCGTCCGACAAGCGTTTATAGTCCTTTTCGTTCAGGGGCTTCCCCCTCGTTTTCGACGCGATGACGCGCGCGAGCGTCTCCTGCGCGTCGGGGGCTGTTTCCAGCGCCTCGTCCCACAGCTCGCGCGGCACGCCGCGGCGGTACAGCTCGTCGCGCAGACGCGCGCTGCCGTAGCCCTGTGCGCTGTAATGGCGCACGAGCATGGCGGCATAGGCCGCGTCGTCCAGCGCGCCGATCTCCTCGAGCCAGTTGCACGCCGATTCGGCGTCGGCCTCGACCG
>OIXA01005915.1_pt1 | contig 10617 bp, 12 predicted proteins | sample 1587721 | NCBI WGS metagenome assembly OIXA01 (sample SAMEA3888900, study PRJEB22519) | human gut metagenome | biome: human gut; feature: human-associated habitat; material: faeces | place: Denmark | collected 2013 | reverse complement strand
CTTGTTCTTTCAATGAAAACGTCTTGTTCTTTTTTTTAAAGACCTTGTTCTTTTCGGAAAAGAACAGGATCTTTTAAGGGTTAGTAACGTGTATGCCGGAAGGTTGGTAACGTGTCACCCCACACGTTACTAATGTGTGGGGTGTAAGATTAGTAATGTTGCAGGCGGAAGATTGCATATCTTGCTAGTGATACAATCATAAACGTATGAAGTTTCAGTATATAAAAGATAAAGTTAGTGCTTATTTCACTAAGGGGAATGAGCGTAGTGTTGCGGTGAAGAAAAATATCGCCGTTTCATTAGTGTTGAAATGTATAAGTATTTTAGTTTCCTTGCAGGTCGTTCCATTGACCATCGGTTATGTTAATCCTACGAAGTATGGCATTTGGCTGACGTTGAGTTCCATTATTGCCTGGCTGTCTTATTTTGATTTGGGGTTTGCCCACGGATTTCGTAATCGTTTTGCTGAGGCAAAAGCAAAAGGGGATATGAAGTTGGCAAAAGAATATGTCAGTACTACATATGCAGTGCTCTTCTTGCTCTTTTCCGTAATTTTATTGATAACCTTGGTGGTGAATAATTATTTGGATTGGAGTCGTATTTTAAATATTGATCCTGTTTATAAGGATGAGCTGAGTCTGGTTTTCGGTTTGTTGGCATGCTTCTTTTGCCTGAACATTGTGGCAAGTGTCTTTACTACCATGCTGACGGCAGATCAAAAGCCTGCTTTAGCTTCGCTTATAAGTACAAGTGGTCAGGTACTGGCTTTTGCTTGTGTCTATGTATTGACTAAAACCACAAAGGGAAGTCTGAGTGCTTTGGCTGTTTCTTTTTCAGCTATACCGTGCCTGTTTCTTTTAATTGTTTCTATTATTGTGTATCAAACTAAAAAATACAAGATTGTAGCCCCTTCGTTGCGTGACGTTCGCTTTTCGTTGGTGCGGAGTGTTGTTGGTTTGGGTGGACAGTTTTTTGTTGTTATGTTTTCTATGCTTTTTATTTTTCAACTTACTAATATCATTTTGTCAAGAGTGCAAGGCCCAGAAGCAGTTACGCAATATAATATTGCTTATAAGTATTTTAATGTACTTAACATGGCTGCAAATATTATTTTGACTCCGTTTTGGTCAGCATTTACTGATGCTTATATTAAGAGAGATTATAATTGGATGCGTGGTACGCTAGAAAAACTGGAGAAATTATGGTTGTTATGTATTCCTATTTTAGTTTTAATGGTACTGAGTTCTGATCTCTTATATAAATTTTGGATTGGTGATTCTGTAGCTGTATCTTTTTCATTATCATTTTGTATGGCAATATATGTATTATGTCAGACGGGAGGAAATATGTATATGTTTCTTATTAATGGAACGAGCAAAATACGTTTGCAACTAATCATTTATTTGTCATTTGCTTTGGTTTCTATTCCGTTGATGAAGTATTGTTGTAAGTATTATGGTATAGAAGGTATACTGATAGTTCCTACTACGGTATTTATTTTGCAGGCCTTTATTGGAAGAGTGCAGATATTGAAGATGATAAATGGGACGGCTAAAGGAATTTGGCTGAAGTGAAATGAAAAACAATATGAATTATCCCCTAATTTCTGTCATAACTGTTTCTTATAATGCAGTTTTAACAATTGAACAAACCATTCTTTCCGTCATTAACCAAACTTATCTGAATATTGAGTATATCATCATTGACGGTGGAAGTACGGATGGAACGGTTAATGTAATAAAAAAGTATGCGGATAAAATCGCTTATTGGGTGAGTGAGTCGGATAAGGGAATTTATGATGCGATGAATAAAGGAATTGCTTATTCGCATGGAGAATATTATGGCCTTGGTGAACGCGTCGGAACCTTCGGTTATTCAGTCAGAAAGAAAAAGGATACATGCGGAAGAAAAAGAAGAAAAAATTATTCGGGAAAAAATTCAAACTAAATTATGCTGGATGGGCGGTTGCCTGTTGTCTGATGATGCTGATGGTCATTCCAATTCAGGGTGACAGCGTCAGTTCCTCCATTACCTACAATGAGGTGCTGCTGAACGGTGAAGTCATTGGTGCAGTGGCAGACCCGGAGGTCGTAAATCAGGCATTCTTAAATGCAAGAGCCAGAATTGCCAGAGAGACCGAAGGACTGGTGCTTGGAAATGTGGAGTGCAGTTTTCAGAAAGTGCCGAGACTCTTTGGAACGACACTGGAACAGTCAGAACTGGAAAATGTGATCTATGACCTTTTAAAAGAGCAGGTGAAAGCCGCAAAGCAGAAATATTATCTGGTAAAAGTGAATGAATTTACAGTTTATCTGTATGGAATAGATGAAGTAAAGGCACTTTTGGAGGCGGCTCTAAAACCCTATGATCCGGATGGGCTTTTTGAGGTAAATGTAATCTCCGATACCAGCCGCGAACTGAATGTGTTTACCGTAGAAGTAACACCCAAAGAAGAACTGGCGGAGGGAGATGGCCTGAAAGCACTGAATTTTTCAGAAAAAGTGGAGATTTCAGAAGCATATGTAGATGCGGACCGGGTATCGAAGATTTCAGAGGCCATCGAAGCGGTGACCAAGGAAACGGAGAAAAACCAGACTTATGAGGTACAGCCGGGAGACACTCTGTCTGTCATTGCCAACAGCCGCGGTTATTATGTGGATGAGGTGCTGGCATTGAACCCGGGTCTTACGAGGGATGCGACGCTGCATCTGGGTGACGAGATCGTCATCAGTGTGCCGGAGCCGGAGCTTTCTGTTCTGACTACAGAACAGTCTACCTATGAAGAGGATTATGATGCGGAGACGCAGTACATAGAGAATGACAGCTGGTACACCACCCAGCAGGTGGTTCGGCAGGAGGCAGTTCCGGGTCATCATGAGGTAACGGTGCTTACCACATCCAGGAACGGCACGGAGACCAGCCGGGAGATGGTGTCAGAGAATGTTATTACGGAACCGGTACCGGAGATTATCGAGAAAGGAACCCAGACGCCTCCGACGTACATCAAACCGATCACCGGCGGAACCCTGACTTCTACATTTAAATGGCGTTGGGGACGTATGCACAAGGGTATCGACTGGGCAGTACCGAAGGGAACGGCAGTCAGAGCCTCCTGCGGCGGTACCGTCGTCAGCGCAGGCTGGTCCGGAGGATACGGAAACTGTATCACCATCCGCCATCCGGACGGCAAACAGACCCGCTACGGTCATCTGAGCAAGATTCTGGTATCTGCCGGACAGAAAGTGGACCAGGGTCAGAAAATCGCCCTGAGCGGCAATACGGGCCGCAGTACGGGCCCCCATGTCCATTTCGAGATTCTCGTAAATGGAACCCAGGTCAACCCGTTAAAATACTTACAGTAAATGACGACACTGACCGGGAAAGAAATCTTCCCGGCCGGTGTTTTTTGTTTCGCACTTGACAAATATTCCATTCCCTGTTATTCTTTGCAGGAAATAGTTTGATAATCAAAATAATTGAGAGGCATAGAATGAATGCAAAAATAATGGGAACCGGCTATGAACTGCCGGCATTCAGGGCAGATAATGATTATCTTGCCACGCTGGTAGATACCAGTGATGAATGGATCAGAGAAAGAACCGGAATCTGTGCCAGACATCTGGCAAAAGAAGAGACTACGACTTCCATGGCAGCAAAAGCAGCCAGAAAAGCTCTTCAGAAAGCAGGTGTGGATGCATCCGAGGTAGAGCTTGTCATTGTGGCCACGATTACCGGAGATACGGATACACCGAGTACGGCCTGCAAAGTACAGGCACAGATTGGCGCAGACCATGCGGTGGCATTTGATATGAATGCGGCATGCTCCGGCTTTCTGTATGGGCTTCATGTGGCAGATGCATTTTTCAAGAGCGGTATTTATAAAAATGCACTGGTCATCGGGGCGGAGAGCCTGTCGAAGATTGTGGACTGGACAGACCGCGGGACCTGCGTGCTTTTTGGAGACGGGGCAGGTGCTGCATTTCTGACGGCATCGGAAGAAGGCGGAATCCTTTCTCAGTCTGTAGGAAGTAATGGTGAGAAATGGGAAGTGCTTTCCTGCCCGAAGGGCGGATACCTGCAGATGAATGGACAGGAAGTCTTTAAGTTTGCAGTAAGGACCGTTCCACTGTGCGTGGAAGATGCCCTGGAAAAAGCGGGTATGAAGGCAGATGATGTAGATCTGTTCTTGCTGCATCAGGCAAATGTGAGAATCCTTCAGTCTGTAGCGAAGCGATTAAAGCAGCCGGAAGAGAAATTCCCTATGAACATGAATGAATGCGGCAATACATCCGCAGCCAGTCTGCCGATTCTGATGGCGCAGCTTGATGAACAGGGAAGATTTCACAGAGGAAACAAAGTGGTACTGTCCGGATTCGGTGCAGGACTGACCTGGGGCGCATGTGTCATCGAGTGGTAAAAAATCCCTTGACAAACAGGCACGACGCAGATATACTTTGAATGTCAAAGTAATTAAGGCAGATACAAAAATATCCCGCCAGGCGGGGACAATGAATGGATAATAAAAGGAGAAGAAACACCATGTTAGAAAAAATTAAAGAGATGATCGCAGAGCAGTTAAATGTAGACGCAGCAGAGATTACTGAGGCTACTTCTTTCAAAGATGACCTGGGAGCTGATTCCCTGGACCTGTTTGAGCTGGTAATGGCTCTGGAAGAAGAGTACGGTGTTGAGATTCCGTCTGAGGATCTTGAGAAAATCACAACCGTAGGCGCTGTTATGGATTATCTGAAATCCAAAGGCGTAGAAGCATAAGCAAAGAGGCGAGCGAAGTATGAAGACGAGAGTTACAGAACTTTTAGGAGTGGAGAAACCGATTATTCAGGGCGGTATGGCCTGGGTGGCAGAGTCTCATCTGGCAGCAGCGGTCTCCAATGCAGGCGGCTTCGGAATCATCGGTGCAGCTAATGCACCGGCAGAGGTAGTTCGGAATTATATTAGGGAAGCAAAAGAGATGACAGATAAGCCTTTCGGTGTGAACATCATGCTCATGAGCCCCTATGCGGCAGATATTGCCCAGGTAGTGGTAGAGGAAAAGGTTTCAGCCGTTACTACTGGTGCAGGAAGCCCGGAGCAATATATGGAACAGTGGAAAGCTGCCAATATCAAAGTCATCCCGGTTGTCGCTTCCGTAGCTCTCGCAAAACGTATGGAGCGCTGCGGTGCAGATGCGGTGGTTGCAGAGGGTACCGAGTCAGGCGGACATATCGGACAGGCAACGACTATGACGCTGGTTCCTCAGGTGGTTGATGCGGTTTCTGTGCCGGTCATTGCAGCAGGCGGTATCGCAGATGGCCGGGGAATGGCAGCAGCTTTTATGCTGGGTGCGGAAGCAGTACAGATCGGAACCCGCTTCTGCGTAGCTGATGAATGTCAGATCCATGAGAATTACAAACAGCGTATCCTGAAAGCCAAAGACATTGATTCCGAGGTGACGGGAAGAAGCCACGGACATCCGGTGCGGGGCTTAAGAAACAAGATGACCCGTGAATACCTGAAGCTGGAAGCAGAGGGAGCATCCTTTGAACAGCTGGAAAATCTGACTCTGGGAGGCCTTCGCAAAGCAGTTGTGGAAGGTGATGTGGATAATGGTTCCGTACTGGCAGGACAGATTGCAGGTATGATCACGAAACGCCAGAGTTGTCAGGAGATCGTGGATGAGATTCTGACTCAGGCAGAGAAATTGTTAAAAGTAAATTAATCTGCGGCAGGCAGATTTGTGAGAACAGAGCCGCTGGAACATTTCCGTGGTTCTGTTTTTTTAAATATATACTTTGAAATTCAAACTATATAAAGGAGAATACAATGTCTAAAATTGCATTTATGTTCCCGGGGCAGGGAGCCCAGTACACGGGAATGGCAAAAGATTTTTATGATACATTTCCGGTGAGCCGTAAAGTATTTGAGGATGCTTCGGAGGCATCAGGCCTGGACATTCCGGCACTTTGCTTTGAGGAAGACGAGCGTCTGAATCAGACAGAATACACCCAGATCTGCATGCTCACCGCAGAGGCAGCGATTTTAAAAGCGGTTGAGGAACAGGGAGTGACCTCTTCTGTCAATGCCGGATTGAGCCTTGGTGAGTATGGTGCGCTGATTGCGTCTGGAGTTATGAGTGAAAAAGATGCATTTTCCGTAGTCCGTAAGAGAGGTATTTACATGCAGGAAGCGGTTCCCACCGGTGGAGCCATGACGGCAGTGCTGGGACTTGACGCAGCTGTCATTGAAGAGGTATGTGAGAAGACAGAAGGTATCGTCTCTATTGCAAATTACAACTGTCCGGGACAGATCGTTATCACAGGAGAAGAGGCAGCGGTAGCCCGTGCGGCAGAAAGCCTGAAAGAAGCAGGTGCCAAGAGAACGGTTGCGTTGAAAGTCAGCGGACCGTTCCACTCCAAAATGCTGACCGGAGCAGGTGAGAAACTTGGCGAAGCGCTGAAAGAGGTAGAGCTTCATGCGTTCTCTACTCCGTATATTACCAATGTGACCGCAGATTATGTGACCTCCCCCGCAGGAGTAAAAGAACTTCTTCGTCTGCAGGTATCCTCCAGCGTTCGGTGGCAGCAGTCAGTAGAACGGATGATTGCAGATGGTGTGGATACCTTTGTGGAGATCGGACCTGGCAAGACTTTATCCGGATTTATGAGAAAGATCGACCGCAGTGCGAAGACCCTGAACATTGAAAATATGGCTGATTTTGAGAAAGCCATGGCAGAGCTGAAAGGAGAGTAAGCATGCTGGAAGGAAAGATTGCTCTGGTAACCGGAGCAGCAAAAGGAATTGGAAGAGCCATTGCACTGGCACTGGCTGCAGATGGAGCGACTGTGATTGTAAATTACAATGGCTCTGCACAGAAGGCAGAGGCTGTGGTAGACGAGATTAAAGCGCTGGGAAAAGACAGTGAGGCTTATCAGTGTAATGTGGCAAATACCGCAGACGTGGATGCCATGATCAAGGATGTGATCAAACGATATGGAAGTCTTGACATCCTGGTGAATAACGCAGGTATTACCCGCGACAATCTGATTATGAAAATGTCAGAGGAAGATTTTGATGCAGTAATTGATGCGAACTTAAAGGGATGCTTTAACACGATTAAGGCAGTAAGCCGTCAGATGCTCAAGCAGCGTGCAGGACGAATCATCAATATTACCTCCGTATCCGGTATTCTTGGAAATGCAGGACAGGCAAATTATGCAGCATCCAAGGCGGGCATCATCGGTCTTACCAAGACCATGGCAAGAGAGCTGGCAAGCCGCGGTATCACGGTCAATGGCATTGCGCCGGGCTTCGTGGATACGGAGATGACCCAGGTGCTCTCTGATGAGGTAAAAGAGGCAGCGACGAAGCAGATTCCGCTGGGACGTTTCGGAAAACCGGAAGATATTGCCAATATGGCAGCTTATCTGGCATCTGAAAAGGCAGCATATATGACAGGACAGATTATCAGTGTAGACGGAGGTATGGCGATCTGATGAGAAGAGTAGTAGTAACCGGTATGGGAGCCATCACTCCCATGGGATTGAATGTAAAAGAGTATTTTGATAATATTAAAGCTGGAAATCATGGATTTGGAATCATTTCCAAGTTTGATGCTGCAGAATACAAAGCACACGTGGCTGCAGAAGTAAAAGGATTTGTAGCAAAGGAGTTTATGGATTTCAAGGCAGCCAAGAGAATGGAAACATTTTCTCAGTATGCCGTAGCCGCAGCAAAAGAGGCTATGGAGCAGAGCGGTCTTGATATGAGCAAAGAAGATCCTTATCGTGTGGGCTGTTCTATCGGTTCAGGTATCGGAAGTCTTCAGGTAGTGGAAAAAGAGTACACCAAACTGGTGGAAAAAGGACCTAATCGTGTGAATCCGCTGATGGTTCCTATGATGATCTCTAATATGGCAGCAGGAAATGTGTCCATCGCTTATGGTCTGAAAGGTAAGAGTCTCAATGTGGTGACTGCATGTGCGACCGGAACCCATTCGATCGGAGAAGCTTACAGAAGCATTCAGGTGGGAGATGCTGATGTGATGCTGGCAGGCGGAACCGAGAGTTGTATCTGTCCGATCGGCGTAGCTGGCTTTGCAGCATTGACGGCTCTGTCCGGAAGTGAAGACCCGGAGCGTTGTTCCATTCCGTTCGATAAAGACCGTGACGGATTTGTCATGGGTGAAGGTGCAGGCGTGGTTGTTCTGGAAACACTTGAGCATGCTCAGGCGAGAGGCGCCAAGATCCTGGCCGAAGTGGTTGGTTATGGTGCTACCAGCGATGCTTATCACATCACTTCCCCGGCGGAAGATGGTATGGGTGCGGCCAATGCCATGAAGTGGGCAGTTCAGGAATCAGGTGCAGCTATGGAAGACATTATGTACATCAATGCACACGGAACCAGTACCCATCACAATGATCTGTTCGAGACACGTGCTATTAAACTGGCATTTGGTGAGCATGCAAAGAATATGAAGATCAACTCCACCAAGTCTATGATCGGTCATCTGCTTGGAGCAGCAGGAGCAGTGGAATTTATTACCTGTGTGAAAGAGATGGAGGAGAGCTTCGTCCATGTGACCAGAGGTCTGGAAAACCCGGATGAAGAACTGGATCTGGATTATGTACAGGGTCATGGTGTAGAGATGGAGCTTGAGTATGCGCTGTCCAACTCTCTTGGCTTCGGCGGACACAATGCAAGTATTCTGATCAAGAAGTACGCAGAGTAGACGGCAGGTAGTGACGGACAGAATGCGATCTGGAAAGGAAGTATAGATACATATGGTAATGGATATTAAAGAAATCATGGAGACGATCCCTCATCGTCAGCCGTTTCTGCTGATCGACCGGATCGAGGAACTGGAACCTGGAAAAAGAGCGGTAGGAAAGAAATGTGTGACTTATAATGAGCCGTTCTTTAACGGGCATTTTCCCCAGGAACCGGTCATGCCGGGCGTCCTGATTCTGGAAGCTCTGGCCCAGACCGGTGCAGTGGCAATCTTAAGCCAGCCGGAAAATAAAGGAAAGACCGTTTACTTCGGTGGAATCGATAAAGCGAAATTCAAACGGAAAGTCGTTCCGGGTGACGTGCTGACACTGGAACTGGAAATTGTGAAGCAGAAAGGACCCATCGGTGTGGGTACCGCAAAGGCGACGGTAGATGGAAAATTGGCCGCTTGCGCAGAGATGACATTTGCGGTAGGTTAAAAAAAGGAGGCAATGTGCCTCCTTTTTTTTATACCTGCAATTGATCATAGATCTCCATAATTTCGTCTTTGGTAGCCAGTAGTTCAGAAAAGGCACTGGCGCTGCCTGCGGCAAGAGCCATGCGGAAGGCATGTGCATAATCGTGCTGCTCCAGCCAGCCGGTAAGGAAGCCTGCGACCATGGAATCACCGGCACCGACAGCGTTGACCAGTCGACCCTTTACGGCGTCAGAAGTATAGACTTCGCCATTTTCTGCTACGAGAGCTGCACCTTTTCCGCCCATAGAAACCAGAACGTTTCGTGCCCCCTGTTTCTGCAGTTCTTTCGCATAGGGGATGACTTCTTCATGGGTATTGAATTCCAGGCAGAAAAGCTCTCCCAGTTCATGATTATTCGGTTTGATCAGGAAGGGATGATATTTCAGCACATTGGTGAGCAGATCCTTAGTGGCATCTACAACTGTCAGGATTTTCCGATCCTGCAGCCGTGCCAGAATATCTTCATAAGTGGATGCAGGCATAGAAGTGGGAATACTTCCAGCCAGGATGAGAATATCTCCTTCCTGCAGCTGATCAAGCTTCTGCAAGAGAGCTTCTATATGAGTGGGTTCAATGACCGGTCCCTGTCCGTTGATTTCTGTTCCGTCATAGTTCTTTAACTTCAGGTTGATGCGGGAACATCCTTTTTCCAGCTTAATAAAATCACTTTTAAATCCAATCGTTTCAATCCGGCGGAGAATCTCATCACCGACAAAACCTGCGGTAAATCCAAGGGCAGTGCTGTCCATACCGAGATTTTTCAGAACCGTGGATACGTTGAGTCCCTTGCCGCCGGGGAGCATCAGTTCCGTGTCTGTCCGGTTCGTATTCCAGAGCTTAAAATCCTTTACGGATACAATATAATCAAGAGAGGGATTGAATGTCACAGTATAGATCATGATGCCGACCTCCGTTAAAATTTTCTCAAACAGAGAAATTATATCATGAATGGGAAGGAAAAGGGATATATTTAGAAAAATTTCAGAAAAAATAACTTTGTTGTGAGTCATAATAATGCTATAATAATGTCACATGGAAAGGAGGTATTTATTATGCCGACAATTATGCCGATTAGGGATTTGAGAAATACCAGTGAAATATCAGAATTAGCTCATAAAAAACAGGAACCTATTTTTATAACCAAAAACGGATACAGTGATCTTGTTGTGATGAGTGCAGAATTATACGAACGTTTTGCCCAGATCAATAAGATTGATCAGGCTATTTTTGAAGCAGAGGCAGAAGTGAACGATGGTGCGGAACCGATAGCATTGGACAGTGCGATGGAAAGACTGAATAAGAAATACCATGGATAAATATGAAGTAATGTTATATCCAAAGGCTTTTCGGGATATTGATGATATTTATGCTTA
>OIXA01005914.1_pt1 | contig 10618 bp, 11 predicted proteins | sample 1587721 | NCBI WGS metagenome assembly OIXA01 (sample SAMEA3888900, study PRJEB22519) | human gut metagenome | biome: human gut; feature: human-associated habitat; material: faeces | place: Denmark | collected 2013 | reverse complement strand
GAAAGATCCTCCCAAAATGCCGATACGCATTTATTTTGTTGTATTTAGAAAATCGTTAACTCTGTTGTAAGCGTCCTTTTTCGCTGTTTCGAGGTCGTCATTTATTATAATGCAATCATATTTGGACGCAAATCCCAATTCATATTCGGCGCGTTGTATTCTGTCCTCTATGACTTCGGGGCTGTCGGTTGCCCTCTTTTCCAACCTGCGACGGAGTTCCTGTATAGAGGGCGGTTGGACGAAAAGGCTGAGTGCCTGCGAACCGTATATCTTTTTAATATTGCATCCGCCGCACACATCAACGTCCAATACAACATTTTTTCCGCAAGCCAATTGTTTTTCAACTTGTGATTTCAGTGTACCGTAAAAACGTCCGGGATATACTTCCATGTATTCAAGGAAATCGCCGTCTTCTATTTTCTTTCGGAATTCGTTGGGAGTTAGAAAGAAATACTCAACGCCGTTTTGCTCCGTGCCTCTTGGTGGACGTGAGGTCGCACTTATGGAAAAAGACAAAGGCAACCCTGCGTCAAAAAGTGATTTTATTATTGTTGATTTTCCGCTTCCGCTTGGTGCTGAGAATATCAAAAGTTTTCCGGTTGACATGATGAAAATATTGATTAAAGCGCGTTCAAAACTTGTTCTTTGATTTGTTCAAGTTCATCTTTCATTTTTACCACAATGTTTTGCATTTCTGCAAGATTGCTTTTACTTCCCAATGTGTTTATTTCGCGTCCCATTTCTTGTGCAATAAATCCGAGTTTCTTGCCTTGTCCGCAAGCTCCGTCCATGGTTTCGTTGAAATATTTAAGGTGATTGGCAAGACGTTGCTTCTCTTCACTTACATCAAGTTTTTCTATGTAGTAAATCATTTCCTGTTCGAGTCTTCCCTGATCTATTGCCACACCTTTTATTTGGGCAAGTTCTGACAGAATTCTCTCTTTTATCTTCTTAACACGGCATGTTTCGAAAGGCTCAACTTCTATTAGCAATCGAGCTATGTTGTCTATTTTTTCTTTGAATTTCTTTGCCAAAGCCTCGCCTTCCTGTGTTCTGAATAGAACAAGTTGGTCCAAAGCCTCGATTATGGCTTTCTTCACAGCAACCCATTCCTCTTCATCAACATTTTCTTGTTCCGTGGTGGACGTAATATCATTCATCCGCGACAAAACAATCCACCAATCCTGAGGCTGTGATATACCGTTTTGCTGCGAAACATCTTTGATCTGCTGTATGTAACTTTTTACGACATCTGCATTTATGGATGTAGAAGATGCAGAAGATGTATTTTCTGTAGTTAAACTAAAATCAACTTTGCCTCGAGTTAGTTTTTCCGAAATCATAGCCCTTATCTCCAATTCGTATTCTCGATAAATAGGAGATATTCGGGTACTAATGTCCATAGACTTGGAGTTTAGAGACTTTACTACAACATGAATTTTCTTTTCTCCATAAGATGCGTCGGCTTTTCCAAAGCCTGTCATTGATAATATCATATTCGGTATATTTCTTTTTACAGTTTAATGATACAAAATTACCTCTTTATTTCCACAAAGAATAAGTTATGCACTTACAAAAAGAGAATTACCGAATATCGCATGTTATTTTGTTATTTGATATAGGGTTATGCAACGATGAGATTTCATCGTCTACCGTAATTGTACTATTTCATAAAAAAGATGCCCTACAGAATAGTTTTTTCAACTGTCTGTAGGTAAGAAAAAACGCACGATTGGGCAATCGTATATATTGTTGTATTTCAAAGAAGTGTAAAGCTCCCAAAATATAAGGCATATATTTTGAAATAAGTGCCTTGTATTTTAAAATATATGCCTTGTATTTTTCGCAAGATGCCTTATGTTTTTTTGAGCATCAATAAACTACACTTTTCGAAAAGGGAAAAGATCTTTTCAGCGGAAAGTTGCCGTACAAAAATCACGCATATTTGGACATGTAAGAATATTTGTTCATAAATCGATGTTATTTATTTTTGCAAAGAACATCATAGATAAAATCTAACTAATTTCTTTTGCAAGGAGAAGCCTGTCAGTTTATAATTATACTTGTATTACTTTAGAATTTATGATATAATAAAAGATTTTATAATAAATTTACCCCCCCATTTTGGATTTGTAAGTTTCAGTGCCTAAGGATAAATCTAAATTGCGATTCGTCGTTTGGGTAATCATGTAACGAGCAGTTTCATTTACAAGTAACATGCCCGGACTATAAAATCCGTATTTACCATTTATAGATAGGCGTGGCACTATAAAATCTTTTTCTCCATGACTTTTCAATCCGCTCAAAAATGCAGCAAGTTCATTATCTATAAAAAGCATAACACTCATGGCAGAACGCATGTATCGAAGGCTTTTTGTCATAAAGTTCAAATGTTTCATGTACCATATTTTCAATTTGCTTGTATTCTCTCCGTATCGTTCCTTATGTCTTTGATAATACAGGGAAAGCATTTTTGCAAAATCACTATCAGTTAATGAAGAATTCTGTTGTAAATCGCAGAACTCAATTTGTGTACTTTGTATGCTTTCAATTTTTTCGTAATTCCACGTTTTCCACATTCCGCCATTAGTGATAACTTTTAAGCAGACATGACGACCGTCGCGTTTCAATCGGTTAAAAGCCGTGCGTAGGTTTTGGCGTGTTGAAGAAGACAATTCTTTGTAATAGTTCTCGTAACTTTCAGGTAGAGCAATATTTGTACAAACCATTTCCCCGCATTCTTTGACTTTTTCTTTGCAGCTAAAAGAAAAATAAAGACTTGATTGCACTTTCACTTTAACAAAAGAAATTGGACATCTCAAATGAGCAGTAAGTGCTCTTACATAAATTTCAATTGGGGTGGTGGCGGCGTATATAAAATCACAATATTCGCATCCGTTTTTATTGCCCATTATTTCGTATATTCCAGTTGCTTTTTTACATAGCGGAGCAATCATGCAAGGTATTCCGTCATTTCTTATCAAATAAAAGATAGGAATTTCTTTATGCGTCAAACAATATATCCACGAGTTATTCCAAAAGTTAAACATAAACTCATAAGACTGAAAGATAGATAAAGAAGAATTTGACTCGTAAAAATTGGTCCAAATTGTTTTCAAACGCGGCAGCCAATATATTTTTTCGATAGTTATAGCCATATTTTTATATTATTCATGTGTCTACGTGGGACATAAAGTTGTAAACCAAGAAGTATATTATTACCTTATAGTAGTGGAAAGTTGTCAGACATCAAATTCTTTTTTGGCGTTATCACAACGTCATCATACATCATCATGATAATATCTTCATCATATTGACCTATGATAGATTTATTCTCAATACCGTGCATGTTGTTAAGAATTAATTTTACAAAATCTACTCCTGCACCATAAGCGTGAAGATATGCTCCGCCAAAGCGTGGGTTTATTTCAGAAAGATAGTATTCACCATTCTTTATGAAGAAATCCATGTCGCATGGACCGTTAAGCTCAAGAACAGAGCAAACTTGCTCTATGAATTCAAACAGTTTGGGATCTTTGAAAGAGATAGTTTTACTTGCACCGCCTATCCTACTTTCTATTTTCTTTTTGCTGAATGCTGCCACGGCTTTATGACTGATGCAATCCACATAAACATCAGCATCACAATCCCCTCCGGTCATCAATTCCTGAATGATATACTTAAACTTTCCATCATTGAATTTTGCTTCCGCTTCTTCCCAATTATAAACCTTACCAATGCCAACGCTTCCGCTACCTGATATCGGTTTCATGAATACAGGAAAAGATATTTCTCCCTTGTCAAGCCCTTTTTTCAGTTCTTCGAGAGAATTGTATGTAAGCACAGTCCTAACTCCTTTTGATCGGAGGTATTTGAACATTTCGTATTTATCAAAACAGAGGTGGGCTGTCCATTTTGCAGGGCAAAGAGGTAAAATGCCTTTGCTTACAAGTTCTTCACGATGCTTCGCAAGTATTTCGATTTCCGGGTCTATAACGGTAGTTATTGCTTTTACTTCACTTTTATCACATATTTCGAGTACTTTGTCAAAATAATGAGAGTCATCTATTCGCGGAACTAAATAAGTTTCGTCGGCAAAAAACAATGCAGGAGCCACAGGACTTAAATCCGTGGCTATTATCTTACCGCAACCATTCATGGATTTGCGAAAATTCATCAACAGTTTGGCACGACGACCAACACTACAAAATAAAATATTATCCATAAGATTATTTTATAATTGATTTTTCTATGTATTCATTAGCTGTCCATTTTTTTCGAACCAACATATATTCATTATTTTCAAAAACATATATATTCGGGAGGTAACGGATAAATAACGGCGTGAGGCACATGGTATAAGCCCCCACATTGTGGTATAATATTCTGTCTCCAACATCTAATCGCGGTCTATCTTTCAATGTAAACATTCTGTCATATTCCAAACATGTACAACCAGAAATTATTTGTTGGTTAACTGAAGAATTTTCGGTTGTAGCGTACAATTCTTCATCTAAGTAATTAGTCTTTCGAAAGAAAGGATCAATATCATTCCTGCTACCATCCGTTGTTATAAACCATAAGTCATGTTCTACTTTTTTTACATCAATGACCTCACTAAGAAAAGAAAAGCATGAAGCGACAAGAGCATTGCCGGGTTCTACAATAACACGCAAATAGTCAAATCCATAATCTTTCAAAGCATTATAAAAAGCATCGCTATACTGTTGATACGTTGGCTTATCAGGAAAAATTCCATAAAATCCTCCACCTACATCAATATAATCTAAGTCCAAACCGTATTTCCGAATTATACTACATGTATAACGGATAGATTTGTCGTAGAAGTTAACGCTTCGACTATGAGCTGTTCTATGTATATGTAAGCCTGTTAGTTTTACGTTGGGCAGTTTATTAATGTAGTTTATTGCATCTGAAAATTCATTAGTTTCTTCTGAAAAGCCGAATCTACTATTATCGTTGTCTCCATCCGCTTCATTTGGAGCAATATGGCTTATATTAATATTTAATCTAATACCGACCTTATAGCTTTTGCTTGAATTGAGATCTTTCAGCCATTGTAATTCTCGTTTGGTTTCTATGTTTACAACAGCTCCATTTTGCAATGCTCTTAAGAAAGTTTCTTTTGATTTCATCGGACCATTATATATAATCCGATTTTCTGCAAAACCGCATAATAAAGCTAATTCATATTCATCGTAAGAAACAACTTCTGCATAAACTCCAAATTCTTTTGCCTTACTTATGCAATAAGGTGTTGAATTTGTTTTTACAGAATAGCCAACAATAGCGTTTGAAAAATGTGAATATAGTGCAGTATAAAAGCCTGAGACGCTTCTTTCTAACTCTTTTACATCAAAGATGAAACAAGGTGTCTTTAATGTTTTATATCTATTATCAATTTGTCCCATCAAATAAAGGTGTTGTATATTTTTTATTCTCTACGTTTTCATTGTCTATGTCTGCACGCTTAATTACTTTCAAAATGGTTGTCCATATTATTCTGCAGTCTGTTCTAAAAGAAATATTGTCAACATACCATACGTCAAGTTCAAATTTTTTAGTCCATGTCAAGTTATTACGTCCATGACATTGAGCCCACCCTGTTATTCCAGGACGAACATCGTGCCGACGAGATTGTTCTTTATTGTAAAGTGGTAAATACTGCACCAGTAAAGGACGAGGTCCTATAATAGCCATGTCTCCTTTTAATACATTAAACAATTGTGGTAACTCATCAATACTCAATTTACGCACAATAGCCCCAAATTTTGTTATACGCTGAACGTCTGGGAGCAGAACTCCATTCTCATCCTTTTTTTCGTTCATTGTCTTAAACTTTATGATCTTGAAAATTTTTCCTTTATATCCAGGTCTTTCCTGTGTAAAAAAAGCCCCAGCTCCATCATTTAGCAACAACAACAAAATGGTTATTATAAATAAAAAAGGCCATATCACAAATAACACACAAAAAACTATTGTGAAATCAAGAAAACGTTTGATGTAGTTTCTGTACATTATTTCAACCTTTATAATCATCTTTGGTTCCCCACAACTGTGCCATAGGCTCCGTATCCATTTCGTGCTTAAAGTCTATTAACTGTTCTATATAGCTATATTGAGGTCTATATGTTGGAAAATCATTAAAAGTTTTAGTCATGTCAAAAGCATTTTGCAAAGGATCTGGTTTTTCTGGGCAGTATATAACTTGTGAAGGATTGTCTTTGGGTGAAAATACTTCTATAATTCCTTTTATTTGTTCTTCTAATGAAACCTGCCATCCATTACCGCAATTATAGCAACCACCAGGCAAATTTGATTCTATACAAGCTTGAACAAGACGTATAAAATCTTTTATATACACCATTTCTTTTGCCTTTTTACAATCCCCCCATATCTCAATAGGTAAACTTTTGCTTGCACGATCCATTAACATACGATAAGGCATCATTCTGCGCTTAAAGTTTGCATAATGATAGGCATTTGGATGATACTGATATATTGTGAAGAATCTCAATGCAAAAAAATGAAATTCAAATTCAGCTTGATAGTGTTCCATCAAATCCACAGCTGCATTTTTGGCAATAGTATAAATGGCATGATCACCAGTTAAAGGAAAATGACGTGGAGCATTACAAGGTATAATGCTACCATTGTTGTGATATTTTACCATGTCAGAAGGTGTTTGGGGAAAAACAATTTTTTTACATCCAATGCTTTTCATCCAATTTAGTACGTTAAGTGTACCTATTGTTATAGACTCAAATAAGTCTATCGGGTCATACGCATAGCGTGAGGGTAGAGAGCTTGCAAAATGTGCAACTGCATATATGTCTTCTTTGGGTAATATTTCAAAATCTTCCAATTTTTCGATATTAACAGAATAATAGCTCATACCATGATCTTTGAAAAAGCCATTATCGCTTTTTCTATGTCCTACGGCTATTACCTCGTATCCTTGTTTATGTAGATGAACAGCAATATATGCTCCTAGATTTCCTGTTGCTCCAAATACAACTACTTTTCTTTTCATTCTTTTATCAACAAATTGTATGTTTTACACAGCATTAATAATAGTACTTATTCTTGGGTAAGTGTATTGTACGTTTTCAGTAGTTCGCCCCATAAATATTTTTGATCAAAACGTTCTGCTACCATTTTACGTGCATTGTTTGACATTATTCTGCGCAGTTTTTCGTCAGACATTAATTGTTTCATCGCATTCCAAATATCATCAACTCTGTGCGGAGGAATTATAAGTCCATTCCATTTGTCCTTGATTATTTCATTTGCCCCATTTATATCCGTTACAATTTGCGGAAGTTCCATAGCTCCTGCTTCAAGAACGGTATTCGGGAATCCTTCTCTATAAGAGGGGAAAACAAAAATATCGGAAACCGAATAAAATGGACGAACGTCTTCAACAGCTCCAACTGTTATTATATCGGGATTGTTGTCTATTTCCTTTTTTGTTTCAGGTTTCAAAGGATCTAAATTCTCTTCGAATCTACCTACAAGCAATAACTTTATCTTCTTGATGTTTTCCGATTGCAAACGTTTGAATGCTTCAACAAGTTCGTTTATACCTTTGTCTTTTACCAAACGTCCTACAAAAAGGAACACAAAACTTCCTTCAATCTTCTCTTGTAGTTCTTTGCTTACATTGCACGAAACATCACGTTTCCAATAGTCAAGATCAATACCGCGTACATTGCCGTGCCCAATTATGTGCATCGGTTTACTGGTTATGGCCGACAAATCATTCTTTACACCGAACCCCTCCGGGTTTATGTATGTGGCACAATGGCATAGAAGTTTATCCATAGCCACAAGTACAGCTTTCTTTATGCCATGAGCCGTAGGGAAAACCAAACCGGTATATGTGTGCATTCTTACCGGCACATGATTTAACCATGCAGCCACCATACTTATAAGTCCAGCCTTGGGTGTCATGGAATGTACAATGTCCGGTTTCTCTTTATGAAAGAGTTTGGTCATGGCAACCAATGACTTGAAATCCTTAATCAAAGAAATATGTCTTTCCATGGGAATGCCAATACACCTAACCCCTTCACGCTTGTGTATTTCGTCAAGTTCTTTCATTGGCGATGAAACAGCAACGACTTCGTAATGTTCTGAAAGCATTTTCAATTGTCCATAGCAAAATGTATTCAGAGATGTCGGTACAGTGGAAACTTTTATCAATTTCTTTTTTTGTGCCTCGGACATAATTTATCGGCGTTATTTTAAGCTGTTCTTATACCAATCGTATAGTTTTTGCACTCCGTCTTCAATTTCTACTTTGTGTTTCCAACCAAGTGAGTGAAGCTTTGAAACATCTATGAGTTTACGCGGTGTTCCATCGGGTTTGGAAGCATCGAAATCTATTTTTCCCGTAAAACCTACGGCTTTTACCACAAGTTCGGAGAGTTCGCGTATTGTCAATTCCTTTCCTGTGCCAACGTTAATATGACAGTTGCGTATTTCGCCCAATTTTGGAATAGCCCCTCCGCGACCTTCGCTATTGTTTCGGTTTACTTCGCCGTTTGTTTTGGTTCCGTAGAATACCGAAGAGTATTTTTCTATTCCTATAATGTCGCTGAAATTCACGTTGAGAAGCATGTGGACGGAAGCGTCTGCCATGTCTTCGCTCCATAGAAATTCTCTGAGAGGTTTACCTGTTCCCCAAAGTGTAACGTGGTTATTGCCGATTCCATAAAATGCGAGTGCTTTCAGAATTCGTTCTTCCGTGCAATTTCCGGTAACGTTTCCTTCACCAATTTCCTTGCGTAGTGCTTCGCAAGGATTTATGGGACGTTTGTTCATATCTGTTCGAATATCCGCCCAATTGTTATCGTTTATAAGTTTCGCCAGATAAATTTTCCTCATCATGGCAGGCAGAACGTGAGAATTCTCCAAATGGAAATTGTCGTTCGGTCCGTAAAGATTTGTTGGCATAACGGCAATGTAGTTTGTACCATATTGAAGATTGTAGCTCTCGCACATTTTCAATCCTGCTATTTTTGCAATGGCATATTCCTCGTTTGTGTATTCGAGAGGAGAGGTAAGCAGTGCATCTTCTTTCATTGGTTGCGGCGCGTTCTTGGGATAAATGCAGGTACTACCAAGAAAGAGTAGTTTTTTCACATTGTGCGAGTAAGCATTGCTTATCACGTTGCACTGTATCTTCATGTTCTGCATTATGAAGTCCGCACGATATAGCGAGTTTGCCATTATTCCTCCCACGAAAGCCGCCGCCAATACCACAGCATCGGGCTGTTGCTCATCGAAAAACGCTTTTACTGCATTCTGATCAGTAAGATCAAGTTCTTCGTGGGTTCTTCCAACGAGGTTTTCATATCCCCGCTGTTTCAAATTGTTCCAAATAGCAGAACCAACAAGCCCTTTGTGTCCCGCTATGTATATTTTATCGGTCTTGCAAAGCATTTTTATGGCATTTGTGCTTTTATGTGATTCTTTACATAGTTCATATCATGATCGGTCATGATTTTCACGAGTTCTTCAAACGAAGTTTTACACGGATTCCAACCAAGTTGTTTTTTAGCTTTTGTAGGATCTCCAAGCAACTGGTCTACTTCGGCTGGACGGAAGAATTTCGGATCTACTTCCACGAGTGTTTTTCCTGTATTCTCGTCAATTCCTTTTTCGTCCACACCTTCGCCTTCCCAACGCAGTGATATACCCACGTTGTTAAAAGCAATTGTGCAAAATTCTCTTACAGTGTGCATCTCTCCTGTGGCTATCACAAAATCATCAGGTGTGTTTTGCTGCAGTATAAGCCACATACATTCCACATAATCTTTTGCATATCCCCAATCGCGGCGTGCATCCAAATTTCCGAGGTATAATTTGTTTTGATAGCCTTGGGCTATACGACTTGCCGCAAGAGTTATTTTACGTGTAACGAAATTTTCGCCTCTGCGTTCGCTTTCGTGGTTGAACAATATGCCGTTACAGCAGAACATGTTGTAGCTTTCGCGATAATTCTTCATAATCCAAAAGCCATAGAGCTTGGCAACGGAGTAGGGGGAACGCGGATAGAAAGGTGTTGTTTCGCGTTGTGGCACTTCAACTACCTTACCGAACAGTTCGGATGTGGAAGCCTGATAAATGCGACATTTGTCAGCGAGACCACATATTCTTACGGCTTCCAAAAGACGCAAAACTCCAATTGCATCTGTGTCGGCGGTATATTCCGGTACGTCAAACGAAACTTTTACATGGCTTTGCGCGGCAAGATTATAGATTTCCGTAGGCTGGGTTTCCGATATAACGCGAATTAGAGAGGACGAATCGGTCATGTCCGCCCAATGAAGGTTCACGAGACGCTTTTGTTTCATATCGCGTACCCATTCGTCTAAATATAAGTGCTCTATACGCCCTGTATTGAAAGACGAAGAACGGCGCAACAGTCCATGAACTTCATATCCTTTTTCTATTAGGAACTCTGCGAGATAAGAACCGTCTTGTCCCGTGATGCCGGTTATTAAGGCTACTTTATTTTCCATTTATTGTTATTTTGATGTTACAAAGTTATAACTAAAATATTTAATACCCAAACCCGGAAACGGTTTCG
>OIXA01005911.1_pt1 | contig 10621 bp, 9 predicted proteins | sample 1587721 | NCBI WGS metagenome assembly OIXA01 (sample SAMEA3888900, study PRJEB22519) | human gut metagenome | biome: human gut; feature: human-associated habitat; material: faeces | place: Denmark | collected 2013 | reverse complement strand
AGCCCTGCTTCTCCAGACGCTTCAGGGAGTGGAGGACGGCGTGGTGCTCAAAGGCGGTGGAGATGATGTGCTTCTTGCCCTTCAGCCGTCCCAACTCCGAAGCGGACAGCAGAGCCTGATTGTCGGCCTCGCTGCCGCCGGAGGTGAAGAGGATCTCACGGGGCTTGCAGTTCAGGCACCGGGCCATGGCCTCACGGGCGCTCTGCAGCAGCTCGGCGGCGTGCTGGCCCACACTGTGCAGGCTGGAGGGGTTTCCGTAGTTGTCCTCCAGCGCCGGCAGCATGGCGGCCAGTGCCACAGGACTCATCTTGGTGGTAGCGGCATTATCTGCGTATATCATAGGGATTCCTCCTGAAAAGATTTACCTACCATTTTGGTATGTTAGTAGTATAGCAGGATTAACCTACCAAGTCAAGGGGTATTGAAAATTTTGGGAGAAAAAGCCCTCTCCGCCGGTGCGCTTGCATCTCACCCTGCTTTGTGATACACTGAAGCACATATATAGATTCAGGAGATAACGTATATGACCGACTACCTTCACATACAGCTGCCGCCGGATCAGATCCGGGGCATCAGCAGCATCGGTCTGGCCCATATGGGAGACGCCGTGTATGAGCTGCTGGTGCGGACATGGCTCTGCGCCCACGGCAAAGCCACCGGCAAGGGCCTGCACCGGGCCACGGTGGCGCTGGTGTGCGCCCCCAAGCAGGCGGAGCTGGCCCAGCGCATCCTGCCCCTGCTGACAGAGGAGGAGCAGGCGGTGTTCCGCCGGGGCCGCAACGCTAACGTCCACTCCATTCCCACCCATGCCAGCCGTGCGCAGTACCAGCAGGCCACGGCGCTGGAAGCGCTGCTGGGCTGGCTGCACCTCAGCGGCCGCCACGACCGGGTGGAGCAGCTGTTCGCTGTGATGATGGAGGAGGAATAATATGCCGTTGGACGCCATTTGTATGCAGGCCGTGGTCCGTGAGACCGCCGCCCAGATAGAGAATACCCGTATTGAGAAGATCCAGCAGCCGGCACGGGATCAGGTGATCCTGCTGCTGCGGGGCGGACGGCGGCTCCTGCTCAACGCCGGAGCCAGCCAGCCCCGGCTGCATCTGACATGGCAGCTGCGGGATAATCCCGCCCAGCCCCCCATGTTCTGTATGCTGCTGCGGAAGCATCTGGCCGGGGGACGGCTGCTGCGTCTGGAGCAGGAGCCGCTGGAGCGTGTGGTGACACTGACCATCCGGGCGGTGGACGAGCTGGGGGAGCAGAGCGACTACCGCCTGATCCTGGAGGCCATGCCCCGCCACGCCAACCTCATTCTGGTGGATCGGGAGGGCCGCATCGTGGACTGCCTGCGCCGGGTGGACTTCGAGATGTCCCAGCAGCGTCAGGTGCTGCCGGGGCTCTACTACCGCCTGCCGCCCCGTCAGGACAAGTGCGACCCGCTGACGACGGAGGAGGATGCCTTCCGCCGCCTGCTGGCCCGGCGCCCGGAGGACAGTCCGCTGGACCGCTGGCTCATGGACACCTTCACCGCCATTCCGCCCCTGCTGGCACGGGAGTTGGTCTGCCGCACCTGCGGCGAGACGGACGCCCGCAGCACCGACCCCGACACCCTGTGGCAGACCTTCTACACATGGCAGCAGCAGGTGCAGGAGGGCCACTTTCTCCCGCAGCTGCTGGAGCGTGAGGGCCGACCGGCGGACTTTTCCTATTTCCCCGTGACCCAGTACGGCTCCTCGGTCACCTGCCGCACCTACGACACCTTCGCCCAACTGCTGGATGACTTCTATCAGGGCCGGGAGCAGGCGGACCGTGTCCGCCAGAAGGGGCAGGATCTGATGAAGGCCGCCACCGCCGCACGGGATCGTGTCCGCCGGAAGCTGGCCCTTCAGGAGAAGGAGTACGCCGCCGCACGGGATCGGGAGTCTCTGCGGCTGTCCGGTGAGCTCATCACTGCCAACCTCTACCGCATGGAGCGGGGCATGACCTGCCTGACGGCGGAGAACTACTACGAGGAGGGCTGCCCCAGGCAGGTTATCCCCTTGGATGTGCGTCTATCCCCCCAGGAGAATGCCGCCAAGTACTTCAAGCGCTATAACAAGGCCAAGACGGCGGAAAAGATGCTGGCGCGGCTGATGGCCCAGGGCCGGGAGGAGCTTGCCTATCTGGAGAGCGTGCTGCAGGAGATCCAACAGGCGGAGAGTGAGCAGGACTTTAACGATATCCGCGCCGAGCTGGCGGAGGGCGGGTACATCCGCTCCCACGGGAGGAAGCAGCCGGGCTTTCAGAGGAAGTCCGAGCCCCGGCACTTTCGCACGGATGCGGGGCTGCTGGTTCTGGTGGGCCGCAGCAACCGGCAAAACGACAAGCTTACCGGCAAAACAGCGGATAGGACAGATTGGTGGTTTCATACCCAGAAGATCCACGGCAGCCATGTGATCCTATGCACCAATGGTGTGGAGCCGGATGAGGGGAGTATTCTGCAGGCGGCCCAGCTGGCGGCATACTACTCCCAGGGCCGGGACGGCGGTAAGGTTGCCGTGGACTACACCCCGATAAAGTATGTGAAAAAGCCAGCCGGCGCCCGGCCGGGCATGGTGATCTACACGACCTATCGCACCATCCTGGCCCAGCCGGACGGAGAGCTTGCCCAGCGGCTGGCGGTGAAATAGAAAACCGGCCAGCACGGCAGGGCTGCGCAAAAAACAGACACCCCCTATGTGGCTTTCAAGCCACATAGGGGGTGTTATGCGAAGATATTTGCAAGAGAGCTTTCAGCTCTGCCTCAGGCGAACACCACCTGCACCAGCACCATGTACAGCACCGTGCCCACGCCGATGGACAGCAGGACATTCCGCTTCCACAGATGCAGGGCCGCCAGCACCGCAATGGAGATTAGCTCCGGCAGGCCGTGGGGGGCGGAGACGACAGAGACGTTCCGCAGGCAGTATACCACCAGCAGGCCCATCATGGCAGCCGGCAGAGTGCGGCCCAGATAGGAGACAATCTTGGGCACCGGACGGTTATCCGGGAAGAGCAGAAAGGGGAGAAAGCGGGTCAGCATGGCCCCCGCCGTCACCGCCAGGGCGATGAGGAGGGCCTGGGTCGTTGTCAATGTCATAGCTTTTTCCTCCCAATAAGCAGCACGGCCAAAACCAGGACCATGGCGGGGATCACCAGCTGATCCGCGCCGAAGACGGCCCGAGCCGCAGCGGTACACACAACACCGATGATGCCGCTGATGCGGCTGCGGGGATCGGATATCTGCTCAATGAACAGCACCACGAAAAGCCCCGTCAAAGCAAAGTCCAGGCCGGTGGTGTCAAAACGGATAAACTGGCCGGCCAGGGAGCCCAGCAGGGAGCCGCCTACCCAGTAGGCATAGTCCAGCAGGGATATGGCCAGGTAGAAATCCTTCCGGGATACGTCCGGCGGCGGCTCCGCCGAGAAGACGATAGAAAAGGTCTCATCGCTGAGTGTGTAGATTAGGATCGGCTTTGCGCCGCCCAGGCCCCGGTATTTCTCCAGCATGGACACGCCATAAAACAGGTGCCGGGCGTTGACCATAACGCTCATGATGAAGGCACCCAAGGGGTCAAAGGCTGAGGTCAACAGGGTGATGGCCGCGAATTGCATGCTGCCGCAGAAGGCAACTGCACTCATGAGCAGCACCCAAGGGGCGCCAAAGCCCTTGGATTGCATCAGAACGCCGTAGGCGGCGCCCAGCACCAGATAGCCCGTCAGCACCGGAACGGTGTGGGGAAACGCCGCAGCAATAGCCCGCCTCCAGGCGGAGGTGGTCCGGCCGGAGGCATTGCCTCCGGCCGGACGGTTTTGATTCGTATTAGTCATGGTTATAGTTACACACTGAAAAGAATGTCGGCATAGGTGGGATAGGGCCAGAATTCGGCAGAGGTATGGGTCTCCAGCGTGTTCACCAGGTGGCTGGCCTTGTACTCCAGGGCGTACACCACGTCTCGGTAATACCGGGCGGACTCAATATCCCCCTCAGAGGCGGGGGCCTCCTCCAGGGCCTTGTCCATGGCCCGGGCAGTGTCATACAGCTCGTTATTCAGACCCGACAGTTGCTGCAGCAGCTCCGTCTCGGCGGCACAATCCAGGTACAGGGTCTTTTTGCGCTGCACGGTCTCGGCCAGCTCCCCGGTGTAGCGGGACACGGCAGGGAAGATGCTTCGGCGGATCATAGTCAGCAGGGTATTGGCTTCAATAGCCGTAATCTTGCAGTAGTTCTCCAAATGGATGCCGTACCGGGCGCGCATTTCCGCCTCGGAGAATACATCATGCTTGGTAAAGAGGCTAATGTTCTTGGCGTCGATATAGGCGGGCATGCTGTCCACGGTGTCCCGCCGGTTGCTCAGGCCCCGGCGCTTGGCCTCCTCGGCCCAGGATTCATCGTAGCCGTTGCCATTGAAGATGATGCGCTGATGGGCCTTGAAGGTGTTGTGCAGCAGGGCCTGAAGGGCGGCATTGAAGTCCTCGGCCTGCTCTAAAATATCGGCAAACTGGCCCAGCTCCTCGGCCATGATGGTATTGAGGACGGTGTTAGGGCTGGCGACGGATTGAGAGGAGCCCAGCATGCGGAACTCGAATTTATTGCCCGTGAAGGCCAAGGGAGAAGTGCGGTTGCGGTCGGTGGTGTCCTGGGGGATCTCCGGCAGGGTGTCCACGCCGATCTCCAGCTTCTTCTTGGTCATGTCTACATACGCTGTGCCCCGGATAATGGAATCCAGCACGGCGGTAAGCTCGTCACCCAGGAAGATGGAGATGACCGCCGGGGGCGCCTCGTTGCCGCCCAGACGCAGGTCGTTGCCGGGGTAGGAGACGCAGCAGCGCAGAATGTCCTGATACTCATCCACGCCCTTGATAAACGCCGCCAAAAACAGCAGGAACTGGGCGTTCTGGCTGGGGGTCTTGCCGGGCTTTAGGAGATTCTCACCGGTGTCGGTGGCCAGGGACCAGTTATCGTGCTTGCCGCTGCCGTTGACCCCGGCAAAGGGCTTTTCGTGGAGCAGACACACCAGACCGTGGCGCTCGGCCACGGTTTTCAGCAGCTCCATGGTCAGCTGGTTGTGGTCGCAGGCGATGTTGGCGTTGCAGTAAACGGGGGCGTTCTCGTGCTGGGCGGGAGCCACCTCGTTGTGCTCTGTCTTGGAGAACACGCCCAGCTTCCACAGCTCCACGTCCAGCTCGTGCATGAAAGCCGCCACACGGGGTTTGATGGCGCCGTAGTAGTGGTCGTCCAGCTCCTGTCCCTTGGGCGGCTTGGCGCCGAACAGCGTCCGGCCGCACAGCCGCAGATCCTCACGGCGGCGATAGTCCTCCTTGTCGATAAGGAAGTACTCCTGCTCCGCGCCCACCTGAGGGAGCACGTGCTGGGCCTCGGTGTTGCCGAACAGCCGCAGGATGCGGATGCACTGCTGATCCAGCGCGTGCATGGAGCGCAGCAGCGGCGTTTTCTTGTCCAGCGTATTGCCGGAATAGGAGCAGAAGATGGTGGGGATGCACAGGGTCTTATCCTTCACGAAGGCGTAGGACGTGGGATCCCACGCGGTGTAGCCGCGAGCCTCGAAGGTGGCCCGCAGACCGCCGGAGGGGAAGCTGGAAGCGTCCGCCTCGCCGCGGCTCAGCTCCTTGCCGGACAGCTCCATCAGAATGCGGCCGTCTCCGGTGGGGGTGATGAAGCTGTCGTGCTTCTCGGCGGTGAAGCCAGTCATGGGCTGGAACCAGTGGGTGAAGTGGGTAGCGCCCAGCTCCGTGGCCCAGTCCTTCATGGCGCAGGCGATCTCGTCGGCAATGGAACGATCCAGCGACTTCCCCTGCGCCTGACATTGCTGCCACGCCTGATAGACGTCAGGGCTGAGGCGCTGTCGCATCTTCTCCTCGGTAAACACCATACTGCCGAAGATGTCGGGAATCCGTGTCACATTCTCGTTCATTGTATGATTCTCCTTTCACCGCCCGTTCGGCGGATACTATTACATAAAAAGCGCCATCACGTGGGGCGTCACATAGACCTCCGCCACGGCGGCCACCGCCAGCAGTGGCAGGATATGCAGGATAAACACCCGCAGCAGATTCAGCATCAGGGGCTTCATCATGCCCTTTGTATTGCTTCGCACGTATTGCGTGATCTGCCTGCACAGCAGAAAGCCGCCGGCAAACGCCAGCATCAGGGCGGTCAGCTCGAAAATGCCATGGGGCAGGATGCCTGCCAGATATACCAGCAGGGAAACGCCGTTGTTCACATAGTATGCGGCAAACACGCCGAGGATCAGCGCGTTGGTGCCCAGCGCCAGCGCCGTCAGATACAGGAACGGGATAAAGCCGTACAGGATGCTGACGGCGGAGGCCCGTACATTATTGCCGAACAGCGCCAGCAGGTTGATGCCGCCGTCCTCGTCGATCAATCCCTCCAGCTGGATCATCTCCTGAAAATAGCTTATGATGGTGTCCGGCAGGGACTTGAAGAAAAGTCCCACGCCGAAAGCCAGCAGGCAGATGACCAGAAACGCGGCGGCGGTGATCAGCAGGGACTCGCCGAATTCCTCCCGATAGAACCGCCACAGGGCGCGGTGCTGTTGCTTCAACCACTCCATGCGTTACCCCAGCTTGGCCAGACCGGCCTTCAGGCGGCGCAGCGTCTCGTCGCGGCCCAGGATCTGGCAGATCTCCACGGCGCCGCCGGGGGTCACCAGCTTGCCGGCGGCGGCGATACGCACCGGCCACATGAGGGTGGCGTTCTTCACGCCCAACTGCTCCGCCAGCGCGATCAGGCTGTCGTGGATGGCGTCCGTCGTCCAGTCGGGCAGCTGCTCCAGCATGGGAATGGCGGCCTCCAGCATGGTTTTGCAGACCTCGGGATTGGTCTTGGATTTCTTGTTGGTGAAGAAGTCGATGCCGTATTCCGGGCAGGCGTCGAAGAAATCCACCTTTTCGGGGATCTCCGTCAGCTTTTCGCAGCGGGCCTGCAGCAGACCCGCGATGGCGGCAATATCGAAATCGCCCTTGACGCTCTGGCGGATGTAGGGCTCCGCCACCTTGGCAAAGGCGGCAGGCTCCATAGCCCGCAGATACACGGCGTTGAAGTGATCCAGCTTGGCGATATCGAAGATGGCAGGGGACTTGGAGATACCCGTCATGTCAAAGACCTTGGTCAGTTCCTCCAGAGAGAAGATCTCCTGCTCGGCATACTCGCCTTTGGGAGACCAGCCCAGCAGTGCCACGTAGTTGAGGATGGCCTCGGTGAGATAGCCCTGCGCCTTCAAATCCTCATAGCTGGGGTCGCCGTGGCGCTTGGACATTTTGTTCTGGGCGTCCCGCATAACGGGGGAGCAGTGGACGTAGGTAGGCACCTCCCAGCCGAAGGCGTGGTATAGCAGATCGTACTTGGGAGCGGAGGACAGGTATTCGCTGCCCCGCACCACATGGGTAATGCCCATCAGGTGGTCGTCGATGACGTTGGCAAAGTTATAGGTGGGCAGACCGTCCCGCTTTAGCAACACCTGATCGTCCAGCGTGCTGTTCTCCATGGTGATATCGCCGAAGATGGCATCGTGGAAGGTGGTAGTGCCCTCTGCGGGGATCTTCTGGCGAATGACGTAGGGCTCGCCCGCCTCCACCCGCTTCATGGCCTCGTCAAGAGGCATGTCGCGGCAAGGATCGGCGGCACGGTCAAACTCGCCGGAATCCTCCTCGGACTCCGCCTTCTCGCAGAAGCAGTAGTACGCGCCGCCCTTTTCTACCAGCAGCCGGGCATAGTGGCCATAGGTGTCACGGCGCTGGGACTGGATATAGGGAGCCACGGGGCCGCCCACATCGGGGCCTTCGTCGTGGTTCAGGCCGCACTCGGCCATGGTGCGGTAGATGACGTCGGTAGCGCCCTCTACCAGACGGCCCTGATCGGTGTCCTCGATCCGCAGGATGAAGGTGCCGCCCTGATTGCGGGCGATCAGCCAGGTATACAGCGCCGTGCGCAGGTTGCCCACGTGCATATAGCCGGTGGGAGACGGCGCGAAACGGGTACGCACCTTTCCGTGGGGGATTTTTTCCTCCATCTGGGTAAAATAGTTCATATCCATTGCCATATCAGTTACCTCCGGCATTTTGACAAATTACCTATCTATTATATGGTTTTCTGGGGAAAAGTCAATGACGATCGTGGGATTCCATTGATTTTTTGAACCAAACGTGGTAGGATAGGGAACGCAAGAAGAATACGGGCGCTATGCCCGCAACAATGTGAGGTAAAAAATGGCTGATACGAAAAAGAGAATCTTCAGCGGCATCCAGCCCTCCGGTGAGCTGACTCTGGGCTCCTACATGGGCGCCATCAAGAATTGGGTGGATCTGCAGGACGAGTACGACTGCCTGTACTGCATCGTGGACATGCACGCCATCACCGTGCGGCAGGATCCCGCCACGCTGCGCAAGCGCAGCGTTAACCAGCTGGCTCAGTATATCGCCTGCGGCCTGGATCCCCAGAAGAACATCATGTTTATCCAGAGCCACGTGCCCCAGCACGCGGAGCTGGGCTGGATCCTGGGCTGCTACACCCAGTTCGGCGAGCTGAGCCGCATGACCCAGTTCAAGGCCAAGTCCGCCCAGCACGCCGACAACATCACGGCGGGCCTGTTCACCTATCCGGTGCTGATGGCCGCCGACATCCTGCTGTATCAGGCGGATCTGGTGCCGGTGGGCGAGGATCAGCGCCAGCATGTGGAGCTGACCCGCGATATCGCCCAGCGCTTCAACAGCGTATACAGCGATACCTTCGTGCTGCCCCAGGCGTTTATCCCCAAGGTAGGCGCACGGCTCATGTCCCTGGACGATCCTACCACTAAAATGAGCAAATCCCTGCCCGACGGCTGCGTGAACCTGATGGACGCGCCGGAGGTCATCATGAAGAAGTTCAAGCGCGCCGTCACCGACTGCGAGACCGCCGTCAAGTACGACAAGGAGAACAAGGCCGGCATCTCCAACCTGCTGACCATCTACTGCGCCGCCACCGGCAAGACGCTGCAGGAGGCCGAGGCGGAGTTTGAGGGCCAGGGCTACGGCGTGTTCAAGCCTGCCGTGGGCGAGGCCGTTGTGGAGCTGCTGCGTCCCATCCGGGAGGAGAGCCAGCGCATCATGGACGACAAGGCGTATCTGGAGAGCGTCTATCAGGATGGCGCGGAGCGTGCCCGCCGTCTGGCGCTGAAGACCCTCAGCAAGGTGCAGCGCAAGGTGGGCTTTGTGGCGGCAAAATAAGCACCAAATGTTTGGAATGTTTCTTGCAAAAAGTTTTTAAGTCTGCTATAATAAAAATCAGGACACCTCCGGGGGATCCCGGCGATCATTTCAAAACAAAGAAAGGAACATCGTCATTATGATCTATACGACTGAGGTTCAGCATATGTGCCCCGTAGCCAAGGGCGCTTATCACGGCCCGGCTCCCATTCCCGAAGAGGGCAAGTGGGTGCAGGCCAAGGAGATCAGCGATATCTCCGGCTTTACCCATGGCATCGGCTGGTGCGCACCCCAGCAGGGCGCCTGCAAGCTGACCCTGAATGTGAAAAACGGCGTCATTGAGGAAGCGCTGGTAGAGACCATCGGCTGCTCCGGCATGACCCATTCCGCCGCCATGGCTTCCGAGATTCTGATCGGCAAGACCATTCTGGAAGCGCTGAATACCGACCTGGTGTGCGACGCCATCAACACCGCCATGCGCGAGCTGTTTCTGCAGATCGTCTATGGCCGCACCCAGTCCGCGTTCTCCGAGGGCGGCTTGTCCGTGGGCGCTTCTCTGGAGGATCTGGGCAAGGGCCTGCGTTCTCAGGTGGGCACCATGTTTGCCACCAAGGAGAAGGGTCCCCGCTATCTGGAGATGGCCGAGGGCTATTGCAGCCGTCTGGCGCTGAACAAGGATGACGAGATCATCGGCTACGAGTTTATCAGCCTTGGCAAGATGATGGACTTCATCAAGAAGGGCGACGACGCCAACGAGGCACTGAAGAAGGCCACCGGTCATTACGGCCAGTGGGACAGCGCGGTCAAGTATATTGACCCCCGTCACGAGTAAGGGAGGAGGACGAAATCATGGCTCTGTTTGAAAGTTACGAGAGAAGAATCGACAAGATCAACGGCGTCCTCGCCCAGTACGGCATCGGCTCCGTGGAGGAGTGCCGCGAGATCTGCAAGGCCAAGGGCTTTGATCCCTATGAGATCGTGAAGGGCATCCAGCCCATCTGCTTTGAGAACGCCTGCTGGGCGTACACCGTGGGCGCGGCCATCGCCATCAAGTCCGGCGTCAAGACTGCCGCCGAGGCTGCCAAGATGATCGGCGTGGGCCTCCAGTCCTTCTGCATCGACGGCTCTGTGGCCGAGGATCGTAAGGTTGGTCTGGGCCACGGCAATCTGGGCGCTATGCTGCTGAGCGACGAGTCCAAGTGCTTCGCCTTCCTGGCCGGTCACGAGTCCTTCGCCGCCGCCGAGGGCGCCATCGGCATTGTCAAGAACGCCAACAAGGCCCGCAAGCAGCCCCTGCGCGTCATCCTGAACGGCCTGGGCAAGGATGCCGCCCAGATCATCAGCCGCATCAACGGCTTCACCTATGTGCAGACCCAGT
>OIXA01005903.1_pt1 | contig 10638 bp, 10 predicted proteins | sample 1587721 | NCBI WGS metagenome assembly OIXA01 (sample SAMEA3888900, study PRJEB22519) | human gut metagenome | biome: human gut; feature: human-associated habitat; material: faeces | place: Denmark | collected 2013 | reverse complement strand
CAATCAACTTATAATACACTTGATCTTCAATAGCATAAATTGTCATGTCTTTTTGGAGCTTTGTAGCATATTCTTCAATTTCATCAGCAATACGCTGTGCCAACCCTTCTTCGTACAACCCTGTACTACTATGCTCAGCCTTTTCTATAGCTAAAGCAATCTTATTCTTATCAAATGGTACCTTTGTACCATCCCGTTTAATGACCTGCAACATCTCGGAACCTCCCCGTTTCCCATACTCCGAATTAATTAATGTCATTACATATAAAAAGTATGGAAAAAACCATACTCAATCTATATTATTTACTACGAAAAATACAAAATTCAATAGATTATTTCGTATTTCTAACCGCTTTCATAGTATACTATATATAGTGTTTCTTTTTTATCTATCTACTATATATATGCAATTTCTTTTTTGTCGAAGAAGGCGTTTCATACATAGCATCCATCATAATCGTTTCGACAATAGAGCGCAACCCTCGGGCTCCCAACTTGAACTCTACGGCCTTTTCGACAACATAATCAAGCATATCCTCATCAAACGAAAGTTTCACTCCGTCCATTTCGAAAAGTTTGATATATTGTTTGATAATCGAATTCTTAGGCTCTACCAGAATTCTCCGTAGCGCGGCCTTGTCCAAAGGTTGCAAATAGGTTAAAATGGGCAATCGTCCTATAATTTCAGGAATAAGACCAAACGATTTCAAATCTTGGGGTGCAATATACTGTAACAGATTTTCCCGATCTATACGACCATTGCTACCACCTCCATTATAACCTACGACATGGGTGTTCAACCTCATGGCGATTTTGCGTTCTATCCCGTCGAAAGCCCCGCCACAAATATACAAAATATTCTTTGTATTCACCGGTATCATTTTCTGCTCGGGGTGTTTACGCCCGCCTTGCGGCGGAACATTTACGATAGAACCCTCCAATAATTTCAACAAACCTTGCTGTACGCCCTCACCGCTGACATCACGGGTAATCGACGGATTTTCAGATTTTCTTGTGATTTTGTCAATCTCATCGATATAAATGATTCCGTGCTCTGCACGTTCAATATCACCATCTGCTGCCTGAATGATCTTAAGAAGAATATTCTCTACATCTTCTCCGACATATCCCGCTTCTGTAAGCGCAGTTGCATCTGCAATTGCAAACGGTACATTCAGAATTTTTGCGAGAGACTGTGCCAGAAAAGTCTTACCGCATCCTGTCGGTCCTACCATCAGGATATTACTCTTCTGAAGCTCCACGCCCAGATCTTTTTCTGCCATAATACGCTTATAGTGATTATATACCGCAACAGAAAGTACTTTCTTTGCTTCGTCCTGTCCGATCACATAATCATCCAGAAATGCCTTGATTTCTTCCGGTTTCAGAAGATTGATATCATCATATGCATTTTCTTCTTCATAACCAAGTTCATCTTCAATGATCTCAGTACATACATCCACACACTGGTCACAGATAAACACCCCATTTGGTCCGGCGATCATCTTGCGTACCTGACTCTGTGGTTTATTGCAAAAAGAACATCTTACGATTTCTTCATATTTTCCTGCCATATTCTTACCTCGCACTTTTTTACACGTAAAGGGAATGTCCCAATAAGGACATTCCCTTTTCCCGTTAACGGCTTGTAATAACCTTATCAATCAATCCATATGCCAAAGCTTCTTCGGCAGTCTTCCAGTTATCTCTTTCCGTATCTGCACAAATTGTCTCATAACTCTGACCTGTATTTGCAGCCATCAATCTGTTCATTCTTTCTCTGATCTTCAGAATATGCTGTGCATTGATCTCAATCTCAGTTGCCTGACCCTGTGCACCGCCTGAAGGCTGGTGAATCATGATCTCTGCATTCGGAAGGGCATATCTCTTTCCCTTTGCTCCGCCTGCGAGAAGGAAGGCTCCCATACTTGCAGCCATTCCCATACACATCGTAGAGACGTCACATTTGATGTAATTCATAGTGTCGTAGATCGACATACCTGCTGAAATTGATCCGCCAGGACTGTTAATATAAAACTGGATATCCTTTTCCGGATCTTCTGCTTCCAGAAACAGCAGCTGCGCTACGATCAGGCTCGCTGATGCATCATTCACTTCGGTATCCAAGAAAATGATTCTGTCTTTTAAAAGTCTTGAATAAATGTCGTAAGAGCGTTCTCCACGGCTTGTCTGTTCAACGACATAAGGTACTAAACTACTCATGTAACACTCCTCCTGCTATATTAAAGTATGAAACAGATACTTATTTTTCTACGGCATTGTCAACTACAAATGTAATTGCTTCCTGAACTGCCATATCCTGCTTCATCTGTTCTTTTTCTTTGTCGCCCATAAAGCTCTTAAGTTTGTCAGCTTCCATCTGGTAAGCTTCTGCCATCTTAGCGATCTCTTCGTCTAATTTTTCATCTGTGATTTCGATGTTTTCTGCTTTTGCAATTGCTTCAAGAACAAGTCTTGTCTTGATTCTCTTCTCAGCCTGCGGACGAAGTTCATCCATCATCTTGTCAGCTGTCATGCCTGTGAACTGCATGTACTGGTCAAGAGTCAGTCCCTGCTGCTGCATTCTCTGAGCGAATTCATCAAGCATCTGTCTTGCCTGTGTATCAACCATAGCTTCCGGAAGATCCATCTTAGCTGATTCGATGATCGCATCTACAGCTGCATCTTCCTGTGCTCTCTTGCCATCGTTTACTTTCTGCTCTTTGATCTTAGCTTTGATATCAGTTTTTAATTCATCAAGAGTATCGAATTCTGATACTTCTGAAGCAAATTCATCATCAAGCTCCGGAAGTTCTTTTGCTTTGATCTCATGAACTGTGCATTTGAATACAGCTTCTTTTCCTTTGAGGTCTTCTGCATGGTAATCTTCCGGGAATGTAACCTTAACTTCAACTTCTTTTTCCGGTTCTGCACCGATCAGCTGTTCTTCAAATCCTGGAATGAAAGATCCTGAACCGATTGTCAGCGGATAGTTTTCTCCTTTTCCACCTTCAAAAGCTTCTCCGTCTACAAATCCTTCAAAATCAAGGACAACTTCGTCTTTATCCTGTACCGGACGTCCTTCTACTGTGATTGTTCTTGCGTTCTTAAGCTGTTCTTCCTCAAGCTTAGCGTCGATTTCTTTCTGTGTTACGCGGTTAGAATATTTCGGAACTTCGATTCCTTTGTATTCGCCAAGTTCTACTTCCGGCTTTGTAGCTACTTCAGCTGTGAAGATGAACGGTTTTCCTTTTTCGATCTGTGTTACATCGATCTTCGGCTGAGATACGATCTCAAGTCCGCTTTCATCGTATGCTTTTGAATATGCTTCCGGAATCAGAGCGTTTGCTGCATCATCATAGAAGATTTCCGGTCCGTACATCTTTTCGATGAGCTGGCGCGGAACTTTTCCTTTACGGAATCCAGGAACATTAATTCTGCTTTTCTGTTTCTGGTATGCTTTCTGAAGTGCTCCTTCTAATTCTTCTGCTGAAACTTCGATTGTGAGTTTCGCCATATTGTGTTCTAACTGTTCAACTTGTAAACTCATTACCATTTCCTCCTAAATTTACATATGCAAAAAGTCGACAGACTTATCTACATTACAATCATTTTACAAGTATAGCACAACTTCTACAGTTTATCAAGCTCTAAAATTCGTTCTATAAAGCCATTTAATTCCTCATCACCGAGCGACCAGGTATTCCGCCCTTTTTGCGTCACGGTAAAGGTATATTCCTGCTTCTCTCCATACTGCATATCAAGATAAGAACTTCTTAAAAGACTGTATGCACCGGTCATGTAATCCAGCACCATTGCCTCTTTGATTTCTTCATCTGTTCCACTGTACTTTCCTGCATCTTTGTCTGCCTGGATCTTCTCGGACTCTTCCTTCAGCTTCGGCATGAAGCGGGTAAATACATCCACCGGCTGGTACTTTACCGTCACCTCACAGGTCTTACTCCCCGTCTTTTTTACACCACTTACCTGATAACGGGCGGAACTAAAGATCTCTTTAATCAATACACCATATGTCTCAGAAAAGTCATTTTCCGTCTCCACACCATTTAGCAGACAGTCCTGAACAAAAGCATTGATCCCGTTCTCATAGACCTTTTTCAGATCACTGTCTGATGCTCCGAGGATTTCTTTTGCTTCCTGGGTTTGTCCCTGAAAAGTCAGATCCAGGTTCGCCTGCACATATTTTTCCGCCTTTCCTTCATTGATCCCACATCCGACAAGCAGTGTAGTCAAAAGCAGCACTGCCAGAAACACACTGCCTGCTTTTCTCTTTTTCCAGAAACTACCGTTCATAGACTACCTGCTTTGAAATGGTATCTGCGCTTTCTTTATCCCGCAGCTCGCTGATCAGCGCAAGTGCAAAATCGATCGCGGTTCCAAGTCCCCGGCTGGTTGTGATATGTCCATCTGTCACTGCCGGCTGACAGGTAACTTCCGCTCCGATAAGTCCTTCTTCCATTCCCGGATAGCAGATTGCCTTCTTTCCTTTCAGGATTCCCATTCCGCCAAATACGGTCGGTGCCGCACAGATTGCAGCCAGATATTTTTTTTCTTCATTATGTTTTAGGATCAGCTCTTCAAGACCTTTGTGTTCTTTTAAATGGATTGTTCCCGGCATCCCCCCCGGAAGCACCAGCATCTTCACCTCTGAAAAATCTGTATTTTCAAACAAGCTGTCTGCTTTTACTATAATTCCGTGTGCCCCCTTGATTTCTTCCTGTCCCATGATGGAAACGGTTCTGGTCTCGATCCCGGCTCTTCTTAAAAGATCAACGACCGTAAGACCTTCAATCTCTTCAAATCCATCTGCAAGAAATACACATACTTCATTCATAATCTTGTCCATCCTTTCTTTTTCCTGATGTTCCCCATTGTAACAGAAGCCTGCAAAAATGGCAACTTTCTGCCTTGTCTCCCCTGAAAAACTCCGCTATACTGTTAATGAATGTATAAGGAGGGCTTTCCCATGGAAATTGAACGCAAATATCTGATTCATAAGCTTCCGGATCACCTTGAAGCTTATCCGCACCGCACACTTGAGCAGGCTTATCTATGCACCGAACCGGTTGTCCGTGTCCGCAGAGATGCTGATGACTACATCCTGACCTACAAATCCAAAGGTCTGATGATGCGTGAAGAACATAATCTTCCTCTTACCGAGGAAGCCTACTGCCATCTGCGCGAAAAGGCAGACGGGCGCATTATCACAAAAGAACGCTACTGCATCCCTTACGAAGATCATCTCACGATCGAGCTTGATGTCTTCGCCGGTGATCTCGCCCCGCTTCTCCTTGCCGAAGTCGAATTCTCTTCCGAAGAAGAGGCAAATTCCTTTACCCCACCGGACTGGTTTGGTGAGGATGTCACCTTTTCCAGCAAATATCATAACAGTACACTGAGTCAGAAAAAGGATTGAGAAATTTCCCAATCCTTTTTTCTTTCGCAAATGCGCCATCCGGTACATTTGCGACCACATTCTTTTTATTAGTCTTCCAGACCAAATCCGTCATGGATTGCAACCAGTGCACGGTCTGCATCTTTTTCATCGATCAGAACCGTGATACGGATCTCTGATGTAGAAATCATATTGATATTGATATTGGAATTGCTAAGTGACTCAAACATGGTCGCAGCAACGCCCGGATTGCTGAGCATTCCAGCTCCTACGATCGATACCTTTGCAACTTTTTCGTTGTAATTCATCTCTTTGATCGTAAGGGCTTCTTTTCTGGCTTCCATAACTTCCATTGCCTCTTTAAGATCATCCTGTGATACAGTAAACGTAATGTCTTTTGTTCCGTCACGTCCAACTGACTGAAGAATAATATCTACGTTAATATTATGTTTTGCAAGTGTATTGAAAATCTTAAACGCAGTACCTGGTTTGTCTTCTACACCCATTACTGAAATTCTCGCTGTATTTTTATCTGCCGCAACGCCGGTAATTAACATTTTTTCCACCTTTGCTACCTCCTTGACCAGGGTTCCTTCTTCTGTGTTCAGGCTGGATCGTACAACCAGCTCAACCCCGTATTTTTTCGCCATCTCTACAGAACGATTATGTAAAACCTTTGCCCCTGATGTTGCAAGCTCCAGCATCTCATCGTAGGTGATCTCTTCGATTTTGCGTGCATTCGGTACCACTCTCGGGTCTGCAGTGTAAACACCGTCTACGTCTGTATAAATCTCGCATTTGTCTGCATGCATTGCAGCCGCAAGTGCCACAGCTGTCGTATCGGATCCACCTCTTCCAAGTGTGGTATAGTCTCCATAATGGTTGACTCCCTGGAATCCGGTTACGATCACGACCTTACGGTTCTCCAGTTCATGGGTGATACGGTCTGTATCCACTCTTTTAAATCTTGCATTTCCGTTCCGCGCCGTAGAATGCATCTTTACCTGGAATGCATTCAGCGAGATTGCCGGAACATTCAAAAACTGAAGTGCCATTGCCATCAGTGCCACAGATGCCTGCTCTCCCGTGGTAAGGAGCATATCAAGTTCTCGTTTTGATGGATACGGATTGATCTCGGCTGCCTTCTCAAGCAGTTCATCTGTTGTATCTCCCATTGCAGAGAGAACAACGATCACATCATTCCCCATCTGATACTCTTCTGCGCAGCGTCTTGCCACATTAAAGATCCTCTCTTTATCTGCAACTGAACTGCCGCCAAATTTCTTAACTACCAGCATAATTTCCTCCTACAGTTCCTGCATTTTTAGACTTCTTCTTCTACTCTTATCATATGCAGGATTTCCGGATAAGCTTTTGCTTTTTCCTCGTATTCTCCCTCGGTCATCACCGGTGTGACAAAACCGAATTCTCCATTGACCCCTGCCTCTACAAATCTTACTTCACCAAAATCATTGCCGATTCGTTCTTTGAACGCATCCTCATTTCCAAGGATTCGCACCAGGAACTTCTTACTGGTCTTGCTTCTGTCTTCCAATGTAAGCTTTTCTTCGCTCCAGAAATTCATGATATCTCTGCCCTGATTCTGTACAACTGCCACAATGTCAGCCACAACCGCACTCGCAGTCGGAAGCTTTCCTGCCCCACTTCCGTAGAACATCGCATCTCCCAGCATATTCCCCTTTACAAATACGGCATTAAATACACCATTCACACTGTAAAGCGGATGTTCTGCATGAAGAAGCACCGGTGCAACTCCCGCATAAAGAGTTCCGTCCACATGCTTACATTCAGCAAGAAGTTTGATATTCATTCCCAGAGCCTTTGCATACTGCATATCTTCTGTTGTGATCTTTGTAATACCTTCGGTATAAATTTCTTCAAAATCCACATATTTTCCTGAGATGATCGATGCAAGGATCGCGATCTTCCGGCATGCATCCTGTCCTTCCACATCAGCAGTCGGATCTGCCTCTGCAAATCCATTCTTCTGTGCTTCACGGAGAACCTCTTCATAGTTCGCTCCCTCGTAGAACATCCTGGTCATCATGTAATTGGTTGTTCCGTTCAGGATTCCTGCGATTTCTTCGATCTCATCACCTGTCAGGGATGATCCAAGTGCCCGGAGGATTGGAATCCCCCCTCCCACACTTGCTTCAAAAAGGAAATTCACATTCTTTTCCCGCGCTGTTTTAAGAAGTGCGGATCCATGCTTGGCAACCAACGCCTTATTGGATGTCACAACACTTTTTCCTGCTTCCAGTGCTTTTCTGACAAAGGTATTCGCCGGTTCCACACCGCCCATCACTTCTACTACAATTCCAATCTCCGGATCATTCAGGATAATCTCATAATCATGAACAATCTTTTCCTGGATCTTATCTCCCGGGAAATCCCTCAGATCCAGCACATATTTTACTTCAATTTCTTCTTTTGCCCGTGTCGCGATCAGCTTCTGATTTACATCCAGAACCTCTACCACACCAGAACCTACGGTACCATAACCCAATACTGCAATCTTCATCTTTTTGTCTACTCCCTGCCTACGATTTTCAAATAATGCACACCTGAATGCTGTTCAATCTCTTCCACCATCTCCGACAGATTCTTCGTTGTCTGCAACACCTCCACACTGAGCGTCAGTGTTGCCACCCCGTTGATCGGAATACTCTGGTGAATAGTCAGGATATTCGCCTGATACCTTGCCACCGCGTTTAAAAGCTCTGCCATAACCCCCGGTGTATCATCAAGCTGAATAACCATCGTAACAGTCCTTCCTTTTTCATTTTCGTGAAATGGGAAAATATCATCCTTATATTTATAGAAAGAACTTCTGCTGATACCGATCTCTTCTGTCGCTTCCTGAATAGTCATTCCACGTCTGGTTGCGAGCAGTCTCTTTGTCTCGACAACCTTTATGAGCACCTCCGGCACTGCTTTTTTCTTTACCACATAGTACTTTGTATTATCCATTGTTACTCCTCTGTTTCAGATAAGCATTGATAAATGGATCCAGCTCCCCATCCAGAACTGCACTTACATTTCCGGTCTCTTCACCGGTACGGTGATCCTTGACCAGATTGTAAGGATGTAAAATATAGGATCGGATCTGGCTTCCAAAATTGATATCCTGAACTTCCCCCCGGATGCCGGATACCTTTTCTTCCTGCTCCTGCTTTTTCAAAAGATACAGCTTGGCTTTCAACATCTGCATCGCTTTGTCCTTATTAAAAAGCTGCGAACGTTCATTCTGGCACTGCACTACGATTCCTGTCGGAAGATGCGTGATCCGCACCGCAGACGAAGTCTTGTTGATATGCTGTCCTCCGGCTCCGCTCGAACGGTAGGTATCGATCCGCAGGTCGTCGTCATTCAGCTCAATGTCAATATCATCTTCAATATCCGGTATCACATCACAGGATGCAAAAGATGTCTGCCTCTTGCCTGCTGAATTGAACGGAGAAATACGCACCAGACGGTGCACTCCCTTTTCTGACTGAAAATAGCCATATGCATTATCTCCCGTTACTTCAAACGTGATTCCTTTCAGTCCGGTAATATCTCCGTCCTGATAGTCCAGCACGGTTATCTGAAATCCTTTTGACTGTGCATATCTTGTATACATACGATACAGCATATTTGCCCAGTCACAGCTGTCTGTTCCTCCGGCTCCTGCATGCAGTGTCACGATTGCATTGCAGGAATCATATTCTCCCGAAAGAAGCGTCCGGATCCTGAGATCTTCAAATTCTTTTTCAAATTTAGCGATCTCACGCTGGATCTCTTTGATCATCTCCCGGTCTTCTTCCTCTTCCGTAAGTTCGATCAGTGCATTGATATCTTCATATGAACTTTCCAGATCCCGGACCTCCTTCACACAGTCCTGCATTTTCCGGAGTTCCTTCATAATCCTCTGCGAAAGCTCTGTCTTGTCCCAGAACCCCGGTTCTTCTATCTTTCTTTCCAGCTCTTCAATCCGTTTTTCTTTGCCTGCCAGGTCAAAGTGAATCCCTCATTTCCTTCAGGGGTTCTTCATACGCATTTAATGTCTGCTTAAATCCGTCTAATTCAACCACTGTATCACCTCAAATCTCATAAAATTATATAAAAATCCAAACAGTCGTATTTATTTTCTTCCACAGCACTGTTTGTATTTCTTGCCGCTTCCGCACGGGCATGGATCATTTGGATATATCTTTTTCTCGGCACGTACCTTTGGACCCTTTGCAACACTGTCATCTTTATTGGTACCGGTTACCTTTGCAACCTGTTCTCTTTCAACCTTCTGTTCTACATTGACATGGAAGAGAAGTCTGACTGTATCCACTTCGATTGCACGTGTCATTTCACCGAACATATCATATCCGATCATCTTGTATTCAACCAGAGGATCTCTCTGTCCGTAAGCCTGCAGACCGATTCCCTGACGTAACTGATCCATATCATCAATGTGATCCATCCATTTTGCATCGATCACACGCAGAAGGAACACACGCTCCACCTCACGCAGATGCTCTGCTTCCGGGAACTGTGCTTCTTTTTCTTCGTATGCTTTTGCAGCACGTTCTTTCAGGAGATGCTTGATCTCTTTTGGCTCTTTATCCTTTGCATCCTCCTCCGTAACCGGCGGAAGCGTTGGAATCACATCCAGAAGTTCACGGTTCATTGCTCCAAGATCCCATTCTTCAAAATCCTGTTCCTCAGAAAGATTGGCATCGACAGTATTTTCCACAAAGTCTGTGATCATATGGAAGATAGAATCTCTCATATTCTCACCGTCAAGGACTCTGCGTCTTTCATCGTAGATGATCTCTCTCTGTTCATTCATTACCTGGTCATATTCAAGCAGGTTCTTACGAATACCAAAGTTATTGCTCTCAATCTTCTTCTGAGCCTTCTCAATCGCACTTGAAAGCATCTTGTGCTCGATCTGTTCTCCTTCTTCTACTCCAAGCTTGGTAAATACATCCATCAGTCTCTCGGAACCGAACAGACGCATCAGGTCATCCTCCAGAGAAATATAGAATCTGGATTCTCCCGGATCGCCCTGACGTCCGGCACGTCCACGCAACTGGTTGTCAATACGACGGGATTCATGACGTTCTGTACCGATGATCTTCAGTCCGCCGGCTGCTCTTGATTCTTCATCAAGCTTGATATCCGTACCACGGCCTGCCATGTTGGTTGCGATCGTAACAGCCCCA
>OIXA01005901.1_pt1 | contig 10638 bp, 14 predicted proteins | sample 1587721 | NCBI WGS metagenome assembly OIXA01 (sample SAMEA3888900, study PRJEB22519) | human gut metagenome | biome: human gut; feature: human-associated habitat; material: faeces | place: Denmark | collected 2013 | reverse complement strand
TTATACCCTATCTTGAAACTCTCATTTTCTGTCTCATTCTATCCTTTTAGGTTAATGCGGAACGGAGGGAGAGAGAGAAGGGGTGGCAAGAAAGGAATTAGCAGAAAAGTCGTTTGCATTTCGATACTGTATTGAGGCTGTGGCTTGTCAGCTTCGCAACGTTGCGAAGCGATAGGCCTCTCTTGAGAAGCCTGATAATATCAGAGTATTCTTCTTTATACATCTCTGACGATTTGGTATAGCCTACTTTCCTACCAACTTTTCCTCCATGTAAGCGAAATTGCTCGTATCCACTGTCCATCCTTTCCTTTATAGTTGTGCGTTCCATTCGTGCAACTTCAGCAAGAAGAGTCACAAGAAACTGCGCCATTGTATTTGGCTTGCCGTCGGCATTAAGAGTCTCAAGATTGTAATTCTTTATGTACAAAGACACGTGCAAATCGTTAAATAGTTCAATTGTTTTCAGTACATCAAGCGTGTTTCGACCTAATCTTGACAGTTCCCATATCATCACTTTATCCACTTTATGGGTCTTAACGTAATCTATCATTTCCATCAACTCATAACGCTCGTTGTTCTTCTTCGCTCCCGATACTTTTTCCGAGAAAATGGCTTCCACTGCCCATGAATTTGCTGATGCGTAATTCTTGAGTTCCTCAATTTGTCTTTTAAAATCTTGTGCTTGAGTCGAAACACGACTATAAATTACCGTTTTCATTCTTCATATAATTGTTTGAGCTAAAATACATCTGATTTTAAAAACGTACAAGTGCCTTGTTATGAAATCACGTAGCTGTATTCTCTTTTTATGATAATTTAGCAAGTGTGCTTGATATTATCAAAACAAAAAAAACAAAGTGCATTCGAAAAAAAGCACTCCAATTTTGTTTTATGAAAATAAAAGTATAACTTTGTACATTGCTGAAGAACAGCAAAAATTAAAAGAAGCGTTTACTTGACGCTTGCCGTGCGGTCCAAACTACCACAATCGAACGCAACAGCAGCAAGTATAGAGTGGATGCCAAACGGATGTATCGTGAATATACCCGTTGAGTGTGCAGAGGGTTATGCAACCCTCAGGCACACTTTTACGGCGCGTATCAAATACATGTGCGTAGGTATCTCTTTCTCGTTGGTTGCGGAGCTGTGGTAGGCTTGGACTGAGACGAGCAAAGTAAGATGCCTACGCTATTTCATATTATTAACCTGTCAGAACTGGGCATCACTGACACAAATGAATATTACATATGGCAACACAAGTTAAAGATAATGGCGGAATGGAGTATCGTTTATCCTCGAACGGGCTCATTGAATATTATGACCACGGTTGTAAAGTATGGTGTAATTATACTATTATTTCCGACGCAGAGGATTTACTTCTACATCATGGTCGTCTTGCCTATAAAAACAAAAAAGGAGATGTCTATTTTGAGACTGCAACAGGATGGCATCAAGTAGTGGTAGAAAAAAGAAAGGGCAGTAAAGATTCTGGTGACTACAAACCTAAAAAGGGATGTGTCCATAGAATTATTTGGGCGCCGTTTAAGCTGATTTGGTGGTTAATAAAACAATTATTCCACCTTTTAACATTAGGATTTTTTAGATAGCATAACAAGCCCAAATTCTGTGCTTACTTTTCTTGCAAGCAAATCTTTTGGTTAATTTGTTATTCAAAGGCATTAGTTGTGAGATAATCAACATCTATCAAATATCGCATAACTAATGTCTTTGAACAGAGCCCTCACATACAATAATAAATTGAAATATTAAAATGTTTGACTTCAAAACTGGAGGATGCTTCTTTGGATGCCTTGCCACATATTTCTTTGGAATATTTTTCATAGCGTATAAGATGCTCTATTGGACCTTCAAGGGGATATATTGGCTTCTCAAAGGCATTTTAAATAAGTTATTCGGAAACAATTGGTAATTATGAATACTATCTTAGAACAATGTTTATCGCTGATTGACTTGGGTCAATTGGAGAAAGAAATTAAAACTAATCCTACCACTATGTTTGAGGAGAAGGATATTGAAGCTATCAAGAATGGGGAACTGGATGTTATCATTTACGTTGCAAAATTGTATGCTTTCGGTTCAGAAGTGATTACTCCTAATCCTAAACTTGCACTTGAGATTTGCAGGTTGTGTATTGATGCTGGCTATACTGATGGATACGGACTTCTTGCGGATTTTTATGAAAAAGGGCTTGAAGTGGAGAAAGATTATCGTTTGTCACTCATGACTCTATTAGAGGGTGCAAAGAAAGGTTCAACATACTGCATGTTAAAATTAGTCCGTCGAAATCAAAACCATAGAGTATGTTTTGATGGTCATAATCTAATAGATAAAGAAGAGGAATTTCAGTGGTTATACAGAGCAGCAGAATTGGGGTATGCTCCATCATTCATCCCACTGGGACTGAGATATCAATGTGGTTCCGGAACAGAACAAAGTAAAGATAAAGCAGAGTTTTGGTTCGATAAGGCAAAAGAGGCTGGAATAGAGACTTCTATGGATTATTTGATTCATTTATGGCAGGAAACTTGGAGCGAAAAATACAATGGAAATAAGGTGCAAGATAGAAATAGTCCTCGTAAGAGACCTAATAGATGACAACGGCAACATTGTTCCCGCCACTGACATCATAGAGTCAACGCTATGGGAAGAATTTGAATCTATAGAGGTTTCAGATGAACAATATCAATACATACAGGAGTTCTGTTCCGATGGCGAGTTACATTCATTAGACGAGATGCGATGCGATATGGTTGTTCTTTATGAGCAATTGAGTGCGCCAAGGGTTGCGTACATTGAGAAAATGTACAAGAACTGCAATATGACCACACGTCTTTTGTCACGCCAACAGCGAATAAAAGCTTCTGTGGTGCCTTTTCTATCTAACAAGTTCCTGTTGATGTACAATAATGACTATATGTATGCAGTAGAAAATGATATTGTCTACAAACACTATCACGATGGTCGTAAGAGCGTTGTTCTCTGTTTGAACAAAAACATTGAATCATTTACGTCAGACGCTGACTACGTTGAAGATTGCGCATTCAGCAGATGTCGATACTTGAAGTCGATTCACCTACCCAACATTAAGGAAATAGGGAAGGATGCATTCATAGGATGTCTTAGTTTGCATGATATTCTATTTTCAGATTGTCTTGAAGTTATAGGCAGTGGCGCATTTATGGGCTGCCATTTCCTTGACTATTTAGAACTGCCACCTTCTCTTGCTGAAATTGGTGATATGGCATTCTGTGAGTGTTCGAATCTTACACATATTATCAATGATTATGATGGAAATCTTGTTGCCGAAATGCGACTTCATCCCAATGTCATCAAAATCGGAGAAGATGCTTTCTTAGACACACCACTTGAGCATCTTTCTGACAATCCTTCTAAAGATTCTTGCGAAGAGTAATCAGTAACCATAATTAATCTTAGTTTATGTGGCTTCTTTATTTCATTTTAATGCCAATCTACATTGGTTTTTTAATGATTAAGCTGTTTGTTGTCCTTATAGAATTTATTTTCACAGCTATTGGTTGGCTTATTGGTCATGACTGGAGTGATTAAAATGATGAAAGACAAGGGTAATTAATCCTATTAGGTTTGAACCTTCTCATATTATAGTAACTTCCCTCTGTCTCAAGTTATTCTTTTAGGTTAACGTGAGAAAAGGGCGAGTTAGGCAATCTGCTTTTTGCACTTCAGTATAGTGTTTACACTGTGTCCAGTTAATTTAGATACATTGCGGATAGAGATACCCTTTCTCAAGAGTTTAATTACATCCGAATACTCTTCCTGCACTTTCTCATTATTTTTGCGATAACCGACTTTTCTTCCAACCTGACCTCCATTGGAGATATATTTCTTTAAGCCACTATCCATGCGTTCTTTTATACTTGCACGTTCCATACTAGCAACTTCTGCAAGAATAGTAACTAAAAATTGAGACATTACATTTGGTTTTCCGTCTTCGTTTAGGGTTTCAATATTGTAATTTTTTATGAATAAAGAGATTCCCAAGGTGTTAAATTCTTCAATAGTCTTTAAGACCTCAAGCGTATTACGCCCAAGGCGAGACAATTCCCACACAAGAACTTTTTCTACATTGTGTGTACTAATGTAGGACATTAAACTTTGTAACTCTTGTCGTTCTTCATTCTTTTTTGCCCCTGACACCTTCTCCGAGAAAACTTGTAACACATTCCAACCGCGTGATGAGGCAAACTGCTGGAGTTCGTCTATCTGACGTTGATAATCCTGCACACTCGTCGAAACCCTTGTATAAATGACTGTATTCATGACCGTTTTGTTTTTTAGCAAAGGTACAGCATGATTTTAATTCAGGCAATAGCAATGTGGTGTTTCACAATAATCTTTAGCGTTATTTAGCGTCTTTCCTATTCAAGAAGGCAATCTTTAAGTCTATGACGTATTCATATGCCTCAAAGACGCAGCTGCTATTAACCTCACCACAGATATAAGCACAGAAAGTTTCCACATCTTCCTTCTCCCACCGTTCAAAGTCTATAACCATATTTTCTTTGCCGTTAATAGTCTTGACGCAAGTATATGGTTTTGCCAATTCTTGTAAACTTAATCGATGGTCACGATGGTTTTTACATAGTGCCTCATATTGAGCAATTAATTCCTCAAGCGGTTCTTCCGGCTCTTCTTCTGTTGACAAGTTGACTAATGAAAAGTCATCAGCTTTATGAAATTTATAGGGAATCATTATTATCTGTTTGGTGGTACAAATTAGTAAAATCAAGTATTATCCCGACATCTACACACATCTCTTGGAATGACTTCCAACAGTTTTCATCTACGATGAGTCTATCTCCGCATAGCAATGCTCCCTCATTGGGATATTTTTATCAATTCTCATTCTTTTATTGAATGAGAGAAGATGATTAGTCATCACTGTAAAGTTATGTTGGTTTTCGAATAACTCTTTATATACCTTTGGGGGGTCTTCAGCAATTACAAACATCATCTCTCAAAATGGGGCATCATCAACTTCATATTCTTCATCCGAATAGATTGGATTGTTTGACAAGAGGTCAGCAGGCGTATATGCAAAGGCATCAAAACCAATATGTTTGATGGAGTTGGGGAGTTCGAGTAACGCAGGAAGATTCACACAACCTTGAAATGCCGATTCTTCTATTCTTTCGATGCCGTCAGGCAGATTTACAGAATGTAGAAAATGACAATCGGCAAAAGCAAACTCATCAATTATTTTAATTTTTGAGCCAAGTTCTACTGTATGTAGGCTAAGGCAACCTGAGAATGCACCAGGTCCGATTGAAACCACATTGGGCAGATGAACCTCTTTGAGTTCTTTACATTTTCTAAAGGCACGTGCGTCAATGTAGGCTGCGTCAGACTCAAGAACTTTAATATGAACGTCCGTACAACCTACAATTTTCTTACGACCTCCTTTGAGAATGTCGATGATTATTCCGTTCTCAAACGTTGTGTCAACAACCTCGTCAAAGATTCGGTTCAAATTCTCTATTCTAGGAGTCACGCTTGCGCCAATTTTTTGCATCATCATCTCTGTGTAGTCTTCTGAGTATCCATAATCTTTGTATTTTTGTTTGATGGCAATGAGATGTGGTGTGGTTAGGCAGTCAAAAATATCTTGAAAACCATGCCCAAGTGTTTCTAATTCTGGCTTTTCGCCTTTCTGTGACCACACTTTGTATAGTAAGTCAAATTGTTCGTCTGTTAATTCAACAGACTTACTATCACTGATGAGTTCAGATACACACACCCTATAGTCATCCTCTTTATTATCTTCCTTGCTCCAGCAGGTATAGTTAATACCTACCGTTAGATAAATCTTTATGTTAAAATCAAGTGTCTTCATATGTTCCCTTACACTTCGGCAGATGCTCAATCAATATTCAAAGTAAAATCTCGCTTAATAATCGTAGCAAAATCAATGACAAAATCTTCATCAAACAAAGGATATAATACTTGTTTCATCAGTCGCGATGTTTCGAAAGGATGTCCGCTTGTATGTCTCAGTTTGTCTTTATATATTGGATAAAGAGAACGGATTTCTTTTTCTCTTGACAAAATTAACAAATACTCATAATACATCTTTTCAAGCAAACCTTCCGTATTTTTAATTAACTCCGGCTTCAATCCCGAGATTTGATATGGAGATACCATTTTAAGAGAAGTCCAGTGTGTGCTTTGCATGTCTACTATTCCTGTCAAAACGATTTCACGTCCTGTTGAATCAGTAATTTTCTTCTCTATTTTGTATGGTTGAAAGGTGGGTTTTTCCTCAAGAAACAATTTGACTCCATAACAAAGGACTTGATTGGTTTCTTCATCAAATTCATCATCTTCCAAGATAGAAAGAGTATATCGGTACAATTCATCCTTACTCAATCCATCGATACCATATTTGTCATGAACATTGGGGTCATACTCTTTGGTCAGAAGAGGCATAAGTTCGAACAAATCCAACTTTCTTGCCTTAACAGCCAAGGCAGAGTCCTCCCATGCCAACTTCTCCTGCCATTCTTGTGCAGCAGAATAAACTACGGAGCGGTTTCCCAAAGAAACTCCACATTGTGAGATGTATGCCTTAGTCAAAAGAATGAGTGCAGATGTTGCATCAATGGATTTACCCTCATTCGCAAATTGTTCAAAACGTTGTTCTGTTATTTTCATTTCTTGTTCTTTAAAAATTATGCAATTCCATATACGGCTTCATGATTCGCTTGAACCAATTCGTTGCACATTGGCTATACTTTAACCATTCTATGCAGTCATTATATTCGTTATAGTCCCTGACATAGTCAGCAAGGAAACAAGATGACTCAAACCAACTATGCATCTGTCTGTTACATATTGCCTTTTTAGTGGTTTTTCGCCATCTATAGATACCATGTTTGTACTTATTTCTCGCACATACTTTAGCAAATGCGTTACCATCTTCAACGCCATTACCTCGATATGATAACGTCTCGAAGAGTAAACAGAAAACTTGATGATTTTGGGGTATGATGTTGATTCCATATTAAGGCAAGGACATTAATTCTGATAAACCCATTAGACATTCCGATGTCTTTTGTTCAGTCTGACTTCTATCTAAATAATCTGCATTATCAGAAGGCAAGTTGGATAAAACTTGGGCAAATTGTTCTCTTGCCTCTATCCAATCATCTAAAAGTACTTTTATTCGATTCAGATGGCCAATAGCATCCTTACGATAACGTGCCATTTCCTCATTATGCTCCGTGCATGGTGTTTCATACGATTCTGGCAGCTCTCTGTCAATGGTTCGTTGGCAACAAGCGAGGAACAACTCTTTTGCATCCTCAATATATATGTAATGGTTTAATTTTATGTAAGGGCAAGGCCTATTATGAGGCGTTTGGTATAAAGAAAGATGAAGAGCCTTTATTGTTTCACAATCCTTATAGAAATTCTTATACCCCTCATTGCCACGATACCAACTCGGTTTTGTCTGAACAATGTAATACATTTCTTCTATTTCCTTATTCAAATCATCCCATTGATTACAAGCCTTCACTAATGATTCTATCTGTTTTGGACAATGTTTTCTATGAATCAATACAGACAAACTGCTTGATGAATATGCATCCTTTGAACCTTTATCAATTTGTTTATCGGTAATACGATTGCAACCAATTATAGTCAATGCGATGACCAAAATGACACTATACTTCATCTTCTAACAATTGTTGTTCTATGATACATCGGGCTTCTCTGCGTACATGTGAACGGATAATTCCACTCACCATTGTACGTTTGTCTTTCTTTCCGCCATGACCTCTAAGTGAACTAGCAGCATCTAAACATCTTATCTTTGCGTTATCAGAGCAGTGTTCAGTAACGAATCGAGATGGAAAGTTCTTTGGTTTCTCATCATACTTGTGTGAATTCTTACAACCTTGTTGGATTGCCCTCCCTCTATGAATCATTTTCATGTAAGGGTTGTGTAGATAGCTTCTGCTCATATTATTCCATTTTTAATCCCATCCACGACCAATCAAAAATCCAATCAGATGGAAAATAAACTGAATCATCAAGATACAGATTTTTATTACCGCCCAAACTACGTAAAGAGGGAAGGCAAAAAGTAAAAGGAAACTCCACATAATTTTTTGCTTTTAGATTACATATCATGCTACATTCTGTGAGGTCAAAAAGAAGAACCTCTGAGAAATTCGATGCAAAGGCAATTACAAAAATTTGCAGTGAAAAATTTCTCAGAGGTTCGTTTAGGACCATTTGATGTGTTAAGAACTAATCCCTATAGTGTTCAACAGATGTAACTTCCCATGAAGGACCAAGATATCTTTGAACGGCTTCAAACATATCAGGTCTTCCTCCCGTATTTTCCCAATATCTTGGACCGTCAATATCAATAAATGTTTCTTTGTGAGCACCATAGTGCCATCCTCGTACTTTAATCTTCATTTGATAACATTTTATAATTAACCTACCTCCTTTTAAGCGAATCGGCATTTCTTATATGGAATTCGATGCAAAGGTAATTACAAAAATTTGCAGTGAGAAATTTCTCAGAGGTTCGTTTAGGACCATATGTATGGATAGCAAATGCAGGTCATTCTAATCTCTCTAATATGCCTGTCCACCTGTCGACTTTAGTTTTATAGTAAGACATCATCTCAGAATAGAAGTCATAAAAATAAGAAGGATTGATTTCCCCTTTGTGATGGTGTGCAAGCTTGTTGAGTTTTTCTGCTTCGTTTTCGAGAAAATCAAAATATGATGAGGGAATATAATTCATTCGTGTAATAGTATCCATCATCGCATCAATAGGCTTAACATCTTCATCAATTACTTTCTTAACTTCTAACAGAATCTTGGTGTAGTCCGTACATATTAATGTTTCTGAAGGTGGCAGAACCTTGGTGTAGTCCGTATATATTAATGTTTCTGAAGGTGCATTGCTTTCTAACTTCATTTCGGCATCTAAGGTATCCGTTGATATTGATTGCCCCATACGATTGTCATATGTTTGAATCTGACGATTATTATAGTACCAGAAAATACCAACTATAGTGAAGGATGAAAAGAATAACATAGCCTTTAGTCCTACCGCACGTCTTCTTGAAACCGATTCCACCATAGACAAGAGTTCCATTGTTGAAGTAGGACGCTTCTCTAATGATGAAAGGCATTTTTTAATTATGCCTTGGTATTGCCAACCGAGTCTCATTTCCTTCATTATACATCCAATGGAATAGATGTCGTTGCGTACATCGTTAACGCCACATTTCTGTTCGGCACTTATATATCCTTCTGTACCGCATGGTTGTTTGAGTATCTCGTAGGCCTCTGAATCAGCAAGTCCAAAATCTATTAACTTAATGTGGTGTCCATCTGACAGGACCATAATATTTGTTGGTTTGATATCTCGATGGATAATCTGTTTGTCGTGAACATGTTCTACCGCCTTGAGTAGTTCTGCCAAAACGATAAGAGTATCTTTTTTAGTAGGATTGTTTGCTAAGAACTTATCAAGAGTCTGCCCATCAACATACTCCATCACAATGCACGAGCCAATCCCAGCAATTGCTTCTTCCCAAGTAATAACATTCACAATATTGTCACTATTCAATGACATTAGGATGTCAAACTCCTTACGAAGAATTTCCTTATATTTTAGAGTATCCTTAACTTCTTCCTTGAGGGTCTTTAGCATCACCTTCCTGCCGAATCTAGTGGCAATAACCAGCCTGAAGAAGCCCGAGCTCTGCAACTCCACGAAGTTACAATAATCAGAGTTCATCCGCACATTGTCATCACCCCAAATTTCTGACGGATTTTGGGAAAAGCATAGGGGATTTTGTTGATTATTGGACATAATTGAAAATTTTGCTTGCAAAATTACATAATTTATTTGAAACTTGGGCTTTTTTTAAAAAATCATTAATTTTGCACGCATGAAAACAGAAAAAGACATCCTATTATTGATTTCTGCCATCGAGAATGCAGAAGGAATTTCAAAGATAACGAGTAAGAAGTTTGAACATCTTTCTCAGAGAATCTTTATGCGTACCCGAGAGATGATAGGAGTCACAACGTTAAAGAGGTTGTGGGGATATGTGAATGATACAACAACTCCTCGAGCGGTTACGCTTGATATCTTAAGCCAGTACATTGGATATCGGTCTTTTGATGATTTCAAAAGGCTCTATAATGCCGATGACGTCAATGGTGCGCCATCCTCCAACATAACATTTGGCGATTGCGTATATGCCGATGAGATGGAGGTGGGAGATGTTTACCGTCTTACTTGGTCTCCCAACCGAGTCTGTATTATTGAATACCGAGGTGATTATACGTTCATTGTCAAGTCTTCTCAATTGACAAAACTGATAGAAGGAACGAGCTTTAGATGCCAAGTTATAGAGAAAGGCGAACAACTGTTTCTTGACCACGTTTATTTCGATGCAAACCAACGCTCTCCCCTTAATTATATCGCAGGCAAGATAGGTGGAGTCAATTATGAAAAGTTGTAAGTGACCTTGTGTATATGACTCACGTTAACCTAAAAGGATAGAATGAGACAGAAAATGAGAGTTTCAAGATAGGGTATAA
>OIXA01005899.1_pt1 | contig 10641 bp, 10 predicted proteins | sample 1587721 | NCBI WGS metagenome assembly OIXA01 (sample SAMEA3888900, study PRJEB22519) | human gut metagenome | biome: human gut; feature: human-associated habitat; material: faeces | place: Denmark | collected 2013 | reverse complement strand
CTTGGGTGCCTCGGGGCGATGGAGACGGTGTGGCAGGTGGCAGATATCTTTAACGGGCTCATGGCGGTGCCAAATCTGGCGGCGCTGGTTTTGCTTGTTGGGGAGATCGATGCGCCGGGAGAGAAGGAGCGGGATACGGGAAAGCGTGAGACGGCGGAATAAATACCGTGGTCGGCCGTGGGGCACAGCGGGAGGAGATGCTTTGGGTGAAAATAAGGGATTTCAGGTGTTCATATCTTGTTCAAAAAGTTTTCAAATTTCTTTTACACAATTCACACGATTTCTTCATGTTTTATGGATATCATATAACCATAAACAGAAAGACATCTGATACAGATGCTGCTTATAAGATTTTTTTCATAATACTCGAGCTGATAAGTGATTATCAGCTCTCCTCCCTTTTTCAAATAATCATTTTGTAGAAGAAAAGCACTCGGCGGGGTGCTTTTTTTCGTGTGTCGGCAAATCTTGAAAAATCCCGGAAAGTTTTAGTATAATGAAAGCATATTTCGTAAGAAAAACAAGACATCATATGTTCATATAAAGGAGAACGGACCGAATGGAAGAAAAGGTTTATGAATATTTAAAGGCGCTTGTGGCAGTTCCAGGAATTTCTGATACGGATGATGAGAAGATGGCGGCGGAAAGGATCGGGGAGATCTTAAAAGCGCAGTCGTATTTTCAGGTTTATCCGGAGAATTTTGGAGAGATCATGATCCCGGGGGATGCGAAAAAGCGTCCGCTGGTGTATGGACTGGTGCGGGGGAATAAGAGTTCCGGGCGGACGGTCATTTTTACCGGTCATTATGATGTGGTCGGTGTGGAGGACTATGGTCCGTTGAAACCGCTGGCGTTTTCGATGGAGGAGCTGAAGGCGGCGTTTGAAAGGGAGTACAGTGAGCGAATGAGCCGCAGGATGGCTGAGGTCCGGAGTTGTGAAGATGCGGGCGAAATGCACGGGAGAGAGGGCAGCAGTGCTGCAACGCTGCGTGCGGGTTCAGCGCATGGTCCGGAGGAGGATTTCTGGAAGGATGTTGTGTCAGGGGAGTGGATCTTCGGGCGCGGTGCGGCGGATATGAAGGGCGGACTGGCGGCAGGTCTTGCAGTTCTTGACGAGATCGGAGAGCAGGTTCTTGACGGGACGGACAGATTGAATGGAAATATCCTGTTTCTGGCTGTGCCGGATGAGGAATCTTATTCGGCCGGTATGAGAGGTGCGGCAGGATTTCTCATGGATCTCAGGGAGCGGGAAGGACTTTCCTATGATCTTCTGATCGATCTTGAGCCGATGAGCCGGGATGAGGAAGGTCAGGAGGTATTTCTCGGATCGGTCGGGAAATGTATGCCGGTGGTCCTTGTACAGGGCAGGACGGCCCATGTGAGCAGATGTTTTGATGGGATCAATGCGGTCGGCGTTCTGGGGCGGATGTTTGAGAAGACGGAGCTCTCAGCGGAGTTTGCCGAGACGTTCGACGGGGAGGTCTGCATGCCGCCCACATGGCTGAATTTCCGTGACAGGAAGCGGGAGTATGATGTGTCAGTCCCGGCCAGGGCCGCCGGATATCTGAACGTTCTGAGCTTTAGGTCGGGGCCGGAGGAGATCATCGAAAAGCTTCGGGAGTGCGGGTATGAAGCATTTTCCGGGTATATCGATAAGATGGAAGAAGAGCGGAAAAAACTGGAAGGGAAGCTGTGCGGAAGGCGAATCCTTAGAACAGAAAATGTTCCAGAAGATATTGAAAGGACAGCAGGCGGACAGGAAAAAAAGCAGGATTTTGAAGTGCTCTCTTTTGCGGAACTTGCGGAACGCTGCCGGGAAAAGGATTCTGATGGATTTGAAAGATTTTTCCGGGAACAGAAAACCCAGATGGAGCAGAAGATCCAAAACGGAGAAACAAATTATCCGCAGGCGACGATCGAGCTGATGACCGAAGTTCTGGACTGGTCGGGGATCACGACACCTTTGATGGTACTTGGGTTTGCGCCGCCACTTTATCCTGCCTACCACAGCAATCAGATGGCGGGAAAAGAGGGCGTCGGGAGTTTTCTGTTCCGGAAGATCAAAAAGGTATCGGAAAATGCCGGCTGCCCGGTGAAGAAAGTCCACTATTTTACGGGAATTTCCGATCTGAGCTATTGTGGTGTCTGCGGGGAAATGGATTTTTCCGGTTATGCGTCGGAGACTCCACTGTGGGGAGACGGTTACCGGGTCGATTTCAAGGAGATCGGGAAGTTGAATATCCCGGCGGTCCTCCTTGGCCCATGGGGAAAGGACATCCACAGACGGACAGAGCGTGTGAACCGAAAGAGTCTTCTTGTGGAGCTGCCGGAGATTTTGCTGGAGCTTACTGAGACAGCAGTGTGAACGGATCTGCAGATCAGAAACCTCCTGACTGCAGACTCGTGACAGAAGACCGGTGGAGAAAGACCAGGAAAAATAAAGGATTTGTCTAAAAACTGTAAGAGAAAAGATAAGATACTTCCATAGTTTTCTGCTATACTCCTTCATATAAGATGATACAGGGCAGGGAAGGTGAAACGGAGAGCTCCGGACCCCTGAGTAAGGACCATGTAAATAAAAAGCCGGGAATTTATTCGTCAGGCGGACGTTTGGAGAAGAGGAGGAATCAGTATGAAAAAAAGTATGTTGACAGCGATCGGATTATCAGCCATGATGGCAGTTTCTCTTGCGGGATGCAGTACGAGTGTATCGGTGCCGGATACGGTGAGAGTTGAGAACGTGGGAGACAGCTCGGACGGAAAGATCACGATGGACAGCAGCGAGACCGTGAAGATCGTCCCGGACATGGCAAAGATCGTGTTCGCGGTGACGAGTGAGGCAAAGAAGGCGGATGAGTGCCAGCAGAAGAATACGGAAGCTCTGAACTCTCTGACTGAATATCTGAAAGGACAGGGGATCGACGAAAAATCGATCACGACATCCGGGTACAGCCTGAATCCGCGGTATGACTGGAGTTCCGATACAAGAAAACTCATCGGATATGAGATGCAGACGGAAGTGACTGTCTCCGACGTGACGGTGGAGCAGGTTGGGACGCTGCTTTCTGGCGGAGTCAACGCCGGTGCAAATGAGATCTATTCCGTATCCTACTATTCCAGCGGATATGATGATGCGTATGCGGAAGCGTTAAAGAAAGCGGTCGAGCTGGCGAGAACAAAAGCACAGGCGCTCGCAGAGGCCAGCGGACGGACACTCGGATATGTGGTGAGTATTGAAGAGTATTCGGACAGCCAGTACGGAAGATATGTGGACGGCGGCGTAAACCTGAGGAAGGAAAGTGTCTCGATGGCAGCGGGAGCAGAGGAGGCTGCGGCGGACATGAACGTGATGCCGGGAGAGATGGAAGTTGATGCGAATATCAAGATCGTGTTCTCCATGGTTGATTAAGAAGTAGTGTATTGGTGAGGGTACGCGGTGAGCATCCGATCAGGAGCACTCGGTAATTCAGGAAAGCTTCCGCTAAGCCTTCGTGTGACTGCTAAAGGCCGCGGGCTAAGAGGAACCAGATCCCTGAATTAAGGCGCTCCTGTTCGGAGTCTCACCGCTGCTGTATGGCATAGAGATAAAATGTTGCCATGAAAAATTGTGGACATCCGGGGCCATGCCCTGTATAATATAGGGTACGACCAAGTGGCTGTCCAGTATCTTAGCGGCCGCATAAATTACTGTTCAGGCGGTAAAAGCCCACAGTTAAAAAGGAGAAAGACAATGGCAGAAAAGAAAAATCCGGTCATTACCATCGAAATGACAAACGGCGATATCATCAAAGCTGAGCTTTACCCGGACGTTGCTCCGAATACGGTAAATAACTTTTTAAGTCTTGTAAATAAGGGATTCTATAACGGACTGATCTTCCACCGTGTGATCAAAGGCTTCATGATCCAGGGCGGATGCCCGGACGGCAACGGAATGGGCGGCCCGGGATACTGCATCAAGGGAGAGTTCTCCCACAACGGTTTCCAGAATGATCTGGCACATACCGAGGGCGTTCTCTCTATGGCCCGCGCGATGAACCCGAATTCCGCAGGTTCCCAGTTCTTCATCATGCACAAGGATGCTCCGTACTTAAACGGTGAGTATGCGGCATTCGGTCAGGTTATCGACGGTATGGACATCGTCAACAAGATCGCTGAGGTCCGCACCGATTACAGCGACCGCCCGATGAAGGAACAGAAAATCAAATCCATCACAGCAGAGACCTTCGGCGTAGAGTATCCGGAACCGGAGAAGTGCTGATAAAAAAGGAGTGAGGCCATGCAGGAGATCCGTTACGCAATGGTAGACGGTGAAAAAGTTCCTGTTCTGATCTCAGATGAAAACGAGGCTCTCCAGGCGGCGAAAGCTGCAAGGAGAGCCATTGTTGGATTATGGAGAGAAGACGGGAAGGAAAATGAATGGTGTGCGGACACATTGATCACAGATGTCGAGGATGCAGATGAAGAGTTTCTGGAGCGGATCGCAAGGCGCCATCTGGGACTGCCCTGGACGATCTGTGAGACGGAGCGGCTCATTCTCCGTGAGATCGCGGAGCGCGACTATGAGGAGATCGTGAAAAATCATGTCGATGACGGTCTGGATACGGCGGAGAAGATCGCCGGATACACGAAGCGCCACTACGAAGTGTTTGAGTTTGGATTCTGGGCGGTCGAGGAAAAAAAGAGCGGAAACCTCGCCGGTGTTGTGGGATTCCGGATCCCGCAGGATGATGCGGCCGGGGATGTGGAAGACTGGCTTTTGTCTTTTGACGATGAAAATATCCTGGATGACACGCTGGAACTCGGATACCATATCTTTCCGGAATATCGGAGACAGGGGTATGCGAAAGAGGCATGTCTGGCGGCTGTTGAATATGCGAAAGAGGAATTCGGAACAGTTCAGTTTCTCGCACGGATCGAAAAGGATAATATCGTGTCGAAGAAGGTGGCGGAGAGACTTGGATTCGTGAGGGCGGCGTGAGGAACCACGCCTGCGATCGAGGCATGCTGCGGATGAGCCGGGGCGGCAAATAGGAAAAAAAGTCATTTATTTCTCTCATATTTCTCTTGTCAAATGGTGTCATCATCGTGTATATTAAACATTGTATACAAACAACATAAATACAATGTGTAAGCCTGTTTCGGCAGAAATTTGATCCGGATGGCGCCTTTTTTGCGATGAATGGAGCGTAAGCGAAGATCTGCGAGCGTGAGAGGCGGCATGATCCGGATCACACACATGGAAAATAGAAGGTGACAAGATGAAAGACCATTTAGAGCTGAAAGCCTACGCAAAGATCAACCTTGGGCTGGATGTGGTCCGGAAGAGAGAGGACGGTTATCACGAAGTCCGCATGATCATGCAGACCGTGAACCTGTATGACCGGATCGACATGGACCGGACGGAGGACGGCGTGATCAAGACGGAGACGAACCTTCCGTTCGTGCCGGACGGGGAAGGAAACCTTGCGTGGCGCGCGGCAAAGCTTCTTTTAGATGAGGCAGGGATCAAAGACGGCGTGACCATCAGGATCCGCAAATATATCCCGGTGGCGGCGGGCATGGCCGGCGGAAGTACCGATGCGGCAGCTGTTTTAGTCGGCGTGAACCGGATGTTTGATCTCGGATTTACGAAGAAGGAACTCATGGAGCGGGGCGTAAAGCTCGGTGCGGATGTCCCGTACTGCATCATGCGCGGAACGGCGCTTTCCGAGGGGATCGGCGAGATCTTAACGGAGCTCCCGCCATCCCCGAAGTGCCATCTCGTGATCGCAAAGCCGCAGATCTCCGTCTCGACGAAAGCTGTGTACGGAAAACTGCGGGTAAATGAGCTTGCACCGGAGGAACATCCGGATATCGACGGAATGACTGAGGCGATCAGAAACGGCGACCTTGACGGCGTGATCAGCCGTCTTGGAAATGTCCTTGAGACGGTGACGATCCCGGATCACCCGGAGATCGCAAGGATCAAGAGTATGATGATGGAGAACGGCGCCTGCGGTTCCCTGATGAGCGGCAGCGGCCCTACCGTGTTCGGTATCTATAAGGACAGGAAACTCGCGGAAAAGACCTTTCAGGCGCTTAAAGAGGCGGATGACGGGCGTCTGACCCGCCAGGTGTACCTGACTGAATTCTACAACCGGAAGAAAGCCAGATAGAGGAGTAAAGACACGATGACAAATCATTTTGAAGTAAATATGGATGAATATCTGCCATTACGGGATGTTGTGTTCAAGACCCTGCGCCAGGCAATTTTAAAGGGAGAGCTGGAGCCGGGCGAACGCCTGATGGAGATCCAGCTTGCGGAGCGGCTTGGCGTGAGCCGTACCCCGATCCGTGAGGCGATCCGGAAACTGGAGCTGGAAGGTCTGGTCCTCATGATCCCGAGAAAGGGAGCGGAGGTTGCAAAGATCTCCGAGAGCAATCTTCGGGATGTCCTGGAGGTGCGCCGTTCTTTAGAGGAGCTTGCGATCGATCTCGCATGCCAGAGGATCACCGAGGAAGAGCTTGATGAGTTAAACAAAGCGGAAGTTGACTTCAAGGCTGCGATCGAGAATGGAGATGCGATGCAGATCGCCCAGACAGATGAGAGCTTCCATGAGATCATCTACAACAGCACGAAGAATCAGAAGCTGGTGCAGATCTTAAATAACCTGAGAGAGCAGATGTACCGCTACCGCCTGGAGTATATCAAGGATGCGGACAAGCGCCAGATCCTCATGGTGGAGCATGAACACATTTTAAAGGCACTGACACTGCGCCATATCCAGGAGGCGAAGATGGCTGTGCGGGAACACATCGATAATCAGGAGATCACGATTCTCAAGAATCTGAAGGAGCAGGAAAATGACATTCAAAGAAAAGTACCAGGCAGGAGAAATTGAATTTGAAGCGATCGACGACTATGTCGATGAGTGGAACAACAGTGACGATGAGCGGACTCTGGCGAAATTCCTCGGTCTCAACGCGGACGAAGAGGACGCGTGGATCGATGATGGGGATGAGGCTCTGAAGGAGATGCTGGACGCAGGAAAGCAGTAGGCAGCTGCGTGAAGCATGAAATAATGCTTTTTGACGGTATTTTGCCTGCTGTGAGGCGGAAAGTATTATAATCTGGAATATCATTTGCCCGCAGTTCAGAAATGGTTATTTTTCACGGGTAGGAATTTTCTGGACTGAAAATTCCGTATGATACCGTTATGGCCGCGGATTTTGCCGATTTGGAATGCGAAGCATCGGCAAAATCCTGTTACAGTGCGCGGGCATGGAGTGACCGTGTACTGTAACCAGAAATGTCAGCTGTCTGCGGGCAATTCATAAAGAAGACAGCATGTTCAGCTGTGAAAAAACATGATCAGGCCGCAGGGCCGTACAATATCGGGAAAGGGGATATCTTCATGACGACAGTTACACTTGGAAAGACCGGGATCACGGTCAACAAGAACGGATTCGGTGCGCTTCCGATCCAGAGGATCACGAAGGAAGAGGCGGCAAAGCTTTTAAGAAAGGCGTACGACGGCGGAATTACATATTTCGATACGGCGAGAGCTTACTCCGACAGTGAGGAGAAGATCGGTTATGCGCTCAGTGATGTCAGAAACCATATCTATCTCGCAACAAAGACCGCGGCAAAAACAGCGGATGAATTCTGGAAAGATCTTGAGACCAGCCTGCGTCTGTTAAAGACGGACTGCATCGATGTATATCAGTTCCACAACCCGGCAGTCTGTCCGAAGCCGGGCGATGAATCCGGCCTTTACGATGCGGCATTAAAAGCGAGAGAACAGGGAAAGATCCGTTTCATCAGTATCACGAACCATCGTCTCGCGGTCGCAAACGAGGCGGTCGATTCCGGCCTTTACGCGACCTTACAGTTCCCGTTCTGCTATCTCTGCAGCGACGCGGATCTGGCGCTCATGGAGAAATGTAAGAAGGCGGACATGGGCTTTATCGCGATGAAAGCGCTGTCCGGCGGCCTTATCAACAACTCGAAAGCGGCTTATGCATTCCAGGCACAGTACGACAGTGTGCTCCCGATCTGGGGTGTCCAGAAGGAGAGCGAACTCGATGAATTCTTAAGCTACATCGACAATCCGCCGGTGATGGATGACGAGATCCGCGCCCTGATCGAGAATGACAGAAAGCAACTGTTCGGCAGCTTCTGCCGTGCCTGCGGCTACTGCATGCCATGCCCGGCCGGCATCGAGATCAACACCTGTGCGAGAATGTCTCTTCTTCTCAGAAGATCCCCGTCCCACCTCCAGCTCACACCGGAAGTCCAGGCGAAGATGATGAAGATCAAAGACTGTCTCCACTGCGGCCACTGCATGAGCAAATGCCCGTATGGACTGAATACACCGGAGTTGCTGCAGAGAAACCTGAAGGATTATGAGGAGATCCTTGCGGGAAAGGAGATTTTGCCGGGAAATTTCTAGGACAAATAAGAAATGATCTGCATATTCGGAACTTACATATGCAAATTTTGCACATTCGAAAAGTGAAATGTGCAAAAAAGAAAAAGGCTTTTTGGAGAACAATCTCTGAAAAGCCTTTTTTTGCAAAAAAAATTGGAAATAATGACAATAAATGACATCGATGACAATTTTTGTCCATATAAGATGCTATAATAACAGTATCATGATTCCTCGAATACAAGAAACTTCTGAGCCTCGACATGCAGGGCATCGGCGATATCGAAGAGGGTATCTAAAGACAGTGCCTTGGAAATATTCGGCGCTTCGAGGTGCCCGATGTAAGCGGGAGTCAGTCCGACCTGTTCAGCAAGCTCTTCCTGGGTGAGACCACGGAGCTTGCGGTAATAGGCGATCTTCAGGCCAATTTGGCGATATTTTTCAGTGTGAACCGATTTCATGAATTTTCCTCCGAATATATTTATGATAGCGAATCACGACAAAAATTGACATGAGCTGAAAAATATAATATTATAACTAACAGATAGTATTATATGCTTATAAAGCCATAGAATGCATGGGAGGGAGTATGAACAGTACAACAGGTAAGTCAGACCGTCTGCTTCAGATCTATTCCAGACTTGTGAACGGAGAAGTCCTGTCAAAAAAGGAAATGGCGGACAAGTTTCATATCACTGAGCGCAGCGTTCAGCGAGACGTGGAAGCTCTGAGGTGCTTTTTTCAGGAACAGGGCCTAAACCAGAATGTCATCCACGACCGGAAAGCCGGCGGATACCGTCTGCAGCGGGAGGAAAAACCTCTGTTAAATAACGGGGAGATCCTGGCTGTGTGCAAGATCCTTCTGGAAAGCCGCTCCATGAGGAGAGAGGAAATGTTTCCGATCCTCGAAAAACTGACAGCAAGCTGTGTCCCGCAAAAGAGCAGGGCAGCAGTTGACTCACTCATATCTAACGAAAAATTTCACTACATCGAACCACATCACGGAAAATTCATCATCCCCGGCCTCTGGGACATCGCGCAGGCCGTACAGAATCACTATGTCATGGAGATCAAGTACGAGCGCATGAAAGCCCCCAACCTCGTAAAACGGACCATCGAGCCGGTTGGGATCCTGTTCTCGGAGTACTATTTTTATCTGGCGGCATTTCTGCGGAATATCGACCGGGAAAAGGAATTCACTAATAAAGATGATATCTACCCAACCATCTACCGGATCGACCGCATCAAGTCCTTTAAAATCACCGACGAACATTTTAATGTGCCGTATAAAGACCGCTTCGAGGAAGGAGAATTCCGGAAACGGGTGCAGTTTATGTATGGCGGGAAGTTGAAGAAAATCCGGTTTAAGTATACGGGGATGTCGGTGGAGGCGATACTGGACCGGCTGCCGACGGCGAAGGTGATTAGAGATGGCGAGGGTGGCAAGGTGATTGAGGCGGAGGTGTTTGGTGGTGATGGGGTGGATATGTGGTTGAAGGGGCAGGGGAGTGCAGTGGAAATGATCAGCGAATAAAATGGCTGCGAGCAGAAAACGGGAGGAGAATTATAATGTTCTTTTCGGATGCAAAGAATCAGATGGAAGAGAAATTGGAGCAGGAGAGAAAAGAGTATCAGAAGGTCTTTCAGGAGACGTTGAGCCACTGTGAAGTGTTGTGCGAAGTCAGAAAAGGGGCGGTAGCAACGCTCCATAGTTGTGAAGAGTACATACAGGCTATATCGAATCGTCCATATGAGTACGATTTAAAAAGCAAAAAAATAAATCAGGATTATCAGAAATTTGAAAAACAGCTCAAAAAATATAAATACAAATCACCTCGGAATAAATCTGGAATGATGTTAGGAAGGAGTACTGCCGCAGGAGCAGGAGTTGCGCTGCTTGGACCTAATGTAGCATTGGCAGCAGCAACTACATTTGGTACAGCATCAACCGGAGCCGCAATCAGCTCTCTTAGTGGGGCTGCTGCTGCAAATGCTGCGCTTGCATGGCTGGGAGGTGGGGCATTGACAGTTGGTGGGGCTGGTGTCGTAGGTGGACAAGCACTTCTTGCGCTGGCAGGTCCAGTTGGTATTGCGATAGGAATCAGCGGTGCTGTAGCGGCGGGAGTTAAGATGGTTTCAGATAATAAAAAGAAAGCACAGAATGCAGAAGTGGAGATTACGAAGATGAGAATAGATATGACACGGCTGCAGGGCATTCAGAAGAGAGTGGATG
>OIXA01005893.1_pt1 | contig 10649 bp, 10 predicted proteins | sample 1587721 | NCBI WGS metagenome assembly OIXA01 (sample SAMEA3888900, study PRJEB22519) | human gut metagenome | biome: human gut; feature: human-associated habitat; material: faeces | place: Denmark | collected 2013 | reverse complement strand
CTATGACCCTCTGCTTGTAAGGCAGATGCTCTCCCAGCTGAGCTAAGATCCCATTTTGTGTCTGTCACTTTGACCGACTCTATGTAAGCCGCTCTTGCAACCGACTTCGTTAGTATACTATGTCCCACTCAAAGTGTCAACACTTTTTTTATTTTTTTTATATTTTATTTTGTTTATAAATTTCCGACAATTTTATCTTTGATAATTGCCAGAATCTCTCTGGGAATATATAGAAGAAGTCTCCAGGAACGATATCTGGACGGAACCGGATAAATTTCCCGACAGCCACACTTTCTGCCAATCATTACACCTCGAAACACATGAAAATTATTAGTCACTACCCCAATTGCCGGCTCCGTACTGCCGATCAGCTCCAGACTGTAATCCAGATTTTCTTTGGTATTGGTCGAACGTTCTTCTCGGATCAGACGTCCTCCATCAATCCCATGTTCTGTCAGATATCTGTACATGGCCTCCGCTTCACTGATTCGTTCCCCGTCTCCCTTTCCTCCGGAAAGCACAGCCCTTGTCCCGGGGTTTTCTTCAAGATAGAGCAAAGCCCTTCTGGTTCTTTCCAGAAGGGCTAATGTCATTCTTGTACCATCTACATGCGCGCCAAGTAGAATGATATAATCCAGATTCTCTCTGGCTTTCATTATTTACCGCAGCAGTATTTGTATTTCTTACCGCTTCCGCACGGACAAGGATCGTTACGGCCGATTTTATGCGGTTTTACAACTGTACCGGATTTTTTCTGCTCTTTGTAGAGTTCTTTACGTTTTTCTTCTGAGAAGATTTCATCCCACTGTGGAAGCTGATACAGCCAGTCTGCCTTTGCATCAACCATATTCTTGTAAAGAAGTTCTTTGTCAAATGCAAGTGTGACTTTTGTATTCTCATCCATAGTCTCAATCGGGTTCGGGATCTTAAGGCTGTCATTGATACCATCCAGGAAACCAACCATAGTCAGGACATCCTGTCCGTATTTTTCTGCCAGTTCCTTGACTGTACCACTTACAACTTCATCCGGATTGGAAAGAAGCTGTTCGTAGATTCCCTTTTCAATATTAAAATAGTTTGCCCAGAATCTCTGAAGCTGATTGCGGTCTGCCTGCTGATTGTAAGCAATTTCGCGCCACTGCTCTAAGATTGTTTTATCACTCATTGTTTCATCCTCTTTTCAAAAATTTTGCCTGTGCTCCATTATATCATCTTTTTTCCCAAAACACAAATCCTATTCTTATAATTTTTGTGAAAAATGTGTATATATAAAAAATAAACCGGTCATACTGTAAATGTTCCCTGAAGGATTCTTCAGGAAACATACTGCAAAAGATAATTTCAGGAAAAACTTATATCCTCCCCTTAAAAGGTCTCAGGGCTGACACAGATACGCGGTTCTGGGACTTTTCTCGTTTTATTTCACACCAAGTTTTTCAAGATCTGCTGTTACCTGTTTAAAATCTTTAAAACATATGGTATGAATTCCCTGTTCCTGTGCTCCCCTGCAGTTTTCCGGACGATCATCGATGAACACACATTCCTCCGGTTTCAACTGGTATTTATTCAGAATTGTCTGATAAATTTCCGCATCTGGTTTCAGCTGGTTAGCATAACAGGAAAAAACCTCTCCATCCATTTCTCTGCGGAATGTCAGTTCCTTTTTCGTGTGATCCAGCATATAACTGCTGTAATTAGACAGGATATATACATGATATCCCTTACTTTTCAGATATTTTACCCAGGTATCCGCATATGGTCTCTTTCGAATAGTCTGTCCGCTGCCTTTGATGACTTTTTCGATATCCTCTGCATCCTGTGGATCCAGTTCCTGAAACTGTTTCAGATAAACTTCTTCCTCATACAGTCCACGATCCCGTTCCTCCCATACCGAGCTCAGAAAAGTCGCATTCGCAATTCGTTCTCTTTTTTCAGGAGCAAATCCAAAACTGTCCAGATAAGACTCCCAGTCATAATCTACCAGAACTTTTCCCACATCAAAGATCACATTCTTTATCTCGCCAGCCACCTGCTGTTCCTCTTTTTTCTTATTCAAATATTTGAACAACATAAGGAGTACATAGCACATCACTGCCACAAACAGTACCGTAAAAAGTGATGCCATAAATTGTTTCTGTGAAAAATCGCCCTTCAGTGCAAAATACATTGGAAGACAAAAGATCATCAGTAGTGCGATCACGCCAATGATCGCAGCATATTTTTTCCAGTTTTTCATACAAACCTCTTTGTCACTAATGTTAAGAAATGCGCCGGAGCGAACTCCGGCGCGTCATCATGTCAACTAATTTTTATGAAATTATTTATTTCTGTAAATGATATCATTTCTTCCTGGTCCATTGGAGATCATTGTGATCGGGAATCCGATCTGTTTCTCTACAAATTCGATATACTTACGGCAATTTTCCGGAAGTTCATCATAGTTCTTAATTCCACGGATATCTGATTTCCATCCTGGAAGAACTTCAAAAACCGGTTTTGCTTTTTCCAGAAGTCCTGTTGTAGGGAATTCTGTTGTAACTTTGCCGTCAATTTCATAACCTGTACATACCGGAATCTCATCAAGATAACCCAGTACATCAAGTACTGTAAATGCAACATCTGTAGCTCCCTGCATACGGCATCCATATTTGGAAGCAACACAGTCAAACCATCCCATACGTCTCGGGCGGCCAGTTGTTGCACCATACTCTCCACCGTCTCCACCTCTTCTTCTAAGTTCATCTGCTTCTTCTCCGAAGATCTCGGAAAAAAAAGCACCTGCACCTACTGCACTGGAGTAAGCTTTGCATACAGTAATGACTTTTTTGATTTCATATGGCGGTACACCAGCACCAATAGCACCATAAGCTGCAAGGGTGGAAGAAGATGTAACCATCGGATAAATTCCATGATCCGGATCTTTCAGAGAACCAAGCTGTCCCTCAAGCAGGATCTCTTTGCCTTCTTTTAATGCATTCCACAGGAAAAGAGATACATCTCCAACATAAGGAGCAACCATTTCTTTATATTTCATCAGTTCATCAAAGATTTCATTTGGATCAAGAAGCGGTTTGTGATACAGATGCTCAAGAAGAATATTCTTTGTCTCAACAACACGCTCTACTTTTTCTCTCAGAGAATCATCATGGAACAGCTCATTTACCTGGAAACCGATTTTTGCATATTTATCTGAATAGAACGGTGCAATACCGGATTTGGTAGATCCGAAGGATTTACCACCCAGACGTTCCTCTTCGTACTGGTCAAACAGAATGTGATATGGCATAACGATCTGAGCTCGGTCAGAGATCATAATCTTCGGTGCCGGAACGCCTCTTGAAACAACTTCATTGTATTCTTTAAAAAATACCGGAATATTCAGTGCAACACCGTTTCCAATAACGCTTGTTGTATGGTTATAAAATACGCCAGACGGAAGTGTATGCAGTGCAAATTTGCCATAATCGTTGACGATTGTATGTCCTGCATTGGCTCCTCCCTGAAATCTTACGATAATATCAGCTTCCTGTGCGAGCATATCAGTAATTTTACCTTTACCTTCATCTCCCCAGTTTGCTCCAACTACTGCTTTGATCATAACACTTTTTCCTCCTCGTGTTTTATTTGATCTATCATACGTTTATCTCTGCTGTCATACCCAACATGTCTTTGTGTGCATCCAGAACCGGCTGTACAGTCTTCTCAATAAATGTAACCGTCTGTTCTTTGGCTCTGCCGACATATCTGGACGGCTCCATAGATTTGCGCAGTTCCTCGATTGTCAGATTGAAGGCCGGATCTGCTGCGATTCTCTCAAGAAGATCATTGTCTTTTCCTTCTACTTTAACGGTACGTCCGGCTTCCATGGAAAGTTCACGGATGCGTTCATGAAGCTCCTGACGGTCTCCACCTGCTTTTACAGCATCCATCATGATGTTTTCTGTCGCCATAAACGGAAGCTCTGCCATCATATGTTTCTCGATTACTTTCGGATAAACAACCAGTCCGTCAACAACATTCAGGCACAGATCCAGGATACCATCGATTGCCAGGAATCCCTCCGGAATACTGAGTCGTTTGTTTGCGGAGTCATCCAGGGTTCTCTCAAACCACTGTGTTGCAGAAGTAATTGCCGGATTCAGTGCATCCACCATTACATATCTGGAAAGAGATGCGATACGCTCACTTCTCATCGGATTTCTCTTGTAGGCCATCGCAGAGGAACCAATCTGTGATTTTTCAAATGGTTCTTCTACTTCTTTCAGATGCTGCAGAAGGCGGATATCATTGGACATCTTATGTGCGCTTGCCGCAATACCTGCAAGAATATTCAGGACTCTTGTATCTACTTTACGGGAATAGGTCTGTCCGGATACCGGATAGCAGTTCTTGAATCCCATCTTTTCTGCGATCATCGGATCAATCTTGTCGATTGTCTCCTGATCCCCTTCGAACAGTTCCAGGAAACTTGCCTGTGTTCCGGTAGTTCCCTTGGAACCCAGAAGTTTCAGTGTGCCCATTACATATTCCAGATCTTCCAGATCCATCAGGAATTCCTGTGTCCAGAGAGTTGCACGTTTACCAACTGTTGTCGGCTGTGCCGGCTGGAAATGTGTAAATGCAAGAGTTGGCTGTTCTTTGTATTTATCTGCAAATTTTGACAGTTCTGCAATTACGTTCACCAGTTTTTTCTGAACCAGCTTCAAAGCCTCAGCCATCACAATGATATCTGTGTTGTCACCTACATAACAGGATGTTGCACCCAGATGGATGATTCCTTTTGCTTTCGGGCACTGTACGCCATATGCATACACGTGAGACATAACGTCATGGCGTACCTGACGTTCTCTTTCTTTTGCCACATCATAGTTGATATCATCCTTGTGAGCTTTCAGTTCATCAATCTGCTCCTGAGTGATATTCAGGCCAAGTTCTTTTTCTGTTTCAGCCAGAGCGATCCACAATCTTCTCCAGGTGCGAAATTTCATATCCGGAGAAAAAATGTACTGCATTTCCTTGCTGGCATAACGCTCTGAAAGGGGACTTACGTATCTGTCTGTACTCATGTATTTACTCCTATCATCTCACTCGATTAACCGCAGGGGTAACTGCGGTTGCTCGGATTTCCTATCATTACGCAGAAATTATATAACATTGCATCATTAAAAGCAATCCCTTTATTCCTCTCCCTGATGAAATTTACCAAGGAATTCTTTGATTCGTGCATTACTTGAAGAAAATACTTCCTGTGGAGTACCTTCTACAGCAATTACACCTTTATCCATAAAAATAACTCTGTCGGAAATATCCCGAGCAAAGTTCATTTCATGTGTCACGATCACCATCGTGATATGGATATCCGCCAGTGAACGGATTACTCTCAAAACTTCTCCGGTAAGTTCCGGATCAAGTGCGGAAGTCGGCTCATCAAAGAACAGGATTTTCGGATTCAGTGCAAGGGCTCTTGCTATCGCAACTCGCTGGCACTGTCCGCCTGACAACTGATACGGATAAGCATCTTCTTTATCAGACAATCCCATCTTTGCCAGAAGATCTCTCGCTTCTCTGTAAACCTCATCTTTATTTCTCTTCTGCACATGGATTGGTGCATCGGTAATATTTTTCATGACCGTATAATGCGGAAACAGATTAAAGTTCTGAAAAACCAGGCCAAAGCAGGACTGAATCTCTTTCAGTTTTGTTTTATTCGGCAGACAGACTTTACCATTTTCGGTCCAGACCGTTTTATTTCCCATATAACTTACTTCACCGTCATCAATCAATGTCAGCAGTGTCGCACAGCGAAGAAGCGTGGATTTACCGGAGCCTGAGGAACCGATAATTGAAACGACCTCTCCTTCATTTACATGAATCGACACATCCTTCAGTACCTGAAGACCGTCGAACTCTTTTTTGATATGATTCATTTCCAGAAGACTTGTACTCAAAGCATTTCCTCCTAACGATAGTAATTCAGTTTCTTTTCAAACCATTCCATAACCCAGGCAACTACAAAGTTAAAGATATAGTAGAATACCCCGGCGATCACAAACGGAACAACTGTTGTCTGCGCAGCTGCGATCTGTTTTGCCAGCGCAAACATCTCAATATAAGATACCGAATAAACAAGGGAGGTATCTTTGACAAGTGTAATGACCTCATTTGTCACAGAAGGAAGCACGATCTTTACAACCTGCGGTAATACGATTTTGAAAAATGTCTGGCTTTTATTGTATCCCAGAAGCTGTGCTGCCTCATACTGTCCCACCGGAATCGACTCAATTCCGGAACGATAGATTTCTGCAAAATATGCGGCATAATTCAGAGAACATCCCAGAATGATCGCGGTAAATTTATAATTGCCGATATTCATTCCCCACAGATAGAACGGTCCAAAATACCACAGCAGCAGCTGCAGCATCAGTGGTGTTCCTCGCATAATAGAAATATACGCCTTAACGATCCAGCTTAATGGCTTGAACCTGCTCACACGTCCAAAATATACAACCATGCCAAGTGGCAGGGAAAATAACAGTGTCAGAAAAAAGATCAGCAGCGTCTGCCCAAACCCTGTGGTAAGCTGTTGTAACATTACCTGAAAACTCATGTACTCTCCTCCATAAACCTACAAGAGGGATGCCACCCGGAAAACCGGGAAGCATCCCATTCTGTATTCGTATTTTATGTATTGCTTATTTTTCTTCTGTTTTATCTGTTTCTGCATCATCTGTTGCATCTTTGGAATCCTCTGCCGATGCATCATCAGAAGCTTTCAGTGTTACCATATCTGCGATTTCATACTTCTCAGCAAGTTCTGCAACCGTTCCATCATCTGCAAGTTTCTGAAGGTCTGCATTCACAATATCACAGAGCTCTGTATTACCCTTTTTAAATCCGATTGCATACTGTTCTGTATTCAGTGTCTCATCAAGGATCTTGAATCCCTCTCCTCTGGAATTCAGCTGATATTTGGCAACTCCGACATCGATTGCCAGTGCATCCAGTGCCCCTGCCTGCAGTTCTGTGAATGCAGTATTGTAATCTGCAAATTCATTCAATGCTCCAAAGGTATCCGCCAGTTCTTTCTGTCCGCCTTCTTCCTCACTCTGAAGAAGATCCAGTGCTGCGGAAGCTGCCTGCACACCAACGATCTTACCGGCAAGATCTGTAAGCTTCTCAATTCCAGAATCATCTGCAACAACGATTACCTGACTGTTATCTACATACGGCTCTGAGAAAGTATAATCATCTTCTCTTCCGTTCATAGTAAATCCATTCCAGATACAGTCGATAGATCCGGAATTCAGTTCCATATCTTTGGAATCCCAGTTGATCGGCTTTTTCACCAGTTCCCAGCCTTCTTTGTCACATACCGCCTGTGCCAGTTCCAGGTCAAATCCGGTGTATTCTCCGTCATCATCCATATAACCGTATGGCGGATATTCTGCATCGAAACCTACTGTGAACGTCGTTCTGCTGCTTTCATCCGTTGTTTCTGCGGAAGCATTCTCGCTGCTCTCATCCGTTGTTTCTGTGCTCTCGGTCTTGCTTGTATCTTCGGTCGCTGTATCTTTACTGGAACCACATCCTGCAAACAGGGACAGTGCCATTGTTGCTGCTACCATGATGCTTACTGTTTTCTTTTTCATAACAATTACCCTCCGGTTTTTCATATGCTAACACTCTATCATAGTAAAGTATTAATGTCAAGACATTTTTCAAAATTTGTCTTTGTACTGTGGACACACCGGGGAGTTCTCATCTGCAACATATTTTTCCGAAAATTTGTTTTTATCAGAACTGATCCCCGGAACCAATGATTGATATGCAATGCAACCAAAGAAAAAGCAGTGCGACCGGTTTTATTCACCGCCTTACTCTACTTTTTCCTGTTTAACCTGATATTCAATTATTTTTATTGATAATTTTTATCAGTATCCCGTACTCTTATGGTACTCCGCAGTCAGCTGTTCCAACAGATGCTCCATCCCCTGCTGATAATCCTCTTCTCTGCCCTGCTGTTTTTCTTCCAGTAACTTTTTATATTCCTGGCCTTCCGGTGTGTCATAGAGGTCTTCCACAGCTTCTTCCACTTCTACATAGATTTCTTCCTGGCGTTCTTCATCGACTTCCAGCTGTTTCGCCTTTTCCACAAAAGCGTCCACACCATGTTCCATATACACGGCATACAGAAGGCTCTTTACCGCTCCCATCGTGTGCAGTTTGCCGTAGGCGATCTCAAAGCAACGAATCGCTTCTTCCATCTGAAACAGCCTTGCATAGGCGCAGCCCATATTGTGGTAGATTTCTCCGATAAACTGTTTTCCGAGAAGGATCTCCTGGCGGGGAAGTTCCTGGTCTGGGGTCACTTCTTCCTGTTTTTCCTCCCGGGAAGAAGAACTATCCGTCTCCGCTGCATCTGTTTCCGGATTCTCCGGTGTACTGTCGGTCTCTTCCTCTGCTCCACCCTGTGGATCTTCCATCATATCGATGGTGATCGCAACCGGAGACTCTGCTTCTGCGCCTGCAGGGTTTTCTGTTGTTTCCTGCACTCCTACAGTATGGTCCGCTGCTGCTTCGGTCGCTTCCGGTTTTCTGATATCCGTCACTTCGGTGTCATCTTCCGCTTCCCGGCGAAGCGCCCTTTGATAAACCTTGATGGCGTTCACATATTTTCCGTGTTCCATCAGATAATCACCTTTTCGCTTCTGACGCAACACTTCCGGTTCATTTGCCAGCTGTCGGATCTGCTGATTCAATCTGCGGAACTCTTCCAGAGACAGATAACTGATCTCCTTGAACACCGGAAGGATAAAATCTCCCACCTTCATCTCATCGTCATCCAGATGTTTATACAGATTTTCTGCCAATTTCTTCAATCCCAGCTGATCCCGGATCCAGAAACACAATTCCTCGTTCAGGATCGTACTGTCCAGCAGATATATATTATGATAAAAATAAAAGCACAGCTCTTCGATGGAATAGATATTGGTACTGATGTTTTCAATATAATAAGGCAGTTTTGCCCGTTTTACCTGACACAAAATATATCCGCTCATTCTTCTGCCCCCCAACTCTTCATCGTCTCATGCCATGTAAGGTTGCTCGACGGATAAAGATCTCCAAATCCCATATCCGTCACATCAATCCTGCACTCGTCTGCCGCAGTAAATTCCAGATGTATATGCAGTCTAGTCGCTTTTGCCGGACGGTCCGGAAGACCGGGCAAAGGCATACTGTAGCGCACTTTACCGGTATTTTCCATATCAGACACAACAAATTCCAGTTCCCTGGTATCATCTAGAATAATTTCACAGTCTCCCATTGCTTCGTACCAGTTGACACCGGATACGATCAGGGGATGATAGGCCGGTGTTCCGAACACAGTCATCTCCATACCCACATTTTCCCGTACCAGATCATTGCCCACATACAGATACCCCTTCAGATTCCGTTCCTCTGTCTTTTCTTTCGCAGCATAGCAGGCACCCTTGGAAAACAGATTATTTCCGTAAAATACCCGGCGCTGGTGTTTACAAAGCTCAGCCACAGATTTTTCTGCCCAGTCTCGCTCGAACCCTTCCCCAACCAGGTAAATACTTGAATAAACCTCACTTCCCACTGATTCTGTCACAAACTGGCAAAAATCCACATCACGCTGCATATATTCCGTGTGTAGTGTGATATGACCACCCCGTCTGACTCCGACATGTACCGGACGGGTACTGCGGTTCATCTCCAGTTTTGCATAAGAAACTTCATCCTTGTCAAATACAAACAAGCCTACACTTCTGCTCCAGATCTCCGGTTTCTGATATAACGTATGATAATAAAAGCTTTCTTCATAATCCTGCAGAAAACAACGGTTTCTCGGAAATCCCATCTCCCGGCATGCCACCCGGATGTTCTCCACCATCGGGCGTGTCAGTACCGGCGTAGTGATCATCAGTCCGTTGATACTCTTCACCAGATCCGGCACACCAAGGATACGAAGTGCATTACCGATAAATTTTCCGAGAAGTTCTCCAACCTTCCATGTAGCCCCGTCCACTTCCACTGTCTCCTGTTTCAGACACAGTGTATACAGGTTTTCCACAGGAATCTCCTCCTGCTGTTCCACAAAGTACTCTACTTCCAGGCCGAAGTGCCATTCCTCTTCTCCCGGTTTCTTGCTGAGCACATTGGGGAAGGTATACTGACCGGTTCCCACCTTCACCGGCAGAGAAACGGGTTCTCCCTCACGCCGGTCATAATAACACAGCTGTGAGACCTTCTCCCCAAAATCAAATCCTACCAATATATTTCTGACTTCGTTCATTTTTCTGCCTCCATCTGTGTATTACGCATGGAGTACCGGAAACATTTTTCTTGCAAAATGTTCTCTCTGTAGGTACTGTTCCATGGCTTTTTCTGTCTGCTCTCTCCGTCCCAGTTTCCGGCCTGCCAGCATCTGATTGATCAGCTGATATTTTGTGTTTCCTTCCTGTAAAGACTCTTCCATCGTCAGAAGTTTCTTTTCCGTCTGTCGGGTATCATCCGGCAGTTCCACTGTCAGGTAATACTCCAGTATCTCATCATAAAACAGCAGGAATTCCTTTACAAAAATGCCCTGGTACATATTTTTCATCGGTTCACTTTTAAAGTTTTCA
>OIXA01005892.1_pt1 | contig 10649 bp, 11 predicted proteins | sample 1587721 | NCBI WGS metagenome assembly OIXA01 (sample SAMEA3888900, study PRJEB22519) | human gut metagenome | biome: human gut; feature: human-associated habitat; material: faeces | place: Denmark | collected 2013 | reverse complement strand
CGATAACAGGCTCAGGGAACTCCATAGACTCAAGGATTACCGGATGCTGCTCATCACAGATGGTATCACCAGTTGTGGTAGTCTTGAAACCTACGGCTGCAGCGATATCTCCGGAATAAACCTTGTCAATCTCGCTACGGCTGTTTGCGTGCATCTGTACGATACGTCCGACACGCTCTTTCTTATCCTTTGTTGCATTCAGTACATAAGAACCGGAGTTCAGTGTACCGGAATAAACACGGAAGAATGCGAGTTTTCCTACGAACGGATCTGTCATGATCTTGAATGCAAGTGCTGCGAACGGCTCATCATCAGATGACTTACGGATAACCTCGTTACCCTCCTCGTCAACACCTGTAATATCAGGGATATCTGTTGGTGCAGGCATGAACTCGATAACACCATCGAGAAGCTTCTGAACACCTTTGTTCTTGTATGCAGAACCGCAGTATACCGGAACTGCCTCACAAGCGATCGTTCCCTTACGGAGAGCTTTCTTGAGCTCATCAACAGATGGCTCCTCACCCTCAAGATACTTCTCAAGGAGATCATCATCCAGCTCACAAACCTTCTCGATCAGGTTGTCATGCCATTCCTGTGCAAGATCCTTCAGATCATCAGGAATCTCTGTAATCTCGATGTCAGTACCCTCATCATTTTTATAATAGTATGCATCCATCTCGAAGAGGTCGATCAGACCGATAAAGTCGTCTTCCTTTCCGATAGGAATCTGTACTGGGATTGCATTCTTGCCCAGACGATCAATGATTGTCTGAACAGACATGAAAAAGTCTGCACCCATCTTGTCCATCTTATTGATGAACGCCATACGTGGTACATTATATGTGTCTGCCTGACGCCATACATTCTCTGACTGTGGCTCAACACCGGCCTTTGCATCAAATACACCGACAGCACCATCCAGTACACGCAGAGAACGCTCTACCTCTACAGTAAAGTCTACGTGGCCCGGAGTATCGATGATGTTGATACGATGCTCTAAAGCACCAGCCTTTGGTTTATGATGATCCTCAAGTGTCCAGTGGCAAGTGGTAGCAGCGGAAGTAATTGTGATACCTCTCTCTTTCTCCTGCTCCATCCAGTCCATCGTAGACGCACCATCATGAGTCTCACCAATCTTATAGTTTACACCGGTATAATAAAGAATACGCTCTGTCAAAGTGGTCTTACCCGCATCGATATGAGCCATAATACCGATATTTCTTGTTCTGTCAAGTGGATATTCTCTTCCAGCCAAGGTCGTTTACCTCCTCTATGAATCTTACCAGCGATAATGTGCAAACGCCTTGTTTGCCTCTGCCATTTTGTGCATATCTTCTTTTCTCTTAACAGCAGCGCCAGTATTGTTTGATGCATCAAGAATCTCGTTAGCAAGTCTTTCCTTCATTGTCTTCTCGCCTCTCTTACGTGAGAACAGAGTCAGCCAGCGAAGAGCCAGTGCCTGTCTTCTGTCAGGTCTAACCTCGATAGGTACCTGATAGGTAGCACCACCAATACGTCTTGCCTTTACCTCAAGCTGTGGCATGATATTATTCATAGCCTCCTCGAATACTTCGAGAGCGTCCTTACCGGACTTCTCAGCGATCTGCTCAAATGCACCATAAACGATCTTCTGAGCAACACCTTTCTTACCATCTAACATGATATTGTTGATCAGCTTTGTAACAACCTTGCTCTTGTAGACAGGATCTGCTAATACATCTCTTTTCTGTATATGTCCTTTACGTGGCACGTTACTTCCCTCCTTAATATTATTTGACAATACTACACAGCCGACACTGCATCAGCGTATTGTCATCATTAATTCATCGGTACTCACGAATTTCTGTGTCCGCACCAGGTTAATCAGTAAAAATTAATCCGGCACATCCCCAAATTAGTGAATGATTACTTCTTAGGTCTCTTTGCTCCATACTTAGAACGGCCCTGCTTTCTGTTTGCAACACCGGCTGTATCGAGTGTACCACGGATAATATGATATCTGGTACCTGGCAAATCCTTTACTCTTCCACCACGGATAAGTACAACGCTATGCTCCTGAAGGTTATGTCCCTCACCTGGGATGTAGCTTGTTACCTCAATACCGTTTGAAAGACGAACTCTGGCTGTTTTACGAAGAGCTGAGTTAGGCTTCTTAGGTGTAGCAGTACGAACAGCGGTACAAACACCTCTCTTCTGAGGGGAGCTCTGTGCTACCGTCTTCTTGTTCAGAGAGTTGTAAGTGTACTGAAGTGCTGGGGAGTTAGACTTCTTGGTAGAAACCTTTCTTCCTTTTCTTACTAACTGGTTAAATGTTGGCATTAATTTCACCTCCTGCGTGTTTTATTCAATATTTCCAAATTGTGGTACTTTTATTCATCGCCTCTTCCGTATCACTATTAGAATAGACAACGGGCTATCGCCTGCACGCCAAAAAAGGGCGCAAAAAAGCACACTCAATTAGTATAACGACGTCACCAAAACTTGTCAATACCCTTTGCATTATTTTTTCTTGTTATTTTGCGATGATCTGTTTTTTAGATGGATCCATTGAAGCTTGCCCTCTTGCAGTAGAAAATAGTTGCGCATTCCCTTGGCCGGAAACAAGCCATCTGCCTGTTTCGACAGCTTGCAGTCCCATTTCTCCACACCGTTCTTTCGGTAGATCTTACACCCTTCTGTTGTAACCATATATATTTCTTCGTCTGCCATCGTAACATTTGTAAAGTCTGTGGCAACCTGACGTTCAAATACTTTACCGCCCGACGTGTTAAACAGATACATCCGTCCACTGCCTTTCTTGCTGCCGGCGGCAATCACTCCGATATAACGGTCATCATAAAAAGCACTCAGTATCTCTCGATTCCAATCTTTTTTGAATACTTGTTTTGGCTTCTTCATATTCTTCCAAAGGCTGAAACCTTTTTCGCTGAAAAGCGCAGCATGATCTTCATCCAAATATTTCACCTCTGCGACAATGCGGTCCTTATACTCCTGCGCACCAACCAAGCAGTTCGTGTTTTTGCCCACGTCTGTAAAATCGTAAAATGCCACCTGACTCTTAACTGCGCCACTGGTCACACAGATGCTTGCACAGATCACGCCCGTACCGTCCGGTGACAGATCGATTGAAACCGGGTAGCCTTCTTCTACGTTGGTCGGAATTTCCACGAGAAGCTTTTTATTGTCATCATACGGATTGTATACCTGGATCACATTAGATGACTGATCTTCTAACAATACAGCTACTACGCCCTGTTTGGAGACGCACGCCTGCAAGATCGGATAGTCTGTCGTCAGCTTCGTCCCGCTGTCACTTCCATTGTACACATATAAGGACTTCCCCTGTATATCTGCTACAACTGCATATTTCTCGCAAATATCTAATGCAGGATTCTCCATATCATAACTTCCATTCCACATTTCATTTCCATCACGATCTACTGCTGCCGCTCCGTCTCTGCTGTAGCGAAGCACCCCATGTTGATAGGCACTACATTTTATACCACTGCTTTTTTTTAGTGCGATCGTATTTTTCACTTCGTAACTGCTATATTGATGATTGACGTAAAAATAAATAACCGCTGCTAATATCACTGCCACCAATAGAATACAGGCGATACTCAAAAAAATCGTCCTTTTGATCTCTTGACGACGTTTCGTTACCACCTGAACATCTCTGGCTCTTCCTGCTAAAGTTTCCATTATAATTCCCCATATCTCTATATATTATTGCTTTCAGATATAGTATAACTGATTTTTACGGTTCGGGCAATAAAATACACTGCCCAATATAGATCTCATCACTATTTTTGATCCGGTTGGTATTCTTGACCCGATCTAACAGGTCAAACGAATGATACTGCCGCCATACGATCTGACTAAGCGTATCACCCTTGCGGACTATATAGCTTTCCATCTGCGAACCACCTGTAACTGATGCTGCCACCGACCGCTCCGGCGCTGTTGTCACTTTGGAGCCTGACTGAGCTGTCGCCTTCTGTCTTGCGGCGGTCTGTGTTTTTACTTCCTGTGCAGGAGTAGCAGTAGGTTTCACTGCGACAGTATGCTTCGATGTCTCTAAGGACTGCTGTGATGTTTCTCTGCTCTGCGGCTCCGCAGACTGCTGTGATGCTTCTCTACTCTGCTGATCCGCAGACCGCTGTGATGCTTCTCTGCTCTGCGGCTCCACAGACTGCTTTGGCGCCTCGGTACTCTGTGTGCTCTGCAGCTCAGCCGTTTCCTTATCACGCAGTGCATCCGATACAACGAACTCACGGTTATTCTGTTCCTGTGCCGTTACATATCCGGATAACGTCTGAATAGATTCTTCCATGGCCTGTATCTTGGAAAGACTTTTCACTAGAAGATTCGCTCCCATCAATACCATAAAAAACAAAATGACACCTGCGCTCCACGCAACCATCTGCATGCGTTCCTGTCTGGTCTTCTTTTGCCGGATCGTACTGCGGATCGCATCCATGACCTCATCCTCATAGTCTGCTTCCCCACTGATCTCTTTCTGCTCCCGCAGCATATATTCCTGCATTTGTGGATTTTTGGCAAAATAAATATAATAACCGCTCAACTCTTCAAATGCTCCATCTTCATAAAAAAAGACTTTTTCTTCTTTTTCGGATAAGTCTGCCAAGAATAAGATCCTGCTCATTTCTCCAAATTGTTCTTCCTGAATATGACGAACCTGCTTGTCCACTTTACTGTTCCACATACCAACGCCAAGACCCCAGCCAAGCACTTTTGCACCGGCGAAATATTTATGTATGTCCTCGTATAACTTGTCCCACTGTGCATCCCCAAGGGCTCCTGTCTCGGGATCAAGTTCCACCTCTATGCAGCCATATAAAAACAAGCCGTCTTTTGCCTCTTTGATACCCTCTCTTCCCAAAAATACAATAATGGACTCTTCCTGTTTTTCTAAAAAGATCTTGCGGATATCTGTCAGCACATAATCTTCAATATAAATTCTTCTTGCCCCGCCGGTCTCCCCAATCTGCTTTATATTTTCCGGATAGGTTTCATATTCATACACGTTTTTTTCTCTGTTTTTGCTGCCCTGCTCCATATCACACCACAACCTTTCATTCACCTGTTCTCTATTACCGAAAAGCATTGTAACACGCTCTCCCGTGCACACTTTGTCGAAACAGAGGTGCAAACGCCCCTTTCTGACAACATCTTTCGACGAACAGGTATGAACCGACAGCCTCTTTCTGACAACATCCTTCGACGAACAGGTATGAGCCGACAGCCTCTTGGAGATACTGACAGCAGTTATGTGACGTTATGTGACGCCATGAAGCACCACACCGCAACAACCGCGCAGATCGTGCAGCACATTCACAGCATCACGTTTCCGCCTCACATGCTAATCCTACAGAAAGGTTACTATGATTATGATGACATCTTCGAAGCAGCAGCTTCAATATTTCAATCCGATAACTCCTCTCTCTATATCCAATTTTACGGACAGCTTGACGGAACGACTGCAGCAGATCCACACCGCCTCACGTCCTATCATCTTAGTCTGCATTGGTTCCGATCGCGCCACCGGCGATTCCCTTGGCCCATTTGTGGGACACGAGTTGCTGCATCCGTTCCCCACTGACAGGAGACAATCTTTTGCAGACAAGCGCAATGGCAAAACCCGTTTTTCATGCAAAAAAGGACAGTACACTCGTACTGTCCCGAAATCTTCACGCTCTCTTTGGAACTTGCTGACGACATACTCTGCATTTCCAAAAAAGTATTATGTCTATGGATCTCTGCATTCCCCGGTCCATGCTGTCAACTTAAAAGCAACCTTACAAGACATTTATCGTTCGTTCGATGATCCATATATCATCGCTATTGATGCTGCCCTTGGAGCTAAAGAACACATAGGCACGGTCACTCTAGGCGATGGTGCTCTCTTTCCCGGTATCGGTGTCAGCAAACAGCTCCCCGCTGTCGGCGACATCCATATCACAGGGATCGTAAATACCATCAACTGCCAAAACCGTAACTTAATCTTACAGACAACACATTTGTCAACAGTTGTCTCGCTTGCCACCTTCATCAGCAAAGGGATTCGGCAAGCCTTGCTGCAACAGGATCTCACATGTCCGTGCGACCCTCTAGTGCGCGATACAAAGTAACCTCATCAATATATTCCAAATCTCCACCTGCAGGCACACCACTGGCAATGCGGCTGACTTTGATGCCTAGCGGCTTGACCAATTTGCTGATATACGTTGCCGTGGTATCACCCTCGAGATTCTTATTGGTAGCAACAATAACTTCATCAACATCTTTTTGCAAACGCACCATCAACTCGGACAAACGAATATCATCCGGGCCAACTCCTGTCATCGGAGAAATCGCTCCATGAAGTACATGGTACACGCCGTCAAATTTGCCGGTCTTTTCGTATGCTGCCAGGTCTCTCGTATTTTCCACAACCATGATCTGCCGGTGATTTCTTTTCGGATTTGCACAGATTGGACAGATTTCGCCATCTGTATATGTACAGCATTCTTTGCAGTAATGCACATTTTTCTTTGCCGACATCATAGCCCCTGACAGCCCTGCCACCTGTTCTTCCGTCATGTTCAATATGTGAAACGCTAGTCTTTGTGCAGATTTTGCGCCGATTCCCGGCAAGTGGGATAATTGTTCCACCAGATTCGTGATCTGAGAACTATACACATCCATAGGAAACCTCCATTCCCCACAGTCCGTAGGCATAGGACTGTCCAATACAAAATCTGTCCTTAGAACAACCCACCAAGACCACCGGTCAACTGCTGCATCATCGCTGCATTTTCATCTTCTACTTTGCGCAATGCCTCATTGGTAGCTGCCACGATCAAATCTTCTAACATTTCAATGTCATCTGGATCTACAACTTCTTCTTCTAAATGTAACAGCTCCACCGCCTGCCGTTGCTTCCCACTCTTTTTCGCCCATCTCTTTGGACTTTTCTTCCATTTGGCGCTGCATACGCTGTGCCTGTTTCATCAAATTGTTCATATTGCCAGGCATTCCACCCGGAAATCCACCTCTTTTTGCCATAATAATTCTCCATTCCTTTCTACTTGCAAGCGCATCGCTGCAAATACTATATTTTCACTGCGAAGTTTATCGCAATCATCCATTTCGTTAGATCCTACTACTGAATCTCGATTCCGTCAAACTGAATCAGCTCCATCACGTCCGGATACATAGCGTCCGTCTGTGCATCCACCGTGCGGGTCAAGATCACAACTTCTTTTTGGATCAAAGAACCAATGATCCGTTTTAACTGCTCCAGAGCATCTCCCTCTTTCTGCGTAAAATATTCCTCATTCAACGGATCTGTGAACTGAAGTACCAGTCGATCATCATCCGGCACCGGTCTGCACTGGTCAAGCATATTGCGCATGACCGGATCACACATAGCACTGACGTCTCTCCATCTGCCAAGCACCGCTTTAACATCTTCTCCAATTGCCTTTGGCATGATCTTTGGTGTCGAAGCAGTCTTCTCATCCGCCGCCTGTACCGTTTCCGGGACACTTTGCGTCTGCTGCGGTGCTGCAACAATACCTTTTTCCAGCTGTGCCTCAATATTTGCAATACGATCTTTTAACGTCGTAATATCCTGCTCGGTATCCATCTGTGGCTTACACAATTTGATCATCGCGACCTCTGTCAGAACACGTTTTTGCGATGCGAAACGCAAATTGCCGGACAGATCCGATAATATACGTATATAACGGATCAATGTTTCCGTATCCGCAAGCGTCGCCTCTTCTTTCATCTGCGCTAAACGCTCTGTCGAAACATCCAGCATGTCCTCTCCTTGATCGGATGCAGAAAGCATCATCAACCCACGAAGATACCACACATATTCGTTGACAAACTGTGTAAGATCGCGCCCATCGATCAAAATTTCACTAACGATCTCCACGCATCCAACGGCGTCCCCTGCTATCATCTGCCGAAACAAACGGCTGTACACCTCTGTATCTACCGCCCCAAGCACTTCCAGTGCTTTATCGTAAGTCAACGTCTCACCTAAGTTAAAGGCGATGCATTGATCCAATAAGCTAAGCGCATCACGCATAGAACCATCCGCAGCTTTAGCGATATAACGCAATGCCTTATCTTCTGCCGGGATCTGTTCACGCTGCATAAGATCTTGCAATCTTGCTGCTATCGTATCGATCGAAATTCGCTTAAACTTGTATTGCTGACAGCGCGATGTGATCGTAATCGGTATTTTGTGTGCCTCTGTCGTTGCCAAAATAAACACAACGTATTCCGGAGGCTCCTCTAATGTTTTTAGCAGCGCATTAAATGCTCCCGCTGACAACATATGCACCTCGTCGATGATATAGACCTTAAATCTGCCTTCTGACGGAGAATATTGCACTTCATCGATAATGTCTCGAATATTGCCCACACCGTTATTGGAGGCAGCATCAATCTCGATGACATTCATGGAAGTCTGCGCCGTTATTTTACGACACATCTCGCACTCTCCGCAAGGACTGCCATCTATCGGATGCTCACAATTGACTGCCTTTGCCAAAATCTTTGCCACTGTTGTCTTACCGGTACCTCTGGTGCCACAAAACAGATAAGCATGCCCGATGCGATCCGCCCGAACCTGATTTCTGAGGGCTGTCACAATATGATCCTGCCCCTTTACCTCGTCAAACTCCCCCGGACGAAACTTTCGATATAACGCTGTATACGACATTTCCTCAACCATGCCTTTCTATCTGTAATTCAATACCCCTTATGTTAAGGACAACGCATTAGCACAGGCCTTTGCGTCACAATCTCTGTCCATTTTTTACAGGCTGTCTCCAAAACAGATACCCATGTCTTTAATTTCTTGGATCAGCGGATCCTTTGGATCTACCATTTTAAGCTTACCGGCTACTTCCTCCAGCGGAACAGGAACTGTTTTGCCATCGCGCATACCGACCATATATCCATACTTCTCATCAAGGATCAATCTGGCTGCCGCAGCGCCCAGTCTCGTTGACAACACGCGGTCATAAGGGCACGGTTCACCACCGCGCTGCATATGTCCCGGTACCGTAATACGTACTTCCTGTCCGGTTCTCTCCTCGATCTCATGTCCGATCTGATAAGATACCGAAGGATACGTAGAATTCTTCCGTTTCGCCTTAAACTCTTTTTTGGACAATTCGGCCTCTTCTTTTGAAATACATCCTTCCGCTACCGCCAAGATTGAAAATCGCTTGCCCTCTTTGGTTCTCTTCTCTAAGGCCTTTACGATGGAATCTATATCATATGGGATCTCAGGAAGCAAAATAATATCAGCGCCACCTGCAATACCTGCATGCAATGTAAGCCATCCAACTTTGTGGCCCATAACTTCGACGATAAACACTCTTCCATGAGATGCTGCTGTCGTATGAATACAATCGATCGCATTTGTCGCAATATTCACTGCGCTTTGGAATCCAAAAGTGATATCCGTTCCCCAGATATCATTGTCAATCGTCTTTGGCAGAGTAACTACATTGCACCCCTCTTCATGCAAAAGGTTTGCTGTTTTGTGTGTGCCATTACCACCCAAGATAACAAGACAATCCAGTTTCCACTTCTTATAATTGGACTTCATCGCCTCCACTTTGTCCAGGCCATTTTCATCCGGAGTGCGCATTTTCTTAAATGGCTGACGCGATGTGCCAATGATCGTGCCACCCTCCGTCAAAATACCAGAGAAATCTTTTGGTTCCATCTTGCGATAGTTGCCATAGATCAGACCCTTGTAGCCTTCCAAAACACCATAGATCTCTACATCCGGGCAGTTTTCATATAATGTCTTGGCAACACCCCGCATTGTTGCATTCAAGCTCTGGCAATCTCCACCACTTGTCAAAAATCCAATTCTTTTCATGGTTTTGCTCCTTTCCTGTTTCATGTACGCCCGTAATCTTCAAACGAGGAATTTCGAGCGTACATTTTATTTTAATTTCCAAATATCTTCATTGTACTGCGCAATCGTGCGGTCAGAAGAGAAAAATCCCGCTTTTGAAATATTCACGATCATTTTCTGTGCCCAAGCATCGCGATCCTCGTAATCCTTAAGCACCTGCTCTTTGACCTTAATATAATCTTTGAGATCAAGCAATGTCATAAACCAATCTTTGGTCACGATCTCCATATACAAACGGATCAAACTCTTCTTATTACCAATCGCAAACATCTCCTTGCTAATAATAAAGTCAACAAGTTTTGCAATTTCAGGATCTGCGTCATAGATCTTTTCTGCACTGTAAGCTGCCTTGTCATACAACGCAATGACATCTTCACTGGATTCACCAAAAATATAAATATTGTTATCGCCAACAAACTGATGGATCTCTACATTGGCACCATCTTCCGTACCAAGTGTGATCGCACCATTCAGCATGAATTTCATATTACCGGTTCCCGATGCTTCCTTAGATGCGAGTGAGATCTGCTCTGAAATATCTGCTGCCGGAATAACCTTCTCCGCATAAGTGACGTTATAATTCTCTAACATGACAACTTTCAGATACGGACTCACTTCCGGATCCTTACTGATCAACTCTGACAGGCAGAGGATCAAGTGAATAATATCCTTTGCGATCACATACGCCGGT
>OIXA01005887.1_pt1 | contig 10655 bp, 8 predicted proteins | sample 1587721 | NCBI WGS metagenome assembly OIXA01 (sample SAMEA3888900, study PRJEB22519) | human gut metagenome | biome: human gut; feature: human-associated habitat; material: faeces | place: Denmark | collected 2013 | reverse complement strand
AAACGTCGTACAGCGTGGACAGCCATTTCGGCTGGTCTTCGTCGGTGCCGCCGAGCTCGATGGTCTTGCAGGTGATGCGGCCTGCCTTGACCAGCTCGTCGATGCCGGCCTGTGCGGAGTCGAAGAAGGACTTGTCGCCCAGGTTGCCGTTGACGATGTAGACGACGTTCTTGACGTCAGAGGCTTCTGTGTTCTCCGTCTTGGAAGCGCAGGCCGCCAGACCGAGAACCATGATTGCTGCGAGCAGCAATGCGATGATCTTTTTCATGTTTGTTCCTCCATCATGTTCAATCTGTATGATTGCGGGGACAAAATCCCCATGATCATTGTACAGGATTGACAGAGCGGTGTCAAGCATTCCGCACGGGGAAAAACAAAAAAATTTATCTGTCCTTAAATTTTTTTGGCACTCATGCCGCGGTCAGTCGTCGACCTTTTCCGAGTCGATGATGGGACCGTTTGCGTAGATGCGCAGTTTTTCCCGCGCGGTGCGGATGCGCTTGGAGAAGGCGAGGGTCACAATGAGATCGAACACGCCGTCTGCGATCAGCGAGATCCCGGCCAGCAGCATGATCGCAAGGAACACCAGCACGATTTTAATGGAGGAGCGGATGAAGGCGTGACAGCTCTTGTCCAATTTGGATGATTTGAGCATTTTCTCGGTGGCTCTCAGAATGATTTTTATGCATATAATACATATCACCAGTAAGATAGCCGCAGAGACCAGTTTGGCAAAAGAAAATGTATCAAAAAATTTTTCAATGACAGATTTTGTCTGCGTCGCGTTTTCAGCCAGCTCTCCGGCAACCTGCGCGGCAAGCGGCTCGGCGGCGCTTAAAAAAAGAAAATCGGACAAAATTTTCTCCTCCTTCGAATTTTCTGAGGCGCGAAAACTGGAAATAAAATTGAAAGCCCGGAAAAATCCGCGCAGCAAAAATCTGCTGCGCGGACGGGAACTGGAAATGGAATCACACGTCCTGCGTGGGCGCGTCTGCCGCAGAATCCTCACTGTCGGGAGCATCGGGAGCGGGCGCGTCTGCCGCGCGGTCTTCCGGCTGCTCCGGGGCTTGCAGACGCTTTCCTTCGGCATTCACATACGTCATCAGCTCGTCGCCGGTGATGGTTTCCTTCTGCAGAAGGTACAGCGCCACCTCGTCGAGAAGCTCCCGGTGCGCGCGCAGAATTGCCTTCGCCTGCTCATAGCAGCTTTCCAGCAGCTTCTGAATCTCAGAGTCGGCGGCATAGGCGGTTTCATCGGCGCAGTTCATCATGGTGCTGCCGTCGAGATACTGGTTGGAGACGGTGGAAAGCGCCATGAGACCGAACTTCTCGCTCATGCCGTACTGCGTGACCATCTTGCGGGCAAGCTCGGTCGCGCGCTCGATGTCGTTGGATGCGCCGGTTGTTGCGATGCCGAAGACGATCTGCTCGGCAGCTCTGCCGCCCAGAAGTGTCTGCAGCTCGACGATCAGCTCCTCACGGCTGGACAGGTACTTTTCCTCCTCGGGCGTCTGCATCGTATAGCCGAGCGCGCCGGAGGTGTGGGGGACAATCGTGATTTTGGATACCGGCTGTGTGTGCTTCTGCAGCGCCGCAACCAGCGCATGACCGACCTCATGATAGGAGACAATGCGCTTTTCCATGTCAGTCAGCACCGTGCCCTTTTTCTCGGTGCCGGCGATGACAACCTCGAAGGAAACGAGAAGGTCCTGCTGGTTGACTGCCTTGCGCCCCTGGCGCACGGCACGAAGCGCCGCTTCGTTGACGAGGTTTGCAAGGTCCGCGCCGACCGCGCCTGCCGTCGCCTGGGCGATTTTGTGAAGGTCGACGTCCTCGGCAAGCTTGATGTTCTTCGTGTGGACGCGCAGCGTCTGGTATCTGCCCTGCAGATTCGGACGGTCGACGATGATGCGCCGGTCAAAGCGCCCGGCGCGCAGCAGCGCCTTGTCGAGAATCTCGGGGCGGTTGGTTGCGGCAAGAATGACGACGCCCTTGCTCGAATCGAAGCCGTCGATCTCGGCAAGCAGCTGGTTCAGGGTCTGTTCGCGCTCGTCGTTGCCGCCGAACTTGGAGTCTCTGGTTCTGCCGATGGCGTCAATTTCGTCGATGAAGATGATTGCGGGGGCAACCTTTGCCGCCTGCTGGAAGAGGTCTCTGACGCGGCTTGCACCGACGCCGACGAACATTTCCACAAAGTCAGAGCCTGAGATCGAGAAGAACGGCACGTTCGCCTCGCCCGCGACCGCCTTTGCCAGCAGCGTTTTGCCGGTACCGGGAGAGCCGACCAGAAGCGCGCCCTTCGGGAGCTTCGCGCCGATGGCAGTGTATTTCTGCGGGTTGTGGAGGAAGTCAATGATTTCGACGAGCGATTCTTTTGCCTCGTCCTGACCGGCAACGTCTGCAAAGGTGACGCCGGTCTGCTTTTCCATGTAGACCTTCGCCTTGCTCTCGCCGATGCCGCCGAGACCGCCGCCCATCTTCTTCGTCATGCCGCGCATGAGAAGCGAAAAAAGCGCATACATGAACATAACCGGCAGCACCCACGAGACGAGGAAGGAAACGATGGGGCTGACCTCCTCGGGGAGCTCGCGGTTATATTTGACGTTTGCCGCTTCGAGCTGATTGGTCAGCGCGGTTGTGTCCTGATTCGGAATCAAGCCCGTGTAGTAAAGCCGCTGCTGGCTCTTCGGCTTTTCTGCCTGGTCCTTTGTGAGAATGACAATGCGGTCGTCCGACTGGAACTCGACCTCGCTGATTTGATCGCTTGCGAGCAGCTCCTTGAACTCGGTGTAGGTGATCTCCGTGAGATAGGCGTTGGAGATGGTGGTATAGAGGGAATTGATCAGCAGCGTCGCAATCAGCGCCGCCACGATCAGCATAACAATCCGCCGGGCTTTCCGGTTTTCGTCGTCGTTTCCGGGCTGCGGACCTTTCGGCTTGCGGCGGTTGGGGTCGTTACTCAAAATGGCACCTGCTTTCTGTTGGGAAATCCCAAAAGCCGCGCAAGGCGCGGCGTCTTTGTTTTGAACATCTTAACACAAGGACCCGGGATTTACAAGAATCCGGTATTTTCCGAACGGTAAATTTTCTGTGAATTTCCTGCGGATTTATGGTTGTGTCCGGCGGGCAGAACTGGTATAATATATGTTGGATTATTTTAATGGGGGCGTATGGGTATTGCGCTGCCCCGAATTGGAGATACAAATGGACGAAAAAAGAAACGACAAACCCGGACGCGGCGCGAAACCGAACCGCCGGGAGGACCGCAAGCGCGATTTCAGCCGCCGCGAGCGGGAAGACGCGCCGGAAAATATGCTAGAGGGCAGAAACGCCGTTACCGAGGCGCTTTCCGCCGGCAGAACGATCGACAAGCTCTTCGTTGCCGACGGCGACACCGACCGGGCGCTGGCGCGTATCTGCGCGATGGCAAAGGAAGCGGGCGCGGTGGTTGTGCCGACCGACCGGCGGAAGCTCGATTTCATGTCGGCAACCGGCGCACACCAGGGTGTGATTGCCATGGTTGCGGCGCATGACTATGCCAGCATCGACGATATTCTGAAAAAAGCGGCGGACGCGGGAGAAGCTCCCCTGATTGTGATCTGCGACGAGTTGTCGGACCCGCATAACCTCGGTGCGATTATCCGCACCGCGGAGTGCGCAGGCGCGCACGGGGTCATTATTCCGAAGCGCAGAAGCGTGGGTCTGACCGCTGTGGTCGGCAAGGCATCGGCGGGCGCTCTTGAATATCTGCCGGTTGCGCGCGTGTCCAACATTACCGCGGCAATCGATACGCTCAAAAAGGCGGGCGTCTGGATTTACGGCACGGCGGCGGAGGGCAGTACGACGCTCTACAAGGCGGACCTCAAGGGCGCAGCTGCCATCGTCATCGGCAACGAGGGACAGGGCATGAGCCGCCTGGTTTCCGACAGCTGCGACTTCAAAGTCAGTATTCCCATGAAGGGCAGTATTTCATCCCTCAATGCATCTGCCGCAGCAGCGATCATGCTGTACGAGGCGGTGCGGCAGAGAAGCGTATAACAGGAGCAGCGCATGAAGAAGCAATCGCAGGATCTGACGAACGAACAACTGCATATCGAAGATGCTGCGGCTGTGCAGGAAGAATATTCCCTCGAGGATATCATGAATGAATTCGGCGGCTGGAGCAAGCGATCAGAGCCCAAGACGCCGCCGCTTGATACAGCGCAGACTTTGCCGGAGCAGAAGCCGGAGCAAAGCGCACCGGCAGAAGAAGCGGACGCACCGGACACGAAAATTGTCCGGTTCCCGGCGCAGGCAAAGCGCTTCCCGGAAGAAAAAGAGGAAAAGCCGCCCAAAAATCCGGCGGACTTCACCGGGCAGACCATCCGTTTTACGCCGATCCGGGAGGAACAGACGCAGCAGGCGGAAAAGCCGAAAATCTGGACCTATCAGGCAGAGCCGGACCCGGAGCCTGCGCCGCCGAGCGATCCCAAAGAGGCGAAGAAGGCGGCACGGCGCGCGCAGCGCGCGCAAAAAGAGGCGCAGAAGCGGCGCAGGCAGCTGGAGCGTCATCAGAAGCAGCAGGCAAAGCGCGCCGAGCGCCGCAGGGAGCAGCCCGAGCGCGAGTTTTCCGACTGCCGCGCGGCATATGCCTACTACGCGCAGGGAACATTCCAGCGGCTGCGGCTGTTTGTGAGTATCCTGCTGGCGCTCGTGTCGATCGGGCTTTGCTACGCGGCAAGCTATCCGATCGGAAGCTACGATTTTACGGCGAACGCGGAGAGCTTTTCCCGCATGCTCCTTATTATAATGGTTGTGCAGGCGTTTGTTGCCTGGGATGTGGCGCTGCGCGGGGTGCGCGCGGCGTGCAGGCTTCGCTATGACCACGCGGGCATGCTGCTGGTGCTGACGATTGCCTGCGCGGTGGATGCAGTGATCGCCATCCGCGACGGGCGCATTGCGTTCTGCCCGGCGGTGACGCTGCAGTGGTGTGCAGCGCTGCTGGGAGAGTATTCGATGCAGCTTGCGAAGCTGCGCACGCTCAAGGCTGCCTGCTCGATGAACGAGCCGAAGGCGGCGGTCCGCGAGGAAAAGGCGTGGCACGGCGAGGACTGCATTTTCAGAAGCGACGCAAAGCCGGAGGAATTTGTCCGTGAGCTGGAAATTCCCGATGCGGGCAGTCGGATGATGCGCATTTACGCGCCGGTTCTGACGGCAGTGACGCTGGGGCTTTCCGTTCTGAGCATGCTGCAGGCGGAAGACAGCTTCCTCTGGGCATGGACGGCGCTGATGATTGCAAGCTTCCCGGCGGGCATGTTTTTGAGCTTCTCGCGCCCGTTTGCCGCGCAGGCAAGGCGGCTTTCGCGCGCGGGCGCGGCGGTCGGCGGCTGGTACGGGGCAAGAATGCTCGGCGGCGAGTGCGGCATTGCGATTGAAGACGCGGACCTGTTCCCGCCGCAGAACGTCACGCTCAACGGCATGAAGATCTACTCCGACCGCTCGGTCAGCCAGATCATCGGCTTTGCAAACGCCGTGGTGCAGACGGCAGGCAGCGGTCTTGTGCCGCTGTTTGAGGAAATCATGCACAACCAGAACGGCAGGCACTACGGCGTCGATACCTTCCGGCGCTACGAAGGCGGCGGGCTCGGCGCGGAGATTCGCGGCGACGTGATTCTGATGGGCTCGCTCGGGTTTATGAAACTCATGCGCGTGCACATGCCGGAGGGCGCGCGCGTCAAGCAGGCGGTGTATCTGTCGGTGAACGGCGAGCTTGCGGCGGTATTTGCCCTGAGCTACGCTCCGGCGACGAATGTGAAGGCGTGCCTGCAGGCGCTGGCGCGGTGTACGGGTCTGACCCCGATCCTCGCGACGCGCGATTTTATGATCACGCCGCAGTTTCTGAAGCATCGCTACAAGCTCTCTCCGGACCGCATCGAGTTTCCGACCGTCGAGGAGCGGGCGCGGCTGTCTTCACCTGACGCGGTCCAGGAACCGCGGCAGGGCGCGCTTCTGGCAAGGACCGGCTTTTCCTGCTTCTCCATGGCGGTTGCGGGCGCGCGCGCGGCAAGAAGCGCGGCAATTGCGGCAATTGCCGTGACGTATGCGGCAAGCGTGATGGGACTTCTGGTGCTGTTTTTCCTGACATTCATCGGCTCGACGCTGGCGGTGTCGGCATGGAATCTGCTTTTGTACACGGTTTTGTGGCTGATTCCAGAGCTCTTGATCACATCCATGACAGCCAAACGCTGATAATGCGGCGCAGTTGTGAAAAAATGGGGCAGATTTTATCTGTTTGCACAAGATAGTAATTGCAATCCGCTCCGGATTCGTATATAATGAAATTTAAGAGTCGGCTGAAAAGTGAACTGCCGAGGGCTTGGTGCGCGCATGTGCCGGGCTGTAGAAAGGAGAAAATTTGACTATGGGCTATACTGCCAATGACATTCGCAACATCTGCCTGCTGGGTCACGGCGGCGACGGCAAGTCCGCGCTGTGCGAGAGCATGCTCTTTACGACCAAAGCGATCACCCGTCTGGGCAAGCGCGCGGACGGCACGACCGTTTCCGACTTCGACGACGAAGAGAAGAAGCGCCAGTATTCCATCTCGACGTCGGTCATTCCGGTGGAATATAACAAGTGCAAGATCAACGTTCTCGATAACCCCGGCTACTTCGACTTTGCCGGTCAGATCGTGCAGTCCCTGCGCGTTTCCGACGCGGGTCTGATCTGCCTGACCGCGAAGAGCGGCATCGGCGTCGGCACCGAAAAGGGCTGGAAGTACCTCGCAAAAGCCGGTCTTCCCGCAATGTTCTATGTCTCCAAGCTCGACGAGGAGCATGCGAACTTCTTCAACGTCTTCGACAGCCTGCGCGAGATGTTCGGCGCTTCTGTCATTCCGTTCACCTTCCCGATTCTCAAGGGCGAGCAGGCAGTTGGTCTGGTCGATCTGATCGAGAAGAAGGCGTATGACGCCAACGGCAAGGAAATCCCCATGCCCGCAGAGGCTGAGGAAAAGATCGAAGAGTACATGGCAGAGCTCAACGAGCAGGTCGCCGAAACCGACGAAGCGCTCATGGAAAAGTTCTTCATGGAAGAGCCGTTCACAGAGGAAGAGCTCCTGACCGGCATTAAGGCAGGCATCCGCGACCGCAGCGTCACGCCGGTCTTCTGCGGCTGCGCTTACACGGGTCTCGGCACGACGAACCTGCTGTCCAACCTCGTCAAGTTCGCGCCCAACCCCCTCGAAGGCAAGGCAATGGCGCAGGTTGATGAAGAGGGCAATACCAAGGAATTCAAGGTTGACCCGAAGGGCAGCCCCATGGTCTTCGTATTCAACACCCTTGCTGACCAGTACGGCAAGAACTCCTACTTCAAGGTCATTTCCGGCGATGTCGAGGACACCATGTCCTTCGTCAACGTCCGCACGGGCGACGCCGAAAAGCTCGGCAACATGTTCTTCCCGAAGGGCAAGGACAACACCAAGACCTCCAAGATCTGCTGCGGCGACATCGGCGTGTTCACGAAGCTCGCCTCCGTCAAGACCGGCGATACCCTGGGTCTGGCGGGCAAGACCGTGACGATCGCGCCCATGAAGTACGACGAGCCCATGTACAAGATGGCAATCTACGCCAAGGTCAAGGGCACCGAAGATAAGATCGCTGCCGGTCTTGTCAAGCTGAACGAGGAAGACGCTTCCTTCACCTACGGCAACGATCCCGAGACCAAGGAACTGATCCTCTCCGGCGCGGGCGACATGCAGCTGTCCGTCCTGATGGCAAAGCTCCAGAGCAAGTACAAGGTCGAGGCTGTTCTCAAGCCCGCCAAGATCGCATACCGCGAGACCATCAAGAAGAAGGTCGAGATCCACGGTCGTCACAAGAAGCAGTCCGGTGGTCACGGTCAGTTCGGCGACGTCTACATCCGCTTCGAGCCGCAGTCCGAGTCCGAAGAAATGATCTTCGCGGACGAGACCGTCGGCGGCTGCGTGCCGAAGAACTTCATCCCGTCGGTTGAAAAGGGTCTTCGCAACTGCGTCGGTAAGGGCGTTCTCGCCGGTTACCCCGTCGTGTTCCTGAAGGCGACGCTGTACTTCGGCTCCTACCACCCCGTCGACTCCTCCGATATGGCGTTCCAGACCGCTGCCGGTATCGCCTATAAGGAAGGTCTTCCCACCGCTGGTCCGACACTCCTTGAGCCGATCGGCGAACTGAAGGTTCTCATCCCCGACGCCAACATGGGCGACGTGATCGGCGACCTCAACAAGCGCCGCGGTCGTGTGATGGGCATGAACCCCGATCCCGAGAACCCCGGCTATCAGACTGTCGAAGCCGAAGTTCCGATGGGCGAAATGAGCTCCTACACCATTGACCTGCGCGCCATGAGCCAGGGTCGCGGCAGCTATACGCTGAAGTTCGTCCGTTACGAGGAAGTTCCGCAGATGAATCAGGCAAAGATCATCGAGGACGCCAAGAAGGACGAAGAAGAGGGCTAATCCGATTTTCAAATTCCCCGGTTCCGTTGGAGCCGGGGAATTTTCTGCGTGCAACAAAACCTTGCGTGACAAATCGGGCGCGATATGGTATGCTCTTTGCAAGAGGTGAGACCATGAATCGCTTTTCTCAGAATCTCCGGCGCGTCAGATGCCAGGCGGGTCTGACCCAACAGCAGCTGGCGGACCGGCTCCACGTTACACGTCAGAGCGTCAGCAGCTGGGAGCTCGGAAGAACCGAACCGGATTTCGAAACGGCCGGGAGACTGGCGGAGATTTTCGGGACGAGTGTGTCCTCGCTTCTGGGAGAAGACGAGAAGCCGGCGTATGCGCGCTTTCAGAAGCAGTATGTGCTGGGCTTTGGCATTTGCGCGGGGCTGCTGCTGGCGGTGTTCGGTCTGGAGCTGGGGCTTTTTGCGTATTGGAGAAAGCTGTTGCTGCATGATTACAGCCCGGCTTTGTACGCGGCGCTGTGGAAGCTATTTGTGCCGCCGCTTCTGTGGTATGCTTCTGGACTGGGCGCGGTGTGCTTTTTCGCGATGTGGTCGCCCGTCCGGTGCGGAAAACAGGCGAGGCTGGCGCTTCTGCTTGCGGCGCTGGCGCTGGGCTTGCCGGTGCTTGCGCTGATGGCGCAGTACCTTGCCGTTGCGCTGGGAAACTTCGACGGTGTGCGCGTCTGGCTTGCACCGCTGCTTCGAAGACCTGCAGGAAAACTTGCGATTCAGATCATTCTGCCGGGGCTAATCGGCGTTTGCACAGGGCTTTTTGCCTGTTCGGAAAGGAGCGTTTGAAATGGGCTTCTGGGTTTTCATGCTGGCAATGAATCTGATCATCCCGCTGAGCATGATCTTTCTGGGAAAGTATTTCTCCAAACGCGCGCCGGGACAGATCAATATGCTCTTTGGCTACCGTACGGCGCGTTCGATGAAAAATCAGGACACATGGCAGTTCGCACATCATTATTTTGGAAAGCTGTGGTTTAAGATGGGACTTTGGCTGCTTGTTTTGACCGTGGCGGCGATGCTGCCGGGACTCGGGAAAGACGCAGATGCAGTCGGAAAGCTCGGCGGATTACTTTGCCTTGCACAGCTTCCGGTGATGCTGTATGCGATTTTTCCGACTGAGCGGGCGCTCAAAAAGACGTTTGACAAGGACGGCAATCGAAAATAGACGCAAAAAATCCGCATCTGAAGTTTTCAGGTGCGGATTTTGGTTTTCAGGACGGCTGCGCCGTAGCGACGCCGCGCTTCGCTAAGCCCTCGGAGAGAATCTTGTGCGCATAATCGCCGATTTCCACAGTTGTCTTGAGACTCGCGACGGTTTCTGCCGGAATCACATCCAGCACATCGAGATGCACGTCGGTCCGGCGGCGGAACATGTTTTTGAGAATTGCCTTCGTGTTCGACAGCGCGCAGACGACAATCGGAACGTTTGCCTTCTGCGCAATTTTGAACGCGCCGTTGCGGAAGGGCTGCAGGAGCCCGGATTTGCTCGTTCCGCCCTCGGGGAAGACGGCGATGGAGGCTTTGTCCTCCTTGATAAACTGGATTGCTTTCAGAATTGCCTTGAGCGCCTCGCGGTCGTTGTTGCGGTCAAGCGGCAGGCAGAGAATCTTCCGCATGACCTGCGCGACGATGTAGAGAGAGAAATTTTCCGTCTTCGAGATGAACGCCAGCTCTGCCCACGGCATCGCGTAATAGAAAACGATCGGGTCGAAGGCGAACAGGTGGTTGGATATCAGTAAGAACCGACCCTTGCGCGGCACCTTATCCAGCCCCGTCACATGCACCCGCACGCCGCCGAGATCAAAGGCGAGCCGGCTGAACTGGTTGAGCAGAAACCGGAAATATGGACTCGGCTTTTCCACCAGCTTTTTGGGATCGACAAACAGGCACGAGACCACCAGCACCAGCAAAAACAGCAGCACCAGACCCAGAAAGCAGCCAATAAACAGCAGCGGCAGCTGCCACAGAACCGCCCAGCCGGCAAACCAGTTGCATGCCGCACTGACGGCGGCAGAAAAAACAGCGCTCAATGCGAGCAGAACATAAACCATGAAAGAAAAACCTCGATTGGAAACAGATTCACACCGCCTTTTAGTATACTGCAATTGGGCGCAAAAAGACAACCTTAATTTTCTGTTTCCAAAAAGTTTACAAATAGAGCGCCCGCCGGAAAATCCGGCGGG
>OIXA01005884.1_pt1 | contig 10656 bp, 7 predicted proteins | sample 1587721 | NCBI WGS metagenome assembly OIXA01 (sample SAMEA3888900, study PRJEB22519) | human gut metagenome | biome: human gut; feature: human-associated habitat; material: faeces | place: Denmark | collected 2013 | reverse complement strand
TAGGTGGCGCCAAAGCTGTTGGCCTGAACGAAACGGTAGTAGCCCTCCGGAGCGAGACGGAGCATGATCTCACCAAATGTAATAACTCTCTTTGCCATGATAAAATTCTCCTTTACTTCTGAACTAAATGTACTGCGAATCCGCCGATCTCATCCTCCAGATAAATGGCGGTCAGCTTGTCGCCTTTGAATTTTGCGGTTTCTTCTTTAAATTTATAGCCCATCATTTCCAGATAATTTTTCGCACGCGCAACGGAGTTGGTGGAAACTGCGATGTGGCCCTTTGCGCCAAGGCCCGGCGCTTTCATACATTCTACGGCTGTTCCGGCAAATACGGAGCTGTTTCCGGACTTCTTTGTGAAGCCGAAGAGGCCGTCGAAGGCAGAGGCTGTCTGGTCTGCCTGCTCCTCGTTCTCACAATTGATGCCGATATGGGCTAATTCAAAGCCCAGCATGGTCTGGACGGCTTCCTTTGTCAGATCGCGGATCTTATCGAATTCTCCGGCTGCAACCAGATCTTTTTTCACCATCCAGCTTCCGCCGCAGCAGAGGATTTTGTCACAGGAAAGATAGTCCTCAAGGTTTTTCGCATTGATCCCGCCGGTAGGCATAAAACGGATTCCTGTATAAGGAGCTGCCATAGCCTTGATCATTGAAATTCCGCCTGCCGGTTCTGCCGGGAAGAATTTTACTACCTTAAGACCTCTTTTCACTGCCTGCGCAACCTCAGATGGTGTGATACATCCCGGAAAAACAGGAATGTCTTTTTCCAGACAATAGTCTACGATCTTAGGATCAAAGCCCGGGCTTACGATAAATTTTGCTCCGGCGCCAACAGCCGCGTCTACCTGTTCTGTTGTAAGTACGGTACCTGCTCCCACAAGCATTTCCGGGAACTGCTCTGCCATGAGACGGATAGACTCTTCTGCTGCTTCTGTGCGGAATGTCACCTCTGCACATGGAAGGCCGCCCTCAACCAGAGCCTTCGCCAACGGTACTGCATCTTTTGTATCTTCCAGCACTACAACCGGAACCACACAAAATTTCTGAAATTTTTCTGCTATCTCTTTCATCTGAATTTCCCTTCCTTTTTATCTTTTTATATCAAAGTTCATTTCCATCACATGTCTGATCATAGATACATCATCGGTAATGTTTCCATCACCATGGATCGTATGCTTCACAGCACTGGCAGCAACACCGAAATTCACGGTATCTTCCGGTGTATACTCATTCATAAGGCCATAGATGATCCCACTTACAAATGCATCTCCGCCACCGACACGATCAAGAATGTGGAAGGTCAGGCGCTTGCTTTCGTAAGTCTTTCCGTTTAACCAGAGATATGCCATAAGACTGTTTTCACTGCAGCTATGTGCAAAACGGACATGTCTTGCGATGCATTTTATATTCGGATATCTGTCCGCAAATGCCCGGAACACTTTTTCCTGCTGTTCAAAATCCGGCTGAAACGGGATTCCATCCTTTACATCCCCTGCACTGTGGTCTTCTTCATTTTTCCAGATATGGTACGGCTCGATCCCGAAAAGGACATTTACATATGGAAGACAAAGTGTACAGAAATCTCTGGCCTCTTCCCAGGTCCACAGCGTACTTCTGAAATTTCCGTCAAAGCTTACGGTCATGTTCATTTCTTTTGCTGCCTTCAGGCAGTTTAAGATCAGATCCCTGCATTTTGTTCCAAGAGCAGGTGTGATTCCGCTCAGATGCAGCCATGTATATCCTTCCAGCAGTTTTTTCACATCTGTTTTGCTAAAGTCATACTCTGAAAAAGCACTGTGTTTTCTGTCGTAAACTACCTTGCTGGGACGGATCCCGTAACCGGTTTCCAGATAATAGGTTCCAAGACGGTGTGTCGGAGTTTCTTCCTCTGTTGAAAGAACCACACTGTCACAGTTCACATCATTGCTTCTCATCATACGTACAGAACTTTTTCCAAGACTGTTGTCCGGAACTACCGTAAAAAACGAAGCATCTATTCCAAGATTTGCCAGGGAAAGGGCTACATTCGCCTCGCTTCCCCCGTATCTTGCCTCAAAGGTTGTTGCTGTTCTGATTTTTTCATAATCCGGCGGTGTCAGACGCAGCATGATCTCGCCGAGAGTAATAAATTTATGTTTCATGATCAATACTCCAGATAGGCTCCCTTCATTGGGCTTGCAGCATGCTCACTGAAAAGTCTCAGCACGCCTTTTTTGTATTTTGGTTCTCTTGGCTTCCAGTTTTTACGTCTCTCGGCAAGGATCTGGTCGATCTCTTCCATAGACTTTCTTTCGCCTGCGATCCCGATGATGTTCAGCTTTCTTTCCATAACGTCGATCTCAATAAGGTCGCCTTCCTCAACAAGTGCGATTGGGCCACCGTCAACAGCCTCAGGGCTGCAGTGTCCGATAACAGGGCCTGTAGATGCTCCGGAAAAACGTCCGTCTGTGATCAGTGCAATACTCTTTCCAAGCTCCTTATCACTGCTGATTGCCTCTGAGGTATAAAACATCTCTGGCATTCCGCTTCCCTTCGGACCCTCATATCGAATAAAGACTGCATCACCCTTTTGTACCTTATGCTTTAATACAGCATCCAGACACTCTTCCTCGCTGTCAAACGGTCTTGCGTGAAGCACTGCCTTAAACATCTCCTTAGGGCAGGCAGTATGTTTGATAACTGCGCCTTCCGGTGCCAGATTTCCACGCAGGATTGCGATACTTCCATCTGTACCAATTGCCTTATCGTATGGACGAATAATATCTTCTCTTGTCAGGTGAAGCTTATAACGCTTATTAAACTCATCAAGCCAATGATTACACTTTTCATAAAATCCATTTGCACGCAGCTCATCAAGATTTTCACCAAGTGTCTTTCCAGTTACTGTCATAACGTTCAGATGAAGATGTTCCTTGATCTCTTCCATGATGGCCGGAACACCGCCTGCATAATAGAAACACTCAGCTGGCCAGCGTCCTGCCGGGCGCACGTCTAATAAGTAGCGTGCATTTCTGTGGAGACGGTCAAAAGTATCACCTGTAATCTCAATACCAAATTCGTGTGCAATTGCAGGCAGATGCAGTAAGCAGTTTGTGCTTCCAGAGATTGCTGCATGTACTAAAATTGCATTCTCGAAGCTCTCCATAGTAACAATATCAGACGGACGCATATGCTCCATTGTGGCAAGACGAACGGACTGTCTTCCTGCTTCACGCGCAAATGCAAGCAAATCTGGGCTTGTCGCTGGCATCAGTGCACTTCCCGGCAAAGCCAGACCAAGTGCCTCTGCCATGATCTGCATAGTGGATGCTGTTCCGATAAATGAGCAGGCACCGCAACTTGGACAAGCATTGCACTTTGCCCAGTCAAGCTTCTCCTCGCCTATCTCTCCGCGCTCAAACTTTGCGCTGTACATTCCAAGCTGCTCTAATGTAAGCATTTCAGGACCGGCATTCATAGTTCCGCCCGGAACAAATACAGCCGGAATATTTACTCTTGCCATACCGATCAAGTTTCCCGGAACACCCTTATCACAGCTAGACAGATATACACCTGCATCAAATGGTGTAGCATTTGCGTGAATCTCAATCATATTTGCAATCATCTCACGGCTTGCAAGACTGTAGTTGATACCGTCTGTTCCCTGGCTCTCGCCATCACAGATATCTGTACAGAAATAGCGTGCACCAAAGCCGCCTTCTTCTTCGATTCCTTTTCGCACTTCCTCCACCAGAATATTTAAATGGCCGCTTCCTGGATGGCTGTCTCCATATGTGCTCTCAATCATGACCTGTACCTTGTCCAGATCTTCCTTCTTCCAACCAGTTCCAATACGCAGCGGATCTAGCTCCGGTGCCAGCTTTCTCATTTTCTGACTTGTTAATTCCATGTCTTTTTCCTCCATATTTTTGATTACTCAGTCATTGAATGGCCGAAGATTCCAACACCTGTTTTCTAAAATTGATCAGGCAACAATCGAAATTATCATACTTACAATCAATGCACTAATACCAATCAACGTCTCCATCACAGTCCATGATTTCAATGTTGTTTTTTCATCAATGTGCAAAAATGTTCCTACCAGCCAAAAACCAGCATCATTTACATGACTTAGCGCTGTCGCGCCGCCGCAGATTGCGCAGCACATCGCTGCACGATACAACATGCTTGTTTCCATCACAGCCGGCATTGATGCCATAATACCTGATGCCATTGTCATCGCAACGATTGAACTACCAACAGATGCGCGCACAAGAAGTGCAATTAAAAATGCAATAAGAATCAATGGCATTGAGCTGCTCTCCAAAATCGGTCCAATGATATTGCCAAGACCAGAATCCTGAAGCATCCATCGAATTACACCACCACTGGCAATGACAAGCAAAATCATACCTGTAGGCTTTAAGGACTTATCAAAAATTGCCTTGATCTGTGCTCCCGTAAAGCCTCTTCTTATTCCCAGAAAATACATCGCTGCAAGTGTAGCAATTGTCAATGCAAAAAATGGTTTTCCGATAAATCCAAGTATATCTGCAACTGACTGCAAAATAGTTACATATTTGGATATTGTTCCAAGAAGAATCAGTACTAATGGAATCAATACTACGCTCAAAACAAGACCAAATGGCGGAAGCTCTTTCTCACTGTGTACATTTTCATTTCCATCTTCTGGAAGGGCTGCAAAAATTTTATTTCCTATAAAGCCGCCCCATATGATACCTGCAATCAACATGCTGATAATGGCAGTCGGAACACCAACCATAATCATCATTCCAAGATTGACATCAAGCGCATTTGCTGTCAGAACTGATCCTGCTGACGGCGGTACAAATGCATATCCACTTGCGAGGCCTGCCAACAATGGAATCGCATAATATAAGGTAGATTTCTTTGTTGTTCTTACTACGCTAAACACAAGCGGAATTAAAACAACAACACCTGCCTCAAAAAAGACTGTTGTTCCAATCACCAAACCGGTAATGCCCAGTGCCCAGCCTGCCTTTTTTTGTCCAAATTTATCAATCAGTGTCTCTGCAATTTTCTGTGCACCGCCGCTTGCCTCAAGAATACCGCCAAACATGGAGCCCAAACCAACAAGCAGTGCGATTCCCTGTAGCGTTTTTCCTACTCCTTTTTCTACAGTTTCCGAGATCATAGACAGCGGCATCCCTGCTCCTACTCCGATTATTACAGATGAAAGCATCATCGAAATTATCGGATGGAGCTTGAAACGAATAATCAAAATCAGCAGTACGGCAATTCCCACAACTGCCGCAGCAATCAATCTTACAGGATCTGCCGCAAAAACCATCTCTTCCATTTTCTTTCTCCTTTCAATTCATCAGATGCTTTTTTCTTGGCAGCAATACATCTGACCTTTTATTGTCATTTTATACCGCATTGCCCTTTTTATTCCGTTTTTGTTCTTAATTCATCTGATGTTTTTATATTACACGTTTTTATTTCAAAAGGCAATACCGTAATATTGCTTAAATTATCAAATATTTTTTGTGCACTTTTCCTTTTCAACAACTCATATTGACTTTTTCATTCAAAAAAGATATGATGTTAATAACATTTTGCTTACGAAAAGGAGCTTAAATCATATGATGAATTTAAAAGAAGAAAAAAATCTTCCCTCCAAAATCTCAGAGGATATTATTGCGCTGATTCTGGAAGAGAAATTGCAGCCCGGCGACCGTCTTCCTAATGAATCTATTCTCTGTGACCGATTGAATGCCGGACGCAGTTCCATACGAGAAGCTATGAAGCTTCTGGCCTCCCGCAATATTGTCACCATTCGTCAGGGATCAGGAACATATGTCGCTTCCACACCAAGAATGGTCGAAGATCCGCTTGGTTTTACCTTTATTGTTGATAAAAAAAAGCTCGTTCAAGACTTATTAGAGGTACGTATTCTTCTTGAACCATCTATCGCGTCCATGGCTGCTGTCCATGCAGATGATGAGGACATAAAAAAAATCACCGCATTATGCGATGAAGTCGAAAACCTGCTCAATGAAAAAAAGGATCACACACAAAAGGATATTGAATTTCATAATGCCATAGCTATGAGCAGCAAAAACGTTGTAATTCCACGTTTAATTCCAGTAATCAACAGCTCTATTCCACTGTTTGTTGAATCAACCGGAAACCGTCTCCATGCAGAAACAATTGAAACTCACCGTGAAATTGCAGATGCCATTGCGTGCCATGATCCGATTCGCGCCCAGGACGCTATGTATCTTCATTTAATTTACAATCGCAAGCTGATTCATAATCTTTTTAAATCGTAAAATAAAAAACGACAAGCTGCACATTATGCCATGCAATTTGTCGTTTTTATTTTAAAATTTTGGTTTCCACTTTCCTCGCGCAAAGTATACAGCAAAGAGTACAAATAATAAAACATTATGTGCTATCATACATGCCCATGCAGCAATAAGTCCCATGCCAAGAAGCTGCGTACATATGAAAGTTCCTATAATACGAACACCCCACATGCCAATTACACTAAAGATAAATGGTGCAACTGTTTTTCCAACTCCCTGCATCATACCTTCAAGTACGATCGGGATACCATAGAAAGGTTCTGATATTGCGACCATGCGAAGTACTGTAGAACCTAGCCTAATTACCTCTGCGTCACGTGAGAACAATGTCATAAGCTGTGGTGCAAATGCAAACAGGAGGGCACCGCACACAGTCATCAGTCCAGTTTCAAGCGGAATAATGGCACGCTCTAAATCGCGAAGCTTTTTCCCATCTTTTGCACCAAGCGCATTACCAGCTAGTGTAGCCGCGGCTGTCTGCATACCCCACCCTGGAATATAAAATCCGGACTCTACTGTATTTGCGATTGTGTGTGCTGCCGCAGATGTCTCGCCAAGAGAATTGATCATGGAAGCAAATACAACGTATCCAAGCGATGTTGCAAAACGCTGGCACATATTTGGAAATGCTACTCTAACACACGGAATAAGAATTGTCTTATCTGGCTTAAAGCTCTGTCCCTTCGGTGAAATATCAGCATGTTTCCACAGCTTTACAGTAATGGCAATTCCTCCATATGTATACGCAATCGCACTTGCAAGAGCTGCACCTTCAATTCCAAAACCTGCACCTGGCAGTGTAATAGAAATACCTGCAATCACTGCCACTCGTGTCGGGTAAATGAACAGGAAATTGAGCACGGTATTAATAATATTCATCACAACACCAACTCTCATCGGCGTTTTTGTATCTCCTACTGATCTTAATACCGTACCAAAAATAATATTCGCTGTTCTAAACAGCATCGGTGCATACAATATAAGGAAATAACGAGCTGCCATATCGCGGATACCTTCATCTACCTGCATCCAAACTGGCACCTGCTTGTTGATTGCTGCAATCACGATAGTAAAACTGATTCCTACCGCAAGCACTACTAAAACAGCCTGTCCTGATGCCCTCTTTGCGCGTTCCCGATTTCCAGCACCAAATGACTGCGATATAAACGCAAGCAATCCTACACCAATCGCTGATACTGTACTTCCTATCAGCCAGTTTACAGTGCTGGTTGATCCGACTGCAGCAGTTGCCTGTGTGCCAAGTGAACCAACCATTGCAGTATCAATATACTGCACTGCTGTCTGCAGAAACTGCTCCAGCATAGTTGGCCATGCCAAAGCGAAGATCACTGGCAGCATCTTGTTCTTTCGAATGTTCCACTTCTCCATCTTTTTTCTCCCTGTATTTCATTTTCGCTCAATTGCCAAAGCGCATGTTTTTTTATTATAGCATACTTTCAAAATAAAACAAGCATAGCACTAAAAGAATGGTTTCGTGGACAGACCAGTTGTCAGCGATTTACGAACATATCAAGCTCACTTCTGCTTGAAATATGAAGCTTTGAAAAAATATTTTCCAAATATGACTTTACTGTATTTAAGGAGATTCCAAGACTTTTTGCAATCTCCTTATTTGAACGCCCTTTTGAGGCAAGCATGGCGATGGAAAACTCATATGGTGTAAGTGCATCTGTAACCTGAAGTGTAGATACTGGATTGTGGATTTTCATCCATCCTCTGCTGAATGTATATACAGATTCGATGATCTCATTATATTCATCTGGATACTGTTCACGCAGCGACCGCTCGATCTGCCCTTGAAGTAAGCCATGATGCTCAATAAATGGATGTATATAATGCTCAGTAAGTGCAATGTTCCACGCCCTCATAAACGCAGCATCTGCATGTTCATCATCTTTTAAATTCATACAAATCATGCAAAGTACAAGATTTAAGTAAATACTTGCAATCGGAAAATTATTTCCTGCCATCATAAGTGCGGCCTCTGCCATGCCCATTGCGCGCTGATATTCACGTCTAAGATAAAGCTCATGCGCTGCGGCATAGATCGCATAATATTGGATTCCAGCCTGACACAAACTAATTTTATCACGCAGCACACTTAAATCTGCTGATTCTGAATGGAAAAAGACACTTACAAAACCTTCTGTGACAAGCGTATAGAGTTTCGCTGAAGGATCTGATGTCTTTTTATTTTCTAAGGCAATGGCATTAAAATCTGCTAAAACTGCTGCTGGATCTCCTTCCTGAACAGTTGCCATGGCATGCACCAAACGCGCCGCCAGACGTATCTGCACGCTTTCGCTATTGAAGCATTGCTCGCTCACTGTGCAGCACTCTTTCTCTTCGTTGCGAAAATAATGCCAAAGCGCCCTTGTTATCTGTCGCTCTTCCTCATCTGCAAGTGAATGCTCAAACTCCTGAAAGCTTCCCGGACATGGACTTGCAATCAATGGCATATAGCATTTATTTACATTCCGCTTCCTTTTTGTGCTTTTCTTCGTATCAGCTTTTTTTCTGATATCTAAAGGACTCTTTGCTGTGTATGGAATAAGCCATTCACTTTTTTTGCGAACAGCTCCCTCAATTCGTCCTGTATTCAAATAATAATTGACCATTCTAATGGACATTCCCCATTTTTCAGAGGTTTCTCTCACTGTCAAATATTCCATGATTTATTCCTTCTTTTGTTATCTATTTTAGGTCCTTTTATGCTTTTTTAGATAATATATTATCCATTATAAGATTGGAGGTTATCAATGAACAAAAACAACGTGATTCAGGTGTTTTATGATGGAAACTTGGAAAGCGACCTCTTTGCCTAACCCTTTAATTTCTCTACTTTACATCTATGTTGTTTTGAATCCTTATCGTAGCCAATTCCAACAGCCAAAATTCGCCCTGTGTGATGAATCTTTTCTGCCAGTTTTCCCTTTAAGCGAAGTGCATACTCTTTTTCTTTAATCTGTGCAATTGCTTCATCCGGCGTATGATCAACCTTCAGTTCCAAAATAATGGCATCATCTGATTCTCGGATCGGATAAAAGATAAAATCTACATAGCCTTTTCCTGCTTTATCCTCTCTTTCCACACGATATTGATCTCGTGCTGATAAATAAACCAGATTCACAATCGCTGATAATTCAATTTCGTGATTATAAGATAGTAACGGTGTTTCCGTATTATGTGCATACTCCAAAATTTGTTCCATTACCTGCGTATCCCCATGCAATGTTGCCTCTAACATACGCTTTGATTCTCTTGCCAAGCGATACACATAGCCAAGTGATGGCTCTTTTTGCAGCATTTCATCAAAACGCTCCATCAACTCTCTGTTAGGGATTCGTACTTTTCCTTCTTCGCTGCTCAAAAATCCATACACGACCATCGCAGAAAAAATTTCTTCTCTTGTTGTCAATTCCATTGATGTTGCCGCATATTCCTGCACTTTCGCCTCTACAGATTCTCCTGACACCATTAACGCCAAATCATTTCTCACACCTGCAACATTTTTTTCTATATAATAATAAATCTCATCATATGGACCTGAACTCGTCCAATAGTTTCCCAAATTATTATTTGTGAGCGCCATCACAACGGATCTTGGGTTATATATGCGTTCTCCGCCTTTTGCGTGATACCCGTCATACCATTCTTTAAGCCCGCTTCTTGAAAGCAAAGGCTTTCCTGTATTTTTCAAAAAGCGCGCATAAAGCATGTCAACTTCTGTCTCTGTAAATCCAAATGCGTCACTGAATTTTTCCTCACTGACCATTGTATACTCTGCAAACATATTCAATTCTGAACCACTTGAATACTTTGCAATAGGCAAGATTCCTGTCATATAAGAAAGTAATACATATGCCTTATCTTTAAGTAAACTGCTCAAGAAACTGATATATTTTTTCTTGTCTTCATCTGTGATAAAGTCCTTATGGAAAATACAGTCCCACTCATCAAATACAAAAATAAAGCGCTGACATCCATATCTTTCATAAACAAGGTCGAGACTATCCCAAACTGCATCCTCCTCTTGAATATCAGCCTTTGGATATGCCTCCATTAAATCCTGTATCAATATTCGCTCAATCCGCTCAATATATTTATCATACGAATTGCAATTTCTTGGCATCCGACTAAAATCAATCCGAATCACATCATGCGTATTTAAATGCTTTTGATAGCCTGTACTCTCAGCTATTTTTAGCTTAGAAAAAATTTCTGTTGAGTCTACTCCACGGCTAAAAAACGCACTGACCATGTTTGCCATCACAGTTTTTCCAAAGTCACGCATTTCCCGT
>OIXA01005881.1_pt1 | contig 10660 bp, 7 predicted proteins | sample 1587721 | NCBI WGS metagenome assembly OIXA01 (sample SAMEA3888900, study PRJEB22519) | human gut metagenome | biome: human gut; feature: human-associated habitat; material: faeces | place: Denmark | collected 2013 | reverse complement strand
CGATATAATCTTTCACGGATAAGCCTCCGAAGACGCTGTTTTTACAGTGTATGCACAGAAATTTCCGAATATGTAGCAATCATTTTTATAGTTGTGCCTTATAAAAGAACGGCCGTCCATACCGGACGACCGTTTCGCTCATTGCAATCTTATTTAAATTTAATCTCTTTCCCTTCAAGTCTCCACTGTCTGAATTCTGCGGAAGCAGATAACAGAAGATCTGAAGAAGAGTTCAGAGCTGTTTCTACAGAATCCTGAACTACGCCAATGATAAATCCTACTGCAACAACCTGCATGGAAATGTCATCTGAAATTCCGAACAGAGAGCATGCCATCGGGATCAGAAGAAGTGATCCGCCGGCTACACCGGAAGCGCCACATGCTGACAGAGCTGCAAGAAGACTCAGGATAATTGCTGTCGGAATATCTACATGAATACCAAGAGTAAATGCAGTTGCCATTGTCATAACCGTAATAGTGATAGCCGCACCATCCATATTAATAGTTGCACCAAGCGGAATGGTTACAGAATAAGTATCTCTGTCCAGTCCCATCTCTTCACAGACTTTCATGTTTACCGGAATATTAGCTGCGGAACTTCTTGTAAAGAAAGCTGTCAGCGCACTTCTCTTCAGGCAGTGGAAAATCAGCGGATATGGATTCTGGCGGATACACCAGTAAACCAGAAGCGGATTGGTCACAAAATAGATAAACAGCATACATCCTACAAGAAGAAGCAACAGTTTTCCATAAGTCGTAAAGATATCCAGACCGTTTGTAGATACTGTGTTAAATACCAGACCAAAAATTCCAAAAGGTGCAAGATTAATGATCCAGGTTACTACCATGGAAATACCATCTGCAACATCAGCCAGAACCTTCTTTGTCATCTTATCGGCTGCACGGAAAGCAAGTCCAAGAAGAACTGCCCACATCAGAATACCTACATAGTTTGCATTTACCAATGAAGATACCGGGTTGGCAACTACGTTCAGAAGCAGGTTATTTAATACCTCAACGATACCCTGTGGTGCACTTGTATCTGTTGCTGCATTTGCAAGTGTCATCTTTACAGGAAATGCCATACTCGCAAATACTGCAATCACTGCTGCCAGAACTGTACTGAACATATAGAGAATGATAACTGTCTTAATAACTCCTCCGTGAGATTTTCCTGCATTACACAGGGAACTGATAACCAGGAAGAATACCAGCAAAGGTGCGATTGCCTTTAATGCACTTACAAAGACATCACCCAGAATTGCGATTCCTGTTGCCTGCGGTACAGCAATTCCCAGAATCGCACCCAGGATCAGGCCAACCAGGATTCTCTTTACCAACGCAATCCTGGTCCATTTGTCCCAAATTTTTTTCATTTCTTTAATCCTCTTTCCCTTTAATTTGATAAAACAATGATACGTTACATTATAAAGGAAAACTCAGAAATATGCAAGAAAAGCGCAAAAAAAGATACACAAAAAAGTTCCCTGTCTGCTACGTTATACAGATCAAACAGGGAACTTTATTTTGCATTACTGAATCGTAAGGATTTTCTGATTACTATTATTTAATTTTGATAACAGCTTTTACAAGGTCTGTCTTGTTGTTTACAGCCTCATCATAAGCATCTTTAATATGATCCAGATCAAATTCATGAGTTACGATGCTCTTAACATTGATAGCTCCGCTTGCAACCGCTGCGATTGCTTTTGGATAAATGTTTTTGTAACGGAATACAGATTTGATGGTAGCTTCTTTGTCCATGATCTGTGCGAAATTGTATGTAATCTCCTCTTTGGAAGAAATACCAACTAATGTAATTGTTCCACCTCTTCTTACGATAAATGGAGTCTGAGCGATTGTTACAGGTGATCCTGCTGTCTCGAATACAACATCTGCTCCACGTCCGCCAGTGAGTTCTTTGATTTTCTCAAGAGCGTCTTCTTTTCCGCTGTTGATAACTGCTGTTGCGCCTAATTCCATAGCTTTATCCAGACGGGCCTGTACAAGGTCAGCTACGATGATCTGTCCTGCGCCGTGAGCTTTGCATGCAAGTAATGTTACAAGACCGATGCATCCGGATCCAAGGATAACAACTGTATCGCCAGTTCCAACTGCACCCTGTTCTGCTGCATAGAAACCTACAGATAATGGCTCGATCAGTGCACCTTCTTTAGTGGATACATTGTCAGGAAGTTTAAAGCACATATCTTCAGGGAAAGCGATAAACTCTTCGTTGCAGCCCTGAACAGGAGGTGTTGCAAGGAATACAACATCCGGGCAGAGATTGTAATGACCGGATTTACAGAATTCGCATTTACCACAGGTAATTCCTGGTTCCAGAGCAACTCTGTCACCTACTTTAAGATTCTCTACATCTTTGCCAACTTCTACGATAGTACCTGCGCACTCATGTCCAAGCATGAAGTCCTGAGACAGGTCTACTTTATATGCTCCGCAGTTTCCATTGTGATAGTAATGTACGTCGGAACCACAGATTCCTACATATTCCAGAGATACAAGAACTTCTTTGTCTTTTACCTCCGGAACTGGAACTTCTTTGATCACCATATTGTCAGTGCCTCTCATAACTGCACTTTTCTGTAACATTTTTTTCATGATATGTTTCCCCTTTCTGTTTGCTGCATTCTGTCTGAAATAACCGGATAGTCAACCACAGATTGCCCGGTATGAATTTCACACCGGGCAATGCTGATTCCTTCTTATTCCTCGGCTGCTTTTACGTCGTCTTCTGTAAGTTCGCCGTTGTCAATATAAATCTTGATATAATCATCTACGTTATCTGCATTGATTTCCGGAGCATCTACATAGTCGTTTACGTCTGTTACTTCCATTTCACCATTAACGATCTTTTCTGCATATTCCATGTTCTTTTCAGCAAGGTCTGCTGCAGACTGTAATGCTGTTGAGGTCAGAAGGCCTTCTTTGATCAGCAGGCATCCCTGAGCTGTTCCATCAACACCATATGCAAGGAAGTTTGGTGTTCCGTCTTCGTTGAAATAATCTTTGTTTTCTCTGATTGCTTCGATCGCACCAGCTGCCATGTTATCATTCATGGAAATGATAGCGTCGATATGTGTTCCTGCCTGTACCCAGGATTCCATCAGTGTAAGTGCTTCATCACTGTTCCAGTTTGCAAAATCTTCATAAAGAATTTTTACATCAGAACGTTTGTCAAAGAAGTACTGATCCCATGCTTCACGTCTCTTATCAGCGTGATAGTTTCCGGATGGTCCTTTTAATACAACAACGTTTGCATTTTCAGGAATTTCATCTACAGCTCTTTCAGCGCTGACTTTTGCCTGCTCGATCGGGTCTGCATCGACTGTACCTGTTCCGGCCATAACTGATGTGTCATCTCCACCGTCAAGGTCATTCTGATGTGTTGTCGGGTTTGTTGTAATAACAGGGATACCTGCATCTATAAGCTGCTGAACATATGGAGCCTGTGCACCATTGTTGTTGGACTGTACGATAACGAGATCATACTGTTTTGTGATACAATCTTCAAGAAGACCGTTCTCTTTATTATCATCACCTTCACCGCTTACACATGTAAGGTCAATATCATCATAGTTCTCTGCCTGTTTTTTCATTTCAGTTGTCAGCCATGCAGCGAATGTATCAGCACTGGCACGTGCTACGAAGCACACTCTCTTTGCGTCAGCTGCGCTTACACTTGTTGCGGAAACCATAGATGCTGCCATAACACCTGCTAATAATAATGCTCCAACTTTTTTTGCTTTCATAAAATTTTTCCTCCTTTTAATTTGGATAGTTTGGGATTTTATTTTGCATTGCTTTTTGTTTTTTATTTTGACTCTTTGCTTTCATCTTTTACGATAATAACTTTTCTGGACTTTTTGGATTTGCTTACTACATCAAATGCAACTGCCAGTACGATAATTGCACCTTCAATAATCTGCTGAATATAAGAGTTAACACCCAGAAGGTTCATAACGTTCTCAAGGAAACCAATGATAAATGCACCTGCGATAGTTCCGCTTACAGTACCGATACCACCTGTAAAGGAAGTACCACCAACGATGGCTGCAGTTAAACCTGTCATTTCATATCCGATCGCACCGTTTGGAAGACCGGCATTGTTTCTTGCCATGAAGATCATACCTGCGAGGCCTGTCATAATACCGTTTAATATGTAAGATTTATAAATGTTTCTCTTTGCATTGATACCGCTCGCTTCTGCTGCAGGACGGCTGCCGCCGATTGCATACAGTGCACGTCCGTATCTTGTGTTGTTTACCAGGTACCATACGATAACTGTAACAATGATTACCAGAATTACCGGAACCGGAATCGGTCCAACCATTCCCTGTCCGATCTTAACAAAATTGCCTAACTGAAGAATGTTCTGTCCACCTGTAAAGTAAAGTGCAAGACCTCTGGCTGCCTGCTGCATACCAAGAGTTGCGATAAATGCCGGAACATTGAATTCAGCGATAAAGAATGCATTTACAAGGTTGCATCCGATACCTGTTGCCACTGCTACGATCAGAGCCAGCAGGATAGAGTTTGTTGCTTTGTATACAGATACTGAGTATACACCGGCCAGAGCCAGTACTGAACCAACTGACAGATCAAGGAATCCACTGATGATCAGGAGCATTTCGCCGTATGCTATCAGAATTCCCACACATAACTGTCTGGTAACGTTGATCAGGTTGCTGTACTGAAGAAAGTAAGGGCTGATTATACTACAGGCCACAAACAATACGAGCAGTACGATATAAATACTGAATTTTTGTAAATTGGTTGATTTTTTTGCTTTCATCTTTTTACCCTCCGCACGATCAGCTGTTTTTCAGACCAGTAGCAAATTTCATAATGGTCTCCTGAGAAAATTCATTTCTGTTGATGCATCCGCTTATTTTTCCCTGACACATAATGTAAATTCTGTCACACATTCCGATCAGTTCCGGAAGTTCTGATGAAACCATAATTACGGCTTTGCCTTCTTTTACAATATCTGTGATCAGTTTATAAATCTCAAATTTAGCTCCGACATCAATACCTCTTGTAGGCTCATCCAGGATCATGATATCCGGCTCACACAGAAGCCATCTTGCCAGAAGCACCTTCTGCTGGTTTCCACCTGAAAGAGTGGAGATCGCAGTATCAAGAGTTGGTGTCTTTACATGCATCTTGTCAAAGCTTTCTTTGACTGATTTTTTCTCTTTTGCTTTGTGCGTGTATCCTTTATAAATAATTCTCTCAAGGCTGGCCAGACTGGCATTTTCCATAACACTTCGAACAGGAATAATTCCGTCGTCTCGTCTGCTCTCTGAAAGCATTACCATCTTCTGCTGAATACTGTCATGTGGACATTTAATCTTTGCTTCCTGTCCGTTGATCAGTATCTGTCCGGAATCATGAGGATCAAGTCCGAAAACTGCTCTCATTGTTTCTGTTCTTCCGGCACCTACCAGACCCGCAAATCCAACAATCTCACCTTTAGATACATGGAAGTTGATATCTTCGAAAAGATCTTTTCTTGAAAAGTTCTTTACTTCCAGTGCTGTTGATCCGATCTTTACCTCTTCTTTCGGATATACATTATCAAGCTTACGTCCAACCATTCTTGCAATGACTGTATCCAGATCCAGATCCTCAGCTCTGTCTGTAGAAACAACCGCTCCATCTCTTAAGACTGTGATATCATCTGCAATACGGAAAACTTCTTCCATTTTATGTGAAATGTAAATGATTCCGCATCCTCTCTTTTTCAGCATCTCAATGATATCAAACAGATGCTCTACTTCCTGCTCTGTAAGGGAAGAAGTCGGCTCATCAAATACGATGACTTTTGCATTCACAGATACTGCTTTTGCAATCTCTACCATCTGTCTCTGTGATACCGGCATCGTACTCATGATCCTTTTTGGATCTACATCAATTTTCAATTCTTCAAATACTTTTTTTGTGTCGTCATAGATTTTTTTCTCATTTACCATGACGCCGCCCACTTTCGGGTAACGTCCGAGCCAGAGATTATCCATGACGTTTCTTTTGAGCGCCTGGTTCAGTTCCTGGTGAACCATTGCAACTCCATTTTCAAGAGCTTCTTTCGAATTCTTGAAATTAATCTCTTTTCCCTCCAGCTCAATCTTGCCACTGTCTTTGTCATAAATTCCGAAAAGGCATTTCATCAGTGTTGACTTTCCGGCTCCATTTTCACCCATCAGTGCATGGACAGTGCCTGCTTTAACTGTCAGGGACACATGATCTAATGCTTTTACGCCCGGAAATTCTTTACAGATATCCGTCATCTGCAGTAAAACATCCTGTTTCATAGCTGTCCTCCTGTCTCTCATCTTCTAATCTCGCATACCTTTCGAACCTGCCGCTATGCAGTTCCATCCGGCTGCGTCACAACTTTAGAAAAGGTGGCTGGCCAACCACCTGGCCGCCACCTTTATTTTTTACATTTTTATTTTCCTGAGTATTCCTGGTAAGGAATGAAGATCTTGTTGCTTACTTTTTCGGAAATATTGTAAGAATCTGTTCCATCCATCAGATCTTTTCCACCTGCTGCATTCTTAGCAAGGTCTGCGATACAAGCTGCCATACCATCTGCATCCTGTTTAACAGTTGCTGTCATCTTGCCATCAGCGATCAGCTGTTTTGCTGCGTCTGTAGCATCAACACCAAATACCGGGATCATCTTGCAGTCTTTGCCTGTTCCAAGGTTGTATCCCTTATCATTCAGAGCTGAGACTGCACCCTCTGCCATACCGTCATTGTTGCAGATAACAAGTTCGATCATGTTATTGCTTCCTTCATTGTACTGGGAAAGGTTGGTTGTCATATAGTTGTTAGCTGCTGTTGCACTCCAGTTACCATCCTGGTCAACCTGATATTTGTCACTGTTAGAAGCGTCAAAGTATTCCAGTGCCGGTTTGCCGGCGTCTGTGATGATCTTATCTGCATCTTCTACAGCAAACTGTGTACGATAAATAGCTTCTGCATTTCCGAGCTGTCCCATGAACATTGCGTAAGAGATCTTTCCATCTCCGTTGAGATCCATTTCATCAAAATGTTCTACTACATAGTTACCGATCATTTCGCCCTGCATATGTCCTGCTTCCGGAGCGTCTGTTCCTACGAATGCGCACTTTTCATAGCTTCCAAGTACATCGCCTTCTGTCTTGTCATCTTCGATCGCACGGTTAAAGAAAATAACCGGGATTCCTGCTGCTTCTGCTTTTTCAACGATCTGAGAAGAAGCATCTACAGAACCAGATGTAACGATGTTGACGATCAGTGCTGTAGCACCTGTCTGGATCGCTGTATCAATCTGTTCGTTCTGTGTTGTCTGGTTGCTGTTTCCATCATAGTCCTGATATTCAACACCCATCTCGTCAAGTTTTGCATCGAGTGCTGTACGGACAGATGCGATATAAGTATCAGAATAGGTATAGTAGAATACTGCGATATTAGCGTCTGATGATTTCTTATCACTGCTTCCACCATCACTGTCACTCTTACCGGAGCCCCCGCATCCTGCAAGCATTCCAAGTGCCATCACACCTGCGAGCATCGCTGCTACAATTCTTCTTTTCATAATTTCGTTCCTCCTTGTATAACGTTTACTTGATGATACGAGTATAACAAGAAGGGAATAAAACACCCATGTGAAAAACTACGAGGAGTTTGTGAATTTCAACGTTTATATAAATTTTTACTTAATTTCGTCCATAAATGTTTCAAATGCCCAATTCTTTAAAAAGCTGTAGTCCAAATATTTTTCAGACTACAGCTTCTATACTTCCGAGCAGCTACAAACATTCCACCCGTTACTTTTCTTCAAATGAAAACAGCGCCTTCTGGCTCTTATCATCATACATATTTTCTCTTGTCACCAAAATACTGCTGGTTGCCGTCTCTTTCTTTTCCGGCTTCTGACCATTCAGTAGTGTATTGATCTGCTCAATCCCCAGGTATCCCATCGCATATGGGTTCTGGACGATCAGCGCATCTACATTTCCTTTTTCCAGCATTCCAATGGATTTTACGTTACTGTCAAACGCAACAACCTGCGTCCGCTCTCCGGCGCCAAGTGCTTCTACCGCATCCCCGACTCCAAGTGTTGTCCATTCATTAAATGTCACGATCACATTGATCTGCGGATTGTCAAGCAACATCCTCTCGGTACCCTCTCTTGCGTCGGTGATCGTAGACTTCACATTGATGGACGCCGTAATATTTGCCCGGTCATCATTAAGAACCGTATCCCGGAATCCCTTTTCACGAAGCTGCCCGTTCTCCGTACTCTTATCAAAATTTACGATTCCGATATTTAGATTTTCCGCCGGATTACCAAGCACTTCTTCTCCTGCCATACATCCGGCTTCATAATTGTCTGTACCAATATAGCATTCCACAGCCTCACTGTTTACCGGACTGTCCACAACCACAATTCTGATTCCTGCCTTTGCCGCACGGTCGATTGCTTCCGCATTCTTTTCAAAATCAATGGCAGAGAACAGAAGTGCATCTACCTGTTCCCGGATTGCCCGGTCTATCATTTCATTCTGCGCCTCATAATCTTCCTCACCGTCTCCATCCGGTCCTTCGCACACCAGATCCAGATTATATTCCGCACTTGCCGCACCGGCTCCCGCATATGCAGACTGCCAGAAAGAAGAATCCATGGATTTTGTCAGAAACACTACTTTTTTCTTCTCGATGACGCTATTTGTACTGCCTTCTTTTCCTTCCCCAAGTCCGTCACCCGTCAGGACAAAAAACAGAATTGCAAGTAGGATCACACCTGCATCAATTGCAATAAATGGTTTTCTTCTACTTTTTCTCATATTCTTCCTCCCTGACCTTCGGCATACGGATCGTCACACAGGTTCCTTCATCCAGCTCACTTGTGATATTCAGTCCATAATTGCTTCCAAAATAAATCTTGATCCGGTCATTTACATTCTTGATTCCGATTCCGGTACGGTCTCCCGGCTCTTTGCGCAGAATCTCCCGGCACTGTTCTTCCGTCATACCGATTCCGTTATCCTCCACCTGGAAAATAATATCTTCTCCGTCCTCAAAAATACGAATCCAGATCTCACCCTCATCGATCATCTGCTTTACACCATGATAAATTGCATTCTCGATAATTGGCTGCAAAGTAATTTTGTTACAAAGATACGAAAGACACGACTCTGCCACCTCAAATGAATAGGTAAATTTGTTCTTATACCGATAATTTTCAATCTTCAGATAACTCTTTGCATGTTCCACTTCTTTTTCGATCGGAATCAGCTCATGCCCTTTACTGATACTGATACGGAACAGCCTTGCAAGTGCCGTAACCATCTCTTCTGCATCTTCATTTTTCCCGTCTTCACACATCCATGCAATCGCATCCAGTGTATTATACAGGAAATGTGGATTGATCTGCGCCTGAAGCGCTTTCAGCTCTGTTTTCCGCAGTGTGATTTCTTCCTGTCTGACCTGCTCCATCAGCTTCTGGATCTTCACAACCATGTGTTCAAACGAGTTGGATAAAGTCGTGATCTCTGTAGTTCCCGCCATCGGCTCAAATACAAAATTTTCAGCATTTTTTTCAAACCGGTGCATGTCATCGGCAAGCTGCCTTACCGGTGCTGAGAACAGTTCTGAAAATGCCCATCCGAGAAGAAAGACTGCTCCCATAACCAGACACAGGACGATCAGAAGTCTGGATACCGCACTGCTTACCTTCTCCGTAATCATTTCATCTACATAGCAGACACCTACAATTTTCCAATCACAGTTCTCCAGATTTTTCACAGTATAGATCGCCTGTTCCTGAATATGTGTCCCTTCTTTTAAATCCATTCCCTTCTCTTCTTTTAACCCGGAATAAATGAGCTGCTGCTGTGGATGATAGATCAGATTGCCTTTTTTGTCCGCAATATAGGCATATCCGTGCTGCCCGATCCCTACATCATCAACATAATTGGCAATGTCAGAAAAACGGATGTCAATATTTACCTGTATACTGGTTCCGTCTTCTTTCTGAATCTTCTGGTAAACGGTTACAACCCATGGATAATATCCCTCAAACAAAGATTCTACATATGGTTTGGTTATACGCAGCCTGCCATCGTCATCTTCCATTTCGATACTCTGAACAATGCGATAATTCTCTTTCAGCTTCTGCCCCCTGTTCCAGTAACGCAGAAGCTCCCCATCTTCACCACAGATTGTTACCGCTACTACATCGGAACGGATATTTACCAGATTCTGGATATATTCCTCAGAATGATTATTCTCATGACGCATTCTCGCCACGATCCCTTCCAGTATGATCCGCATATCCTGTGTATAATTCTCAACCGTATTCTGTACCTGTTCACAGCTCTGGGAACTGCTTGTCACTGCACTTTGCTCCATTGCATTCCGGTAAATCTGAACAAAAATAAGCGTTGCAGCCACTACCGAAATCAGGACGATTCCCATTACCATTGCAATAAACACACCGGAAATAGATATATTCCATCCCTTGTGCTGATCTGCTTCTTTTTTACGCCTGTTCATGTTCCCTCCTGTATTTGTTCGGTGATACTCCAGTCAGCTTTTTGAAGCAGTGGCTGCAAAGCCCTTCCCGGTTTTGAACGACGCGGCGGGAGAG
>OIXA01005880.1_pt1 | contig 10661 bp, 9 predicted proteins | sample 1587721 | NCBI WGS metagenome assembly OIXA01 (sample SAMEA3888900, study PRJEB22519) | human gut metagenome | biome: human gut; feature: human-associated habitat; material: faeces | place: Denmark | collected 2013 | reverse complement strand
ACAAGGAATTGAGCTGTCGAAGAGAAATGAAAAGAATTAAAAAAAAGAGAGGACCCCCAGATACCGTTTTGGTATCAGGGGATCCTCGTTTCGATTGTTTCGTTGAGCGCCGGACGTTTTGCGCCAGTGGTTTTCCGTGTCGCTGGCTTTGGAACGCTCCGACTTTCTGCGCCCGGATCAGCAGGCGTGAACCTGCAACCGGATTGCTTCGTATTCAGCATGGCGTTCTGCCTTGTATCGCACAATGTCTTTGCGTTCATTGTAGAATGAAATGTGAGCATCTGTCAATGGATAGACGATCCGATGACAGCGATACTTGTCCGCGTTCTTGCGGATATGAATTCTGGCAAAGTAGGCACAGCCGCAATCACAAGCGGCAGTTGCGATCTGTTTGTCCGAGTTCTGGCTGATCCAGTTATCAAATACCACCGGATGTGAACACCCAGGACAGATCCAAGCGCGCCGCATCATGGCGGCAAAGGCCTCCGTCTTTGTGTCAAAGGGATCCCCGTTTATCTCCTGTGATCCGTTCTCCTGACTGTATGGAGTGTCCGGGTGATCGTCATTCAGCAGGGAAGGCAGATCCAGATCGCAGGACCCGCACGGTATTTATCGCGTCATGGAGCGCGTCATGTGCGGTGCAGGCAGGCTCCTGGATCATTTCCATCGCCTGTATCAGCGAGTACTGGCGGCGCTCTTTCACGATTTGCCGGCTGAACGCCCGCTGAACGTCATACGCCTTCGGCAGATGATAACCTTTGATCTTATGAACGGATATATTCGAGTGCAGGATCTTGAAGTCCTCGTTTCCCCAGGTCAGAAACACGGCGTCCTCGGGACACCAGGCAGTGAAGTACGCAAGGGCCTGCTTAAAAGGAAAGCCGTACGCAAGATCCGAGTTGGATATTTGGGTGAGCCGGGCGATCTTTCGATGCATATGCGGGTAGTATTTGGGCTTCACCATAACTTTGAATGTATCAACGATCTCCAGCCGTTCATTCAGCTTGACAGCACCGATCTGGATGATCTCCCCGGGAAGCCGTACCGGCGTTGTGACCATAGAGCGCGTGGAAAACGGCTGGTTCCATTCCAGATCTAATACGATGCAGTACATAAGGCGCCTCCCATATGAACAGGTTCGCAGTTTTTTATCAAAAAATGTTGCCTTCACGTTTGCAATCAACGAATTCTATCCGTAGTCTATCACAGATAGGTGTCCCATAAACAGGACACTGGGTTGTGTCGCCGTGGAAGGAGGCCTGCGAACCGGGGCGGAAACGGCTTGAACGTTGGGGGCGTACGGTGCTATCCTTTAGAAAATGGGTGGTTGGCATTACAGAAATCGGAGAGCAGCCATGTGGAAGCTGGGGCGAAAAAAGAGCGCATCGGAAACCGATGAACGGACATTTCCGGCTGAGAAAGAATTCTGGCTGGTGCGGGGAGCGTTTCGGGAGTGGCAGGCTGACCGAAGCGGGCAAGGGTATTATGGCCTTTGCGGCTGTTCGGCAGAGGCGGTCTGCCCGCCGGGAGAACGGCCCCATCAGGATCGGTTTTACCGGCTCGTCTATGGCCTGACGGAACGGATGCTGCAAGGCACGCCCTCGATGGTGCTCGTCGAGGATCTTTCCCGTTCAGATGTCTGGGCGCGGCAGAAAGCGCGCTTCAAGCAGCTGGCGTTGGACAGCGGCGGCGCGGTTTTGGAAGAAATGGGCAAGTGGAAGGACTGCTGTGCGTTCGTGTTTTCTGAAATGCCGGGTTCGTTCCTACGGGACGTTTACTGGTGGATGGCGGAGCATGGGTGCGGAGAGGAAGTTTACGCACAGTACAGCGTGTTGGAGCATGTGGCCGCGGAGGATGCGACCGTCTCCGCACTCAAAGAAAAGATGCGCTTAGACATTTTGATGGATGATACGCACCCGGTCCTGCTCTTACAGCTTGGCCCGGTGAGTTCGCTTGCGCCGGTAACGGCGGCGCTTGCGTCCGCCTGCGGCGGCGAAGGGTGGACGCTGCGCGTGAAATGAACGGCTGGAGCGTCGAAAAGCGGACGGAAAGTTGTAGGCGCTCAATAAGCATTCGGTCAAAAAGATGCCCGAGGGTCTCGTATCATCAGAGACCCTCGGGTGAAAATTTTTTGTAGGAAGGAGGGAGGATTGATCGTCTCTCTTCCTTTCCGTTCTGGTCGCCCCCGCGTGGGGGACGACGAAATATGATAACACATTTAAACCGGACAAATAGGATTTCTACTCACGCCCCCGCGTAGGGGGCGACCAGCAGCATCCCGCCGAGACCGCCCAGAGAGTTCAGATTTCTACTCACGCCCCCGCATGGGGGGCGACGCGCTCTTTGGCTATGACGGTGTTTTCTACACGCTATTTCTACTCACGCCCCCGCGTGGGGGCGACGTGCCCGTATCGCACGTGGCCCGTTACCATTGCCATTTCTACTTGCGCCCCCGCGTGGGGGGCGACCTACCCATTTCCCCAATTTGGGCATTGCGCTGCCAATTTCTACTCACGCCCCCGCGTGGGGGGCGACGTAAGGAGTGGGTGGACATGGTGGAATACATTCATATTTCTACTCACGCCCCCGCGTGGGGGGCGACATCGTCAGCATGGGAGCGCCGTCAGAGGAAAGAATTTCTACTCACGCCCCCGCGTGGGGGGCGACCCGGAGTTCGACTCCATCGTGGTGGAGCTACGGGAATTTCTACTCACGCCCCCGTATGGGGGGCGACACCATTTTGTGATAAAAGGTTGCGTTGGTGTAGGTATTTCTACTCACGCCCCAGAATAGGGGGCGCACACACCGGCGCGGCACGCCGCAGGCAGAAACCGGCGTGTGACAGCCGTGAAAGGGGGATCGGCTCCCAGTCATCCACGGCAGAACCAGTCCTCTCCGTCGGGAAGCGCGTCCCAGACGATCGGGGAGAAGGGATCCGGCTTAAAGCCGATCCGCACGCCGCTGGGCACCTTGTCCAGTTTCACCACGGCATCGTAATCCCGATAGCTGCGGGGATACGCCACCGCGGCCTTTTTTGTGACCTTGACCAAATCAAACAGCTTATGAGCCGGCGCACAGCCCAGCTTCGCCTGCCGCACTCTCTGCTCGGCGTCGCTGTCCGTGCCAACGTGTTTGAAAATGATCAGCGGAGAAACCACCGCCATCTCGCCCTTGCTGGCGGAGCGGTCATGCTCGTACATATTCAAAATAGACTCAAAGAGGACATTCAGATCCTCTTCGTCAAAGCCCGTTTCCTCTGCCAGATTCGCGCTGACAAAGCCGCGAACCTCATACAGGCCGAAGGGGATGATCTGCTTGCGGCCCATGGTGCGGAGCTTATCTTCCGGCTGGGCTTCCTCCCAAGCCATGTAGTCCTCCACAACAGCGCCATCTTTCACCTTGTCCGCAACTGCCATGCGGGTAATGGAAATATCCAGCGGCAGCACCGGGTCCAGGCTCTTGCCGAAGGTGATCTGTACCGGTCCGCGCACCTGACCGGCATTGGGGCCTGTGGACATGACCGCGCCAAACGCGCGCACATCGTAGAAAAGCTCGCAGGCCTTTTTTCTGCCGGCATAAACAGCCTCCTTGGCTTTCGCGCAGTCCTCCACACCGGCGGCTCGCTTGGCTTCGGCAATGTGGCGGTTGATATTCGTCGCCTGCTGAATGATAATGCCCATTCCGGGCTTGTCCCGGTAGGCCAGCTCTACATAATTGCGGATGCGGCGCTTGGTAGCGCCGTCAGTGATATAGCCCTGCATCGTCTGCGGGTCAATGCGGGGCGTATTTCCCATATCCGGATCGCCGTTCGGGTTGCAGTTGGAACATGCCACATAGTAGATGAATTCATATCGATTCTGAATAGCCATGGTAAAGCCTCCCCCTTATTCTTCGGCTGCCGCTTTTTCACCGGCAGCGGAACGTTCTTTTTTCTCCTGACTGAGTTTTGCTCCCATCTGGTAGTATCCCAGCGCGAAATAGGACTGCTGCTCCAGATTCAGTGTGGCGGGAATGGACGTCCCCAGCGCGACGGAAATTTCCTGCAGCTTCTCGCGGTATTTATCGGCGAGCCATCCGTTTTCGATCTTTTCCAGATGGTGATTTGAGCGGCTGCTGAGCTGGCCGATGACCAGCGCGGGCATCTGAATGGCGGAGGCATAGTAGCGCTCCACAATGCCGGTATTGACATCAGGCATCGCAGCCTTTTGAATTGCCGCGTAAACGGCCATCAAACCGCCGCAGTGATAGGCGGTGCTGGGAAGGTTGAAATTATATTCTTCCAAAATCGGTACCTCCTGATGATTCATTCGATTTTTTCGCAGAAGCCAGACCTTGAGCCATTGGCAGGCCAGACTGTTGGGCAGAGGACTTTGCGCACTTTGTCTGTCACTGTCGTCACTGCTCAGCAGTTCTGAGCGGATATAGGCCAGCGCCTTTGCCGCGACGGCGTCCGGCAGAGTTCCGTTGGAAAGAACGGCCTGAATCACCGCCGGGGTCAATCCGGCCAGCTCCTTGGACAGTCTGTCCAGCGGGCGGGTGTCGCCCTTCTGGAATTTCAGCAGGCGCAGCAGGCGCGCGGTCTGCTTCACCGGTTTGATGTTCCCTGTGCCGGATTGATTGGTCAATGCCAGATCGTCATACCATTGACGCAGATTCTGACGCAGGCCAGCATAGCTGCCCCGCTCAAATCTGCGGATCATAACGCGGCTGTTTACGCCGGAAAGAAGCAAGATGTAATAGGACGTGCCGTCCAGATCCGGAGCCGCCTGACCGGAATAGACGCTTTCAGGGACCTGGTCTGCCATGTTCCGCTTAGCGGCCGGATTGACGGGAACCGTTTCCGGCGCCTGCTCTGACCTGTCAAAGCCAAAGTCAAGGGTACAGAACGGGTCCTCCTCCTGGGCGATCTCCCGGTCGAACCAGTGCACAAACTTCATGCCCGCAAGGATCGGCGCATCCTTCAGCAGATCGTCCAGCGCCGACTTCACCACGCCGAACGCCTCCTCGGAAACGGGCGCGTTGACTGCTTGTTTCTGATTGTGGGAGCAAAATGCCGACTTATCAAAGCAGATCAGAGCATCTCCTTTGGGGTGCCCTCCCACGGCGTGCAGGCCTTGAATGGAGGTGGTCGTCATCATGGGAGCCGTGGGCTCGCCGGTGATCAGGCACAACTCTGTCGGAGAAGCATCCCCCTTGGCAAACCGCTTTCGGTACTCCCGCCACCAACGGCGGATATTTTCAGACTCCACCATGGAGTTTCCGTTGACTCGAAATGAGACCCTGTCACCCGGCTTTATCTTCATGTGATCCAACTTTGCCCGGATGGCCTCCGCAATTTCGGGGGTTTCCAACGCGCGGACGCAGGTCTTCAGCAGCGGCTCCTCCTCCGACGCGTCGCGGAGCGTTTCCAGAAAGAAAGCGCTCTTGGCGGCGGGCTTAGCCCCGTCCGCCGGTGCGTCAGGAATCACAATGGACCGTTTTTCCACCAGAACGTTGCATTTGTCCCTGCCCTGCGCGAGACTTCCCATGTCCGGGCAGGGCAGCTGCTCATCATCGCCCAGATAGATGCTGACACGGTCGTTGTCCTCTGAAAGGGAGATATATGCCTTGACGGTTTTCTCAATGAAACCGGGGGGCAGCGTCAACTGTCGGCGGAGCCCATAATCATACAGCGCCTTCAGCATGGATTGCCCCTCCTTTCAAAACCTCCGGGCTCTCATAAGGCGGAACGGAAATGACGCCGTTTTCCATCACCGCATGGAACAGAGACATCTGAATTTTTGTTTTTTTGGTGACCCCCACATCTTCCGGGGTAAACAGATCATAGACCATCAGTCCGGCGTCCAGAGATTCCTGAATGGGAGGCCGAGTTCCATCACTCTCCTCGAAATAGCAGGTAAACTCTCTCAGTCCCAGCGAGGGCTGAAAAAAGCATTTTCCGCCGCGAATACGCCGCAGGGCCTGTTCGTACAGCTGCGTTTCACGCCCCACAAAGGCCGGGCGCGGTATGATCGACGCGGCGATGCGATAGCGCACGTTCTGGAGGGCGGTCGTCTGCCGCTGGGTCCGTTCCTCCTCTGCGGAGACCGGCGTTGAACTGACGGTGCATTTGATCTCATTGCGCTTGAAGCTGATATAGCGAATCGGCTCCAGCACCTCGATGCGATGGACTCTCCACAGGAATTCTTTCGGTTTCATGTAGATCGCGGAAAGGATCCCTCTGGCAGCCGACGGGGGAGGGAAGGGGTAAGTTAACCGTTCCACCTTCGCCTGCGGCATGGTGAAGCAGGCAAAGTCCCCCCAAACCTCGATAACAACTTCCTTCAAATAGAATTCACCTCCGTGATTTGCGCGCCCAGTCCCGTTTTCCAGGCAGGGCGGACAAATCATACTCTATATATTTCTACTCATCAACTATTTAGCTGTCATATATAGCATAAAACAATGCACAAGAAAGTCAATGAAAAACCTCCTCTTTTATGTACATAAATCACAATAGCACGCTATGTGTCCGATAAAAAGGACACATAGCGTGCTATGACGTAAACATTTCAGAATATTGACTCAAAGCTTTCTTCCTGCGGCAGATGTAAGCCAAGCTCGTCGGAATACAAATCGGTATACTGCGGGCAAAGCAGAAAGACACCGCTGCCCGCGGTCTGTGTTTTCCCGTGACCGGCAAAGGGGATCTCCTCCGCGTAAATCTTCAAATTCTTAGCAAAGCAGGTCACTGTAATGGGCGCGGCTTCCTTTAATAACGCATGGGTAACGCCCTCATCCCGCATCCGCTTGGCAATGCTTGCATAAGACACATCGGCGCCGCTGTAAGGGACGATCGCTTGAGCACCGGCGTTGTCGATCAGCTTGTATTCTGCGGCGGTTTGCGCAAAGGAGCGGCTGTCAATGGCAGCCCGCAGTTTCTGTTTGTCTTTTTTGCCGTGAAACAGCCGCCGGTAGTATTCTCGGATATTCTCCGGGGCATGAATGGAAAACGGCGGTTCCATCTCCTGCACCGTGACGGCGGCATTGCTGTACCATTGATCCGGATAGGGCATCCGCGGGTCAGCCGGGCAGAAAACCGTCACGCGTCCCATCGCCCCGCCGTTTCGGTTGCACCGTCCGGCAGCCTGAATGATGGCGTCCAGCGGAGCCAAGGCCCGGTACATCGTCCGGAAATCCAGGTCCACACCCGCCTCGATGCATTGGGTCGCCACCACTCGGCATGGAAGATTGTTTTTCAGCCGCTCCCGGATGCGCTTGATCTGTTTGCTCCGATGAGCGGGGCACAGATCTGTGGTAAGGTAAAAGACGGTATCCTTGGGGCAGAGCTCAGAAAGCCTGCCGACGATCTGCCGCGCATGGCGGCGCAGATTGACAATGGCGCAGACGCTGTCCTGTCCGGACATCTCTTCCGCAATGGTTTCCAGCGGTGTGTCCTCTCCAAACCGCCACTCCACCTTCACCCGCTGCAGGGCGCGGAACATCTCCCCAGACTCCGGCAGAATTTCTCTCGGCTTCCAGGTCAGGTTTTTTCGCGCGGAGAAATCCGGCTGCGTTGCCGTAGAAAATACCATTGTCGTGTGGTATCGGCCGCACAATTCATTTACCGCCCGCAGTGTAACCGAGGTCAAATCGGCAGGAAGGCTCTGCGCCTCATCAAACAGCACGACGCTGTTTGCAATGTTGTGGAGCTTGCGGCAAGCGGCGGGCCGGTCTGAAAACAGCGATTCAAAAAAGCGGACGGACGTTGTGATGATCACCGGCGCGCTCCACCGGGCAGCCAGTTCCCATGCGTCCTCCGGCAGATCGCTCTGGCTGTGATCGATCAGAACATTGGGGATTATTTTTGAATAGACCTCCGCGCTTTGCTCCGCCAGGGTCAAAAAGGGAAGGACCACGATGATGCGCTGCTTTCCGTGCTCCTGACAGTGCCGCAGGGCAAAATGCAGAAGAGCAAGCGTTTTTCCGGTTCCGGTAGGTGCCGTCAATGTGTAAAGCCCTTCCGGCTCATTGCCCATTTTCCCGCACTGCTCAAATACCCGGTCCCGATATGTGTTCAGGCTCCTGTCCGCCGTGGATGATTGCCGGATGCCGTCCCGGTATTCAGTCAGCTTTTTCAAAAGCGCCTGCGGATCAAAGCTGTTGTTTTCCGCACGATCCAAATAGGTGCTGTCATCATTCAAGGCAGAGGCCGTATAGTCTGCGTCCACCAGACAGGAAAACAGCATCCGGGTATACAGCATGGACTCCAATTCAGCAATGGGCGGAGCGGAAAGCATCGGCGGTCTGAAGGAAGGGAAGTCTTTTCTGAACGCGGTGCTTGCCGTTTGCAGCTGCTCTGTATCTTCGATGGCAGGCGTCTTTCCGCCGTTCCCGCAGGGCCTTTTGCGCGGATCGGCAACGGCGTGCAGTTCGCTACGGATCTCGTCATAAGCCACAAGACCGTTATGATGGCCGTTGACCGCCTCGATTACCGGGCGGGCACCAACGCTGCCCCTGTAAACGGCCTCCAAATAGCACGCGCCGCCCATGGCATGGTCAACTCCTATCCGGGTGCCTCTGAGTACCTCCTGAAACGCCTGAGAATACTTTCCGAAATCATGCGTCTGTCCCGCCAGCTCCGCGGCTGTGTCCAGTCCTATGGCGGCTCCAAACTTCCGGGCAAACTCCGCGACCGCCTGCAAGTGTTCTTTTACCGTCTGCTGATACCCCTGGGAATTTGGAGATTTCGCGTAATAGATCATATCATCATCCATGATAACTCCTGTTCCATTCGGCATCGCCCCTCAGGGCAAACTGTTCTTCAAACCTAAGATGGCTATAAGCAGCCGGATTGCTCAGTTGGTGCTCAAATCAAGGGTTCCTCCGAAAATTGTTCAAGGAACTCCAAGGCTTCGGCCGCCTCCGGGTCCATTTCAATGTCGACCCGCACGGAATCGTTTTTTTGCGGGACTTTGTCCGGCTGCATGGCCATGAGCTGCAAAGCGGCTTTCTGGCTGGCGTTGAAGTCAAGCGCGTCCCCAACTGCGGCACCAAAAGACATAGCGTTCCATACCCCTCCTTTCTCACAGTATAGCAAATAAAAAGCGAGAAAACAAGGCCGTTTCAATTGAAATGACTGCATGGAGACTATTCAGCTCCGCTTCGCCCGGCGGCGCTCGCAAGGAGCGCGGCAGTTCCAGCTTAATGGGTATGGTCTGGTGATGGCTCTCAGCGTATGACCTTCCGCGACAGCAGCCAGTGATATGCTAATGTAAAACTATGTCGAATACAATTTTATTTCGCATATTTGAGGAAAGTTCTGCAAATACCATTGATAAATACATAATAACGTGTTATCTTATACTTATCCACACTGCAAAAGGAGGAATATCCATGCTGCTTGAATTTGCTTGTTCAAACCACAAGTCTATTCGAGGCGAAGTATTATTTTCTGCTTTGGCTGGTAAAGACAATACTTTTGAAGAGAAAACAAAGGAAATTCCCGGTGGAAGAGTCCTAAAATCAGCGATTATTTATGGGGCTAACGGCGCTGGAAAAAGTAATCTTGTCAATGCAATCGCTTTTGTGAAGGACCTTGTAACAAACAGCATTAGCCATCAGCCCGGGCAGGGAATACGCCAAACTCCTCACAAATTAGATGGCTTTGAAAAAGACAGCGTCTATCGGATTCAATTTATTGCTCAGGATGTTCGATATGTTTTTGGATTCTCCCTGCGCAATATGCTTGTATCAGACGAATATCTTTACTATTTCCCCAACAACAGACAAACTAAAATTTATGAGCGTTCCGGCGAAACATTTAGTGCTGGTAATAAGTTCCAAGGCAAATTCACCACGTGCAAAGATGTCCTTAAACCGAACCGCCTCTTGCTCTCTTGCGCAGCAAACTTCAGCTCTGTAAAAGAAGTTGAAGATGCCTATACCTTCTTTAATAATGAGCTGGTCATCTATAGCCCTGCAAATCAGGATAATTGGATGCACTATTCTCTTCGTCAGATGAATGAGAATCCCAAAATGAAATCGGCGGTCTTAAACTTTTTGTCGGAACTCGACACCGGAATTAAAGATATTCAGGTCAAGATCGACGAGAAAAAGCTTGATCCGTCCGAATTGCCTCCATTCTTGTCTGATGAATTCAGGGCAATGATCCTGCAAAACAATATTAACGCAATTACAGCTCGTGTCGTCTATGATCGATTCGATATTGATTTGATGCAGGAAGAATCTACCGGGATTCAAAAGCTATTTGGCATTTTGTGCCCCATAATCGATATCATGACGAACGGGAAAGTTCTTATCTGCGATGAATTGGAATCCAGCCTCCACGAATCACTTGTTTTCGGGTTAGTCAAGTTATTCATGAACACGCAGACGGATAAGTTTGCGCAAATGATCTTTACAACTCACGAAACCGGCCTGTTAAATCTCGACCTGTTTAGGCGTGACCAGATTTGGTTTGCCGAGATGCGTAAAGATGATCGCTCTACCGATCTCTATTCACTCGCAGAGATAAAAAATGTTCGGAAAGAAGATAACTTTGGCAGAGGTTATATCTCAGGAAAATATGGCGCAATTCCCATGCTGAACCTTAACTTTGCAGACATAGTTTCTGAAATGTAAGTGAGGGGTATAGTTATGGAAAAGAGAGATTTATCACT
>OIXA01005875.1_pt1 | contig 10669 bp, 10 predicted proteins | sample 1587721 | NCBI WGS metagenome assembly OIXA01 (sample SAMEA3888900, study PRJEB22519) | human gut metagenome | biome: human gut; feature: human-associated habitat; material: faeces | place: Denmark | collected 2013 | reverse complement strand
AGACGGCGGAGCTGATGGAGAACATCGTCAAGATCCGTGACACCTTCCACATCGCCATCATGCTCATCGAGCACGACATGAACCTGGTCATGGGCATCTGCGAGGGCATCTGTGTGCTGAACTTCGGCCAGATCATTGCCAAGGGTACCGCCGAGGAGATACAGGCCAATCCCAAGGTCATCGAGGCCTATCTGGGCAGCCAGAAGAAGGAGGGCAGCAAGGGATGAATACTATCTTAAAGGTAGACGACATCAACGTCTATTATGGAGCCATCCATGCCATCAAGGGCATCTCCTTTGAGGTCAACGAGGGGGAAGTGGTCACCCTCATCGGGGCCAACGGCGCAGGCAAGTCCACCATTCTGAAAACGGTGGCAGGACTGCTGTCCTCCCGCACCGGCTCCGTCCAGTTTATGGGCAAGGACCTGGGGGGCATCCCCGCCCACAAGATCGTACCCATGGGCCTGGCCCTGGTCCCGGAGGGACGGCAGATTTTTCTGCAGATGACGGTGGAGGAGAATCTGCAGATGGGCGCGTTCACCCGCCCCGCCAGCGAATATGACGAGAGTATCGCCGACGTGTATCAGCGCTTCCCCCGCCTGAAGGAGCGGCAGAACCAGATCGCCGGCACCCTGTCCGGCGGCGAGCAGCAGATGCTGGCCATGGGCCGGGCGCTGATGTCCAAGCCCAGCCTGCTCATGCTGGACGAGCCCTCCATGGGCCTGGCCCCCATTCTGGTGGAGCAGATCTTTGACATCATCAAAAATCTCCACAAGGCCGGCACCACGATCCTGCTGGTGGAGCAGAATGCACAGGCGGCCCTGTCCGTGGCTGACCGGGGCTATGTACTGGAAACCGGAAAGATCGTCACCACCGGCACAGGCGCGGAACTGCTGGCCTCTCCCGCCATCAAGAAGGCGTATCTGGGAGGCTAAACGTCGGAGCAAAGTTCGTACACTCCGTTTCCACCTGACGGCGAAACCCTCGTTTTCTTCCTTGCTCCTCCTCTTTCGCGTCAGATTTGCTTCGCCGGATTCTGACGCGAGTGGGACGGGGGATGCGAGGAAGCAAAGTCCGCATGGTTCCTTTCCATCTGGCATGAAGCCTTTGCTGTTTTCCATTTTCGCAGCATAAACCGCACGTCCGTTTGGACGTGCGGTTTTTTCTCTCCGCCTCTTTTCAAAGCCGCTCCCCCGTGGTATACTGCTGTCAAGATAAGTTTGAAAGGGGTATCGTATGCACGCGGAGAAACGCAGAGAAACGATTTTGAAGCTGCTGCGGCAGTCTGCTCAACCGGTCAGTGCCTCGACGCTGGCAGGCCAACTGTCCGTCAGCCGTCAGATCATCGTAGGAGACATTGCCTTGCTGCGGGCCGGAGGCGCAGACATTTTAGCCACCCCCCGGGGGTACTGCCTGCAAAATGCCGCCGCAGCCGGTCTCACCCGCCGGGTAGCTGTCCGCCATGACGAGGCAGGCATGGAGGCAGAACTGAACACTATGGTGGACAATGGCTGCACCGTGGTGGACGTTATCGTGGAACACCCTCTTTACGGCCAGCTCACCGGCCCCTTGCAGCTTTCCAGCCGATACGATGTGGCCCAGTTCATCGCCCGGAGCCACACCGCCCAGCCTCTCTCCGTTCTCACCGGCGGCATCCACCTTCACACGCTGCTCTGCCCCAGCGAGGACGCTTACCGGCGGGTACTGGACGCCCTGCGGCAGGCAGGCTTCCTGCTGGAGGGATAAAACTTTCTGTTGACAAGCATACCGATTCCGTGTATAGTGTGTTGGACAGGTGTCAAGACACCAGTCTGACACACTATTTTTGATCGATACGGAGTATTCTCATGGAAAAGGTAAACGCATTCCTGAAGCGCAAAAACATCGTTTTTTCCGCCAAGCGCTATGGCATTGATGCCCTGGGCGCCATGGCACAGGGCCTATTCTGCTCCCTGCTGATCGGCACCATCCTCAACACGCTGGGCACGCAGTTCCACATCGGTTTCCTCACCGCCCAGATCGGGGAAAAGGTTCCCTACACCATCGGCGGCCTGACCTCCTTTATGAGCGGTCCCGCCATGGCCATTGCCATCGGCTACGCCTTGCAGGCGCCCCCGCTGGTGCTGTTCTCTCTGGCGGCTGTGGGTTACGCCTGCAACCTGCTGGGCGGCGCGGGCGGCCCCTTGGCCGTGCTGTTCGTGGCAATCATCGCTGCGGAGTGCGGCAAGGCCGTCAGCAAAGAGACGAAGATCGACATTCTGGTGACCCCCATTGTCACCACCCTCATCGGCGTAGGCACGGCCTATGTTATCGCCCCGCCCATCGGCACCGCCGCCAGCGCCTTCGGTATGGTCATTATGAAGGCCACGGAGCTTCAGCCCTTCCTGATGGGTATTCTGGTGTCCGTGCTGGTAGGCGTGGCCTTGACCCTGCCCATCTCCTCCGCCGCCATCTGCTCCGTACTGGGCCTCACCGGTCTGGCAGGCGGTGCGGCTGTGGCCGGCTGCTGTGCTCAGATGGTGGGCTTCGCCGTTATGAGCTTCCGGGAGAACGGCTGGGGCGGTCTGGTGAGTCAGGGCCTCGGCACCTCCATGCTGCAAATGCCCAACATCGTGAAGAACCCCCGCGTCTGGATCGCCCCTACCGTCACCTCCGCCATTACCGGCCCCATTGCCACCTGCCTGTTCCGTCTGCAAATGAACGGCGCGGCCATCAACTCCGGTATGGGCACCTGCGGCCTGTGCGGCCAGCTGGGCGTGTGGACCGGTTGGGTGGCTCCCAGTGAAAAGGCTCTGGCCAATGGTGCCATCGCCATGAACCCCACCGCTTTTGACTGGGCGGGCCTGATCCTGATCTCCTTCATCCTCCCCGCCATTCTGTGCCCCCTTATCAACCAGCTCTGCCGCAAGGCCGGCTGGGTGAAGGACGGCGATCTGAAGCTGCCCTGATATCCCTAATTTCACACATGTAGAAAAAACCATCGGCTTTTTGTGGAAAAAGCCGATGGTTTTTGTTCTTCTATAAGATTGTGCCCTGTTTAGCCGAATTTATGCCCCAATTCCCGTCCGAACGTACATTTTTAATAGGTGTTTTTTATTGTTAAAAAGCAAACATCTGTTGACGAAACGCCATGTTTTGGGTTAGAATACGAGTCAGGAAGGTATGTTCCTTTCAATGGCTGATCGCGCTGTCTCGTAAACTCCGTGTACGGCGCGATCTTTGTCGGGTGTCCCGGAAAACGATTACTTGTGATCATTTTCCGGAATGTGCTATCTTCTTCAAAATTGGAAGCGTACACATACCGTTATTTCCTTGTTTTACTTCATTTTTTCATCAAAGCAAGCAGAAAGGATGCGTGTTACATGGATGTAAAAAAGTGCAACGTTCTGGCGGCTGAGATCCGGCTGGAGACCCTGAAGGTCATCCACTCCCGGGGCTTCGGTCACGTGGGCGGTTCCATGGATCTAGCAGACCTGATGGCCGTTTTGTACGGTGAGGTCATGAAGTTCGATCCCAAGAACCCCCGCTGGGAGGATCGCGACTGGCTGGTGCTCAGTAAGGGCCACGCCGGACCCGTGGCTTATGCCACCTTCGGTCTCATGGGCTTCTATCCCATGGAGGAGGCCTACACCCTGAACCAGCCCCACACCAAGTTCCCCAGCCACACTGACCGCAAGCTGACTCCCGGCGTGGATCTGACCACCGGCTCTCTGGGCCAGGGCGCTTCCACCGCTGCCGGCGCCGCTCTGGGCAACAAGATCGACGGCCGCACCAACCACGTCTTCTGCGTCATCGGCGACGGTGAGGCGGACGAGGGCCAAGTCTGGGAGTCCTTCCAGTTCGCCTATGCCCACAAGCTGGACAACCTGATCTATTTCATCGATAAAAACGGCTATCAGCTGGACGGCCCCACCGATGACATTCTGGCTCACGGCGATCTGGCCAAGAAGGCGGAGTCCTTCGGCCTGTACACGCAGGAGATCGACGGCCATGACGTTCAGGCGATCTATGACGCCATTCAGAACGCATACGCCAAGAAGGGCGTTCCCAGCTGCATCGTGCTGGATACCTGCAAGGGCAAGGGCGCTACCTTTGCCGAGCCCAAGCATGACCACTCCTCTCAGCCCAACGAGGAGCAGTGGGCCGAGGCCATCGCCGCTTCCGAGAAGGCCTTGGAAGCTGTCAAGAACGCTTAAAGGAGGGTGCGAGTAATGAGTGTGAAAGTAATTGGTAAGCATGAAAAGGACTCCCGCGCCTGCCGCGACGCGCTGGCCCTGACTCTGAACGAAATGATGGCCGAGGACAAGTCCATCGTCTATGTGGACTGCGATCTGATGGGCTGCATCAACACCAAGATGCTGAGGAAGAACTATCCTGACCGCGCTTTTGAGGCCGGTATTGCCGAGGCCAACGGCGCCGGCGTGGCTGCGGGTCTCGCTGCCGCCGGCAAAAAGGTGTTCTTCCATTCCTTCGGTACCTTCTCCTCCCGCCGCTGCTATGACCAGATCTATATGTCCGCCGCTTATGCCGGTCTGCCCGTCCACGTGCTGGGCTCCGACGCCGGTGTGACCGCTGCCTTCAACGGCGGCACCCATATGCCTCTGGAGGATGCCGCCATGTACCTGAGCATCCCCGAGACCGTGGTGCTGGATCCCGCCGACTATGCCCAGCTGGAGTGCATCACCCGTCAGCTGCCCGGCATCACCTCCGGCGTGACCTATACCCGCTTTGTCCGCAAGGGCATCGTCAAGGTCTATGAGGACGGTTCCGAGTTCCCCATCGGCAAGGGCGTTGTGCTCCACGAGAGCGACAAGGACGTGGCCACCATCATCACCTCCGGCATCATGGTGGACGAGTCCTTGAAGGCTTATGAGGCCCTCCAGGCGGAAGGCATTTCCGTCCGCGTGATCGATATGTTCACCTGGAAGCCTCTGGACGAGGAGCTGGTCATCAAGGCCGCCAAGGAGACCGGTGCTATTGTCACCGCCGAGAACCACAACGTCACCTGCGGTCTGGGCAGCGTGGTTTCCAACTGCCTGGCTAAGAACTGCCCCACCGTTCAGGAGTTTGTGGGCGTGCAGGATCTGTTCGGTCAGGTCGGTCCTCAGGACTTCCTGATGGATGAGTACGGCCTCCGTGCCGCCAATATCGTGGCTGCCGTCAAAAAGGCGATCAGCCGCAAGTAATTCGGATATCCGGCGGGGTCTCCCCGGAGCTCCCGCCTGTATCACTTAAATCAATTAAAAGGAGATTTCAATCATGGATGCATTTTCCGCTTCTCTGATGGCTGACAAGAGAGAGATTGTCTTTGCTCCCACCGTGTATAAGTTCCAGACCTTCGCTCAGATGGCTGAGGAGTTCAATCTGGGTGAACGGGACGTGGTTCTGACCAACGAGTTCATCTACACCCCCTTCATGAAGGAGCTGGGCCTGAAGTGCAACTTCGTGTTCCAGGAGAAGTTTGGCGCCGGTGAACCCTCTGAGGCCATGATCCAGACCATGTACGACGCCATCCCCTATGACAGCTATGACCGCGTCATCGCCGTGGGCGGCGGCGCCATCATGGACCTGTGCAAGCTGCTGGGCTGCAAGCGTCCCGACACCGTCCACAACCTGTACTTCAAGCGCTTCCCCGTGGTCCACGAGAAGGACGTCATCGCCATCCCCACCACCTGCGGCACCGGCTCTGAGTGCACCAACATCTCCGTGGCCATCGTCAAGGACGAGAAGGACGGCGTGCTCACCGGCGGCGAGACCAAGCTGGGCCTGGTGTCCGATGACATCATCCCCAACAAGGTGTGCCTGATCCCCGACCTGCTCAAGACCCTGCCCTACAAGCCCTTCGCCTGCTCCGCCATCGACGCGCTGGTCCACGCCACCGAGTCCTTCCTGAGCCCCCACCGCAAGACCATGACCTCCGAGCTGTTCAGCGAGAAGGCCATGGACATGATCCTCAAGGGCTTCAAGCTCATCGACGAGAAGGGTCAGGACGCCCGCTTTGAGTATCTGGATGAGTTCGTCACTGCCTCCTTCTACGCCGGCATTGCCTTCCTGAAGGCTGGCTGCGGCCCTGTCCACGGCATGAGCTTCCCCCTGGGCGGCACCTATCATGTGCCTCACGGCGAGTCCAACTACATGCTCTTCGGCGCCATCATGGACTACTATGACGCCAACAAGCCCGACGGCGAGATCATGAAGTTCAAGGAGCTGGTGGCCCGCATCCTCGGCTGCGAGGTCAAGGACGCCATCCCCGAGATGAACGCTCTGCTGCAGCGCATCCTGCCTCTGCGTCCCCTGCGTGACTGCGGCTTCACTGAGGCTGATTTCAAGATCTTCCCCCAGTCCGTGGAGACCAACCAGCAGCGCCTGATGACCAACGCTTACTATCCCTTCGATCTGGAGAGTGAAGAGGCCATCTACCGCAAGTGCTATTGATCCCAGCGGATTATCCACCGAAAAAAATCCGCGGCGGTCAGCCGCTCCTCTCCTCTGAGAGAAACGGCTGACCCCGCAGAACCCCCGACAGGCGATCGTATTTACGATGCCTGCCGGGGGTTTTCGTTTTGACCGCAGCCTGTCGGCAGAATCAACATGGCGGCTGGCCGGGAGGAATAGGCTGCCGCCCGCCCATACGAGCAGTCTGCGGTGCACCGTTTTTTGCCAAAATTTTGTTCTTGACAATTGAGGTCCCCCTCTGTACAATCGTTCTAAATAGAACGTTAATGAAAGGAGAACCTATGCACTTTTGGGATCAGCATAAAACCATCACGCGGTATTATGAGATTCTGATGTCGTCCGTATGCGAGAAATATCAGCTCAAGCATCTGGAATATGATATTCTGATGTTTTTGCACAACAATCCCCAGTATCGCACGGCGGCAGATATCGTCAGGGTCCGGAAATCCACTAAGTCCCACGTGTCCACCTCACTGAAAACTCTTGAGGACAGGGGCTTTATCGCAAAAAAGACAGACCCGGTAAACAAAAAGCACATTGAGCTTGATCTGCTGGAACCGGCAAATGAGATCGTCCAGGACGGACTTCTGGCCCAGCGGCAGTTCGCGGAGCAGATGCTCCGGGGCCTGACGCCGGAGGACATCGCCGTTTGTAAGCGCGTATTCCAACAGGTATGCAGCAATGCAGAAGCATGCATCAAACAGAAAGGATAAAAACATGGATCACAAAACCTATCAGCCCCAAATGTCCGATATTATGGAGGCCGTATTTGATGCGGTATATCTGTTGTTCGACCTCGTTGCAGGCATCGTATTTTTCGCCATGGCGCAAGGCCGCCCCCTGTCTGTTCTCTACGGCATCCTGACCCTGACCCTCTGCGGCGGCGATGCCTTCCACCTCGTTCCCCGGATCTTCCGGGCGTTCCGTGGAAGCACCCCCAAGATCAAGCATCTGATGGGCACCGGCCTGCAAATCTCCTCCATCACGATGGCGGCGTTCTATGTGATCTTGCTGTTCATCTGGAAACTCACCTTCCCGGGCTTCGCCGCTCCTGCGGCTGTGGAGGTGATGATCTGGGCCTTTGCCATCATCCGAATCGCCGTGTGCCTGCTGCCCCAGAACAACTGGTGCACAGACGAGGGCAATCTGAAGCTGTCCATCCTCCGGAACGGTGTATTCGCCGTCACCGGCATCGGCGTTATCATTCTCTACGCCATTTCTGGAAACGCCGGCGGATATCACATGACGAAAATGGTAGCGGCCATCCTGATCTCTTTCGGCTGCTATCTGCCCGTCACGCTGTTCAGCAAAACGAAACCCAAGGTGGGCCTGCTGATGATCCCCAAGACCTGCGCGTATATGTGGATCATCGCTATGGGCCTGCAGCTTTTGGGTTCCTGGAACGGCTGATTGAATCAAGATCAAAAAATTTCCGGGTGCAGTGCACCCGGAAATTTTTTATTATCCCAATTCCTTTGTCCGGCGGTAGGCCGCTTCCACAGCGGCGATCGCCGCCCCACGGAATCCCCGGTCCTCCAGCGCCGCCACACCGGCGATGGTACTGCCGCCGGGGCTGCACACGGCGTCCTTCAAAGCGCCAGGGTGCTCTCCCGTTTCCAGCAGCAGGGACGCGCTGCCCAGAAGCATCTGGGCGGCGTACCGCATAGCCTTGGCACGGGGCACACCGCACTTCACCGCCCCGTCTGCCAATGCCTCCACAAACATGTAGGCATAGGCGGGGCCGCAGCCGGACACGGCGCTGGCCGCGTCGATCAGATGCTCCGGAAGGTCATCCAGCAAGCCGGATTCTGCCATCAGAGCTTTGAAGGCCGCCAGTTCCTCCGCCGTTACACGGTCATTTGCCGACACCAGCATCAGCCCCTGTCCCACGGCGCTGGGGGTGTTTGGCATGATGCGGATGATCTTCTTCTCTCCGCCCAGCATCTCCGCCAAGCGGTCCAGACTGACGCCCGCCAGCATGGAGACAAAAACAGCGTCAGACGCCGCAATGTCCTCCGCCAGCTTTGCCGTCACACCGGCAAACATCTGGGGCTTCACTCCCCAAAACACGAATCGGCTCTCCCGCAGGATCGCTTCTGCCGTCTCCGCAGCGCAGCCGATGGATGCCGCCGCCTTTGCGGAGTGCTCCGCCGTGGAGCAAGCCACGGCCACCGCCGCCCCGCCCATGGTCTTCACCGCTGCCCGCGCCAGCGCGCCGCCCATATTTCCAGCGCCGATAAAACCGGCCTCATACTGATATGCCATATGCCTCTCCTTACCGGGTCTGTCCGTTGCCCCGAATGATGTATTGATAGGTGCTCAGCTCGTCCAGCCCCATCGGGCCGCGGGCATGGAGCTTCTGGGTGGAAATGCCCATCTCGCAGCCGAGGCCGAACTCGCCGCCGTCGGTGAAGCGGGTGGAGACGTTGACGTAGACCGCCGCGCTGTCCACCTGCTCGGTGAATTTCTTCGCCGCGGCGGCGTCCTCGGTCACGATGCAGTCGCTGTGGTGCGTGGAGTGCGCGGCGATGTGCGCGATGGCGGCGTCCACGCTGTCCACCACGCCGACGGCGAGAATGTAGTCGAGAAACTCGGTGTCGAAGTCGCGCTCCCCGGCGGGGGTGCCGTCGATGATCCGCGCGGCGGCGGGGTCGAGCCGCAGCTCGACGGGGACCAGGCCGGCGGCGGCACGGTCGTCCACGATGGCTTTTTTGAGCAGGGGCAGGAACTGCGCCGCGACGTCCCGATGGACAAGGCAGACCTCCTCCGCGTTGCAGACGGAGGGTCGGCTGGCCTTGGCGTTGACGATGATGCTGACCGCCTTCGCAAGGTCGGCGGCCTTGTCCACATAGACGTGGCAGATGCCGGTGCCGGTCTCGATGCAGGGGACGGTGGCGTTCTCCACGCAGGCGCGGATCAGGCCCGCGCCGCCGCGCGGGATGAGGAGATCGACGAGGCCCTTGGCGGTCATCAGCTCCTGCGCGGAGGCGTGGCTTGTATCCTCCACGATGTTCACGATGTCGGGGTCGCCGCCCGCCTGTGCAACGCCCGCCTTGAGCGCCGCGACGATGGCGCGGGCGCTGCGGTAGGCTTCCTTTCCGCTGCGGAGCATACAGACGTTGCCGCTCTTGATGGCAAGCGCCGCAGCGTCGGAGGTGACGTTGGGGCGGCTCTCGTAAATGATGGCGACGAGGCCGAGCGGCACCTGCACCTTGTCGATGACGATGCCGTTGGGGCGCACGACCTCGCTCAGGACGCGGCCCGTATGGTCGGGAAGCCTGACGGTGTCGCGGATGCCGTTCGCCATGCCGGTGATGCGGTTTTCATCGAGCTTGAGCCGGTCGAGCATAACGTCGGTGATGCGGCCGCGCGCGGCGGCCATGTCCTCCGCGTTCGCGGCGAGGATCTCCGCGCAGCGCGCCTCCAAGCTGTCCGCCATGGCAAGGAGCAGCGCGTTCTTTTTCTCCGCGCCGGCAGCGGCAATGCTGCCCATCGCCGCGCGGGTCTTTTGAAGAAGCTCCAGCGTTGTCATATTCTTCACCTCTTGACCAGAAAGCGGGTGCCGATGGGCTTGCCCGCGACGATATCATACAAAAGCTCCGGCTTTTCGCCGTTGGCGATGACCATTTCGCAGCCCGCGCCGACAGCGATCTGCGCCGCCAAGAGCTTGGTCGCCATGCCGCCCGTGCCGAGGCTCGAACCGCTGCCGCCGCCGAGGGCGATGATGCGCTCGTCGACAGTCTCCACGGTGGGGATAAGCTTCGCGTCAGGGTTTTTGCGCGGGTCGCCGTCGTAGAGGCCGTCGATGTCCGAGAGCAGCACGAGCAGGTCCGCGGAGACGGTGGCGGCGACGATGGCGGAGAGCGTGTCATTGTCGCCCACGGCGATCTCCTCGGTGGAGACGGTGTCGTTCTCGTTGATGACGGGCAGCGCGCCCAGCTCCAGCAGGCGGTCCATCGTGTTGTGGAAGTTCGCCTTCCGGCTGCCGCCGTCGGCGATGTCCGGCGCGGTGATGAGGAGCTGGCCGACGATGTGGTTATACTCGGTGAAGAGCTTGTCGTAAACATACATCAGCTCGCACTGGCCGACCGCGGCGGACGCCTGCTTGCCCGGCATATCCTTGGGGCGCTCGGACAGGTTGAGCTTGCCGAAGCCCATGGCAATGGCGCCGGAGGAAACGAGAATGATCTCGTGGCCCGCGTTCTTCAGGTCGC
>OIXA01005862.1_pt1 | contig 10686 bp, 7 predicted proteins | sample 1587721 | NCBI WGS metagenome assembly OIXA01 (sample SAMEA3888900, study PRJEB22519) | human gut metagenome | biome: human gut; feature: human-associated habitat; material: faeces | place: Denmark | collected 2013 | reverse complement strand
AACAGCCGAAAAAAAGAGACTGCAAACTTATCACCTTAGTGTAAAATAAATGTAGGAAAAAATAGTACAAGAGTATGCCAAAATGTGTTTTAATAACTTGACACGAACATCGCTTTATAAACCGTTGCGTTTTTGCGAGAAATATGATATTATATTCTAAACTGCCAAGACCGACTGTTCCTATTTTGCGAGTTGATCCTGTTTGAATCGAAATTTGAGGGTTCATCTTTTCCAAAATCTCTATTGTATTATTATGCGGATCCCCGTGATGTGCCAGCTTTAACACAGTCACATTTTTCACATCATCCGGAAGCATCGCAAAAGACGCCGGTGTAGCATCACCAGTCAATAAAACAGTATTATCACCAGATTTAACTAAAGTAATCAAAGAATTCACATTATCATCCCACACTGCTATTCGATTGCCATTTTGATCAACTTTTCTTTCATAATTATAAATTTGAATTCTTAAATCTCCAAGTGAAAATTTTGTATTCGTTGAATCAAAATCTTGTATAAGTTCTGCCCCGGTTTCTTTGGCTGTTTTTACAAGATTATCATATATTTGCTGATTATCCCATCTATTTTTCTTTTCATAAATATATTCATCATTGTATTTTCCAATATAAACTTTTTTTGTAGGAAATTCTCTAAGAATACTTTCCGCATTACCTATATGGTCACTATGTGCATGTGTTGCTATATAAAAATCAAGTTGTTTAACTCCATGCATCTTTAAATAATGCACAACTTGAGCAGTACATCCTATTAATCCATCTGTTCTATCCTCTTTCTCTCCAGAGTCTACCATACCATATCGCCCGTTGCTTTCTATTAAGATAGCATCATTATTCACTCCAATCCCAATAAAATGAATTTTGCTATTTGCCCCAACTGGCTCTGTAGATTCTACACTATTAACGCTAACCGTTGTTTCATCTTCAGATGAATGCTCATGTAAATCCGGAATCATTATTTCTTCATTATTTGCAGCCTGCACAGTATTCACATTGATAATATTTAAAACACTTATAATGATTATCGCTGTTGTAATTATTTGTATTACTCTTTTCATTCACTTTTCCACCTCTCCTTGTTGTTTTTACTTGCACCTACCATTCTTCTGTCAAAATTGAAAAAGTGCCCCATAACAGTAAGTAGATCTTTATAGCAATTTAACTGCTATATTTCACTGCCTTATGCTATGAGGCACTTTCACACAATTACATTTTTTTCATATTCTTGATCATATTTACAATTTTTACACCATATCCATCGTCAGCTGCCCAGCCTTTTCCATACGGATTATTCGGAATACCAAGCCATTCTACATAGATGGAACTTCCTCTTGTCACATATTGGAATCGGGTATCAACACATTTTTGATTTAATTGCTGTGTCGATCCATAGGCTTTCAAGTGCTGAATCTGTGCGCGGACTCCTTCTCTTACATTATGAAATGTCTCTCCGGTAACACCTGCCGTTGTTGAACCTAATCCTGCAAAATTGTATTGTTCGATCTTTACTGAACCGCCAAACTGCAGCCAGCCGGTCTCTTTCATCGACTGGACAAAAGCGACTTCAGCCTTAATGTTTTCTTTTTCAGCTTCTTCATAATAAATCTGACAAAACTGTTCTATCGTAGATGCTCCACCTTTTCCTAATGCATCTTTTGGATATGTTTTTTTGCTCTGCTTAAAATAATTTACCATTTGGTTTACGGTTACTTCCGTTTTACCTTCTATTAAATAGGTACCCTCTGGAACATTTGTATTTTTAGGCGTATGTCCCATACTTGCGTCATATGCTCCACCGCTTCTAAAGTAATACCAGACACCTGCTATTTCCTGCCATCCTGTTCGCATACCGCCCTCGTTCGCGTTTCCAAAATAATACCAGTCAGATCCAATATATTGCCAACCGGTTTTCATTACTCCATCATTGGAATTTCCAAAATAATACCACGTTGATGCAATCTGACACCAACCTGTCTTCATACTTCCATCATCTGCATCCCCAAAATAGTACCAATTTGATCCAAACTGTTGCCAGCCAGTCCTCATGACTCCGTCATTGGCAGGACCGAAATAATATTTTTTATCCTTAATCATCCACCAACCCGTTAGCATTGACCCACTGCCTGCTTCGCCCAGATAATACCAGTTCTTTCCGACCTTTGTCAGACCGCTTCTCATCGCTCCGCCATTAGAATCTCCAAAATAATACCAGTTTGATCCGAGCCGCTGCCAGCCTGTTCTCATACCACCCTGATTGCTGCTTCCAAAATAATACCAATCAGATCCAATATACTGCCAGCCCGTTTTCATAATTCCATCATTAGTGCTGCCAAAATAGTACCAGGTCGTTGCGACTTTACACCAGCCTGTCTTCATAACTCCATCATTGGCATCACCAAAATAGTACCAGCTTGATCCCATATGCTGCCAACCCGTTCGCATGGCTCCATCATTAGCAGGACCAAAATAATACCATGCATTATCTATTTTCTGCCAGCCGGTCTTCATCGCTCCATCCGATGAAGTGCCGAAATAATATGTATAACCATTGATCTTTTGGAAACCGGTTTTCATATAACCGTCTTCTCCAAATCGATACCAGGATCCATCAATCTGGTACCATGTATTTTTCAAATAACCGGATCCTGATTTATATCTCCAGCCTTTGGAATCCTGTTCCCAGTTTGCACCTTTTGTAAGTCCATAATATTTTGCAATTCCAGTTGCATCCGCTACTCCAAGCTTCTTAAGTCCAGCCTCATTATTCAAATAATTATTTACATCTGACTTATTTGTAACGAAAGCATGCTCGACAATGATTCCCGGTATTCCATGTTCTTTTGCAGAAATCTGTACTGTATAATAATCTGAAATAGATCCATCCGGATATGTTTCCCCTACAGTTGTATTTTTACTATAAATGGATCTTTCATTTAATCCGATTCCTACAAGTTCTTTTTCAATTGATTCTGCCATTTTCTTGCCATCCGCTCCAACCTGCGGTTTCCAGCTGGAATTCGGATAAATCACTTCTGCTCCATTTGCAGACGTCGAGGTAGCAGAATTCAGGTGAATACTGACATAAATATCGGCACCTGCATTGGCTGCAGCTTCAACCCTTTTACTGATATCATACGACGAAGATCCACCTGGATATGGACAATCTGCAGTTGTTCTTGTCATATATACAGACACTCCCGAATACTTTTCAAGTTCTTCTTTGCAATACTGGGCAATCTTTAGTGTCAGTACTTCTTCACGGACATCATTTGCAGAAGCACCGACATGTTTCGAATCATGTCCTGGGTCAAGTGCAACAACAATTTTAGATGAAGCTCTTGCATTCTCCTCGTTGCTCAACACAGCAGGTGTATCCTGTGCTGCCTGCTCAATCGCATCTCCTATACTTTCTTGCTCAACTACATCTCCTGACTCGTCGATACTGTAAGTTGCAATTTCTGCTACATTTGTATCTTCCTCTTTCCCCACAGGTTTCAGTTCTTCGATTCCTTCGTATTCTTCGTCAACGCCAAACTGAGCTTCTATTCCTAATTCCGAGAGCTTATAGGTATGTACTTCACCATGAATTGTCAGATTAAGACTTTCCATCTGGTAAATTCCTTTTGCCTGCTCATCATATGCTTTTTCAAACAAATAAATTTCTTCTGACTTTTTTGTAGCAGTCCAGATTTCTTCTCCAAACGGTCCATTCACATTTGCCGTCATCGTATCAATCTCTTCTGTCCCATCTCCCCATGACACTGCCACATTCTGGGTTTCAGGAGTCTGAAGATATGGTTTTTCTATATATATATAGTTAAGACGCTGTTCTTCCTCTCCATTTGAAGATGAACTTTCATTTTCACTTTGCTGCTCCACACTTTCAGATTCTTCTATTGTATTTTGTTCTTCGATATTATTTTCAGATTCTTCCCCTGAATTTTCAATCAAAGTATCTTCCTGATTTGTCTGCTGCTTCTCTATCTCTTCACTTACTTCGCTATTCGATGGGTTCTCTGATTCCTCTGCCCTCACTTGTATTGGTAGAGATGTAAATAACAGCGTTACAAGTAAAAATAAGGAAGTATATTTTTTCCATAGGCTCTTCACTTTTTCTATCCTCCGTTCCATTTTGTTATTGTCTCGTCATGTATCCGTCAAGTACAGCATCACTGGTTTCAAAAACCTGGCCATTCTCCGTGATTTTTATTTTATCATAATTATAACTATCCAAAAATGTATTTACAACGCATTTCAGCACTTCGCTTTCTTCTGTCGTACCCATTCTTCTTATATCATCGCCAAATTGCTGGTCAACATCTAAGGAAATACTTTTGTCTTCTTCACTCAATTCACAAGAATTGAACCTCGCATCCTCCTGGATTACATTTTTTTCCTTTAAAGCCTCCCAAATAATCTCTGTTGTCAGATCATCCACTTTCTTTACTTCTGTTTCAGTTTCTCCAGAATCTGGATTGATATAAGAAACACGGATTTCTTTTTGTACTTTTACATTTGAATCTTCAGAACTGACCTCTTTCTGCTCATCTTTTGTTTCTACCTTTTTCTCTTCCTCTTGTTTTACGTTATTATCCTCTTTCTGTCCACATCCGACAACAAAAACAGAAAACAGACAAACAAGTGCAATAATTACTTTTTTCTTTCGCATAGTTCTCTCTCCTTTCACCTCTTGATCTTATCTTTCACCTTATCCAACAATTCATAAAGAATTTGATTGTGCAATGCAATATTTATAACCAAATAACTGACTGCTCCTAACAGAACTTCAAAAAACATCGCAATTATAAGTGGAAATTCAAAACGCATAGCAAAAGCTACCACCAATGCCATCACCGTCGTTGAAACAACCGATATAGCAACTGATTTTAACCGAAAAGAATATTTCACTTTTTTCTTTAAATAGATCAGCTGAATTATATTGGTTGTAAATTCACTCAAAACAGAAGCAATCACTGCACCATTCTGTGCGAACATTGGGATTAAAATTGCATTTGCGATAATATTTACCACGGATGCTAACGCCGATGCAGGCAAAAGGATTCGTTCATTTTTTGAACTATATGCCAACTGATAGCATAATAAATCTCCAAATCCTTTAATAATAATAAGCGGACACATCAATTTTATTGTCAGACCTGACGGCAGGAATTCTGATCCATATAACAGCAAGACAGCCTGATCTGCTACTAAAAGGAGTCCAATTGTCAACGGACCTACCGCCAGACATAAGATCTGAAACCCTTTATCAAGCAACTTGTAAAAACCATCTTTATCATTTTCATAACAATAACTTAATCTTGGCAAAAGCGTTGCAGTAACAGCAGCGCAGATTGTTAGAACAATGTTCACCGTCTTCTGACTGTAAGAATAAAATCCGATTGCTTCATCTGTTGCTAACACATTCAGCATGGTAACATCTACTTTGTTATAAATGGTTGACATAAAAATAATTCCCGCAATATAAAGAACTGGCTTAATATGCCTTTTTATGTTTAGGTTTTCAAAAGAAAATCGAACCATTTTTCTGGCATGAATCACATTAAAAATATAATTTCCTCCCAATGCCAGACTTGTTAATAATGCATATGCTACATAATCTTTCCTACTTCTCACAAAAACAAATAATAACACAAGTGAAAGTAACTTAATCACAATGCTTCTGACTGTTATATAGCCGTATTCTTCTAATCCCTGATAGATCCAATCAATGTTCAGATAATTGAAACAAATCGTTAAACCACAGCAAATATATAATGCCCATTCTCCTTTAAATCCATTATTATAGATTAAAAAAGCAGCATATGCAACGACTGCAACTGTCGTAGAAATCAAATTAAGCGTAATCAACTCTGTAAAGAGTGAATTTTTCCTCTTCTCATCCTCTCTGACTTTTGCAAATTCACGCACCCCGTACGATGGTAGTCCAAGAGCTGCTAATGTCACAAAATACGACGCCAGATTTTGTGCCGCTGCTACTTTTCCTACGCCTGCCGGTAATAGAATTCTCGAAACATATACTGACGTAACAAATGGAAAAAGTATATTAGCTACTGTATAGATTATATTAAATATCGAATTTTTTACTAAAGATTTCTGCATTCTATATCTCCATCACAAAGCATGCGCCCTGGTCTATTTCTATTACTTCGTCTTATTTTTTCTGTTCCTTTTCCAAATATACTTTTGTCAGACATGTCATACTATATTCTGCATCAAATCCTGCGTTCCGTACTTTCTCAATATTGTCACTTCGCGTCGAAGTTTTTGAGAGATTTTTGGCTTTTTTGATTGCAGCTACCCATTCTTCTATTCCCGCATTTAAATTGCACCGGATGATTTCATCAGAGATATCAAGTTCTTTTGGCAATGTTTTTGTAAAGATACAAGGGAGCCCCGCTACTTGTGCTTCTATTGCCACAATACCAAGTCCTTCAAAAAGTGATGGAAAAAAGAATAAATCCATTCCCTGATATAAATCATTTATATCACTTCGAACACCTAAAAAATTTACACGATCTTCTATCTTCAATGATCTTGCCGTTGCTTTCATTTTATCCTGCAAACTTCCTGTACCAACCAAAAGTAACACTGCTTCTTCATCTTCTTTTGCATATTGTGAGAACACTTTCATGATTAACTCATGATTTTTTTGCGTTTCAAATCTTCCAACATGACCAATCACAAATTTTTCCTTTAGTCCAAGCTCTGTTCTTACCTGATCTCTTATCTTTGAATTGTACTTAAATTTTTCTACATCGATTCCGTTCGATATTACTTGAAAATCATTTGTTGTATACATCCATTTACCCGCATCCTGTGTACATGCAAGTCTTGTAACTGGAAGGTGCGATATAATTGGACGAAATACTTTGTGCAATTCCATGTGATAATCCGCTGATGAATTATGGGAATGAACAACAACTTTTTTGGCTCCGGCTCTTAATGCAGCAATTGCAGAAAGTGTCATATCAAATGCATGATAGTTATGAATATGAATAATATCATATTCATCTGTATATTTCCTGAACGCGTGCTTTACTGCTTTATAATTCTTTATTTGTCCGGCTGCTCCCCCAGCAGCAGACAATGAGAAGTGATAAATCTCTCCTCCTAATTCCTTTATTTCTGCGTCATAATCGCCTTCTTCGTCAACTGTACAAAGAAATCCAAACTGAATTTTTTCACGATCGATTTTTCTATACATATTCATGAGGAAGGTCTCTTGCCCGGCTCTATTCATAATTGAAACATAATGTAATACCTTTATCATTTTTTCTCCATTCTATAACTAACTACTTTCTCATTTACTACTCGTGGTTTTTAAAATAATACATTCGTATACGGAATGATCATGTCCAAATCACAATATTCTCCCAGATAAATTACAAACCGGAAAACATAATATATCACGCATGCACAACTCAACATAGAATATATTATTTTTCCCTTTTTTCCTCTAGACATAAAATAATCTTTCATCTTTCTCATACACATAGGAATCAGGAAAAAATATAACACAGAAAACAAGGAATTCACACGCCCGAAAACCTGAATTCCATAAGAAAGCAATGCATAAAAAAATGCCGCACTGGTAAATGCACCAATACACATGAATCCTGCATGACCAAGGCTAAGCTCACCCAGAATACCAACTGTCAGGTTCAGGGAAAGAGCCAGGATAATATATACACAAAGAGGCACCAGAAGACCCTGCATCAGGTTGGAAAGCAGATTCCCTGCGATCATTCCCTGTACGATCAGATATGCTGCAAGAACCATTCCGTATGTAATGAGATTGCTTTTTGTTGTTTTGTTTAATTTCTTCTTTTCCATGTCTGCCACCTCACACTTTCTCCTGAATGTTCTTACCAAGAATACCGGTAGGTTTCACAACCAGAACTACGATCAGAACACCGAATACAATGGCATCTGCCATCTGTGAAGAGATATACGCTTTACCAAAAATCTCCAGGATACCCAGAACAATACCACCGATAAATGCACCAGGGATAGATCCGATTCCACCAAATACAGCTGCAACGAATGCCTTAATACCAGGCATGGCACCTGTATATGGTGTCAGTGACGGATATGCAGAGCAGAGAAGCACACCTGCGATTGCTGCAAGACCGGAACCAATTGCAAAAGTAATGGAAATTGTCTTGTTTACATTGATACCCATTAACTGGGCTGCACCTTTATCCTCAGATACAGCCAGCATCGCCTGTCCTGTTTTTGTCTTGCTGATGAAAAGCATCAGACCTGCCATGATCAGGATACCGCCAATGATGGTTACAATGGTTACACCTGTGATCACGATAGATCCGCCTGCAAGTTTCAGGGATGGAAGATTGATTACATTACTGAATGATTTAGTATCTGCTCCCCAGATCAAAAGAGCTACGTTCTGAAGCAGGTAGCTGACACCGATAGCAGTGATCAGAACAGCAAGAGGTGAAGCTGCATTACGAAGCGGACGATAGGCAACACCTTCGATCACAACACCCATGACTGTACAGATGATGATGGACAGCAGGATAGCTAAAATCGGGTTTAATCCCATGCCACTGACTGCGACATAAACCACATAGGAGCCGACCATGATAACATCTCCATGAGCGAAGTTCAGCATTTTAGCGATTCCGTATACCATGGTATAACCAAGGGCGATGATCGCATATACACTTCCGAGGCTGATACCACTGATAAGATATGATATAAAACTACTCATAGAAGTCTTTCCTTTCTTATTTAAATATTTTGTAAAACTGGCAGATTTGCCTTTAGCGAAATTCTTTCTGTTCATTTTGCCAAAAGCAAATCTGTCATCAATGTATTAATTAATGCAATAACGCATTAATGTAACAGTGTATTAGGCAACAGGGCTGTCTGGATAATTCAGACAGCCCCGTTGTCGTATAATCATTGTCCGCTCAGGAACAATCACATTCTATTACTTATGAAATCTTAATTGAAACTCTTCTTCTATTCCAATTATTCCATTGCTGCATAAGCTCCATCTTTGATCTCTACAGCTTTCGGAGCTTTGTTCGGCTCACCGTCTTCTGTCCATGTGATCTCGTCACCTGTAACACCTTCAAGTGTGATCTCGGTCATGCCTTTTTCAAGTGCTGCACAGATATCTGCAACATCCATGTCTGCTTTTACATCTTCTTTTTCTGCTGCTGCTTTGACTGCGTATACTGCATCATAAGCATCTGCTGCGAACTGGTTTGGTGTGTCTTTGTAAGCATCTTTGTATGCTTTTACAAAGTTCTGGGTTTTCTCATCTGTAGAATCTGCTGCAAATGGTGTAAGAAGCATCAGCCCCTCTGCAAGAGATGTATCAAAGTTTTCTACACCAAGGATACCGTCCATACCGTCGCATCCGAAGAATTTAGTTTCAAATCCCATGCTGTCTGCCTGTGCAAGGATCAGGGAAGCTTCTGTATAATAAATCGGAAGGAATACTAATTCAGCACCACCGTCTTTTGCTTTCTGAAGCTGTACGGAGAAGTCTTTATTGTTATCAGCAGTGAATGCTTCGGAAGATACGATTTCAATACCCTGATTAGCTGCTTCTGCTGTGAAGTTCTGTGTGATACCTGATGAATATACATCAGAGCTATCGTAGATAATAGCTACTTTTGTAGCAAGTTTATGCTCTCCAATGTACTGAGCTGCTGCAGTACCCTGGTTCGGGTCAGAGAAGCATACACGGAATACGTTCGGATTAGCAACACACTCTGTTGCAGATCCGGATGGAGTAAGCTGGAACATATTGTCTGCTGCTGTTTCATTTGCTACAGCTACACAAGGTGTGGAAGTAACTGTACCAACCAGGATGTTCATTCCCCAGTCTTTTAATGCGTTGTAAGCGTTCAGGGTTTTCTCAGCATCGTTTTCATCATCTTCAAATTTGAACTCTACCTGATATCCGTTGATTCCGCCGTCTTCGTTTACTTCATTGATTGCAAGCTCTGTTGCATTCTTTACAGCCTGTCCATAGATTGCTGCTGCTCCGGTTACAGGTCCGATTCCACCGATCTTAAATGTAGCATCGTCTGCAAATACAGATACAGGTGCAACTGTTGACATTACCATTGCTGCTGCCGCAGTAACACTGATGATTTTTTTCAGGTTTTTCATAATAAAATCCTCCTTATATTTTGTCAGTCCTTTCGTCCCTCTTACGGCTCATAAGGTTAGCTTCCGTTACCATTCATTCCACCTGGTACATCATTTTTGATGCTATAAATTCCGCAAGTTCATTTATTATGTAGAGGAACTGAAAAGTAACAAAAAGCCAACTGGGTTCCCAGCCGGCTTTGGCTTCCACTGACACTTTAATATGTTGCTGTTTTGAATTATATCACCATATATTTGACCATGCAAGAAAAACTTTATGGAAATTTAAGATTTTTCCGTCTTTCATGGACACTTGACCGCACCGCACACGCAATTTTATCCCATTCATCGAAAAATACATTAAAAAAGGTACACACAGAAACCGTAACAATTTCTATGTGTACCTCAAAATTCTGATTTAATTTATCAAATCTTATGTCTCTCTAAAACCGACAATTATGCAATTGCTTTTTTAGCAATCTCAGCAAGTGCTGTAAATCCTTCTGCATCGTTTACTGCA
>OIXA01005859.1_pt1 | contig 10690 bp, 13 predicted proteins | sample 1587721 | NCBI WGS metagenome assembly OIXA01 (sample SAMEA3888900, study PRJEB22519) | human gut metagenome | biome: human gut; feature: human-associated habitat; material: faeces | place: Denmark | collected 2013 | reverse complement strand
GGGCGGATACGTAAAGGATGTTGGTCGGATAAATATCATAGAAAAGTACCTTGCAGATATGAATCCTCCTATTGCCATTCGGTTTTCGATAAAAGTTTTAGAAGAATAGAATAACTATTATGCGTGCCTTATTATTAATAATACTTATTACGTTACCTTTTCAAATAAAGAAATGTAATACGATTTTACCACAAACGGATGATGTTGAATCTTCTATTACAATACGAACGCAAGCAAAGGCGTATTTTCTTGTTCAACTATACAGAGGATTTGCTGAAGACGGGACTTATACTAAATTTCTTCATGTCAAAAAAGACGGGAAAACTGTTGCAAACATAGTTTTTCCTTCTTCCGAAGATTGCAAAAACTTAAGTGTTTATATACGAAAGCATAAAGGAGGATTTTTGCTTAAATGTCTTTATGGCGGAGGTGATGATATATACAGCCGTAGCTGTTATTTCAAATGTGCCAACGAGGATTTGTATTTATATGAAGTTGTTGGGACACACGAAATACCAAACTCAAACAAGAAAGTAACTGAAAGAAAGAATATACAACCACAAATCAGTATCGGGAGTTTTGATATTCTGCGTTATTTGGAGAATACTCCGTAATATATTAAACTCTTGTCGAAGTAATGGAGATAGAAATTCTCTTTTGCTATTTGAATAAAAAATCCAAGATATACTACAAATTCACATGATATATGGAAATTACTGATAAAATAACTGAGGGGCAGTGGTTTTGCGCTGTAGAGGGTATTGCCATAGCAGAAAAAATCAGTAATGTATATTATGAGGAATATGATAGCATACCTCAAAACAAAAATATGGGCGACTTAAAAATGTCTGTAGTACAATATCGACTTTTTTGTGATTTTGAAGGACTTCCTATCAGACGAAATAGATTCAAATACTTCAATGCTGATTGTTGTAGTCCGATGACAGAAAAGTGGAAAAGGGTTTTGAGAAAAAGCATTAGCGATAATCCCAAAGAATATGCGTCTTTTATGAAATTTTTAAGAGTTCCGAAAGAAGTAAAAGGCCATGTTACTTTGAAGTATGTTGTTTCTGAGAAAGACAAAGATAAGGTGATTCGAAGTATGGAAGCAATTCGGGAAAATTTACCTCCGAAATTCACATTCTTTGACTTGAAACATATTGCAGAGGATAACCACTGCGTAATAAACATGAATAACTTTACAGACGATGTTTCTTATGATCATATGTATATTCGTATTTTTCTTGTTTATACGTTTGGTGATAGCATTGGAAAAAGAGTTTTATTCCATAAATTGGACTATGAAATCAGAGAAAAATGAATTTTGTAACAAACTATAATTTGATTAGAACTTAAACTTTGTGTACAGAAAAGTATCAAGTACGGTTTGGGCTTTGCAACAGCCTTGTTAGGCATAGTCAAAAGTAACAACAATGAAAAAAAGTCGCGATAGAAAAAAGAAATGCTCAAAGTCTTTCCCAATAAAAATAACAATAGGGAACATATACCTATCTTTTTGTGTATGTGTTTGGATATATGCTTTATCTACTCCCGTTTTAACAGCTTTTCTAAAGCATTACGGAAAAAGATGTAAGGCTGTAATAACGGAAAATGGGACTTCATGGGTGCACAGATATACTCCAAATAACTATATGTATGAGTTTATGATAGGAGATAAGACCTATACCGGCAATTCTTTAATAGAAGTAGGGAATAAGGAAAGGGTTGGCGATAGTATAGAAGTGTTGTATTTTAAGCATGCACCTTTTTTCAACAGACCAATATACTTTTACGAAGACGAATAGATTGTTTGGAACTTATTTCTGTGTTCTTGAAAATAGAATTGGTAAAAGACAAAAGAAAGATGAAACCATGGATAAAATATATTATGAAAGAATAAAAGCGGGATTTGAAAGTAAAAGTGCAGGCAAAATAATTAGCACTGCAAAACAGTTGCAGAAAAAGTATATATCGGGGTTTGAAGACACGATAGTAAGTATTCTTGAAAGCCGCTACCGTTCTAACAAATCATGGGAAGTTCAATCCGAACTAATAAAAATAATTGGTAAAGAAAGAATTAATTCTGCGTTGCCTCTTATTAAAGAAATAGTAGCCAAAAACATAGACTTTGATATGGTAACTATACAAGCTGCAACCGCTTATTTAAGAATGACTCGAAAGGATATCTCTGATGTAAATCCTATAATATCTATGTTTGGACACATAGGCTTTTCAGTAGGCGAGGGTTTCCTTGCTTGTTTAGGTACAGACTTAATGGTTCCTCCAAAATCAGATCAAGATAAGTTGATTACTTATTTCCGGGATTTTGGTAATCCTTTACCTTTGGGACATGTTGATCCAAGATTTGGATTAGTCCTGGCTGCTGAGAATTGGAACACGCCGGAAGCAAAAGAATTTATAAAACGTTGCTCTCTTTCATCCGATTCGAAATTGAGTATTTATGCTAAAAAAGTACTTGCAAGGGACTAATTTGATTTAGTATTATTTTTCCCTGAAAAACATAAGGCACTTATTTTAAAATACAAGCCATATATTTTAAAATAAGTGCCTTGTATTTTGAAACATTTGCCTTGTTTTTTATATGTTGATGTAAGTGTCTGTGTTACAATGTTGTTTGTGAGCAGAATTTTACGGGAACAGAACGAAAGGAGAAATGTATAAATTTACAAATCAATGCAAGTTTATGCAAGGCAAAATCGTGGTGTAATTAAATGTTGGCTTATTGTTTGTCCGGTCAAGCTATGTAATCGGCGTGGTGGTATTGCAAATAAATGCCGTTGGCTTAAAAATGTGTCCGGACCGATGAAAAGAATGTTGGGCGCAAACATTTGTTCTTGTCATTGCAAATGATAGTCAGATTTTGCGTATCTTCGTAACTTGTAAAGGAAAGAGTATGGAAAAATCGAGAAACAATATTGATGATATGACGCTGAATGTCAGCGTTAAGAACGGAATAAAATACGCAAAAGACAATTTCCGCGCTGCGGTACGAATGCTTATGCCGGTTTCTTTGGTAATTGCTGTTGTTTCTGCCGTGGCATGGGGTGGCAATATCGGCATCGTAAAGACCAATTACATAACATATATGCCGTTTCATGAGGTTTCGATGCCGTTTTTCCTGAGATATGCGGCGGGACTTCTGATTGTCTTGGTGGCTTTTATGTTGTGGAAAGGAATAAGTTTTGCTGTTTTGCAAGGAGACTGTGATTTGAATACAAAGGATAAAATATTGGCGGGATTGAAATACATCCAATTTTGTCTGCTTGCCTTTCTTGTTTTCGGAATAGTGGGAGCGGCTTTGATTGTTGCCTCCCTGAAACTAAGCGTATGGCTATGGATAGCTGTCGGTTTGTATCTGATTTTTATAACAGTGCCTTTATTTGTGGCAGAATATGAATATATGATTCCCGATAGCAATTTCCGCACCTCTTTGCGCAAAGGTTTTAAGGTTTTGAAGGAGCAGTGGGGGAGAGTGTTCTTCAGATTATTGATTGTAAATGTGGTCGCAGTTTTACTTTTCACCGTTGTACTGCTGCCTGCAGCTTCTTTAATGCTGGGCATATACGATAATGCTACGGCGGTGAGCATGGAGAATGCTCCGGCAACTCCCGTATTCATATATATAATGGAGTTCTTGTTTTTGGCACTTGGGATGATTGCTTCGTTGTGCGTCGTGTTTTTTGCAATGTCAGGGAAAAAAGCGTTTTTTGAAGAATGCAATGCAACAGCTTACTTGTTGGCGGAAGAAAAAGCAGGGAAATATGCGGATTGAAAAGGCGGAAACAGCATTCGTAATTGCACACAACGAAAGAAATAGTGCGTTTGTTGTGTGTTCTATAAGGATATTTTTTGCTTTTTGATATTTTTAATATCAAGAAAAAGACATTTCCGTGTCCTTGAGAAAATAAATTACTATTTTTGTTCCCTAAGAAGTGGAACATTAATAAGACAAGAGTTATGAGAAAGTCTGTATTCCTAATCAGTGCTCTATTTGCAATTTCATTGGGAGCATACGCACAAAACGATGACATGTACTTCACTCCGACCAAAACGCCCAAGGTGAAGAAAGAACAGCTTTTGAAAGTTCAGGAAGGTATATACGAGAAATCAGATGACGATGTTTATTCTGCCGAAGACTATAACAACAAAAATTATTCGGAAGCGGAGGTTGACGCATACAATCGTCGCGGATATAAAGTGGGCAAAGATACTCTTTACATAGGCGACGGTGATAAAGAAGCCAACGAATATGCTGACCGATATGCTGATGAGTATAATTCGAATGACTATTATTATTCCAACAGGCTGGCTCGCTTTCATGAACCGGCAGTAAATATCTATTTCGGATATGGCGTTCCCTATTATTGGGGATGGGGTTACGGTTGGTATGATTGGGGTTGGCACAGACCTTGTGTTCCGGCTCGTCCCTGGCGTGGCTCAAGTTGGAACGGCGGAAGATACATAGCAGGTCAAACGCATTCGGACAGAATTGGTTCGGCAGGCGGACGAATATGGAGTGGCGGTAGGAATTATCGCGATGCTATAGAAAGAAACGGTTCTACACGCAGCTATTCTACAAATAGCCGCGCTTACGGAAATAATGATCGTTCATACAGTACGGGAAGAAGCAATATGTCTACACGGTCTTTCGGAACAACACGTCCGAGTTCTTCTTCGAATATGGGCACTCGCTCAATGGGCAGCGGATCTTCGAATATAGGAAGCAGTTCACGCTCTTTCGGGAGCGGTAGCGGCTCGTCGATGGGAACACGTTCTTTCGGCGGAGGTTCTGGACGCTCTATGGGAGGTGGCGGTGGTCGTTCGTTTGGAGGCGGACGCAGATAAATAGAAACTTGTACTGTTTCTTATAAAAGGAAAGAAATTATTATGAAACTGAAATATATTTTTATCACAGCAGCTTTGTTAAATATGTTTTGTGCAAGCGCGCAGGACATATATACTATGGAAAGCGTAACGAGTGAAGATTTGAACGGAACGGCGCGATTCATAGGAATGGGCGGAGCCATGAGTGCTTTAGGCGCAGATATATCTACGATGGGAACAAACCCCGCAGGAATTGGCTTGTATCGCAGTGCGGATGTTGCAACATCACTTAGCTTGAACGCTTTGGCGGAAGGACAAAAGTTTGATGAGCACGGAAAAACTCGCATGTCTTATGATCAGGCGGGCATAGTCTATCCTATTAAAATGGGAAACGGTTCCATGCGCTTTTTCAACGTAGGTTTCAACTATCATAAGCGTAAAAATTTCAAATCTCTCATAGGTGCCGACCAACTGTTGGCTAATGGCGCGTCGCAAACGTGGGAAATGGCCGATGTTTCCTCGTATTGGGGAGGCGCGGACAAGGGAACGCCGTTGTCAAATGCGGGTTATCAGACATATTTATATGAAAAGAGTGGAGAAGTAGATGATTCCGGGTATGAACAATACAATGTATATAACGGCGTAAACAACTCTTATCGCAAATGGGTTACCGGCGGCATTCAACAGTACGACTTTAACATGAGTACTAATATTTCTGACCGTTATTATTTTGGTATCACGTTTGGCGTGTACAATGTTGACGTTGACAGTTACAGCGGATATATGGAGAACCTTGCTCTGAACGACGGCACGTCTGTTGGCGATTATCTTCTTACAAATGCCCGCTCGCTTTCGGGGAACGGAATTGATTTTAAGTTCGGAACAATTATCTATCCCATTGAGGTTTCTTCGTTCCGTGTGGGACTTTCTTTCTCCACTCCGGTTTGGTATTCTTTGACAGCGAATTGTACATCGCAAATTTATTCAACTATCGGTGGCAAAAAGTATGATTATCGCACCGAAGTAGGAGATCATGATTTCAACATCCGCACACCATGGAAGTTTAACATATCGGCAGGCGGCACAATAGGCAATTTCCTTGCTCTTGATGCAGAATATGAATATTCTGATTATTCTTCGGCAAGTCTCTCTTATGATGACGTCTATGACGAATGGAGTTGGGGCGGAAATCAAACAAAGGACAGAGAATTGAACCGCGAAGCAAGTAAATATCTTAAAGGAGTAAGCACTGTTCGTTTGGGAGCAGAGGCAAAACTTGACTATGGTCTTTCGCTTCGTTTGGGATATAACTATGTTTCAACGCCCATAAAATCGAACGCTTTGCAGAATCAGTTTATCAACAGTGCTTCCATTGATTATAACACCTCTACAAACTATGTGAATTTGGGTGATATCAATCGCTATACGGTAGGTCTTGGCTACAAGGCAAAGCATTTTTATACCGATTTTGCATGGCAGTATCAGCAGCAAAGCGGAGATTTTTACGCATTTACCACACAGCGTGGAAATCCTTCAGAGACAAATGAAGCTCCGTGTACAAAGTTGAAACTCGACAGAAGTCAATTTTTGTTGACATTGGGATATAAATTCTGACAGTAGCCATTCTGAGTTGTGGAAAGGGGGGTAAGTGCGAAACGAATGCGTGTAACCGTGTTTTTCAGCGTTTTGTCAACTGTCAGGAAATGAATAAAAATGCACCGATATAAGCCTCTGTTTATCACGCATTTGAAAAAGCGAAAAATATAAGGCACATATTTTAAAATATGTGCCTTATATTTTGAAATAAATGCCTTGTATTTTTCACAAAGTGCCTTATGTTTTTTTTCGAAAAGCCTACAACTTTATAAATGGCAAAATATATCTATTCGTATAACACTCTAAAGCGTTACGAGCATCGGCAAGTTTATCGTTCCAAATCTTCACGCTGTTCTCGCCAATCTTATCGGTAATATACTTTACCGCCATAAACGGCACGTGCTCTTCATTGCAAACCATGGCTTGGGCAAAAGCTTCCATATCTATGGCATGACCAACAATATCCGCTGTTTCTGTAACAAAATCGTCTCCTGTGTTTACCACGAAATCATCATATACCTCCTTGTTGCTCAACAAAGAAGGAAGCGAAACGTTACTACAAGAATTTATCTCGCTTACAACTCCCTCTATAGTCAATGGCGCGAGGTCGCGGTCATAAAAACGGTTAGAAACAACGATGTCTCCTACATTCATGTTGAATGTTCCGGCAGTTCCGATATTTATAACAATATCCGGCTTATATTCATACAAAGCCTTAACCAGAAAGTACGCAGAACAAGCCTTACCAACTTTCGTTACTGCCACTTTTATGTCATCAGACTCCGGCAAACAAATTTTTTCTTCCGGCAACGCAATCGTAAACAAAGTTTTCTTCATAGGCTTGTCTCCAATTTATGAAAGGTAAATATTACTTTTCGTTTATTACTTTCTGCATAAAATCAGTTGCAATACTCACAGCTCTATATTCGTTTTCCGAAAAGCCATGATCATATCCGTTAAGAACATGAAGTTCACTTTCGTTCCATATTTCATGGTAATGTTCGCCATATGTATATGGCACAATTCTATCTGCATTGCCGTGAATGATACATGCCTTGCCTGAATATTTGGCAGAAGTCTCATATATAGGTAAATCAAAAGCTGTTGTAATGTAATTACGTCCCAATTTCTTATCGCCTATCTGCACAAAATCAGGAGGATCAAGCGGGTTATACATCGCACCAAACGTATTTCCTCTGATAACATCATCACGCAAAACCGCAGCCGGAGCAAATAAAACAACTCCTTTCACTTTGTCTTTGCCCAATTCGCCTGCAGCCATACCTGCAACCACTCCTCCCTGCGAATGTCCGGCAAACAAAATGTCCGAAACATACGGTAAAGCCTTAACATGACCGTAAACACTCTTGGCATCTTCTATCTCGTTCAAAACTGTCATCTCGGAAAAATCGCCTTCACTTTCTCCATGACCGTTAAAGTCAAATCTTATTGAAGCAATTCCGCAATTCAGAAGCGAATCAGCCAGCAAGTGTAGCAAACGACTGTTTTTGTTACCACCGAAACCGTGCATAAGAACAGCCATAGGTATCTTTTCTCCGTTTTTTACATCCGGTCTTTGAATTATGGCAGACAGCTTTCCTTTACTTCCGCCAATAACAACTTTTTCTGTCATTCCGGCAACTGTTTTGTTTCCTCCCAAAAGTTCCGTGAGTGTTTTTTCCAATTTGTAAGACAATACGGTGGAAAGCACAACCTTACCATCGGGAGCAATAAGATATATGAAGGAATCCATTTTACTCCATAATCCTTTGAAATTTTGGTATCGTGAAACTTTATCAGTTCACTGCCCTGAGGATAAACAATATTGTACTTGCGCAAAGCCGATGCCCATTTTTCTTTATCGGTATCAAAAGACACACCAACAAATTCTACACCTTTTGCATGGAAATTATTGTATATTCGCTGCACTTCTGGAATGTCTTTACGGCAATCGGGGCACCACGAAGCCCAAAAATCCAAAACAACATACTTGCCCTTGAAAGAACTTAAGCTCAAATCTCTACCTTCTGGTGTTTTCAACTTAAAATTCGGAGCCTCTGTTCCTGGTTTTAATAGCTCGACAGCATATTTCTTGTCGGGATCGTCATTTATTTGAGCATTTACGACACATGGTAAAAGCCCCGACAAAAGCACAAAGACAAATGATTTTAATAACTTAGCAGTATTCATTCAGAAAGGTGTTTGATAGGATTTTATTGATTGGAATGCTTTATTTTTATAAGCTCCAAGAATTCCGCTCTTGTCTTGGATTGATTGAAAGCTCCGGTAAAATCACTCGTTACCGTAACAGAATGTTGCTTTTCAACTCCTCGCATTTGCATACACATGTGCTGTGCCTCAAGAACAACCATTACCCCCAGTGGATTAAGAGCCTGTTGAATACATTCTTTTATTTGGCACGTCATTCTTTCCTGCACTTGCAGGCGGTGAGAAAATATATCAACGACTCTTGCAATCTTGCTCAATCCCGTAATATAGCCGTTAGGAATATATGCCACATGTGCCTTGCCATAAAAAGGAAGAATGTGATGCTCGCACAAAGAGAAAAAATCTATGTCTTTTACAACAACCATCTGTGAATAGTCTTCCTTGAACTTTGCTGCATTGAGCACGGCTTGAGGATCCATATCGTAACCACACGTAAGTTTCTGCAAAGCCTTCGATACACGCAATGGCGTTCTCTGCAAACCTTCGCGTTGAGGATCTTCTCCTATCAATTCAAGAGTTCTCCTTACATTTTTTTGCAGTTCTTGTTCTATTTCTTGCTGTGATAATTTTCCCATTAATGATAATCTTTGATTTATTCACTCACATCGCTGCGATATGCAACTTGAATTGCGGTCTTTACAACTATAAGTCCTGAAAAAGCTTTTAATTGCTGTATCTGACTCATAAACGCCGTAGCTTGTTCCGCAGTTTTGAAATCACCTACGCGGCAAACCCATCGTGGCGGATAAAAGTGTGTATATGCCGGTACTTTAGGAAAGAATCCTTTGAAACGTTGTGCGACCCGTTCTGCTTCTACACGAGAATTTCTGGAATTATTTCCTGCATATATCTGAATTCTATAGCCGCTTGTCTTATAGCGCTTCATCTTTACCGGACGAACAGAACCGTTTGCTTCATAACTGTCGACAGACACTTTTTCTTCGTCTTTCTTAGCGTCAATCTTATGCTTTTCCGAATTAACGTTCTTTTCTTCTACTTTCTTTTCCTGTACTATTACGGTATCGCCATTAAGCAGTCTTGTCAGACGAGATTCCTGATTTATACTGACCTTACCCCAACCTTCCGAAGACTTTTGCACTTTTTCCACAAATCCGGTTTGTGCAAAAACAATCATTGGCAGCAAAGCCCAAAACAAAAAAAATCGCCTCTTCATATAAAATCAAAACACCGCTCCTTGCAACTCAGAAATCACAAGGAGCGGCTTTATATTTATTATTATATTACTTCTTCCAAGCGTCAATTATTCCCTTGAAATCAGCAGCTTTCAAAGAAGCACCACCAATCAAACCGCCGTCAATATCAGGCTTTCCGAAAAGTTCTGCGGCATTTGAAGGTTTGCAGCTTCCGCCATAAAGAATTGTTGTATCGTCAGCAGCTTCTTTGCCATATTTTTCAGCAACAATAGAACGAATATAAGCAAGCATTTCTTCTGCCTGGTCCGAAGTAGCAGTTTTACCTGTACCTATAGCCCAGATAGGTTCGTAAGCAAGTACAATATTCTTCCATTCTTCTGCCGAAAGATTGAATACGGAACCGTCAAGTTCTGCCTTAACAACCTCATTTTCTTTACCGGCTTCGCGTTCTTCAAGTGTTTCACCGCAGCAGAAAATAACTTTCAAACCATTCTTCAAAGCAAGAAGAACTTTCTCCTTAAGGATTTCTGCAGTCTCATTGTAATACTGACGACGTTCCGAATGACCCAAAATTACATATTGTGCACCGGTGCTCTTTACCATTTCTGCGGAAACTTCGCCGGTATAAGCACCCTTTTCTTTGTCTGCACAGTTTTCTGCACCAAGAGCAACAACATCTTGATCCAAAACTTCGGCTACGCTTGCCAAATGAATGAACGGAGTACAGATAACAACATCGCAATTAGGTTTCTCAGCCTTACAAGCTGCATTAATTTCTTTTGCCAAAGCAACACCGTCTTGCAGGTTCAGATTCATTTTCCAGTTGCCTGCTACAATTTTCTTTCTCATTTTCTTTTCTTTTTTGT
>OIXA01005856.1_pt1 | contig 10693 bp, 7 predicted proteins | sample 1587721 | NCBI WGS metagenome assembly OIXA01 (sample SAMEA3888900, study PRJEB22519) | human gut metagenome | biome: human gut; feature: human-associated habitat; material: faeces | place: Denmark | collected 2013 | reverse complement strand
AAAAAGTAGTAGAATCTAAAACAGGAAAATTTTATTTGAAAAAAGGTGTAGTTCTTGGAAAATACATTGTTATTTCTGATACAGCAGGAACTTTAACAATGATCGATACAACAAATGATAAAGTTACAGATACAAAGGATATCGGAGAAGCTTTTTCAGGTAATATCACTTATGATGAAATGACAGGAACAATTTATTTTGTAGCAGGAACAAATGATCTGTACGGTATCAAAGTATCAGCTGATGGAAAATTAAAAGATGAGAAAAAAGTCAGATTATATGAAACAGGATATTCCTCAACTACACCAGAAGTATATAATGGAAAAGTTTATGTATCTGGATCAAAAGGAAAAGCATTTCAAGATAAAGGATATATGGCAGTTGCAGATGTAAGTTCTGATAAGTATAAAGTAAATTATACAGTAGAATTATCTAATTATTCTCAGTGTGAACCAACAATTGTAAAAACAGGGGAAAATTCTGTGCGTGTATATTTCACAATTAATGATGAACCAGGTGGAATTTATGCAATTGAAGATTCAAAAGATGCAACATCAGCAACATTGGAAAAAGTTTATGAACCAACTGGGGACATAAAGAATACAGGATGTATGAGTGATGTAGTGGTTGATGAAGATGGTACAATTTATTTTGCAAATGATTCTAAATATATTATGTCAGTAGGCAAAAAAGTTGAAGATACAAAAAAATCAGATGTAATCACAGTAAAACCAGTCACAAAAACAGTAAAAAGCACAAGAAGTGTAAAACTGACATGGAAAAAGAAAAAATCCGCCAAAGGCTATGTCATTTACGCCAAAGCAGGAAAAGGTAAATACAAAAAAGTAACAACCGTAGGAAAGAAAACATCAAAGACGATCAAAGTCAACAAAGACTCATCCTACAAATTTAAAGTAAAACCATACAAACTAACAAAGAAAAACAAAAAGAAATATTTTAAAGCCTATGCAGCCAAAGCCAAATTCGGAAGCAAGACAGTTAAAGTAACATTTAAAAATATCACAGGATATGCAAGCTACAAAGTGCAGATGAAAGCAGGAAAAGCAGCATATAAGACAGTAAAAACAACAACCAAAGGCGGAACGATCACATATACAAAGAAAAAAGCCAAAGTAGGAACAACTTACAAATTCCGCTTAAAAGGAATCAATAAGGTAAATGGAAAAACTGTTTCCGTAACGATCAAATAGAAGTACTGGATAAAATACAAAAAAGGGCTTGATTTTCAAAAAGAATCATTGTATCCTATAACCAGTGAAGTTACTGACAAGGGCGTCAAACAATTAGTTTCATATTGTTTGTCGCCCCTTTTTTTCTACTATCAGTTAGATAATAGAAGAAAAATATATAGATTATGCTTCAAATGTAAGAGAAGAAAGGAAGAACTCTATGAAGGAAAAAATCAATGTATCAGAAATCTTCGGATCCCACGTATTTAACGACAGTGTTATGAAAGCACGTCTTCCAAAGGCCGTTTACAAAGATCTGAAAAAGACAATCGAAGAAGGAACAGAATTAAATCCAGCAATTGCAGACGTAGTTGCGAATGAGATGAAAGAATGGGCTATTGAAAAGGGTGCTACACATTATACTCACTGGTTCCAGCCATTAACAGGTGTGACAGCAGAGAAACATGACGCTTTCATTAACCCAACAGACGATGGTAAAGTTTTACTTGAGTTCTCAGGAAAAGAACTGATCAAAGGTGAACCAGATGCATCTTCATTCCCATCTGGTGGATTAAGAGCAACATTTGAAGCAAGAGGATATACAGCATGGGACTGCACTTCACCGGCTTTTGTCCGTGAAGATGCTACAGGTGCTACACTTTGTATTCCTACCGCTTTTTGTTCTTATACAGGCGAGGCACTTGACCAGAAGACTCCGCTTCTTCGTTCAATGGATGCTATTAATGAACAGTCATTACGTATTTTAAAATTATTCGGCAACACACATTCTAAGAAGGTTACACCTTCTGTCGGTGCTGAACAGGAATACTTCATCGTAGACAGAGAAAAGTATTTACAGAGAAAAGATTTAATCTTCGCAGGCCGTACATTATTCGGTGCCATGCCTCCTAAGGGTCAGGAACTTGATGACCATTACTTCGGTGCTATCCGTGAAAGAATCGGTGCATTCATGAAGGATGTCAACAAGGAACTCTGGAAGCTTGGTGTTTCCGCAAAGACACAGCACAACGAAGTTGCTCCTGCACAGCACGAACTTGCTCCGATTTATGCACAGTGCAACACAGCTACAGATAACAACCAGCTGACAATGGAAGTTTTAAAGAAGGTTGCTTACAGACACGGTCTTGTATGTCTGCTTCATGAAAAGCCATTTGCAGGTGTAAACGGTTCCGGTAAGCACAATAACTGGTCTATCACAACAGATGACGGTATCAATTTATTAGAGCCTGGTAAGACACCTCATGAAAATATCCAGTTCTTACTGGTACTCGGTGCTGTCATGAAGGCTGTTGATACCCATGCTGATTTACTTCGTGAATCTGCTTCTGATGTCGGCAACGACCACAGACTCGGTGCGAACGAAGCACCTCCTGCTATCATCTCTATGTTCCTTGGAGAACAGCTTGAAGATGTTGTTATGCAGTTAATCGACAAGGGTGATGCTACAAGCTCAATCCAGAAGGGTAAGTTAAAGACCGGTGCTTCTACACTTCCTGACTTAAATAAGGATGCTACCGACAGAAACAGAACATCACCGTTTGCTTTCACAGGTAATAAATTTGAATTCCGTATGGTTGGTTCTGCCGACTCTATCGCTCCTGCAAATGTTGTATTAAATACTATCGTTGCAGAAAGCTTTAAAGAAATCGCTGATGAACTGGAAAAGGCTGATAACTTCGACATGGCATGCCATGATATGATTAAAAAGCTTTTCACAGACCATCACAAGATTGTATTCAACGGAAACGGCTATACAGATGAATGGATTGCAGAAGCTGAAAGACGCGGTCTTCCAAACATTCCTTCTATGGTTGATGCAATTCCTGCTCTTACAACACCAAAGGCTGTTAAGCTGTTTGAAAGCTTTGGCGTATTTACAGAAGCAGAATTAAAGTCAAGAGCTGAAATCAAGTACGAAGCTTATGCGAAGGCTATCAATATCGAGGCAAAGGCTATGCTTGATATTACAGGCAAGCAGTTAATCCCTGCTGTAATCGCTTACTCAACAGAACTTGCAAACTCTGTTCTTGCAGTAAAGGAAGCCGGTGCCGATGCTTCTACACAGGCCGATTTATTAACTACCGTAACCGGTTACTTAAAGGAAATGAAGACACAGCTTGCTGCACTGGAAAAGGCTGTTGCTGACGGTGCTGAAATCAGCAATGTAGAAGAACAGGCGAAGTTCTTCAGAGATACCGTAAAAACTACAATGGATGCTTTAAGAGCACCTGCCGACAAGCTTGAAATGATTGTTGACAAAGACTTCTGGCCATTCCCTTCTTACGGTGACTTATTATTCGAGGTTTAATTTATAAAGAATTTTACTTAAAAATCGTATGATAACTATATAAAATAAGGGTTGTTCCGACAATGAAATATCGGAACAACCCTTATTTTGGTCTTTATTGCTTTATTACTTTATCCGCAGCTCTTTAAACGCAAGGCTAAAACAGCGCTTAATCACTCCGTATCAGATACCCGTTCTGTCTTGTGCTGTTGTCTACTGCGGATACACAAGACGCTCCGGCGCCGGATTATCTAAGACTTCCTGCTTGAACTTTCTCATATAAATCTTGGCAAGATTTAAGTTGTTGTCCAGATAATTTCCGCAGTCCCTCGGAGAATATCCCGGAATTTCGCCCTCATAAGACAGTACGAAATCTGCGGCCTCACGCAGTACCGGCAAAATATCTTCTGATTTTAAATCTCCTGCAAAAATCACATAAAACCCGGTACGGCAGCCCATTGGTCCGAAATAAACCGTCTTATCAGCCCATTCCCTGTGGTTTCTTAAAAATGTCGCAACTAAATGTTCAATAGAATGAATCCCCGGATTGTCCATCGGCGGTTCTTCGTTTGGTCTTGTAAAACGCAGATCAAAGGTTGTCAGCACCTGATCTCCTAAATAATCTTTTCTTGAAACATAAACACCAGTGAGTAAATCAAGATGATTTACCGTAAAACTTGCAATTTTATTCATTTTTTCTGTCCTTTCCTTCTATTCCTGCAATTCAACCGGAATTGCTGTACATCATCCGCGGATTGCTTTTTCCAACATCTTAAATTCACTTTCAAATATACAGTTGCGGATTTCACCTGTCCACAGCTTGTTCTTACATTCGTCAAAATCAATCCAGCGTACAGACTCCACTTCTTCTTCCTGAAGCTTAAAGTCCGAATCCTTCACCGGTTCATCATAAATGTAAACGGCGCTTAATTCATGGTTTTTAAACGGCTTTCCGTCAAAAACCGCTTCCATTGTCCCGTCATGCATTCCGATAAATTTAAGCTTCTCCGGGTCTGCCTTAATTCCCAGTTCTTCTTCCAGCTCCCGCACCGCCGATTCCAGATAATCCTGTCCTGCGGGAATATGCCCTGCCGAGGATATATCATAACAGCCGGCATACGCATCTTTTGTTGCGGCTCTTTTTTGCAGTAAAATATCAAATTTCTTTTTATTTTTGTCTGTATAACGCACAAGCCATACGTGCGACGTTCCGTGAATATCTCCGTCCGTATGCACCTGTGTACGCTCTTTGATTTTGCCTGTCAGCTCACCATTTTCTGTACGAATATCTAAATACTCCATACGCTCACCTTTCGTTTCCTTTTATATATACCATTTTACGGTTTTCATGAACGGATTCAATCTTTAACACCTTAATGGAACTGATAAACTTCGACAATGTGGAATAACCGTATTCCTTAGCTTTAAATCCCGGATACTTTACATGGATTTTCTGTCCCAGTGCGGCAAGTTCAACTCCTCTGCTGCCGGCTTCCCGCACGCAGGCGATTGCAAAGTCCGTTACCTGCTTTTTATTGCCGTTGTCTTCTTTTAAACGGACAATCACGGTATTGTTGACTTTCTGTAAGTCGAAATTATCAATTTCCTCGATAAATGTAGACAACGAACTGTATCCGTAGTTTCTGACATCAAAATCCGAATATTTCTTCTGCAGACGGCTGCCAATCTCGCCCAGTCCTGTCGGTCTGCCCTTGTCGTCATTTTCAATGACAATTTCAATGATGGCATTTTCAATGACCGCCTGACTGATGATATTTTCAGGAATCCTTTTCTGCTTCCTGACCGGTGTTTCTTCTTCTTCCTCCGCCGCCTCTAACAGCAGTTCCAGATCCGTAAAAACGGAACAGGCTGCCCTGAATGACCGCGGGGTTTTATTTTCTCCCATGCCGATAACGTCCATGCCGGATTCTTTTAAGCGGCTCGCCAGCCTTGTAAAATCACCGTCACTCGATACAATGCAGAACCCGTCCACATTCCCCGTATACAAAATATCCATGGCATCTATAATTAATGTGGAATCAGTTGCATTTTTCCCGACCGTATTGCGGAACTGCTGAATCGGCACAATTGAATTTTCCATAAGTGCATCCTTCCATCTGCCCGCCTGCGGACTCGTCCAGTCCCCGTAAATTCTTTTATATGTAATCACACCGTACTTTGTCATTTCGTCCAAAATATACGCAATATATTTTGAGGAAATATTATCGGCGTCAATTAACACTGCATAGTGCTTATCTTCCATTCCCTTCTGCCTTCCCTGTCCTACATCTGATGTCTTACAATCTTATATTCATCGTTGCTCTGATAGTATGGACAATTCTTATATTCCGATGCACAAAAACGTGCATAATCATCTTCATCCATATTCACATCACATACATATTCTTCCATTTCTTCATCGTAAACTAAATTGTTGCAGTAATCGCAGCTAATCTGTCCCGCCATGTTATACCTCATTTCCGGACGATTCAGTCGCAAAGGTATTTCCCCTGCCATAATGACTATCTGTTTTCGCCCGGAAACAATATAGCCCGCGGCTGGCTTTTACCTGCCGCATAAAAAACCTGTTAATATTATAACAGACGATTCTTCAAATGTATATTCAATTTCCTATAAAAAAAGAGTGCATTATCCATAAAAATTTTATATAATAGAGATAACAAAACAACGTGAACAACTAAATAACAACGCAAGGAGGGGTACTTATGAAATATAAGGTCTTACTAACCGGAAAGAACAATGCTGCAATTGATGAATTTTTCACAAAAATGTATAACAGCTTTGAGTGTCAGACAACGTCCAAGCGCTATGAAGATATGATAAGCCATATGCACGCTTTCAATCCAGATGCTTTTGTCTACTGCTTACAGGACGAACCGGTCGATGACATTACAAAGATTATATCTATGAAAAGCAGGGATGCCGTACAGCTTCCGCTGATTATCATCGGAGATGCTGCCGACTGTGACAAATTTACAAAAGCTGCTGTTAAGGTTGCGGATTTGATACTGCAGCGCCCTTTAACCGCCGCAGTGATTGAACAGCGCATAAATGTGTTTTTAAAACAGCAAAAGCGAATGCACGAACCGATTGCTGAAGAATTAAAAAAAGCAGACCTTGCCTTTAACGAAACATTTCCGCCAAAAACAGATGTGCCGGACGTGACGGATATGCCGGATATACGTGATATTGCAAATATACCAGGAATGACTTCCGGCAAAAAGCATATTCTGGTCATTGACGATGATGCCCGTATGTTAAAAGTCATTAAGCTTCATCTGCATGAAAAATACGATGTAGCAACTGCCATCAGCGGAAAAATTGCTTTAAAATTCTTAGAAACCAAGCACACCGATTTAATTTTACTCGACTATGCCATGCCGGATGAAAACGGTCTTGTCGTACTTGAAAAGCTGCGCGCCAATCCATCGACCAAAGACATTCCTGTCATCTTTTTAACCGGCATTACTGACCGCAAAAAGATACAGGAGGCACTGGTGATGAAACCGCAGGGTTACCTTTTAAAACCAATTAACAGAAAACGCCTGCTTGCTGCCATCCAGAATACACTTGAAGCGTAGTCGCAGCTATAAGAATAAAACTACCTGCGGAAGGAAGATGCCTATGGAAAACGAATTACATTTAACGGATTTAATCGATGTGGAAATGCTGCAAAGAATTCAGGATGCTTTTTCTGACATGACCGGCATTGCTTCCGTCACAACCGATGCTGACGGAGTTGCCGTAACAAAAGGCTCTCATTTTTCAGACTTCTGCATGAAATATACACGTTCTTCACCACTGGGCTGCCAGCGGTGCGAATTATGCGATAAAAACGGGGCGGAGCTGGCACTTAAAAAAGGGGCTTCTTCAACCTATTTCTGTCACGCAGGACTCGTGGATTTTGCCGCACCGATTATTGCGGACGGCAGAATGGTAGGCTGTTTTATCGGCGGTCAGGTGCTGACCGAGCCGCCGGATATTTCAAAAATCATGCAGGTCGCCGACGAACTGGGGGTTGACCCTGCCAGCTACATTCAGGCGGTTATGAAAGTCAATATCGTGGAAAAAAGCCAGATTGACAAAGCAGCAAGCTTTTTATATACCATTGCAAACGGTCTTTCCAATATTGCTTACCACAAATACCAGCTGTTTCAGGCAAATATTGAGATTGAAAAGGCGAACCGCATGAAGTCGGATTTTCTTGCTAATATGAGCCATGAAATCCGTACCCCGATGAATGCTGTAATCGGCATGGCAGAAATGGCGCTGCGTGAAGACCTGCCGCCTGCCGCAAGGGATTATATTACTCAGATTAAAGCCTCTGGAAAGACACTTTTAACCATCATCAATGATATACTGGATTTCTCAAAAATTGAGTCCGGCAAGATGAATATTATTCCGGTAGAATATGAACCAATGTCTACAATCCACGATGTTGCAAATATTATCACCACGCGGATTGGAAGCAAAAATGTTGAGCTGATTTTAGATATTGCACCGGATATCCCTTACAAGCTGTTTGGTGACAGTATCCGTTTTAAACAGATTTTGTTAAATCTTGCCAATAATGCCGTAAAATTCACCAAACACGGACGCGTGCTTTTAAAAATTTATGCGGATCCTGTAGAAAACGGTGAAACTGTTTTACACGCTTCTATTGAAGATACCGGCATCGGTATTAAAAAAGAACATATTGGAAGACTTTTCCGCTCCTTTGAACAGTTAGACAGCAAACGCAACCGCAATATCGAAGGCACGGGACTGGGGCTTGCTATTTCCAAGCTGCTGCTGACGTTGATGCACGGCACTATTTCCGTTGAAAGCGAATACGGTGTTGGCAGTACCTTTTCTTTTACACTGCCGCAAAAGGTTCTGGATGACCGTCCAAGCGGTGTATTTAACAATGATCCGCCGGTTCATGCTGCACTTTTTATTAAAAACAGCCTTGTACAGGAACAGTTGCAAAAGGATCTGGACCGTCTGCATATTGCTTATGACAATTGTACCGTGACCAGGACTGAGCCGGGCAATACACCTGATTATCTTTTTATCGATTATGCGGTATTTTCCTCTGCCATGCAGGATTATATTCAGGCACACCCTGAACTGACCGCTGTATTGATTACAGACTTTTATACTTCGGTCAGTTGCAATTTAAAGAATCTGCACATTGTAAAAAAGCCGCTGTACTCTTTAAATCTGATTTCGATTTTAAAAAATGAAGATCTGCATTTTGATGAAGAAGATGATGCCGACCACTTTGAATTTACGGCACCGGATGCACAGATTTTAATTGTCGATGACAATGCTATTAACCTGACCGTTACGGAAGGACTTTTGAAGCCGCTTGGTATGCAGATTGACACGTGTCTTAGCGGAAAAGAGGCCATTGAAAAAATTTCGTCACAGATGTATGACATTATTTTTATGGATCATATGATGCCGGAACTGGACGGTGTGGAAACAACGCACATTATCCGGCGTTTTCATCCTGAATATGACGATGTTCCGATTATCGCCCTGACTGCTAATGCCATTGACGGTACAAAAGAAATGTTTTTAAAGGAAGGCATGAACGATTTTGTACCAAAGCCGATTGAACTGCAGTTTTTAACTGCAAAAATCAAGCACTGGCTTCCTGCGGAAAAGATTGACCGACAGCACGGTATGTCTGCAAGCAGAAATACCACAGGCACTGACAACACTGTAACTGCCACGAATGCCGCTGCGGACAATACGCAAGCATTTCCGGCAATTGAGGGACTTGATACAAAAGCTGCCATACAGCTTCTTGGCAGCCCGCAGTTATATATGACCGTTCTAAAAGATTACTACCGTGTCATTAAACAGAAGGCAGAACTGATTAAGAAATATGAGCAGCAGGAAGACTGGCACGCCTATACCATTGAAACCCACGCATTAAAAAGCGCTTCCAGACAGATTGGTGCGACTGACCTTGCCGAATCCGCTGCCCGTCTGGAACTTGCCGGTTCCAGACAAGATGCGGCACTCATTCATGAACAGACTGCTTCCCTCCTTCATGATTATTTACAATACCAGTCTATTTTGCAGCCATATTTTCAAAAGGAAGAAAAAATCTCCGCACAGGAAACGATTACTGCACCGGTTCTGGAGAAGCTTTTTTATGCCATGTATGATGCAATTGATAATCTGGACAGTGATACCATGGAATCTACGCTGGAGGAAATGACACACTTTATCTATCCTGACAACCAGCTGGAATTTTTAAATCAGCTAAAGACGGCTGTTTCCGATATTGACGTGGAACAATGCACGAAAATCCTTGATGCATGGAAATCTGTTGTTTAATATCGTATTTTATCAACTACAATACCCCGCAGCGTATTACATTTCTGTTTATACCCTGCGGGGTATTTCTTAAAACGTGTAGCCTTTTTTGTCCATGCTGATAATAACCCTGATTTCACGCTACTTTGCAATCTTATTTTTCTTCTTTTGATATACTTTGCGCCAGTTTTTCTACGGTTTCCTGTGGCAATTCAGCTAATTCTGCGACAGATTTTATGTCATTCCCCATACTAAGAAGTTTTGTGGCAATCTGAATTTTAGTATATTCTTCGCCTTCGCGGCGTCCTTCCATGCGTCCTTCGCGGCGTCCACGGTTTAAGATATCTTTTGCTTCATAGTTTAATACTTTTCCACCCATTGTCCGGCTCACCCCTTTCGCAACATTTTTATATTTGACAGCAAGATGTTCTATGACTTTACGTGACATATCAAGAATAGTAGCTTTAGCATATCTGTTCAAATCACCCATCTGACAGGCGATTTCAAGCCGTTCCCTGATGGAAGCATATTCTGCTTCCAGCTGCTTTAACTTTTTCTTGTTTTCTTCCAATTCTTTAAAATTTTTCTCATACGCAAAAATATGAAACGGTATCAGAAAAAACAGTTTCTTTTCAAACAGTTCATGAATCGTATAACGTTTTACCTTTAATACCGGCACGGTATAGGATACCCTTCCGCCCGGAGTTAAGACTTTAACCGTCATTTCTTCAGGCGTATTTTTAGTATGTCTAAGCGACACGATTGCTGAATCCGGGAATTGTACTGTTAAAGTATTTGATGTAAGCGCCCTGTTTTCTAATGCAAGCTGTGTATCATACTCAAACATTCGCACAATCATGGT
>OIXA01005855.1_pt1 | contig 10694 bp, 9 predicted proteins | sample 1587721 | NCBI WGS metagenome assembly OIXA01 (sample SAMEA3888900, study PRJEB22519) | human gut metagenome | biome: human gut; feature: human-associated habitat; material: faeces | place: Denmark | collected 2013 | reverse complement strand
GCACCATGACCCTCTCCCAGGTGATGGCCCCCGCCATCCGTCTGGCGGAGGAGGGCTTTGGCACCAGCTTCACCGGCGCGCTGACCATGGACGACGACTCCGTCCAGCGCAAGCTCAAGCTGTCTGAGTCCATGCGCAAACTGTATCTCAAGCCGGATGGCAGCTATTACCGCTTCGGCGAGGTGCAGAAGAACCCGGAGATGGCCGCTCTGTTGAAAAACATCGCCGAACAGGGTACGGACTACTTCTATCGGGGCAAGGTGGCCCAGGATCTGGTGGAGCTCATCAACCAGCGGGGCGGCTGCTTTACCACCGACGACCTGGCAAACTACACCCCCAAATTCCGCCAGCCCGTCCGCTCTGCCTACCGCGACTGCGAGGTGGTGGCCTTCGCGCCCCCCAGCGGCGGCTGCGCCGTAGTAGAAATGCTGAACATCCTGGAGCACAGCGACCTGAAGGCCATGGGCCACAACACGGCGGACAGCCTGCACGCCCTGGCCGAGGCCATCAAGCTGGGCTTTGCAGACCGGAGCGAGGCCCTGGGCGACCCGGACTTTGTCCACGTGGACACCGACCGGCTGGTCTCCAAGGCGTTTGCCGCCCAGCGCTTTGCCCAGAGCGGGGCGCAGGCCCAGGATTACGCCGCGGCGGAGAACATCGCCGCCAAGGACTATCCCGGCAACACCTCTCACTTTGCGGTGATGGACCGCTTCGGCAACGCCGTCTCCCAGACCCAGACCGTTCGGGACTGGTTCGGCTGCGGCATCGTGGTGGGCGGCTATGGCTTTGTGCTGAACAACGCCATGTCCGACTTCTCCGCGGCGGTGGGAGCCCTCACCAGCCAGGGGCTGACCTATGGCAGCGCCAACGCCATCCAGGGCGGCAAGACCCCCCTGTCCAGCATGTCCCCCTGCATGGTCCTGCGGGACGGCAGACCCTTCCTGGCCATCGGCGCGGCGGGCGGGCCCCGCATCATCACCGGCACCCTGCAGGGCATCGTGAACGCGGTGGACTATGGCATGACCCCCGAGCGGCTGGTCAATCTGCCTTACATCCACGTGATCACCAACGCCCAGGGCCTTGAGGTGGAATACGGCATCTCTGAGGACACCCTCAAGCTGCTGGAGGCCCGGGGACACCACCTGGTGCGCAACACCGTGGACCAGGCCATGAGCACCATGCTCAACAGCGTGATGAGAGTGGACGGCGATTACTACGCCGCCGGAACCGGCCGGGTAGACGGCTGCGGCGGTGCCCTTCTCCCAGACGGCAGCGCCGTTCTGGAGGGAGTCAGTCAGGAGATCTGACCGGCCCGACTGCGGGCTCGGTCTGATTGATAAACGGCAGAGAAACAAATTTATATTGGAGGTTTTAAAATGAAAAGAATCATCGCTTTGGCCCTGTCCCTGGTGACGGTCATGTCCCTGGCCGCCTGCGGCGCGAAGGGTGACAGCAAGACCGAAAACAGCGGCGACACGGCCCAGACGGAGGAGGCCGCCGCCACCCACAAGTCCCTGATGGATCGGGAAAACGAGATCCTGTCGGAGAATACGGAGCTTTGGGAAAAGGTCTTTCTGGCGGCGGACAAGGGCATGGCCATGATCGAGGACGGCAAGAATTACGGCGATTTCCTGCTGGACACCATCGAATCCGCCAAGGACCAGTTCAGCGATGAGGAATACGCGCTGCTGAAGAAGTCCGCGCAGGAGATCAGCGAGATCGAGAATAAGCTGACCGAGCTGGAAAAGCAGCATCCCGAAATTCTGAATGAGGAGACCGACGCCAACGGCGATGTGCAGAAGTTCCCCTCCTTTGAGGGCAAGGATCTGGACGGCAACGAGGTCAAGAGCGACGAGCTGTTCTCCGCCAACGCCGTCACCGTGGTGAATTTCTGGTTTACCACCTGCAGCCCCTGCGTGGGTGAGCTTGCAGACCTGGAGGCACTGAACAAACAGCTTGCCGAAAAAGGCGGCGCGGTAGTCGGGATCAATTCATTCACTCTTGACGGGGATAAAACGGCGATAAACGATGCAAAGGATATTCTGACAAAGAAAGGTGTGTCCTACAAGAACATTTGGTTTGACTCGAAAAGCGAGGCAGGTAAATTCACCTCCGGACTGTACTCCTATCCGACTACATATGTAGTTGACAAGAACGGCAACATCGTAGGCGAACCGATCGTCGGTGCGATAACCGCCAAGAAACAGGCCGAGACGCTGCAAAAGCTGATCGACCAGGCCATTACAAACAGTAAGGGCTGATGAGTATCGATCACCCGACACAGAGCCGATAACACATTTTTCCGAAAAGGCGAGGGCGGATAGCCCTCGCCTTATATCATATGTCCGCTTCCGCCTCTTCTTTGCGATCTTCCCGGGCCTGCCGTTCAAGTGCCGACTGCTTGGCGAGAATGGCGTTTACCTTATCGTACAGATCCTCGATCATGATCTCGGTCTTCAGGTTGACTTTATAATCATTTTCGGCGCGGCGGCGATCCTTTTCCTCCTGGCGGTTCTGACTCATCATAATAAGCGGTGCCTGGATGGCCGCCACGCAAGACAAAACCAGATTCAGCAGGATAAACGGATACGGATCAAACGCCCCGGCTGCCAGCAGAACATTCACGACCATCCACAGGATCAGAACTCCGCTGAAGGAAAAAATAAATGCCCAGCTTCCGGCAAATTTTGCAATGGAATCCGCCGCACGCTGTCCGAGCGTATATTTTTCCTTTTCGCCTTCGGGCCGCACGGAAATCTTGCTGTCCGCCAACAGATTTAATACCTCTTCATCGGTCATATCATGACGGATATCATTCAGAACTTCTCTTAACAGTTTTCTGTTTTCTTTCATAATAGCTATTCCTCTCTCTGATTCTTCTTTGAGTTACGCAAAAACATCTGACGGCTTTTTGAGCAGCGAAAGGCTGTTCTTCGCCACCCGGCTGACAAAGCGAATGATCTCCTCTTTGCTATACCGCTCGTAATCCTCCACGACAACATGCATCAAGCCGTTGGACAGATGGGTATACATCATTTCAAGCTCCGCATCCCGGGCCATAGGCAGTTCCTTTTGCCAGTAAGCGATACTGTCTTTCTTTGCGAGCGCGATCATTCGCTTAAGGACCGTTGAGCTTGTATTTCCGATGATCAAAGCACTGCAGGCCTCCCGATTCTGATCGATCATATCGTAAATAGCTTCGATAAGAGCCGTAACATCAAATGAATTTACGTAACGAAGGGACTGTTCAAATGCCCCGATAAGCTCGTTCTCGATGCTCTCCAGCAATGCAAAGCAATCGCTGTAATGTGCGTAGAAGGTCGCCCGGTTCAGCTGTGACAGCTCGCACACCTCTTTTACGGTGATCTTGTTGACCGGTTTTTCTTTCAGCAGCTTCAGTAAAGACTGCTTAAGCACCATCTGTGTATAGCGTTTTCTGGCATCTGTTTTTTCCATTCAAATTTCCTCCGAAAAAAGTTCACAAAGTTGGGCAACACTCACGAGAAAGATGTTGTTTTTCTTTCAGTTAGAACGTGAGTGCCGATTGCTTTTATCTTTTATACTCAGTATACTATACTTGTGAAAGATAGTCAACACCTGTACGGGTATCTAAAGGAGGTTTTCTCTATGTATAACAGATATTTGATCACCGGCGCCACCGGTTTTCTCGGTCGGGCGATCGTTGAGGAGCTGGTACGCCGCAATGTACGGGTAGACGCATTGGTGCTGCACGATGACCCTTATGCGGCTTTGCTCCCGGGAGAGGTTCATACAGTCACCGGCGATGTATGCGAGGATGACTCGCTCGAGCGGTTCTTTGCAGGCGCTGATGACAAAACCTGTGTAATTCACTGCGCCGGAATTATCTCCGTCGCCTCAAGATCCGGCTCAAAGCTCTATCAGGTCAATATAGGCGGCACCTGTAAGGTCGTCCGGCAATGCTTGGAGCATCACATAGGAAAGATGATCTATGTCAGCTCTGTACACGCCATACCGGAAAAACCGAAGAATTGCGTCATTACAGAGGATTGCGAGTTTTCTCCGGGACTTGTAGACGGCGATTATGCCAAAAGCAAAGCAGCTGCAACGGAGATGGTCTTTAGCGCAGCACAAAAGGGACTTAACGTCAGCATTGTTTTTCCCTCCGGGATCATCGGCCCCGGTGATGTGATCGGCGGAAGCTTTACTTCAATGGCAAAGTCCTTTCTCGCCGGGAAGCTGCCCTTTGCCGTGCGCGGCGGGTATGATTTTGTTGATGTACGGGATGTGGCAAAAGGGATCCTGGCTTGCGCGGAAAGCGGCGAGCAGGGCAAGGGTTACATTCTGTCCGGACATCACGTCACCATCCGCAGGATGCTGCAGATTGTCGGAAAGGCTGCCAAGCGGATATACCGCCCCGTATGTTTGCCGTTAAAAATCGCAAGGCTTGCGGCTCCGTACTTTGAATGCCGTTGCCTGAAAGAAAAAAAGCCGCTATTCTTCACCCCATATTCTATTGCCGTTCTTGGTTCAAACGGACGGTTTACCCATGATGCCGCAACGGAGAGGTTCGCCTATCGGCCGCGCCCGATCGAGGAGACCTTGCGGGATATGACCGCTTGGCTCGTCAGCCAAAAGGCTAAAGCCGTCAGCGCACATTAAGAGGAGTGTGCTCATTGATCAGATCCTTCTGACCGGCTCACCCTGACACATCACAGCAGACTCGGCCTCCTTTCTTTTCTGCCGTTGCTATAGTACCGGCATACAAAGGGACGAGACGTCGGCAAGCCCTTCTGCTTCGTACAGCTCAGGCAGATAAGGGAACGAACGGCCAGGCAACATCTTTCCATAGAAGACCCTATGCAAAATGACCCTGTTAGCATCGCAAAGACACTATATTTAGTTTTACATTCTTGCAGATCCACTATATATAGATTTTATTATTGGCTTTTGCAACCACATCATGTATACTGGTCGTACAAGGCTATCCACCCGGAGGTGATGAAATGATCGGCGGCCTGCAGAAGGTGACCCTGCTGGACTTTCCGGGCAAGGTCGCCTGCACGGTTTTTCTGACGGGATGTGAATTGCGCTGTCCATATTGCCATATCAATATGCCACATCTGTTGGTTACTTCAGGGGCGGTAAAAAAGGAAAAGAAATTGATATTGTGGTGGGCTACCCCAACACGAAAAATATCCTTATAGAAGTCAAATACAGAGAAGGTGCGCCAATTGCGGATGATGATGCGATCGTAGAATTGTGTGAAGAATCGTCGGCAGCAATAATTATAACCAAGAATGCGGACGATTATGGCGTTCACAACACGAAGTGTGGCAAAGATTTGCTGCGAATTTCTGCGTTTGCTTTCCTGTATTTGCTGGGGAACGCCGAAAAACATGGATACCGCGGAATGGAACAGTAACATGCACCGCATTTTGTCCCGCTTGTCCCCATTGTCCCGCCGTGTTAGGACGAACTCTGCAAAAATGCACCATGCCTGCAAGGCATGGTGCATTCAGCCTGTCTACAACAGAAACAGACAGCTTTTAATTTGCGTTGAAAGCATCTCGCTGTTTTCTCTCGAGCGGGGCGGTCTTCCCACGGACCGCCCCGCGAAGCCGTTACGGCTCGATGATGTTGAAGGGGTTGGCTCCGGTGATCGGGAACTGGTTCATATTCTCCATCATCAGCGTCAGCAGCTCTGCGCTGCCCTCGACCTTGACGGCCTTTGCAACCGTTTCCTGATTGTTGGTCAGGATCGCAAACAGCGCATTCTTCGGGCAGGTAATAGACACGTCCGCATCATCAGACAATGTATCCGCATAGACCAGCAGCACACCATTCTTCACGCGGAGCATGTGCTGTTCGCCCACGTCAGGCAGGATCACGTTCATGGTGAAGTCGCGGTCAGCCAGCGCCTGCTTGTCCATGACAATGGCCATATAGTCAAACAGCATGGGCGCGGAGAGGGCCTTGACCATGTCGCCGGTAGATTTGGTGGAAGCGGTGAAATTGGCGTTTCCATGGCGCAGCTCCTGCGCGGCGGTCAGATATTCGTTGCGCCACGGACCGGACTCCGCCTGATACCCCAGCTGCTCCAGTGCATCGGCGCACAGAAGCCGTGCATCGGTGTTCGTCGGGTCGGCAAAGACGATGGTGTTTGTGACCTCGGCGACCCACTGATATTCACCCTTGTCAAAATCCGCCTTTGCCATTTGCAGGACCTTGTCAACATCCCCCAGGTACTCCACCCATTTTTTTGCGCTGTCGCTTGGCATGAGGGGGTTCAGGTTGACAGGGTTGCTGTCATACCAGCCCATGAACTTCTGGTAGACCGCCTTGGCGTTGTGGGCGACCGTCCCGTAGTACTGGCGGGTGTACCAGATTTTATTGAGCGCCTCCGGCAGCTCGATCATGTTGGAGATCTCGTCGCTGGTGTAGCCCTGATTGATATAGGTCAGAGTCTGGTCGTTGATGAACTTATACACGGCAGCCGTGTTGACCATGTAGTCGTTCACCACGTTGTTTCCCCAGTGCGGCCAGTTGTGGGACTGGAAGGTGACCTCCGCGTCCTTGCCGTAAAGGGAAATGGCCTCGGTGATATAGCTTGCCCATGCCGCGCCGTCGCGCACCTCCGCGCCGCGCAGCGTGTAGAGATTGTGGAGCGTGCCGGTGCAGTTTTCCGCCATCCACAGCGCCTTGTACTGGGGCAGCCACGTGTTCATTTCGGCGGGCGCTTCCGTACCCGGCGTGAGCTGGAACTCCAGCTCCACACCGTCGATCGTCAGCTTTTCGCCGGACTGCGTGATTTCATAGCTGGGCGTCATGAACGAGACCGTTCCGGTGGACTGTCCCATGCCGATGCCCTGCGCCAGCTTGCCGGTCACGCCGGGGGTCAGAAGGATGCCATACTGATAATTGCTGCGGCGGCCCATACCCTTACCGGCGTAGACATTTTCCTTCACGGAGTGCTCCGTGAAGCCCACAGGCGTGATCACGGGGATCTTGCCGCTGGCGAGCTGATCTTCAATAGAAAGTGTCTCGTCTGCCTTATCCTCTTTCGCCATCACGCCGGCGATGCCGCCAAAATGGTCGGCGTGGGAATGAGAGATGATGACGGCCTTGACCGGGAATTTACCAAGATTCTTTTCGATCAGCTGCATGGCAGCCTGACTGCACTCCACGCTCATCAGCGTATCAAAGACGATCCAGCCGGTATCGCCCTTGACAACGGTGAGGTTTGCCATGTCATAGCCGCGGACCTGATAGATGCCATCCGTCACTTCAAAAAGGCCATAAGCGTGGTTATTTTTCGTGTTCTCCCAGAGACTTGGATTTACGCTGTCAGGCGCTTTTTCGTAATCGTCCAGGAACGCATAGGCTTCCTGACTCCAGAGGATCTTCCCATCCTCGTCCTTTAGTTCCAGTGTTTCCGGCGCGTCGATCAGTCCACGGGTGGCGAATTCATATTCCTGCTTATCATCGAAGTCAAGTTCATCGTAGATGGCGGCATTTGCCTTTGCCGTAAAGTCTGTGGCGGGCTTGACATCGGCAGTCAGACCCAGGTCTGCCTTTTCCGCGCCCGGCTCTTTGCGCCCATCCTGCGCACAGCCGACGCAGGACAGCAATAGTACCGATGTAAGAAGCATTGCTGCAATACGTTTCATAGCCATTCTTTTCCATCTCCTTATTGTTCGCGGATAACAGGTGGCTGCCAGCTATCCAGTGCTGTCATATCCGGTACATAGATCCGCATGAACAGATGAAATTCCCCGTCGGAAACAGGCAGCCAGTTAGAGGTGTCTTCCGGTGCATCCTTGGACAGGATAATATCCAATGTGCCGTCCGCATTCAGCTTGAAGTCGGAGCGGTCGTTGATGCAGTAGCGGTCGATGGAATTGTCAATGAGGAAATCATCCTCTCCGTAGGCGGTCACGGACCAGAAGCCGCCCTCCAGCGTGGGAGGAAGGGTTTCAAAGTGGAGCGTATACTTCTTTTCTCCGGTCAGCGCTGCGCCGGTCTCATCCACCGCTGTCTTGGGATAGATTGCCACGTCCACGGTGTTGGCGCCAAGCCCCACCAGCGCTACCATCGCGCGGTAGGTATACTCCGTGCCGAAGTCGCCGATGGGCTTGCCGTAATAGACCCACTGGCCGAGTTTCTGCGCATACTTCGCGCCGTCGGCGGCGAGCGTGGCGCGAAGCCCCTGAAGCATCTGCGTCCAGCGCTCGGCAGCTCCTTCGCCCAGGAGAGCGGCGTCGAAGGTCTTACCCGCGCCCACGTTGATGGCGGAGAGTTTCTTCAGCAGTTCCTTATCCGCATCGGCGGGCGGGTTGACCTGCATCAGAGCGTTAGCCGTATTGAAAAACTCTGCTGGCGTCATGGAAAGCACCTTGTTCACGGGAACAAAGTCATTTTCCTCTTTATAAGCTCCCTGCGGTGCGGCATACTCGCCTCCCTGTACATAAGCCGAAAGCGGCAGGAGCTGCATCTGCTCCTGAATAGCATAGACATTGGGCAGGTCCTCGTTCCCGGACAGCACCGTGCGGGTGATCGACCACATCGTTGCGGTGGGCACGTCCACGCGCGTCACACCGTCGGGCAGCTCGCCCTCCCAGCCGGGAAGCGCAATGGCATAAGCACCCGCCTTGTCCAGCACGGCGGCGGTGTTCGTCCACGCATCCAGAAGCTGCACATTGCAGAAGCGATCCGTTTCCGGCAGGACGTAGACCATAGGCTCTGTGCTGATGTCAAGCCATGCCTGCGAATAGACGGTATCGACGTTCGGCGTCACGACGGTGCGGAAAGAGGCGTCCGCCAGCTTTTTTGCATGGTTGAACTGATTGATGGGCGCACGGCCAGTCATGGTCCCGTCCGTATTGGTCGATAATGTTTTGGTTGCGTCGGTCAGCACCAGCGGGAACGCATAGATGTATGCCTCACTGACCATTTCCCACACGGTTTCAGTATCCGGTGTATCCGGCTGCGTTTTTTCGGCAGAGCAGGCGGAAAGAAACCCGCAGGAAAGCAGCGTAAGCAGCGATAGTAGAATTGCAAGTATCTTTTTCATGTTGTCCTCCTATGATTCTCTTCTGTTTTTGGTCATCTCCTCGGAAGAGTTTGTGCGGATGGATTGACTATGAAGTCGTTTGTGATTTTCTCTTTATGGTAAACTATCGATTATTCCGCCCCTTTCTTTCCGCAAGCCTTGAAAGCTCTTTTTTGACCGCTTCGATTTGTGGGTCAAACAGCGCTCGCTCGGCAAAGATCATATAATTGTTGATGGCGAGGATCGACAGATGAACGAACGGCGCAACCTCTTCGTCGGTGCAGCCGAGGATCTCCGCAATCCTGCCCGTGTAATAAGGGTATCTTGCCGCAAGCCGCACAAGGGAAGGCTTTACCTTTTCTCCGTATTCGCGCGACACACATACGCTGACCAGAAAGCGCATGGTAGGCGACATTTTATCCGCCAGCTCACCGAGATGATCCATCATGCTTTTGATGTCACTAATATCTTCAAGCACGATGGCAAACGCGGCTTTTTCAATTCGACTGATCGCTTCCTCGGCGCAGGCAAGAACGATTTCCTCTTTGGTGGAGAAGTAATAGTAGATGCCGCCGTTTTGCAGCTTTGCCGCCTTACAGAGGTCCTTTGTCGTGGCAACGGTCAGCCCCTTTTCGACAAAGCAGTCAAGGCAGACGCCTACAAGCTCCTGTCTCTTTTCGGCTTTCTTTTCTTCCCGCAAAACACAATCCCCTCATTTCTGTGCATTATCCAGTGTTTCTTATAATAAGATATCAGACTTCACAAAATAAATCAGGCGATTGCTTGAATAAAAATTGTAAATTTTTATGATCACAATGCTTAATCAAACATCACAACAGCCTCTTTCAGCAGCCGCACCTCCGGCAAGCCATAGATGTACCGAATCGCCGTCCTTGCAAAGACATTGGACTTTACCGTATCCAACTCTGCCAGCCAGACGATCTCCGCTGTGCCGGTTGCAAAGTCAAATCTGATCTCTCCCCATTCGCCGTCATTGTCTACCTGATATAGGTAGACAGCGGCGGCTATTTTTTGTTCCTTTTGCGGCATTCGGTCTGCTTCAGCGTCACGGTATGGACAAGCCTGCTTTCAAGCAGCTTCAGGCGCAGCTTATCAAGCGTACGCCGGTAGAATCGCTTCGCGCCACTGGCGGTTGTACCCTCGAAATCCACCGCCAAGTCCTCAAAGGTAGACTGCGTGGACAAAGGGCTGACGCGTCCACAGGTCATGCAGAGGCTTTCGCCGCCGACAGTTGCTCTGATCTGCTGGTTTTCCTTCTTGACATGAACAATGCTCCCTTCGTGATTGACAGTGTTTTTATTTCACTGTCTCTCATAAAGGGAGCATATCAATCAGAAACGGGGGTGATTTTGTAGTTTTTTGACAGCTTTCCTTGAGTCTTACTTTGCAAGTACAACGGAAATTTTGATTTCCTTTTCCGTCTCGCTCAGGTCGAACGCGCCGCCGTCTGCGACGCTCACACGCAGCTCATACAGTGTGCCGTCAGAAAGCTTATCCACGGCACTGCCTGCTTCATCCGTGATCGACCACAGTTCATTGCTGACCTCCGCCAGCTTTCCATCTGCACCGTAGGCATAGAGCTTCAGCTCAGCGGCGCTTCCGGAAAGATTGTTCATCCGGAACGAGACCGTCGTGTTGGGAT
>OIXA01005851.1_pt1 | contig 10696 bp, 9 predicted proteins | sample 1587721 | NCBI WGS metagenome assembly OIXA01 (sample SAMEA3888900, study PRJEB22519) | human gut metagenome | biome: human gut; feature: human-associated habitat; material: faeces | place: Denmark | collected 2013 | reverse complement strand
CCGCCGCAGCCGATGCAGCCGCCCACCGGCTTGCCGCCGACGTGCAGGATCTCGGTGTCGATACCGGCCTTGTTCAGCTCCCCGGCGATCAGGGACAGGGCAGTGTAGGTGCAGCCCTTTTCGTGGGGGCTGCCGTTGATGAGCAGAACGTTCATAAAAATACTCTCCTTTGGTCCAGAATGCGCCGCAAAATGCCCGGCGCCTGTGCGATACTCTGATTGTAGCACAAAGCCTCCGGGCGTGCAATGCGCCCCGGTACTTGACAAGAATGCACGGTTTGATGATAATAAGAAGAACCAGAAGAGGATATGCAGCGCCGGGCGAGGCTATGCGAGCGCGCCCGGCCGACCAGAAGGAGGTCAAATCATGCGCGTGATCGCAGGAGAAGCCCGGGGACGGCGTCTGGAAGCCCTGCCCGGGACGGACGTGACCCGGCCCACCCTTTCGCAGGTGAAGGAGGCCATGTTCAGCATTGTACAGTTCGACCTGCCAGGCGCGCGGGTGCTGGACCTGTATGCCGGCAGCGGACAGCTGGGCATCGAGGCGCTGAGCCGCGGCGCGGCCCGGTGCGTGTTCCTGGATGAGAACCGCGAGGCGGTGAACATCGTGATGCGCAACTGCAAGACCTGCGGTGTGTTCGACCGCAGCCGGGTCAATGTGGGCGAGGCCGCCCGGTATCTGTCGGCCTGCCGGGAGCAGTTCGACGTGGTGCTGCTGGATCCGCCGTTCCGGGGCGGTACGCTGGAAAAGATCCTGCCGGCGGTGGACAAGTGCACCGCACCCGGCGGCACTGTGCTGTGCGAGAGCGAAACGGGCCTTGTGCTGCCGGCACAGGTGGGCGGCCTGACCCTGCAGAAGCAGTATAAGTATGGCAAGGTGCTGCTGTGGAAATATACGAAGCCCATGCAGCAGGAGGGGGAAGCACTATGAACGTGAACGAGCTTTTGGACACCATTGAAGATACGCTGGAAGAGAGCACCAGCATGCCGCTGTCCGGCGGCAAGCGTCTGGTGGACGTGGAAAAGGTCCGGGATTATCTGGATGATATCCGCGCAAACCTGCCCGGCGAGCTGCGGCAGGCCCAGCAGATCGTGAACGACCGTGCCCAGATCGTGGACACGGCCAATGCACAGGCTCAGGCCATCGTGAAGAAGGCCGAGGAGCGCGCCCGCATCCTGGTGAGCGATGCCGAGATCGTGAAAGCCGCCCAGCAGCGCGCCGCCGAGATCACCGCCGCTGCCCAGAGCGAGTCGCGCACGCTGCGTCAGACCGTGACCGACTACTGCGACAACATGCTCGAGACCACGGAAGAGGCGATGGTGGAGAATGCCGCACAGGTAAAGAATGTGCGCGCCAACCTGCGCCAGAACGCCAAGAAAAACGGCTGATTTCCACACAAATTACACACATGGCAAAATGATGCGTCCCTGCAGGCAAAAATGACGGCCCGCAGGGACTTTTTTTGTGACATTTTGCCGCAAAAACAGGGACGAAAAACCTTGCAATCGGGGGCTTGATTTGCTACAATAAATGTGTGTCAGTGGGGCAAAGTGGGTGAAAGTAGGGCAAAGGCCCTCTCCACAGCCCCGAAAGGGGGCGGGCAGCATGTTCTTTGGCCGGTATGACTATACCATCGACGCCAAAGGGCGGCTGAACTTCCCCGCAAAGTTCCGCGACGCCATGGGCGAGAGCTTCGTGGTGCTGGAATGGGTGGACAACTGCCTGTTCGTGCTGCCGCTGCCTGAGGTGGAAAAGCTGGCAGAAAAGCTGGAGGCCGACGAGCTGATGGACAGCTGGGAGGTGTCCGGTGATCTGTTCAGCACCGCCTGCGAGGTGGTGCCGGACAAGCAGGGACGCATCCTTCTGCCGGCAGAGCTGCGCAGCTATGCCGGGCTGGAAAAGGATGTGACCATCATCGGCAACCGCAACCACGCCGAGATCTGGGCCACCGACGTCTGGAACGCCCGCCGCGCGGCGGTGAGCAATGAGCAGCGTGCAGCCCGGCTGCGCAGCCTGCACATCTGACATAAGAATTCTGCAAGAGAGAAAGGAGGCCGTGCCAATGGCTTCAGAAGAAAACGTGCCCTTTGACCCGACCTCATTTGAGCATATCCCGGTTCTGTTGAACGAATGCCTGGAAGGGCTGGCCATCGACCCGGCGGGCACCTATCTGGACGGCACCGCGGGCGGTGCGGGCCACTCCCGCCAGATCGCCCTGCGGCTGGACGCTGCAAAGGGCGGGCGGCTGATCTCGCTGGATCAGGACCCCGACGCCGTGCAGACGGCCCGGGCCCGTCTGGCCGGGCTGCCGGCCACCGTGGTGCAGATCAACTTCCGCTACGCCGGGCAGGCGCTGGAAGAGCTGGGCATCGACAAGATCAACGGTGCACTGCTGGATCTGGGCGTTTCCAGCCACCAGCTGGACGATGCGGCCCGGGGCTTTTCCTACCGGGCAGATGCACCGCTGGACATGCGGATGAGCCAGCAGGGTGAGACGGCGGCAGATCTGGTGAACACCCTCAGCCGTGAGGACCTGGCCCGCATCCTGCGGGACTACGGCGAAGAACCCTTTGCCTGGCAGATCGCCGGCAAGATCGAGGAAGCGCGACAGAACGCGCCCATCGAGACCACTTTGCAGCTGGCCGACATTGTGGCCAGCGCCATGCCGCCGGCGGAGCGGCGCAAGAACAAGAACCCGTCCCGCCGCACCTTTCAGGCGCTGCGCATTGCCGTGAACCATGAGCTGGATGCGCTGGAAGAGGGGCTGGACACCATTTTCGAGCATCTTGCGCCCGGCGGGCGGCTGTGCGTGATCACCTTCCACTCGCTGGAGGACCGGCTGGTGAAAAACAAGTTCCGCCGCTGGGCCACGGCCTGCACCTGCCCGCCGGAGTTCCCGGTGTGTGTGTGCGGCGGCAAGGCCAAGGCAAAGCTCATTACCCGCAAACCCATTGAAGCCAACACGCAGGAGCTGGAAGAAAACCGGCGCAGCCGGTCGGCTCATCTGCGTGTGTTGGAAAAGTGCTGAGGGATGCCGCAGGCATCCTGTGAGGAGGAGAGGTAACCATGGGTCAGGCAGCATACGATTACAACACCGCGCGGCGCAGAAAAGCGCCGCAGACACAGCGCAAGACCGCATTGCGCGTGGAAAAGGGCGGCAAGCGCCGTCTTTCGCCGCTGCAGGCAGCGCTGCGCAATGCCATGCATCTGGTGGCGGCAGCCCTGCTCACCGGGTTTGCCATCAGCCTGCTGATGAGCGAGGCCCAGCTGGTGGAGCTGAATGATCAGATCCAGGACGCCAAGGCCCAGCTGGTGAGCGCCCAGAGCCAGTACACCTACTACAACAGCACCCTGAACAGCAAGACCAACATCACCAGCGTGGAAGAAGCGGCCAGCCGTCTGGGTCTGATGAAGATCGACCCCAGCCAGATCACCTACATCCGGCTGAACGAGTCCGGTGCGCTGGAGCGTCAGCAGTCCCCTGTGCGGCAGTGGACCAGCTTCATCTACAACGGTGCCGTGACCATTCTGGGCACCGTAAAATAACATCAAAACGGGAAAGCGTGCGGCAGCGCACGCTTTTTCGGTTTTTAGCCGGTCCGGGGCAGCCGCCGCGCGGGCCGATATCCTGAAAAAAACAGCAGGCAGAACGGGTGCTCCGCCCTGTCTGCGGGAGAACAGCATGCAACAAGATTCCAACAAGAAAAAGGGCAAAGGCTACCGGGTGCGCCCGGCCTTTGCGCGGGAACGGCTCAACGGACGCACCCGGCGCGTGTGCAGCATTCTGGGGCTGGCGGCGGTCGTGCTGGCATCGGCCGTGGTCGTCCACAGCCTGTATGTCATCCAGATCCGGGACGGTGCCAAGTACCGACAGTATGCCGCCCAGCAGCAGCTGCTGGACACCACGGTCAAGGCCACCCGCGGCGAGATCTACGACGCCAACGGCATCACGCTGGCTTCCACCAGCGTGGTGTGGAACATCTGGGCTGACCCCAGCTACAGCAGCATCCTGTACACCACCAGCACCAACGACGATAAAACGACGGTGCGCACATTTGACCCGACCATGTGCGCCGAGGTCAGCCAGGGCATCACCCTGCGGCTGCTCTCCGGCGACGGCGAGAGTCTGGACGCGGTGGACACTTCCTCGGAGGAATACACCCAGCAATACCAGACCGTGTACGATGCAATGTCCAAAATTGATTCCTCCTATGTGGTGCTGGCCACCAAGGTGAACAACGCCGTCAAGCTGTCCATTGAGGATTATGTGTCCGGTTTCAACAAGGCGCACAAAAAGGGCTCCGGCGCAGACCGCATCGGGCGGGTGTCCGTCTCGACGGAAAAGAGCTCTCAGCGCAACTACCCCTACGGAGCCTTTGCGGCTGCCGTGCTGGGCTTTACCGACGGCGAGGGCGTGGGCACTTACGGCCTGGAAAAATCCTACCAGTCCACGCTGGCCGGTGTGGACGGCCGCACCATCACCCGGCGCAACGCGGTGGGCAACGCCATTGCCGACCAGAACGCCACCACCTTTGCCGCCAAGGACGGCTCCAATCTGGTGCTGTCGCTGGACGTGAACGTACAGGAGATCGCGGAACGCTACCTGACTGAGGCCGTTGCGGCCAACAACGTCGAGAACCGCGGCTGTGCCATCGTGATGAACGTCAAGACCGGTGCGATCCTGGCCATGGCCTCCAAACCGGACTTTGACCCCAACACGCCGCTGGATTACAGCGCCAACCTGGCCTACCTGCAGGAGCAGGTGGCCGCAGAGCCGGAGCTGTACACCATCTACCTCCGGGACGAAAATGACCCGAAGAAGTTCAAGCTGGACGAAAACGGCAACAAGATCGTGGACCCGGACCCGGATTATACCGGCACCTACCGCGATATCCTGTGGAAGAACAAGGCCATCACCGAGCTGTACTACCCCGGCAGTGTGTTCAAGGTCATCACCTCGGCCATGGGTCTGGACTCCGGCGTGGCGACCATGAACACCACCTTTACCTGTGCCGGTGCCTACGGCGTGGCCAAGGAGACCTACCACTGCGCAGGCCACAAGGCCCACGGCACCATCAACATGGCCGACGCTCTGCGCCAGAGCTGCAACCTCTACTACATCCAGCTGGGCCAGCGCGTGGGCTCCCAGCAGTTCTACAATTATTTTGACGCCTTTGGCTTTACCGAGCGCACCGGCGTGGACCTGCCCAGCGAGACCGGCCTGATGAAGTATTATTCGGCCAATCAGCTGGGTGAGGTGCAGCTGGCCTCCTCGGCATTCGGCCAGGCCATGGCCATCACGCCGCTGCAGATGTGCACTGCCGTGGCGGCAGCCGTCAACGGCGGCTATCTGGTCACCCCCCATGTGGTGGATAAGATCACCGACACCAACGGCAACGTGGTGGAGGAGATCGGCACCAACATTCGCCGTCAGGTCATCAGCGAGTCCACCAGCGATGTCATCCGCCAGATGATGGAGTACGAGGTGGGCAACGGCACCGGCGGCGGCAAGAACGCCTACGTTTCCGGCTACCGCATCGGCGGCAAGTCCGGCACGTCGGAACAGCTGAACATGCACCGCCGCGCCGACGGTGACTACAAGAAGGTCGCCTCCTTTGCGGCCGTCCTGCCCGCCGACGACCCGGAGATCCTGGTCTATGTGATGCTGGATGACCCCAACAACGCCCGCACCGACTATTCGTCCATTCTGGCCGCTCCGGTGGCCGGCAACATCATCAGCGAGGTGGCCCCCTATCTGGGCATCGCCACCGACGGCGAGGACCGCAGCCAGACCACCGTCACGGTGCCCAACCTGATCAGCACCGAGTGGAGCAATGCGCAGGTGCAGCTGAACATCAAGGGCCTCAAGCACCAGCTGATGGAGTCGGCATCCGACCAGACGGCGGCGCTGGTGACCTGCCAGTACCCCCATGCCGGGGCCAAGGTGCCCTACGGCACCACCGTGTATCTGTATACCGACACCTACGACGGCAGCCTGACCGAGGTGCCGGACGTGTCCGGCAAGAGTGCAGACTTTGCCCGCCAGATGCTGGCGGCCGCCGGGCTGAACTGCGTGGTGGAGGGTGACGCCAACGGCGTGGTCCAGAGCCAGAGCAGTGAGGTGGGGGCCAGCGTCCAGCGCGGTACCATCGTTACCATTACCTGTGGATAAAGGAACCAGAAAAACGAGAGGGGAATGAACTATGGAAAAGATTCATGCAAGCAAGCTGCTGGCAGGGCTTGTGCCTGCCGGCTTCCTCACCAGCGACCCGGAAGTGGAGCTGGTCACCACCGACAGCCGTGAGGTGCGGCCGGGCTGCATCTTTGTGGCCTTTCCCGGCGAGCGGTTCGACGGCCACGACTTTGCGGCCAAAGCACTGGAAGAGGGCGCAGCCTTTGTGGTGGTGAACCACCCGGTGGAGGGCGTCCCGGCCGAAAAAGCCATCCTCTGCCCGGACAGCTACCACGCCATGATGGTGATGGGTTCCAACTACCGCAGCCAGTACCACCCCAAGGTGGTGGGCGTGACCGGCAGCGTGGGCAAGACCACCACCAAGCAGATGACCTACGCGGCCTTGTGCGGCTTTGGTGAGACCATCAAGACCGAGGGCAACCAGAACAACGAGCTGGGCATGCCCCGCACCCTGATGCGCATCGGCGCTTCCACCGAATACGCTGTGATCGAGATGGGCATGAGCCACGCTGGCGAGATCGACCGTCTGGCCCGCGCTGCCCGCCCGGATGTGGGCATCATCACCTGCATCGGCGTGTCCCATATCGGCAATCTGGGCAGTCAGGAGAACATCTGCAAGGCCAAGCTGGAGATCTGCAACGGCCTGCCGGAGGGTGCCCCGCTGGTGCTGAACTACGACGACAAGTTCCTGCGGGCGGCAAAGCTGCCCACCCATGTGCGGCCAGTGTGGTTCAGCCTGGCCGATGAGAGCGCCGATGTGTGCGCACTGTCCATCCGACAGGAGAAGGACGGCATGAGCTTTGTGCTGGAGGATCAGGAGGAAGGCACTTTTGTGGTCAAGATCCCGGCTATGGGCAAGCACAATGTGGCCAATGCGCTGGCGGCCTACTGCGCCGCCACCCGTCTGGGCTGCGATCCCCGCAAGGTGATCCAGGGCCTGGCCGCCTTTGAGCAGACCGGCCGCCGCCAGAAGGTGGTGGACAGCAAGGGTGTGACTGTCATTGAGGACTGCTACAACGCCAACCCCGACAGCATGAAGGCCGCTTTGGCCATGTTCAAGGAGTTTCCCTGCAAGCGCCGCTTTGCTCTGCTGGGCGATATGCTGGAGCTGGGCGACCTGAGCCGCGAGGCCCACGAGGAGCTGGGCCGTCTGGCCGCCGAGAGCGACCTGTACTGTCTGGTGACTTACGGCGAGCAGGCCAAGCGCACCGCCGTGGTGGCCGCCGCCAAGGGGCAAAAGACCCTGCACGCCAACAACTACCGCGAGGCAGCGGATGCTCTGCTCAACCGCATCCAGCCCGGTGACGCCCTGCTGGTGAAAGCCAGCCGCGGCATGGCGCTGGAAAAGGCACTGGAAATTTTCTACGCAGAGCAGAAAGATGCCAGAGAATAACATTCTGGCGAAAATTGGAGACTGAGAAATGATTCGTTTCGCCTTGATCGTCGCGTCAACACTGGGCTTTGTGCTGACGGCGGCGCTCGGCAATTTTATGGCACCGCTGCTGCAGGAGCTGGAACGCTTCCGGCCGCAGGAACAGCAGGAGCCGCAGACCCCGGTGCAGAGCCGGGTGCCCGCGCTGGGCGGCCTGTGCCTGATGGTGAGCACACTGGCTGCCGTAGGCGTGGGCTGGACGGCGGCCTGCATCGCACAGCCCACGCTGCTGGGCAGCGAGAGCCAGCTGATGACCCGGCTGCTGATCGCGTTGTTCGGTGCACAGGCTTTCGGGGCCATCGGGCTGGCGGATGACGCCGCCCGCCTGCGCAGCCGCGCACAGCTTGGCCTGCGGCGTCTGCCCCGCCTTGCACTGGAAGCCGCCGCTGCGGCAGCGGTGCTGGTGCTGCTGGCAGTGAACGGCTGCCTGCCCACCGGCCTGCAGCTGCCCGGTGCGGGCTATGTGGAGCTGGGCGGCGCAGCCCCGGTGCTGTGGGGACTTGTGCTGGTGGCGCTGGCAGAATGTGCCCGTACCGCCGACGGAGCCGACGGCACCATGTGCGGCACGGCCTTTGCGGCCATGCTGGGCCTCATGATGCTGGAAACACGGCTGGGCTGGTTCCCGCTGGCGGTGCTGCCGGCAGCACTGGCCGGGGCACTGCTGGCCTTTCTGCTGTGGAATTTTCCGCCCGCAAAGCTGCGCCCGGGCAGCTGCGGCTGCCTGTATCTGGCCGGGGTGCTGGGCTGCGTGCCGCTGTGCATCGGGTATGCAGAGTTGAGCATCCCGCTGGCTCTGCCCTTCTGGGCAGAGGGCGGCATGGTGCTTTTGCAGATCCTGTACCACCGCATCACCGGGCGGCCGCTGTTCCGGGCGGCTCCGCTGCACCGCTGGCTGGAAGCCCGGGGCGCGGGCCCGGTCACGGTATTTTACTGGCTGTGTGCGCTCGGCGTATGCGGCCTGGCGCTTGCCCTGGCCTTTGTGCGCTGAGGGCACAGGGCCGGATATTGGACAAAAAGGGGAGAAAACGAGCTGATGGCAACCATCCGCAAAAAAAGAAAAGAACCGGTCTCGGTGTTCCAGCGGGACCCGGGGCCGTGGTCGCGGCTGCTGATCAACTGGCTGGCCACGCTGGCGGTGATCATGGTGTTTGGTCTGGTCATGCTGTTCAGCGCCAGCTACACCACCGGTTATCTGCGCATGGGCGACAGCTTCCATTACATCAAGCAGCAGGCGCTGTGCATGCTCATTGGTCTTGGCTGCATGTTCGCCATGAGCTATGTGGACCACCGCTTCCTGCGCAGGATGGTGGTGCCGGGGTACCTCATCGTGCTGGCCATGCTGGCGGTCACCCTGACCATGGCCCCGCTGAACGGGTGCCGCCGCTGGATCCGCTTTGGCGGGTTCACGCTGCAGTCCTCGGAGGTGGCAAAATTTGAGATGATCCTGCTGTGCTCCAGCCTCGCGGCCAAGGCACCGCAGGTGGAAAAGCTGAGCCCCGGTAAAATGGTGATCATGAACTTCCGGGAGTGGCTGCATGTCCGGGTGTGGAAGCAGCTGGTGATCCCGGTGCTGCCGCTGATCCCGGTGATCGCGCTGCTGGCGCTGGAACCACACATGTCCGGCATCGTGCTGACGGTGGCCGTGGTGGGCACCATCCTGCTGTTGTCCGGCAGCGGCGGCATCCTGACCTGGGTGGGCGCCGGTACGGCGGGCCTCATGCTGGAAACGCTGCTGTCCCATGTGGACTCCATCCCGTATCTGCAGGACCGTCTGGACGGCTGGACCCAGGACCTGAGCAAGATGACCGACCAGACCGTGCAGAGCCTGTACGCCATCGGTTCCGGCGGGCTGACCGGCCTGGGGCTGGGCAACAGCGTGGAAAAACAGCTCTGGCTGCCCGAGAGCACCAACGACTTCATCTTCAGCGTGGTGTGTGAGGAGCTGGGCTTTGTGGGCGCGGTGCTCATCATCGTGCTGTTTGTGCTGTTCATCGTGCAGGGGCTATGGATCGCCTACCGGGCCGAAAACCTCTACTGCACGATGGTGGGCATCGGCATCATGGCACAGATCGCCTGGCAGGTGTTCTGCAACATCGCAGTGGTCACCAACACCCTGCCCAACACCGGCATCAGCCTGCCCTTCTTCTCGTCGGGCGGCACCAGCCTGATCCTGCTGCTGGCCGAGATGGGCGTGATGGTGAACATCGGCCGCAACGGCGAGCGGGCGGCCCAGCAGCGGGAAGCGCTGCGCGCCCAGCATGAAGCCGCAAAGGCCGAGCAGGAGGCTGCCCGCAGAGAAAAGACCATCGTTCTGGCCGACGCACGGGCGGCCCGGGCAGAACAGTAACGACAAACAGGAGGAATCACCATGCGTGTTCTGATCGCTGCCGGCGGTACGGCCGGCCATATCAACCCCGCACTTGCCATTGCAGGTGCCCTGAAAAAAGCAGACCCCACCGCCGAGATCCACTTTGCCGGCCGCAAGGAGGGCATGGAGTACCGTCTGGTGACCCAGGCAGGCTACCCCTTCCACCACATCGAGATCACCGGCTTTCAGCGCAAGCTGTCGCTGCACAACATCAAACGAAATATCGTCACCCTGTGGAATCTGGCCCTCTCCGGCCCCAAGGCCAAGGCCATCATGAAGGAGGTCCAGCCGGACCTGGTCATCGGCTGCGGCGGCTATGTGTCCGGCCCGGTGGTGCGCTGCGCCGCAAAGATGGGCATCCACACCGCGCTGCATGAGCAGAACGCCTTCCCCGGTGTGACCAACAAGCTGTTGGCCCCGGATGTGGACATCGTGTTTGCCGCTGTGCCCGCCGCTGTGGAAAAGCTGGGTGCGCCGCAAAAGACCATCGTGGTGGGCAACCCGGTGCGCCCGGAGGTGTTCACCCAGGCAAAGAACCGCGACGCCATCCGCGCCCAGCTGGGGGCAGGGGACCGCACGGTCATCCTTTCCTTCGGCGGCAGCCTGGGTGCCCGCCGGGTCAATGAAGTGGTGGGTGACCTGTGCGCCTGGGAGCAGCACGAGCACAAGCCGGTGCTGCATCTGCACGCCACCGGGCAGTACG